>Ga0307372_10000871_pt1 | contig 52885 bp, 47 predicted proteins | sample OX1MG_FD_202533 | JGI IMG/M metagenome (GOLD analysis project Ga0307372, IMG submission 202533) | Soil microbial communities from Risofladan, Vaasa, Finland - OX-1 | ecosystem: Environmental > Terrestrial > Soil > Coastal area > Acid sulfate soil | place: Finland: Risofladan, Vaasa | collected...
CGTCCCGGTCATGCAGTTCCCGGGTATCGGGGGTCCACATCGGCGGCTCCAACAGGCAGCGGACCCCCTAGATTCCATGCACATGGCCGGATTCAAGCCCTCCGGGAACAGTTTCGAGACGGCCTCTTAGAGGAGGACGACGGGTCTTGGCGGGAGCGGGTCGGGCGAGGGCGCGGCCTCGGCCCATTGCGCCGGCGGCGTGCTCCGGTAGCCAGCACGGGTGAAGACGCGCCCATGCGGCAACACCGGCGCCGGCAGTGTCGCGAGCGAGGCCGCACATGCGAGACTCTGGCAAGCCGGCATGTTGGCGGAGTTCGAATTGCCGGTCGGTTGCGGCCGCTGGCAGTTCTGGCACGGCTGCTGGAGGGCCTGCCTGGCCATATCAGCCCGCATCGGCATGGCGCGCACGCCCACCGGCATCGTCGCCGCAAGGGCAAAGACGCAGGCCAGCAGGAGACGCACGAAGCGAGTGTGCATGGCGGCGACACTAAGCAGAGATTCGTGGCTTGGCCAACGGAAGGTCCCATCTTCTCACGGTTGAGCTCCTTGTCCGCTGCGTGGATCGCACCGCCAGACCGTTGGTCAACCAATCGGAATCTGCTTAGCACCCGCCCCGGGATTGCCTCAAGACCCGAATCCGTGGCGCATGAGCCGCTCGGCTTGACCTTGCCGCCCCCGGCCCTCATGTTCGACGCGAAATCAACCGATGATCGAGGTCTGATGTCGAAAGAAGACATGATCGAATTCAGCGGCATGGTGACGGAGCTGCTGCCCAACGCCATGTTCCGCGTGAAGCTCGACAACGAACACAGCATCCTGGCGCACACCAGCGGCAAGATGCGCAAGAACCGCATCCGGGTGCTGGCGGGCGACCGGGTGAACGTCGAAATGACGCCCTACGACCTGAGCAAGGGGCGCATCACTTTCCGCTTCAAATAGCCCACGCCGGCGTGAGTCCCATCAAGTTGGTGCTGGCTTCGGCCAGCCCACGGCGGCTGGATCTGCTGGCGCAGATCGGGATCGTTCCGGATCGCGTGGTTTCCCCGGAGATCGATGAAACGCCCGCCCGCGCCGAACTGCCGCGCGCCTGCGCGCTGCGGCTGGCCCGTGCGAAGGCCGGCGCGGTGGTGGCGCCGGGCTGTCTGGTGCTGGCCGCCGACACGATCGTGGCCGCCGGCCGCCGCATCCTGCCCAAGGCAGAGACCGAGGCCGACGCGCGGCGCTGCCTGGCCCTGCTGTCCGGCCGCCGCCACCGCGTGCTGACGGCGGTGGTCCTGGCGACGCCGAACGGCCGGCGCTCCGAGCGTCTCGTCACCAGCGTCGTCGGCTTCGCCCGGCTGACCGCGCCCTTGCTCGACGCCTACCTCGCCAGCGGCGAGTGGCACGGCAAGGCCGGCGGTTACGCGATCCAGGGCCGCGCCGCCGGGTTCGTGCGCTTCCTGTCCGGCAGCTATTCCAACGTGGTCGGGCTGCCGCTGTTCGAGACCGTCCAGCTATTGCGTGGCGCCGGCTGGAAGCTGCCGTGACCACGCGGATCCTCGCCGCCGCCAGCCCGGGCGAGGTGCGCGTCGCCGTGCTGCGCGGTGACGACCTGCTGGACTACGCGATCTGGCGGCCCGGCGCGCCGGACGGCGTGGGCGATCTGCACCGTGGCCGGGTCTCGGCGCGCGCACCGGCGCTTGGCGGGGTCTTCGTGGCGCTGGACGGCGCGGACGGTTTTTTGCCGGATACCGAGGGCGGCAAGACCGCCAGCGAAGGCACCGTGCTGGGCGTGCGGGTGATCCGCGCCGCCCAGGGCGGCAAGGGGCCGCGGCTCAGCGCGCGCCTGTCGGCGGAAGAGCAAGGGGTTGTGGGGGGCGGGGCGCCGAGGCTGCTGCGCCGCGGTCCGGGGGCGGTCGAGCGGCTGGCCGCCGCGCACCAGCAGGCGCCGGTGTGGGTGGACGACCCGGCACTGGCCGCGTCCCTGCGCGCGGCACTCGGCTTCCGGCTCGCCATCCGCGCGCCGCTGTTCGACGACGAGCTGCTCGGGCAGATCGACGCGCTGGCCCAACCGGAACTGGTGCTGCCGAACGGCGCCCGGCTGTCGTTCCATCCGACCCCGGCGCTGGTGGCGATCGACGTGGACACTGGCGCGGCGACCGGCGGGCACCTGGCGATCAACCGCGGATTGCTGCCGGTCCTGGCGCGCCAGATCCGCCTGCGCAACCTGTCGGGCGCGATCCTGGTGGACCTCGCGGGACTGCCGGCACGACGGCGCTCGGCGCTGGGTCCGGCGCTGGCGGAGGCGCTGGCCGACGATCCGGGCCGGCCGCGCTTGCTCGGGTTCACCGCGCTGGGGTTGGCGGAGATCGTGCGCCCGCGGGTGCACCCACCGCTGCACGAGAGGCTGGCCGGGCCGCATGCCGCCGGCCTGGCGGCGTTGCGCGCCATCGCCGATGCGGTGGCCGCCGATCCCAGCCGCATGCCGGCCTTGCGCGCGGCCCCGGCCGTGGTAAGCGCGCTGGAACAGGACCGCGCGGCGGTGGCAGACCTTGCACGCCGCACCGGGCGCGGCCTGATCCAGCGCAGCGACCCGTCGCTGGCGGGCGACGCCTGGACCATGGAGGCGCCATGATCGTGCGTTTGCCCGCTTCTCCGACCGCGCCGCGCTGTCCGGTGTGCGGCAAGCCGTCGGTCGCGGCGACGCAGCCGTTTTGCGGCACGCGCTGCGCCGATGTGGACCTGGGCCGCTGGCTGACCGGGCAATACCGCATTCCGGGGCCGTCGGCGGAGCTGGACGAGGACGCGCCGACGATTCCCGACTCAGACCCGGAGGCAACTGGATGAACCGAGCGAAGGCTGTGAGCTTGGCTCCCCGGGCGGGTTGCCGCGCGGAGCTCTGACCTTCCTTCGTCCCGGCGCGGCTTGATCGCCCGGCGGGCATCCTGTATGGCCTCGGGCCGTCACAGGGCTTGCCCCGTGCCCAGGTAGCTCAGTTGGTAGAGCATGCGACTGAAAATCGCAGTGTCGGTGGTTCGATTCCGCCCCTGGGCACCATTCCTGATCCAACCGAGCCGGCCCGGCGATGCTCCCCGGGCGATCGAGTGAGCGCCACCGTGAACGTCGCAGCAGTGAACGTCGCAGCAGCTTTCGGCGATTGCTACCGCGGCCAGCATGTCGTGGTCACCGGCAATACGGGATTCAAGGGCGGCTGGTTAAGCCTTTGGCTGCATCGTCTCGGCGCTGAGGTGTATGGCTATTCGCTCAATCCCCCGACCGACCCGTCGTTGTTCGAGAAGGCCCGACTCGCCGATGTGGTGAGTCACACCACCGGCGACGTGCGTGACCTGGATCCGTTTCGCGCGCTGCTGCATCGCACGCGGCCGCGCTTTGTCTTCCACCTCGCAGCGCAACCGATCGTCTCGCTTGCCTACAAAGACCCGTTGGAGACCTTCTCGACCAACGTGATGGGTACCGCCACCGTTCTGGAGGCGCTGCGGTCGGTGACCTGGCCCTGCGCCGCGATCATGATCACCAGCGACAAGTGCTATGACAACGTCGAGTGGCCCTGGGGCTATCGCGAAACCGACGCGCTTGGCGGCAAGGATGTTTACAGCGGCTCCAAGGGCGCGGCGGAGTTGGCCATTCGCTGTTACTTTCATGCGTTTTTCGCCAACGGCCAGCACCCGGTGCGACTGGCCGTCGGCCGGGCCGGCAACGTGATCGGCGGCGGCGACTGGTCGGCTGACCGGATCGTGGTGGATTGCATCAAGGCCTGGCCGAAGGGCAACAGCGTGGAGCTTCGCAGCCCGTCCGCCACCCGGCCCTGGCAGCACGTGCTGGAACCGCTGAGCGGCTATCTGGCACTCGGGCAGGATCTGACCAAGCGTGACGCGCACAACGGGGAGGCGTTCAATTTTGGCCCGCGTGCCGAGCGGAGCCGCACCGTGGTCGAATTGCTCCAGGACCTCGCGCAAATCTGGCGGCTGCCGGCCGCGCAGGAGGCATATAGAATCGCGGACCAGGTGCCGTTCCACGAAGCCGGGCTGCTGAAGCTGAACTGCGACAAGGCGCTGCTGGGGCTGCAATGGAATGCGACCCTGGAGTACCGTGAATGCATAGATATGACAGGCGAATGGTACCGCGCCGTACTGTGCGACAATGCCGATGCACGTGCCGTTACCGCGGAGCAGATCAGCCGCTATGAGTCACTGGCGGCGGATCGTGACCTGCACTGGCGCCTGGGCAGAAGCGCATGATACAGGGACTCTCGGTCGTGCCGCTGCGCGGGCCGCGGCCAAGCGCGCCACGCCATCCGGCACCGGCATAAACCGGTTTGGCATGGCGCATGACGGGCCGACCGGTGCGCGCGAGACCGGACGCAAAGGGGCTCACCGATGCTGAACGCCACCGAGATCGAACGCTACGCCATCGACGGTTACCTGCCCGGCCGGCCATTGCTCACCGCCGAGGAAACCGCGTTCTACCGGATGGGCTGCGAGCGAGACTGCGGCCCCGTGCTGCGGATCGCCGGCCGGCGGCAGTCCGGCAATCGCGTGAAGCCCTATCTGCTGTTCCCGTGGGCGGCCGCGCTGGTGCGCCACAAGCGTGTGCTCGACTGCGTCGAATCGCTGATCGGCGCCGATATCATGGTGTTCCACACGACCGTCTGGCTGAAGGAACCGCACAGCGAGACGTTCGTCCCGTGGCACCAGGACGCCACCTATTTCGGCCTGGCGCCATTCGAGCATGTCACCGCCTGGGTCGCACTGACCGATTCGACGCGGGAGAATGGCTGCGTCCAGATCATTCCCCAGTCCCACACCTCCGGCCAGCGTCCGCATTTCGATCAGCCGGACACGAACGCCATGCTGTCGCGCGGTCAGACTCTGGCCGATGCGATCGATGAAAGCCGCGCCGTCGGGCTGGAGCTCGCCGCCGGAGACGTGTCGTTCCATCACACGCTGGCGTTCCACCGCTCCGGCATCAACCGCACCGGCGAGCGGCGCGTGGGGATTGGGATCAGCTACATCCCGACGCGCGTGCGACATGTCGGCACCACGCGCCTGTCGGCGACATTGGTCCGCGGCACGGATCGCTTTGGGCATTTCGACCACGAACCGACGCCGCTGGCCGACGCGGATGACGCCGCGTTGCGCGCCCATGCGGACTCGGTGGGTCGGTTCTGGACGGCCTCCGCGCAGATCCCGGCGATGGCGCTGATGCACTGATCCGCTGCCGGCGTCAGCGAGCGCGATTGCCGAGCAACGCCCCGCCGTTGCGTGACGCCCCGTCGTTGCGTGACGCCCCGCCGATGCGTGACGCAACATCACCGAAAGTGCCCAGGATCATGCCGGACCGCTTGCGATGCTGATCAAGGTTACGCGAACAATGTCGATCGACGACTCGGAACTGCACGAGGACTTTCTGCGTGCGTCCGGTGCGGGTGGGCAGAATATCCAGAAAGTGGAGACGGCGGTACAGTTGCGGTTCGACGTGCGGCACTCGCCCAACCTGCCGGATTCGGTGCGCGCGCGTCTCGAACGTCTGGCCGGGCGACGGCTGACCAAGGACGGCGTGCTGGTGATCTCGGCGCAGCGCCACCGGACGCGGGAGCGGAACCGGGTGGACGCCCTTGAGCGGCTGCTGACGCTGATCAGACAGGCTGCGGCACCGCCGCCGCCGCCACGCAGGGCGACCAAGCCGACACGCGGATCAAAGGAACGCCGTCTTGAAGACAAGACGCATCGCTCCGGCGTAAAGGCAATGCGAGGGCGACCCTTGGCGAATTAGGATACGCCAGGCTGCAAACGTTTGCGGTCCAGCGTACTCCACCGGCTTCGGAGCGATCGTTCCGCGCCGAACGTCCAGGATCTTCCACCGGACCATGGTTCCCGGCCGCCGTCGTTTTACCGCCGCCGCCAGATGACTGCGCTGCCGTTCAATTCTCCGCCAGCGTGAATCGCCAACGTCCCCGGTGCCGGGGGTGCGCAGCACGAAACCTGACGGCCAGGTGGCGAGAAGGCACAACCGACCAACAACAACGACGCCAACACCAGCAGCGGCATCATCCGTGGCGCTGACGCGCGTCCGGCTGGACTAGCCAGCCGCGAGTTCTCTCGTCGCGCGGATCGGCAGCTTCAGGGCTTTGCAGAGCGCCGACAGATTCGCATCCCTCGGATGGGTCTTGCCGGTCTCCCATAGATAGATGCTGGCGACGCTGACACCAGCGCGCTCGGCAACTTCCGCAACCGACAGGCCGCGCTCGATTCGAGCTTCACGGAGGTGGCGGGACAGGGTGGGCTTTCTGGCCAATTTGGCGATTCCTATTTTGGAAAGTGGAAAGTGGTAGCAAATTTAGTATCATTGCCCCCGGGACGCAAGTCCTAATCAATCCTCGGTGCCGACACCAATCGCGAGCACCTGAATGGCCGGCATCCAATGCGACCGCGACCCCGGGTGGGTGCGGCATCGGCCGCGATCCTCTCAAAGAACGGCTCCAATTCACCATTACGCCTCCGTCGTTTCCGGCCCGCTTTCTGGTTGGCCGCCCGCTTGCGACTCGATGCGGCGCTTTGCCGCCTGCATCGGGTCACCCCACGAGCCGTCGATAAAACGCCGATCGGGGCACCACGACGCGGCCCCGCGATGCCGCTCCACGCCGCGATACCCATCCGTTTACAGTGAGCCACCACGCGAGATCTCATCGGCCATGGCGCCGCCGTTTCGCCGCGCGCGGGAAGCTTTGTATAAAGAGCCGGCTTTCGAAGCGCGAACAAGCGCCGGCGCCATGTGCGCCGGCGCACTGCAATTGGAGCCGCTATTCCTGCTTTCGCCGCCGCGGTCCCGCGAGCTGTTCGACAATCATCTCGAAAACCCAGCCGGCGCCGGCCGGCGAAAATGGCCCGGATCGAGAGCATGCCGAATCGAGAGCATGCCGGAAACGACTCAGCCTATCCATGACCGTGTCCAGGAGCGTGCGCCCGCGCAACGTCACTCCGGAGCCATGGACCTCATCCGTCATGCCGCGACGGCGTTGCATAGACTTCGCCGGCAAGGGCCTGGCGGGAACCAACCGGATCAAGTGACATCGCCGCCGCCGCCGTATCGTCCTTACCGCGGTTGGAGCGATCGTTCCCGGACGGTCCAGGACGGGAGAACCGCCTGCCGCCGCGCAACCAGGCTGGCCCGATCCGGCGATGCGTGCCAGGGAAAGCCCATGTCGAAGCCCATGCCGAAGCCCGTGCCCGTGATCTACCTCATCGCCGGCGAGGCCAGCGGCGACGCCATCGGCGCCCGCCTGATGCGCGCCATTGCCGCGCGCCGGCCGGACGTGGCGTTCGCCGGCATCGGCGGCGAGGCGATGGCCGCACAGGGCCTCGCCAGCCTGTTCCCGATGCGCGACCTCGCCCTGATGGGCTTGATCGAGGTCATTCCGCGCCTGCGCCAGCTCAAAGCCCGGCTCAACCAGACCACCGCCGACATCGCCGCCCGCCAGCCCGCAATCGTGGTGACCATCGACTCGCCCGGCTTCAGCCTGCGGGTGCTGCGCGCGGTGGCCGCGCTCGGCCTTCCACGAATCCATTATGTCGCCCCCCAGGCCTGGGCCTGGCGGGAAGGCCGCGTCCGCCACTACACCGGCCTGTGGGACCGGTTGCTCTGCCTGCTGCCGTTCGAACCGGCGTTCTTCGCCCGCCACCACCTGCCGGCGACCTTCGTCGGCCACCCGGTGCTGGAGAGCGGCGCCGACACCGGCGACGCCGCCCGGTTTCGCGCCCGCCACGCCATCGCCCCCCACACCCGGGTCCTCACCATGATGCCCGGCAGCCGCCGCACCGAAGTTTCTCGGCTCCTCCCCATCCTCGGTGCCACCTTGCAACGCGTCGCCGCGCATATCCCCAACCTGCAACCCGTGGTCCCGATCGCCGCCCCGGTCGCCGAGGCGGTGCGCCACGGTACCGCTGCCTGGCCGATCCCGCCGATCCTGGTCACCGGGACGCAGGAAAAACACGACGCCTTCGCCGCCTCCGCCGCCGCGCTGACCAAGTCCGGCACATCCACACTGGAACTGGCGCTCGCCGGCGTGCCGATGCTGGTCGCCTACCGCGTCAACCCGCTCACCGCCGCCATCGCCCACTACCTCGTCAGCGTGCGCTATGCCTCATTGCTCAACCTGCTGGCCGGGCGCGAAATCGTCCCCGAGATGATCCAGCATGCCTGCACGCCGGGTAGCCTCGCCACCACGCTCACCCGTTTGCTCTCCGACCAGGCGACCGCCGACGCCCAACGCGCCGCCTGCCGAGACGTGCTCGAGCAACTTCGCCCGCCGCATGGCCTTCCCTCGGAAGCCGCCGCCGATGCGGTGCTCGAACTGCTGGACCAGGCATCGCGCCGGCCGTAAAGCAGTGCGCATCCCTCCGCAGAGGAATACTCGCCATGAGCGTCGGCCGGTTCCCCACCACCCGCATGCGGCGCAACCGCCACGACGCCTGGACGCGCCGCCTGGTGGCCGAGAATTCTCTCTCCGTTGACGACCTGATCTGGCCGGTGTTCGTCATCGAGGGCCGCGGCGCCACCACCGACGTCGCCTCGATGCCGGGCGTGCAGCGCGTCACCGTCGATCGCCTGGCGCGGCACGTCGCGCCGGCGGTGCAATACGGCATCCCCGCGGTCGCGCTGTTCCCCGCGACGCCGCCGGAAAAGAAGGACGCCGAAGGCACCGAGGCCACCAATCCGGACAACCTCATTTGCGAGGCGGCGCGGCTGCTGAAGCGCGAGTTTCCCGAACTCGGGCTGGTCGGCGACGTGGCGCTCGATCCCTACACCGACCACGGGCATGACGGCGTCATCCGCAACGGCTACGTCGCCAACGATGATTCGCTCCGCGTGCTGACCCGCCAGGCGGTGATCCAGGCCGAGGCCGGCATCGACGTCATCGCCCCGTCCGACATGATGGACGGCCGGGTCGGCGCCATCCGCGGCGCGCTGGACGAGGCCGGGCTGATCCACACCCGCATCATGAGCTACGCGGCGAAATACGCCTCGGCGTTCTATGGCCCGTTCCGCGACGCGGTCGGCTCGGGTGGCGCGCTGAAGGGCGACAAGAAGACCTACCAGATGGACCCGGCCAATTCCGACGAGGCGCTGCGCGAGGTGGCGCTCGACCTGGCCGAGGGCGCCGACATGGTGATGGTCAAGCCGGGCCTGCCATACCTGGACATCGTGCGGCGGGTGAAGGAGCGCTTCGGGGTGCCGACCTTCGCCTATCAGGTGTCGGGCGAATACGCGATGGTGATGGCCGCGGTGCAGAACGGCTGGCTGGACCACCACCATGCGATGATGGAGACGCTGATCGCGTTCAAGCGCGCCGGCTGCAACGGCGTGCTGACCTATTTCGCCCCCGAGGCCGCCAGGCTGCTGCGCCGGTGACGAGTGCGAATCCAGGCCGCTTCGCGGGCCTGGGCCGCGAAGCGGACCAAGGGTAGGGTGACGGTCGGGGTGAAGTGCACCCAAGACCACCTGCTCAACGGCCGCGTGTCCTACGCCCAGCCGGCACGCGGCTTTCGCGCCGGCATCGAGCCCATCCTGCTCGCCGCCGCGGTTCCCGCCCGTCCGGGCGAACGCGTCCTGGAAGCCGGCAGTGGCGCAGGGGCGGCATTGCTCTGCCTCGCCGCCCGCGTGCCGGACCTGCACGGGCTCGGCGTGGAGTGCGACCCTTGCCTTGTGTCGCTGGCGAACCGCAACGCCGAAGCGAACGGCGCCGCCGGACTGGCCTTCCTCGCCGCCGACATCGTGGCGATGCCGGACGCCGGCACGTTCGACCATGCCCTTGCCAATCCGCCCTATCATCCTCCCGATGGGACCGCCTCGCCGCTGGCCTCCCGTACCCGGGCGAAGCGCGGGGAACCCGGATTGCTCTCCGCCTGGGCGCGGGCGCTGGCCTCGCCGTTGCGCCATCGCGGCACGTTGAGCTTCATCCTGCCGGCCGGGTCGCTGCCCGATTGTCTCGCCGCGATGGCGGCGGCCGGGTGCGCGGCAAGCGCGATCCTGCCGCTATGGCCGAAGCCGGGCCGGCCGGCGAAACTCGTGCTGGTGCGCGGCGTGAAAGGCAGCCGCGCGAAGCCGCGGCTGCTGCCCGGCCTGGCCCTGCACGAGGCAGGCGGCGGCTTCACCCCGGCCGCCGACGCGATACTGCGTGACGGCGCGGTGCTGCAACTGGACTGATATCGCCCGCCGAAAGACCGCGGACAGGCGACGCCGCGGTTGCGCCGTCGCAGCCGCCGCCGGCCCGGGCGCCGGCGCCGCCGTCATTCCGCATTGCCGCCGGTCACGCGGTACCCGGTGTCGTTTGCGCCGATGCCGCCAAGCCCATCCAGCAGCGGTCGCAATGTGTCGGCATCTGGCCGCCAGCGCCCCACCGAACTGCGATATAGCGGCTGGCGCACCTGCACCACGCTGGCCGTTCTGACCGCACGCTCCGCCTTGTGGAAGGCGAGGCATGCGTCGTCCCATTCCAATCCGCAATGGGCGATGACGCGACGGGCCTGTGGCGCGAAATCATCGACCAGGGCTTCGTAGTGCACGTCAAGCATGACGTCCGGCGGTAGAACCTTCCGCCAATGCGCCATCAGTCCATGATATCCGGCGCAATAGCGGCCAAGTTCGCCCAGATCGAACGTGAACGGCTGATCTCCGCTGAACAGCAAGCTGAAGCACGACAGGCAGGTATCGACCGGGTCGCGGCAGGTATGGATGATGCGCGCATTGGGCAGCGCAAGATGGATCAGGCCGGCGGCGCAGAAATTCGCCAGGGCCTTGTCGGTGATCCGTGCCGCGACCGGCGCCGCGGCGGTCAGGCGCCCCAGATACGCCGCCGCCAGCTCGCGAAGCTGCTTCGGCGTAAGCGCCACCACCGCTTCCGGAAATAGCGACGCGGGCTCGTCAAGACCGGCACCGCGCATCGCTTCGCGAAAATCGCTGCGCTCGCCGCCCGCAACCACCCGTGGATGGCTGGCCAGGATCTGTTCCACCAGCGTGGAGCCCGAGCGGGGCATGCCGACGATGAAGATCGGCACGGCCGATGGATCGCCCGATCCGCGGCGCGACGCCATCAAGGCGGGGGTGAAAACCCGTGCGACCTTCTCGAACAATCCGTGCACACCGGACTCGTCGTAGGCGATCTGCTGGCGCTTGAGCGCATTGCCCTCCAGAAGATGCTGAAAGCCGCGCGCTTGCTCTCCCACATCCGCCAGCGCCTTGCCGAGCGCGAAGTGCAACAGGATGCGGTCATCCTCGCCGAGGGTGCCGACGTCATCGGCGAGTGTCCCGAGATTCGCGAGATGCCGCTCGCCGGCAATCGCGCGGCGCGATTGGAACAGGGCGTAATAGGCCCGCAGATGCGCGGGATCGATTGCAAGCGCGCGCTCGAAACAGTCCCGCGCCTCATCGAGCCGGCCGATCTCTTCGAGCACGTTCCCGAGATAGACATGCGTGGCGGCATGATCCGGCCGCAACTCCAGTCCCCGTTGCAGGTGCGCGAGCGCCTCCCGGTGGCGGTTCAGCCTTTGCAAAACGCTGGCGAGCCCGCCCCGCGCCTTGGGGAAGTCGGGTTGGGCCGCGATCGCCCGCTCGTAATGCGCGAGCGCCTGGTCGTCCTGATGCAGCGCCTGCAGTGCGGTGGCAATCCCATGCTGGGCTTCGGGATAGTCGGGATCGACGGCCAGCGCCGCCCGATAGCCGGCGATTGCATCGTCGTGGCGTTTCAGTGCTTGCAGCGCGGCCGCGCGACCGCAATGCGCCTCGGCATAATCCGCGTCGATCGCGATTGCCCGATCGTGGCAGGCGATCGCCTCCTCGTGGCGCGCAAGCGCCTGCAACGCGGTGGCGAGACCGTACCAGGCTTCGGCATAATCCGGATCGATCGACAGCGCCTGCTCGTAAGCGGCAATCGCCTCCTCATGACGCCGCAGGCCGAACAGCGCGGTGGCGAGATTGGAGTGCGCTGCCGCGGATCGCGGCTCGATGCCAAGCGCCTTCCCGGTCAGTTCAAATGACTCCTGTGGCCGCCCCTGTTGCAGGCGCAGCACGCCAAGATGCAGCAATGCCTCGAAATGCGCGGGGTCCCGCGTGAGGATCGCCTGATAGATCTGCTCCGCGTCGGTCAGCCTGCCCTGCGCGTGGCGGGCCAGCGCGCGCGCCAGGTCCTCGCCCGCACTCACGGATATGGTTCCTTGCGCAGGTTGAAGGCGACTGAGATGCGCGGGCGATTGCCGCGATGGGCGAAAACCATGTGCGGCAAGTAGCTCGGAAACAGGATCATCAGCCCGGGTTCGGGGCGGATGAGATAGCTGGATGGAACCAGGGGCGGCAGCAGCGTGTTGGCGCGTCCCTGGCATGGGTCGAACAAGTGGATCGGTGTTCCTTCGTCGTCATCGGTCGGGTCGCCGGGATCGACGTAATAGGTGCCGGACCAGGTCGAACCGGGATGCGTGTGCACCCGGTTGAACGCCCCGGGAGGATTGAGATTGGCCCAGGCGTGCAGCGTCCAGCGCATCTGCCGCGGCGGTTGGTCGTACTCGGCCAGGACCCGCCGGGTCATTTCGTCCGCCATCTCGTACATGTGCCGGATCAGCCGCTTGCCGGCATCGCCACAGAACTCCAGGCGTCCGGCTTCCGAGTGCCAGCCTCCGACATTGGTCTTGACGTCGCCCGGGTCCCGCGCGGCCTGCGCGACGATGCTGGCGCATAGCGGCCCATTCATTTCGCCGGCCTCGGGCCACTGATAGGCCAGCAGCGGCGAGGCGAACAGTCCCGTGTATTTGGCATCGGCCAGGGTCGCCATGGCAGGCTAAGGTCCAGGTGCTTCGCGACCGGGCGGTTGGCGCGGATGCCCCGCCACGAGCGCCGGGCCGAGCGCGTCCAGCAGCGGCCTCAGCAGGTCGTCCCGCGGCCGCCAGCGCCCCACCGAACTGCGGTAAACCGGCTGGCGCACCTGCGCAACGCTCAGCGTCTTCACCGGCCGTTGAGTCGTGTGGAACGCCAGGCACGCGGGGTCCCATTCGAGCCCGCAATGCGCGATCATCCGCCTTGCCTGCGGCTCGAAGTCAGCAACCATATCCTCGTAATGCACATCGAGCATCACGCCGGGAGGCAGCAGGCTCCTCCAATGCTGCATCAGTTCGGTGTACGCCCGGTAGTAGCGGCCCAGCTCGCCAAGATCGTACATCTGCGGGCTGTTCAGGAAATTCAATGCAAAGCAGGAAAGGCAGGTATCGATCGGATTCCGGCAGGTGTGAATGATCCGGGCATTGGGGAACGCCAGGTGAATCAGGCCCACACAGCGGAAATTGAACAGCATCTTGTCGGTTATGCGCTGTGTCCCGGAGCGCGGCGCCGGGTGCGCGTCAGCCGGCACCATCGCCTGCATCGCCGTGAGGTAGCGTGCCGCCACATCGCGAATCTGAGGGTCCGTCAGGCTGGGAACGCTATCGGGAAACGGCTGCGTCCGGGTGTGTGCGCCGGCCGCCCGCATCGCCTGGCGAAACGCCAGGACTTCTCCCGCGGCGAACACCAGCGGATGGCTCGCCAGGATCTGTTCGACCAGCGTCGAACCCGAACGGGGCATCCCGACGATGAAGATCGGCACCGGCGACGGATGTCCCGCGCCTTCGTGGCGTCGCATCAGCGCGGGGGTGAAGACGTGATGCGCTCGTTCAACCGGACCGAGCATTCTGGCCTCGTCATACCCCGACTGGCGTTTGAGCGCGTTGGCCCGCACCAGATGCTGAAACGACCGCTCGTGTTCGCCGATGTCGGCGAGCGCCTTGCCGAGACTGAAGTCCAGAAAGATCTGCTGTTCGTCGGCAAGCGAAGACCGGTCCTGCGTCAACGCAAGCATTGCCGCCAAATGCCGGTTGTCGTGGGTGAAGCGCAGCGTGTTGGCCAGATTGGCATAGTACCGGGCATGCCGCGGATCGATCGAGAGGGCGCGCTCGAAGCACTGCCGGGCTGCGTCGATCCGGCCCATCTCCAACAGGGCCACGCCCAGGCCGGCCTCAGCCGCCGCGTCGCCGGGCCGGGCGTCGCGCGCCCTGGTGTAATGCACCAGAGCATCGTCGTGCCGGTTCATCCCTTGCAGCAATCCTGCCAGGTTCAGGTGCGCGACGAAATCGTCCGGCCGGGCCCGAAGCACCGCGCGCAACTCGGCGATCGCGTCGTCAAGGCGGTTCATGGCGGCCAGCACCATGCCGAGGTTCATCCGAGCCTCGTGAAAGTCCGGCCGCAACGCCAGCGCGGCAGCCAACTGCCCGGCCGCCTCGGGGTATTGCTGCGTGGCCTGCAAGGCGCTGCCGAGGTTGTTCATCGCTTCGGGATAGCGCGGCTGGATCGTCAGCGCGCGCCGATAGCTGGCGATCGCTTCGTCATGCCGGTCCAGGCTGGCGAGCGCGATGCCCATATTGTTGCATGCGACCGCATATCGCGGATTGATCGCCAGTGCTTTCTCGTAATGCGCGACCGCGTCGGCGTTACGGTCCATCGCCTGCAGGATCATCCCTATATTGTTATGCGCGTCGGACGCGGACGGGTGCCGCTCCACCGCCTTGCCGAGCAGGGCGAGAGCCTGCTCCAGCCTGCCCTGCTGCGCGTGGATCACCCCGAGGAGCTGTAGTGATCCAAGATGGTACGGGTCCTGGCGCAACACCATCTCGTGGCGCCCGGCGGCCTCGCGGACCCGGCCCCGTTGCTGCAGCCGAACGGCCTCCTCGAAGATCCGTGCAATGGGCTGCATCGGAGCGGTCCTGGCCTGGCTCATCATTCTGTCTCGTTTGGGGACGATCGGCTCTCATACAGGTCCTCGCCGCCATGGCGCCAGCCATAAGTGCGGCCGGCCATAGCGGGATGTGGCGTGTTCTGTGCAACCGGCGCGTGCGGCACGACGTTGCGGTTGTGTCGGATTTCCTTACAGGGCCTGAAATACGTTACCGATTCGCTACGGTAATCTGTTGTTAAAACGTGAAAAATCCTGTTGGCACGCAAAGTGCTTCGGGTGCCGTGGCGGCCCAATGGGGTTGCGGCAACAAAACGTCAGAGGGACGAGAAATGAAGGCGCAACTGCTTACAACCACAGGGGTCGCAGCGCTGCTGTTGCTGGCCCAGGCGTCCGGCGCACAGGCTGGCAAAACCATCGTCGGTGCCATCTACGGCGCCTATGACGCACAGTGCGGAGTGAACATCGACTGTACGTTCGGGACCACCGGGCTGGCGTTCAACTCCAACACCAGCGCCCCCCAGTACGACACGCCAAACCTGTTCATCGTCAACACGGGCAGCAAGGCGTTCACCAATCTTAACTTCTCCTTCACGGGCTACCAGGCCGACAACCTCGGCAAGACCGGCTCCGTCGGGCCGATTACCGTTGCAGCGGGTTCAATCTACCAGCTTCAATGGAATGGCAGTCTGACGCCGGGCAACCTGTTTTCCTACGACTATGACGACGAGTATGGCCAAACCACCAGCAACTCCGCCTGCAACGCGGTAGGGCAGGCTGTCTGTGCACAGGTTGGCAATTTCGACGTCCACCTGGCCGGCCTGTTGAACGGCAATGCGATCGCCTCCGACTTCAGCCCGAGCCCAACTCAAGGTGGCGGCAACCAGCAACACACATTCGTCGGTTGGGAAGGACTCGACCCGAACGGCTTTTCCGAGTCGACCTATGACAACCATACCGGCACACAGCCTGGGGTTCTGGCGTATATCTACACCGGCACCACCGGCAAGCAGGGTGTACCCGAACCGGCAACCTTGTCGCTGCTGGGCGCCGGGCTTGGCGCGCTTGGCTTGGCTCGCCGGCGCCGGAAGGCGTAACAGGCAGATTCCAGGCGACGCCCAAAATAGCGGGCGTCGCTCGGGAACCTCCTGGGCCTGACGGACGGGCGCGTCGCCGCGCCCGATGCAATGGCCGCTTCCCGGCAGAGCATCGCTGGGAAGCGGCCGTCGCTATTGTTGCAACAGCGCCGTGGATTGCGCCCGGCCGCCAGGGCATGCAGGCGCGGCCAAGCGTCCGCGAGCCGGCAAACGCCCCGGGGTGGAACCGGCGGAGGGCCTCGGTCGCTGCCGCCCCCAGGCCGCCAGATCAGGTTTCGTCGGTGTGCGGATGGCGCAGGTGCCAGAGCCGCTCATGCGCGGCGACCAGGCTTTCCATGTTGCGCCGCCTGGTGCCGTCCGGCGTCAGCGGCCGGCGCGTCAGCATCATCTCAAGGATATGCAGCAATTGCTCGGCAACTTCAAAGTCGCCCTGGTCGCAGGCGTGATGGAACGCGATCAGGATCTTGTCGGACAGCCGGCGGCTATACCGCGGCGCTCCGCCACCGCCGCTGCTGCTGCTGCTGCTCTGCTCGCGTCCAACCTCATCGTCAGCGTGGCTCACCGGTCGTCCCGTGACGCCTGTTGCCCACGTGGTCGTCCCCATCTGGTGCAACCTCGTTCATGCGCCGACTGTCTCACGGCATGCCGGCAGCGGTTCGCGCCAACCCGTTCGTCGCGGAAAAGTCGGATCCCTCCGGCGGCGGCACGCTCCATCCCATACTCCATTCGTCAGCATCTTGTACCAGCACAGTGTCGAGTTCCGTCACAAAATCATCAAGGAGGCGTTACTAACGCGCCGTTCCCACGTTTTTTGCCTCGCCGCGTGCGTCACCTCGTATCATTAGCCGAAGCGTTCGGGCTTGGCCAGAGGAATGTCGCGGTAGTGAGCGGGAGTCGCATAATTCAGACGCGCGCCGCGCCGCTGGAGTCGCGCGTGATTTCCGCGACCAGCGCGCCGGCCGGCGCGTCGAACGCTTCCTCCCACGTGCCGATGGTCGAGGCTTTGCTGTACTCGGTGGCGCGGTTTTCGAAGAAATTGGTGTGCTCCACCGCGTTGAGCATCTCGTCGAGCCAGGGCAGCGGGTTTTTCGAGACGTGGTACAGCGCGTTCAGCCCAAGCTGCACCAGCCGCCGATCCGCGATGTAGCGGATGTACTGCTTCACCTCAGGCGCCGTCAGTCCCTCCACCGCGCCTTGCTCGAACGCCAGGTCGATGAAGGCGTCCTCGTGGTCCACGATGGTGGCGCAGGTGATGTAGATCTCGCGCTTCAGGTCCTCGTTCCACAGCTCCGGGTTTTCCTGCACGAAGGTGCGGAACAGCTTGATGATCGAGTTGCAGTGCAGCGATTCGTCGCGCACCGACCAGGTCACGATCTGGCCCATGCCCTTCATCTTCCCGAACCGCGGGAAATTCAGCAGAATGGCGAACGAGGCGAACAGTTGCAGACCTTCGGTGAAGGCGCCGAACGCGGCCAGCGTGCGGGCAATCTCGAACTTCGAGTCCACCGTGAAGGACTGCATGTAGTCGTATTTGTCCTTCATCTGCTTGTATTTCATGAACGCCTGATACTCAAGTTCCGGCATGCCGATGGTATCGAGCAGATGCGAGTAGGCGGCGATGTGCACGGTTTCGATGTTGGAGAAGGCGGACAGCATCATCAGCACTTCGGTCGGTTTGAATACCCGCGCGTAGTGCTTCATGTAGCAGTTGTTCACCTCGACATCGGCCTGGGTGAAAAAGCGGAAAATCTGCGACAGCAGGTTGCGCTCGGCGTCCTTGAGGTTGCGGTGCCAGTCCTTCACATCGTCCGCGAGCGGCACCTCCTCCGGCAGCCAGTGGACGCGCTGCTGGGTGAGCCAGGCCTCGTAGGCCCACGGATACCGGAAGGGCTTATAGACCGGGTTCTCGCTCAGCAGGTCGAAGCGGACCGGATGTTCGTCGGCGGTCTGGGCCGTGCCGTCCATGCTGCGACTCCTCCGTGGCTTGGTTGCGCCGAGGCTAGCACCGGAGCGGGAAAGGGAGATAGGGGGCTTTCCCCAACATATGGGGGTTGTGCGGAACAGGCTACCCTATTCCTTGTGGGCCGGACGCCGGGACGGGGAGCGCCGCAGGCCATCGCGTGAGGCGGCGCAGGACGATTTCACCGCGGAGCGCGCGGCGAACGATCGATACGCGCCCGCGACAGGCGGTTTCATCGACTGCTCGGAATGCTCAGCGGTGAAACTGTCGCCGGCTTGCCTCCGTCGGTTCGGACCGTCGCCCGCCTCCGACACCCGCCCTACGGATGGCAGCATTCGAGGTTGACAGACCCAAGGATCGCTCATATTTAACCGATAGGTTACTTAACCATCCGGTTATCATGATATGGCGTCAGACCCACTCAACGCAACCTTCGCCGCACTCGCCGATCCCACCCGGCGTGCCATCCTGACGCGTCTCGCCGCCGGCGAGGCCTCCGTTACCGCGCTCGCCGAACCATTCGACATGAGCCTTCCCGCCATTTCCAGGCACCTCAAGGTGCTGCAGCGCGCCGGCCTGGTCGCGCGCGGACGCGCGGCCCAGTGGCGGCCGTGCCGGCTGGAAGCCGCGCCGCTCAAGGATGCCGCGGACTGGCTGGAGCACTATCGCCGGTTCTGGGAGCAGAGCCTCGATCGCCTGGGGGACTATCTGGATGAGCTGCAAGGGAGACAAAAGCCCGATGTCCGCAAGCACCGGTAGCGCCGCCGCGACATCGCCCGAGCTGGTCGTCTCCCGGCTGATCGATGCACCGCGCGCGCTGGTGTACAAGGCGTGGACACAGTCGGAGCACGCCGCACGTTGGTGGGGACCGCAAGGCTTCACCACGGTGTCGTGCCGGATGGATGCAAGGCCCGGCGGCGCATATCGCCTCGCCATGCGCGCGCCCGACGGCACGATGCACACCAAGCGCGGAGTCTATCGCGAAATCGCCGAGCCGGAACGGCTGGTCTTTTCCTATGCCTGGGAGGACGCAAACGGCAACCTGGGCCACGAAATGCGCGTCACCGTCACCTTCGAAGCGCGAGGCCAGCAGACCTTGCTCACCCTGCACCAGACCGGCTTCGAGGCGATCCCCGAACGCGACAGCCACCAGCAAGGCTGGACAAGCTGCCTGGAACGCTTCACCGAATACATTCTGACGACAGCGTAATGGAAATATCCGACCGATTGCAACGACGAGGCAATCGCGACGACACCGCAGGGCGGATAAGCGTAGCGCAATCCGCCAACCCCGCGTCGAAAGTCACCCCAGCCTGGCGAGAGGAAATCCAGCCATGCACAACCAGGTCGTGTCTCGCGATGAGTGGCTTGCGGCACGCAAGCAGCTCCTCGCCAAAGAGAAGGCATTCACCCGGATGCGCGACGAACTGAACGCCGCGCGCCGCGCGCTGCCATGGGTAAAATTAGCAAAGCCCTACGTGTTCGATACGCCGGACGGCCCGCAGACGCTCGCCGACCTGTTCTCCGGACGCAGCCAACTCGTCGTCAAGCACTTCATGTTCGGCCCGGACTGGACCGAGGGTTGCGTCGGGTGCTCGTTCGAGATCGACCATATCGGCGGCGCCCTGGTGCATCTGGAACACCACGACGTGAGCTATGTCGTGGTTTCGCGCGCGCCACTGGCCAAGATCGAAGCGTTCCGGCGACGCATGGGCTGGGGTGTCAAATGGGTGTCGTCCTGTGGCAGCGACTTCAACTACGACTTCCACGTGTCGTTCCGGCCGGATGAACTGGCGAAGGGCGAGGCCTACTACAACTACGAGGTCAGGCCGGTCGGCATCGATGAGCTGTCAGGCCGCAGCGTATTCTGCAAAGACGAGGCGGGCGACATTTTCCACACCTACTCGGCTTTCGCACGCGGCGGAGAAATGTTCCTCGGCACATACGCGGTGCTCGATATCACGCCGAAGGGTCGCGACGAGACGATCAACGGCAACCTGACCGATTGGGTGCGGCATCACGACCGCTATGGTGACGGCGGCTTCGTCGATCCGACCGGACAGTATGTGGCTGCCGGGGACGCGGATGCCTGTTGCCGCGCCGGCGAAGCCCAGGAGTGAGCAGGTAGCGCTGAAACTGTTCTATGGGTGGGCGGCACAGGCAACGGTTTCGCCGCGGAGCACGCGAAGAATGATCGATCGCACCGCGCGTCGGCTGACCGGGCCGACCGAACCTTCGCACGCCTCGCATGCTCCGCGGTGAATGCTTCCCCCGCCGCATTGGCGATCGAACCCGCGGCCTGCAACACTGACCCATGCGCAAGCTGCCGCCCGAGACGCTTCATCTGCCGTTCGAACCCGGCCCCTATCGCATGGCCATGGGCCTCGCCACGCTTCCCGAAGCGGCGTGGTTCGAGCTGGATGGCCATTACCCGCCCGAACTGCGCGAACGCCGGCGCTTGCTCGGCGAACATCGTCCCGACGTTTTCGCCGCGCTCCCCGTTTCGGACGCCGCGCGGGCCGAGACGCTGGCGGCCATCGCCGGAAATCTCACGACGCGTCACCCGGACTGGTTCGCCCGCGACGGCACCACGCTGCACAACCGCCTGACCGGCGAACACTGGGACCTTGCCCATCCGCCGTGCGATCCGCTGGAACTCGCGGGCCGGCTGGTGCAGGAGGATCTCTGCGTCATTCAGCACGATGACGCGGCACCGGTGTTGACCGCCGCGGTGCTGTGTTTCCCCAGTCGCTGGCGGCTTGGGGAAAAACTCGGCCAGCCGCTCGCCGCGGTGCACGCGCCGGTGCCGTTCTATGCCGAGCGCCTGGCGCGGCCGGTCGATCGCTTCATGCATCACATCAAGCCCGGCCACATCGCCGCGCGGCTGAACTGGTCGGTGCTGGACAACGCGACCCTGTTTCAGCCGGAGGGAAAATGGCGCGAGGCACGCAACCCGGCGGTGACCGCGGCGAATGCCGGACAGACGCTGTTCCTGCGCGTCGAACGCCAGACGCTGCGCCGGCTGCCGCGCACCGGCGCGGTGCTGTTCGGTATCCGGGTGCATGTCTATCCGCTGGCTATCGCCGTCGTCTCGGCCGCAACCGCGGCGCGCCTCGCCCAATCCGTGCGAGCGCTGCCGGATGCCACCGTGCGTTACAAAAGCCTGCTGCCGATCCGCAATGCCCTGCTGGGCTGGCTGGACGCGTGGGCCGGATGAAGCGGTCCGGCCGCCGGTCCGGGCCGCCCGCCCTGGCGCAGGCCCGCCCCTCGGCCCGGGCCCCTTGAGGTGTGCGCCAACGCCGCGCACACTCGCAGCCGTCATCGATCCAGCGAAAGGGGAGAGAAGCGATGTTGTATGAACTGCGTATCTACGAATGCGTCCCGGGGCGCCTGCCCGATCTGCTCCGGCGTTTCGACACGATCACGCTGAAGCTCTGGGAGAAGCATGGCATCCATCAGGCCGGGTTCTGGACCACGGTGATCGGCGAATCCAGCCAGACCCTGTATTACTTCGTGAAGTGGGAATCGCTCGCCGAGCGCGAGAAGAAGTGGGCCGCGTTTGGTGCCGATCCGGACTGGCTGAGCGCGCGCGCAAAGACCGAGGAAACCGGCGCGATCGTCGCCAACGTGAAGAACTTCATCCTCGCGCCGACGTCGTTCTCCGCGGTGAAGTAAACCTCGCTTGCGCGGCGGGAGCGGTCAGGACGCGAAGCGTCGAGGGTGAGGGCGCGGCGGGGCGACCCGATCACCCTCATCCTCGCGGTTTGCCCGTCTCGGCCGCTCCAGCGCGCAGCGCGGGAAAGCTTCCGTCAAACCTCCTCCAGCAGTTTGCGTGCCGCAACCGCGTCCGGGCCTTCCAGGCCCTCGGTGAACCACGCGCACACCGGGGCCAGCAACTCGCGCGCCCCGTCACGCTCTCCCCGGTCGCCCAGCAGGCGCGCCAGGTCGGTTGCCGCGCGCAGTTCCCACAGTTTGGCTTCCTGCACGCGCGCCACCGCCAGCGCCTCGCGCAGCATGGCCATGCTTTCATTGGCATCGACCGCGTTGAACCGCGCCTGAAGGCGGGTGATCTCCGGCTGGCACCAGCGCTCGCCGGTCAGCCGCGCCAGTTCCGCGGCGCGGGCCAGCAACGCGCGCGCGCCGTCACGGTCGCCATGCTCACCCTTCAGCTCCGCCGCCGCCGCCATGAAATACGACAGCAGCGCCCAGCTCTTGGTGCCGTCCAACTGGTCGAGCGACTGGCGAAGCTGCGTGTCCAGAGCCGGGTCGGCGGCGTCGTGCAGCAATGCCCAGCTATGAAACAGCAGCCCTTCCGGCTTGCCGAGGAAGGTTTCGTAGTCGGTCGATAGTTCCAACAGCCGTGCCGCCATCCCGCGCACCGCCGCCACGTCGCGCCGCAGCATGGCCGTGATGCAGCCGCGGCGCAGGATGAACACAAGACTGATCGCATGCTCCAGCTCTTCGGCGCGCGCCAGACCACGCGCCGTCACCGACTGGCCTTGTTCCGGATAGCCCATGACGGTGAGGCAGATCCCCAGGAAGGAGGAGCCCGCCACCATAGGGTCGCGCGCCGTGTCGGCGGCCAGGCCGACCTCCTCGTCGGAGGGATCGTACAGACGCAGCAGGTTCTCGTACGCCGCGCGCGATTCGGCAAAGCGGCCCAGCAGCAGACAGGCGCTGCCGCCGACGCGCTCGCCCAGGATCGTTGCCTGCCGGTTGCCGGTCCGCGCGCCCAGGTCGAGAATCTCGCGCGCGTAGCGGGTCACCACCTCCGGCTCGGCGTGGGTGAAGTGATAGACCTGAAGGCCATACAGGATCGGCAGCAGCAGGTCGGTCTCGTTCAGCTCCAGGCACAGCTCGCGGGCACGCATGAACGCCTCGTGGCCCTCGTCGCTGGCCGATCCGACATTGTCGATCAGCCCGCGGCCCAGCGCCGCCTGCAACGCGAGTTCGCGCCGCCGCGTCGCCGGCCCGTCGGGCAGCGCCGCAAGCAGGCCCAGGCCGCGCCGCAAATGGCTCACCATCTCGGCAATCGCGCAGCGCGCGATCGCCAGTTCCGCGGCTTTCAGGTGGTAGTCGATGGCACGGTCGGCGACGCCCGCCTCGGCGAAATGATACGCCAGCAACTCGGGCTCCGCCGCTGCCCCGGTCGCGTCGCTCTCCAGCGTTTCGGCAACCTGCAAATGCAGCGAGCGGCGGCGTTCGCGCAACAGCGAGCCATAGGCGGCGTCCTGCATCAGCGCGTGCTTGAAGCTGTACACCGCGTTGGGCGGCCGCCCGCGCGCCACCATCACGTCGCCATCCACCAGCGCCCGCAGGCTCCCGGCCGCGAGTTCGCGCGGCAGGCGGAATGCCGACAGGAACGTCTCGAAGGAAAATTCCCGCCCCATCACCGCGCCCATCTGGGCCACTTCCTTCACGCTGGCCAACCGGTCGAGGCGCGACATCAGCGACGCGTGCAGCGAGCTCGGCACCACGACAGGCGGGCGCAGCTCCGCCGTGGCCGGTCGCACCTCCCCCGCGATGAGGCCGCTGTCCAGCACCGTCTTGGTCAATTCCTCCACGAACAGCGGCACCCCGTCGGCATGGGCGATAATTTGCTCGCGAACCGAATCCGGCATCGGCCGGCCGGCGGCGACGCCATCCACCAGCGAGGCAGCCTGCTGGCGTCCGAGCCGGTTCAGCATGATCACCGACACCAGCGGCTGGCCGGCCCAGGACGGCTGCAGGTCCGGACGCGAGGTCGCCACCAGCAGCATCGGAATACGCTCGATCGTCGCCACCAGCCGGTCGAGCAATTCCAGCGTGGTGGGATCGGCCCAGTGCAGATCCTCGAAGACGCAGAGCAGCGGCTGGATGCGCGCGAGGCTTTCGAACTGGCGCAGGATGGCGGCAAAGCCGCGTTCCTTGCGCCGCTGCGGCGTGAGTTCGCCAAGCCGCGCATCGGCGCCGACCGGCAGGGACAGCAGGTCGGCGATCAGGCCGGCCTCCTCCGCGGACGGCGCGCTGTACGCCAGCAATGCCTCGAGTTTCGCCAGCCGGGTTGCCGCGGCATCGTCATGCTCGAAGCCGGCGCGCCGCGCGAACATCGCAATGACCGGATGCAGCGCGCTGTCCTGGTAATGCGGCGCGCAATACCAGCGCAGCCGCAGATGCGGTTCGCCGCGCAACCGCTCGTCCAGTGCCGCGCTCAGGCGCGACTTGCCGATGCCCGCTTCGCCGCTCAGCAGCACCACGCGGCCGTCGCCGTTGCGTGCCTGCGCCCAGCGGCGCAGCAGCAACGCAAGCTCCTCGTCGCGGCCGAACAGCGGAATGCCCCCGGCGGCGCGCAGTGCCTCGAAACGGCTGTCGATCTCCTCCTCGCGCAACACCTGCCAGGCCTGGATCGGCGCATCGTAGCCGCGCACCGTGATGGCGCTCAGGCCGCGGTATTCGAACAGCCCGGCGGTCAGCCGCTGCGTGGAATCGGCGATCAGAACGGCGTTCGGCTCGGCCACGGTCTGCAATCGGGCAGCGAGATTGGGGGTGTCGCCCACCACCGCCTCCTCGCGTGACGCGCCGGCGCCGATCAGGTCGCCGACCACCACCAGGCCAGTCGCGATGCCGACGCGGGTGGCCAGCGTCCCGGCTGGGCCGGACAGTGTTGCCAGCCCGGTGATCGCCTCGACGATTGCGAGCCCGGAACGCACCGCGCGCTCGGCATCGTTCTCATGCGCCGCCGGATAGCCGAAATACACCAGCACCCCGTCGCCCATATAACGGGCGACAAAGCCGCCGAAGCGGAGAACCTCGCCGGTGACGCGGCGGTGGTAGGCGGCGATCACCTCGCGCAGGTCCTCGGGATCGAGGCGCGCGCCGAGCGCCGTCGAGCCGACAAGGTCGCAGAACATGACAGTGAGCTGGCGGCGTTCCGGGCCAGGTGGCGGTGGCGGCGGCTCGGCGGGTGCCTCGCGGCCGGCGGCCGGGACGCCGCAGTCGCCGCAGAAGCGGCTGCCGGGCGGATTGATGCCGCCGCAGACCGCGCAACGCCACGGCAACGCCGCCCCGCAATCGCCGCAGAACCGCCTGGCCTCCAACGCTGTCGCTCCGCAGCGTGGGCAATCCATTATGTTTTCCTTCACCCGGACCGGCCGCCATTTTCCCAACCGCGGCATGGCCGCGGCAAGCAAACACGCCGGCGCCCGCAAGGCAACCGGCGAAGCGGACGGGTCGGCGCGGTGCGCGACCCCGATTTCCAGTTGGCGGAGACCGGATTATGCGGCATTGTTCCGACGCCATATCGGCACACCGCCAACCAAGGGAGACGTGTCATTAACGCAATCATTCGCAAGGTGACCGGAACATACAGCGTCGTGCAGCTCGTGCCGGACGACAAGCTGGAACAGCTTGCCAGTCTGCTCGGCCTCGACGCTTCGCAGAAGGCCAAGCTGAAAACCAACGGCTCGGTCATGGTAGTGCTGGACGACGAAGGCAAGTCCGCCGGCTGAACCCCGGCCGGGGGAACCCGTCGGTGAACCAGGAGGCCGGCCACCTCGTGTTGCCGGGCGATACGAAGCGCGCCTCGGCATTGCGGCGCGTGCCGGCCGGGCTTGCGGTCCGGGTTGCGGCGCAATGCGGCCTCGAGGGCGACGTCTGCGCCTTTGCGCTGGCGCCGGGCGCCGCGCCGCTCAGCGCCGAGGCCGTCACGGGACGGGCAATGACGATCGCGCCCGGCGACGTGTTCCTCGGCACGCCGGGCCATCGCGAATCGACGCGCTGGGTGGTCGGCAACGTGCCGGCAGGCGGCCTGGTGCCGGGCAATGAATACTGGGTGTTGGCCGATTGCGGCGCGGTCGGCGCGTTCATCGGAGAGTCGCCGCGCGAGAAAGGGCATCTCGGGCGCGTGACGTTCCTCGGCACTGCGCAGGACGCCGGCGGCGCCGGGCTGAACATCCATCAGTTCGCCGCCGAGCCTGCGCCGGGCGCGGCGGACCAGGGCGCCCCTGTGTTCCTGGTGGTCGGCACGGCATCGGAGGTCGGCAAGACAACCGCGGCGGTGAACATCCTGCGGGCGTTGCGCAACAGCGGACGGCATCGCGTGGTGGCGCTGAAGGCCACCGGCACGTCGTCGCTCACCGAACTGCACAGCTACCAGGATTTCGGCGCCGCGCCATGCTTCGATTGCGTGGATTTCGGGCTGCCGACCACGTATCCCTCGGATCGCCCGGACATCGGCGGCATATTCGAGGCAATGCTGGATTCCTGCCTGTCGGCTGCCGCCGATGCGGTCGTGGTGGAATGCGGCGGCGATATTCTCGGTGCCAATGTTCCGGCATTCCTGCGCAGTCTCGTTCGCCGGCGGCCGGATGCGAAGCTGATTCTGGTCGCGTCGGATTCGCTCGCCGCGCTCGGGGCGAAATCGGTATTGGGGGAGATGGGGCTGGCGCCGACGCTGATCGCCGGGCCCTGCACCGACACCCCGACCATCCAGCAGCGCACCGCCAGCCTGTGCGGCGTCCCGGCGCTGAACCTGGCGAGGGGCGGGGTGCCGACGCTGTTCTGACGACGGGCCGGATGATGTGGGATGGCGGATGAGCGCTTCAGGCACGCAGGCCGATGACCTGGTGAACAAGGGGTTCATCGTGGACCGTCCAGACCCAGGCCCGCCTGGGCGTGCCGGCCGGACGTTCATCGTGACCGGCCTCTACCGGTCGGGGACCAGCCTGGTCGCATCCGTCCTGCGGCAGGTGGGCATCTTCATGGGCTCCGAAATCAACGACATCGTCCATGAGGACGAGGCGTTCGCGAGGGTCCTCGAAGCGCGCGACCGCGACGGGCTGAAGCGGCTCATCGGCGAGCGGAACGCGGCTTATGGCACCTGGGGGTTCAAGGCGCCGATGCTGTGCCGATGGCTCGATCCGGAGGACATGGCGCTGTTCAACGATCCGCACGTCATCGCGGCGTTTCGCGATCCGGTGGCGATATCGGTGCGGACCGCGCTGTCGGAATACCAGGAGCCGATGCGGGCGTTGCGGAACGCGGTTGGGGACCTCGCTGCCATGATGACGTTCCTGGAGCATCTGCGTTGTCCCACGCTGCTGCTGAGCTACGAGAAATCCCTGGTGTTTCCGGGAGATTTTATCGATGCGATCACGCAGTTCTGTGGCGTGCCGCAGAGTGACGCGCTACGCGGGCAGTTGACCCGCCTGATCGAACCCAACCGGCCAACGTATATCGCCGGATCGAGGCGTCGCTACGAAGGTATCATCGAGGGCGTCACCGGCGGATGCCTCTACGGATGGTGCCGTCTTACCGGCGTGGCCGATCCGGTGGCGCTCGATCTGTTCGTGGACGATCGACGGGTTCTGGCGTTCGTCGCGGATGCGTTCCGGCAGGACCTGCTGGATGCCGGGTATGGCAGAGGCACAAACGGGTTCTATCTCGATCTTGCTAAGCTCGATCTGCGGCCGGATGCGGTTATCCGGATCAAGGTGGCGGTCCATGGGATCGAGTTGGACAATAGTGGCCGCCGCGCCGAGGAGTACGTGTAGCGGCTTGATCTGGTACCTGCCGTGTTTCCCGCCGATGTGCCCGATCGCATAGCAGAGGAATGGCGGACGGCCCGCCGGGTCCCGCGCAATGCGCGGCTCCAGCGTCCCCGGAAGCGGCCCGGCAGCAAACTTCCGCAACAGCGGCTGAAGGTCGGCCATGGCACCGATGCCGGCAATGTAGGCATGGGACCGCCGCCGGTCCACATCACAACGACACCCAAACGAGAATTCAAATGGGGCGCACGGTGCACCCTCGCCCCACCCCCTCCCGCGCGGAGCGCGGGAGGGGGTGGGGAAGGAACTTTGCGCTCAGCGCCCAGAAATGCTTGAGCTCCAGAACACGAACGTCCTCACAGGCCTCGCCGACGCTTTGCGCCAGCTCAGCCGCATCAGGATAATTCTTTACGATCTCGAAGCGCTCTCCGTTTGCGAGCCAGCGCCGCTGCCAGGTATCCCCGTCCGCATCGCGTCGGGAAATCGGCGCGCCGACATTCGCCACCAGGGTCTCGTCGATCATCAGCAGCGTTGCCCCCGGCTCCAGATGTGTCGCAAACCGTGCCAGGAACGCGGCCCGGTCCCGCTTGCGCAAATGCGACCACCAGAGATGCGCCATGCCCAGATCGAATCTCTCCGGCAAAAGCGGCAGGTTCCAGGCATCCGCCCGCAGCAGCGTGACATGCGCGCCAGGCTGCCGGTTGCCGGCGATCGCCAGCGTCTCGGCATTGATGTCGGTGGCGGTGATCGCCGCGGCGACCGGTGCGGCGGTGGCGGTCCAGTAGCCGGTGCCGGCCGCGACCTCCAGGATGCGCCGGCCGCGCGTCAACCCCGCCAGCCAGTCGCGCAGCACCGCCAGGTCAGCCTGGCGTGCCGGGTCGGCATAGAACGCGTCGTATTCGGCGGCGCGCTTGCGATAGTACTCGGCCAGCATCAGGACTCGGCCAGTATCGCGGAAGCTACTTGAATGCCGTCGACGTCACCCAGGCCGATCGTGGCAGCCGCCGCCGCACCCGCCGGCTGGAGGTGCGGCCGCGGATCAACGCGCGATTGGTTGCGGGATCGAGCGTCGCCGCCGTCTCCTGGTGCCAGCCGGTCGAGCCGTTCACGTCGAACGCACTGATATAGCCGCCGTCCAGCATCGCGGGCACCGGCTTCTGCAACTTGCCCAAATGGTCGAAGCGCGTGCTGTTGGGCTGGCGAAACGTCTGGAAATACGCCGGATAGACGAAATCGCAGACCGTCACGCCGTCGATGTCATAGCCGAACGAATCGTCCTGGCAGGGGTCGCACACCTCATACGCGTACAGCTTGCCGTTGCCTTGTTCGGGATGCACGAACACGGTCAGGTTGATGTCGGGATCGGCCAGCATCTCCAGCAGTTCGTGGCTCGCGGTCACCGTCCAGGAATGGCCGTAATGCTTGTCGGTGCCGGCGAAGGATTTCGCCACCGGCAGCCCGTCCGGCGTCAGGTCATGATGGCCCAGCACGCCGGCCCGGTCGGTGTTGTCGAGGATGCTGAGCCACCACGTGCCGGCGGCGGGTTTTCCTCCGCTCGGCACGAATGTCAGGCCCGCGCCGACGCCCCAGATCGGCGCGAAATCCCGCGCCACCTGCTGCTGCAGCGCGGCGACCAGCGTGCGGCATTCGTCGTCGGTCACGACGCTGCTGGCGTTGATCACGGAGACGGCGACGTCTGGCATGGCTCCCCCCATCCGGCAGCGCAACAATAGCGCCGCCGGAGCGCCGCGTCACTCCATAATTGCGGCGTGAGATCCCGGCGTGCCGCCGGGCTGCCCGCGCAGCAGCGGCAATAGCAGCAGGATCGGGAGCGTCGTCAGCATCATCAGCTTGAAGTCGTCGTTGTAAGCAATGATCTGCGCCTGCTGGTTCACCATGGCATCGACCGCCTGCGCGCCGAGCGGTGTGGTCAGCGACAGCACATGTGCCAGCGTGCCGCCGCCGAGGGCGCGGTTAAGCGTCGTGACATAGCCGGCCAGCACCGAATGCTCGATCTGCGTGTTCCGGGTCAGCAGCGCCTCGGTCACCGAGACGCCGATCGCCATGCCGATGTTGCGCAGCAGACTCAGCAGCGCGGTGCCCTCGGTGCGCAGCGCCGGTTCGAGGGTGGCGAAGGCGATCACCTGCAGCGGCAGGAAGACGAAGCCAAAGCCGAAGCCCTGGATGACGGCGTTGACCACCACCTCCGATTCCGCCACGGCGGGTGTCCATCCGGTCATGCGCCACAGGCTCCAGGCCAGGATGGCGACGCCGATCCCCATCAGCAGCCGCCCGTCCACGCGGTTTGCCAGGCGTGCGGCGATCAGCATCGCCGCCATCGTGCCGATACCGCGCGGCGCCATCGCCAATCCGGCCGCTTCCACCGGGTAATGGCCCAGTTCCTGGAGCCAGGGCGCCAGCAGCGCCGAGACTGCCAGCAGCAAAAGGCCGACCGCGAACATCACCGCCAGTCCGACGGCCAGGTTGCGATCCCGAAAGATGCGCGGGTGGACGAACGGCTGGTCCGACGTGGCAAGATGCACGACGAACAAATAGAGGCCGAGGCCAGCCATCACCGCCTCGATCACGATCTCGGTCGAGCCGAACCAGTCCTTGGTCTCGCCGCGGTCCAGCATCAGTTGCAGCCCGGCAATGCCAATGGCGAACAGGCCGAATCCGGTCCAGTCGAAGCGCAACCCGGGGCGCGGCTCCGTGCGGGGGAGAAAAGCGCCGAGGCCCGCGGCCGCCAGCACGCCGAACGGCAGGTTGACGAAGAACACAAAGCGCCAGTTGTAGAATTCAGTGAGATAGCCGCCGAGCGTCGGCCCCAGGATCGGGCCGATCATCACGCCCATGCCCCAGATCGCCATGGCCGAGCCGCGTTGCTCGGGCGGGTAGATCTCCAGCATCGTGGACTGCGACAGCGGCACCAGCGCCGCGCCGAATACGCCCTGGAGCAGCCGGAACAGCACGATCTCGCCCAGCGAACCGGCGATCCCGCACAGCATCGAGGTGACGGTGAAGCCGATCAGCGATACGAGAAAGACCGCCTTCTGGCCGAACCGGTTGGATAGCCAGCCGACCGGCGCGGTCATGATTGCCGCCGCGGTGATGTACGAGGTCAGCACCCACGTGATTTGATCGGTGCTGGCCGACAGGCTGCCCTGCATATAGGGCAGCGCCACGTTGGCGATGGTGGAATCCAGCGCCTGCATCAGCGTCGCCGCCATGGCGCAGATGGTGATCAGCGTCCGGTGTGGCACCCGCGATTGTGGTGCCGGGGATTGCGGCACCGGAGGGTTGGCCTGCGACGGCATGGCGACCTCAGAACAGGTCCGCCAGCGAGCGGGTGTGGCCGGTGTCGATGTCCACCGTGGCACTCATGCCGGCCGACAGCGGCAGATCGCCAGGATGGCGCTCGATTTGCACCCGTACCGGCAGCCGCTGCACCACCTTCACCCAGTTGCCCGACGAGTTTTCCGCCGGCAGAAGGGAAAATTGCTGGTCGGTGGCGGGGGCGACGCTCTGCACCACGCCGTCCCAAACGCGGCCGGGATAGGCATCGATCGTCACTGTCGCGTGGTCGCCTTGCCGGGTCCAGGTGAGTTGCGTCTCCTTCGGCTCGGCTTCGATCCAGACATGCTGGGTGGAGATGAAACCGAATGCGGCGGTCCCGGCGGGCAGGAACATGCCCGGCTGCAGCTTGTTCACCTGGGTGACGACGCCGTCATAGGGCGCGCGCACGATGGAGTGGGCCAGTTCGCGCCGAGCCTCGGCCACCTGTGCCGCCGCCTGCCGGTAAGCCGGCATCTGCTCGATCGGCAGGCCGGGCTTGCCGGCCAGCCGAGCCAGTTGCCCGCGCGCCTGCATCCTGCTGGCACCCAAGGTCGCCTGGTCGGTCGCGAGCTTGTAGCGCGCGTCATCGGTTTCCTGCTGGGTCACGGCATGCTGCTTCGCCAGCGCGGCGAACCGGTCATAGGTGGCCTGGTCGCCGCTGACCTGCGCCCGCTTCGCCGCCGCGTCGCGCAACGCCGCCTGGTAGTCGGCCTGCATCGCCTCGAGGTTCAGGCGGGTCTGCGCCAGGTTGGCCTCGGCGTTGTCCAGTGCGATCTGGAATTTCAACGGGTCGAGCAAGAACAGCACCTGGCCCTGCTTCACCGTCTCGCCTTCATGTACCGGGATGTCCGCAACAATGCCGGATACGTCGGTGGACAGGGTCAGGCCGTCGGCCTGGACGTAGGCATCGTCGGTGCTGGCGTAGCGGCCGCCGTCCAGCCAGTACAACAGGGCACCGGCGGCCACGACGATGACGCCGCCGCCCATCAGCACCCATCGCAGCAGGCGGACGCGCCGGCGGCCTCGTGCGGCGGGGCGGAGGGCGGCGTCTTCCAGGAGGAGGGTCGCGGTGTGGGACATGGGAGGGGGCGTCCAGCGGTCGTTTGTAGGCAGGCAATAAGCTGGCTTGCGACCTGTCCCCCGCAAGGCATGCTGCCATGCAGCATGGGCAGGGCACCCACTTGGTGACGTTTCCGCGACGGACGGTTGCGGGGCACGGCCTCTTGCACTGGGTCCGGACTGCGGCAGGCGGCGCCCGACCAGCCGGCGCGTCGAGGGACCGCCTGGCATGGCGTTGTGCCTCGATGCGGCACGGCTTCGACCCGGCGATCACGCGTACGGCGACGCCCACGAATAGTCGAATCAGGTGGCGGAGGGCCGTCGTTCTGCGGCATCCCGTCCCGTGACGACTGGTTCGCTTATTTATGGGCGTCGCCTAACGGCCGGCACATCGAGGCTGCCGGCTTGCCGGACCGCACGGCCGAAGCCGTCGAGGCTGTCCGGCAGCGAGTTGGGCGGATGGAGGCACGGGTTCGATCGGCATCGCGGCGCAATCCTGCAATGTCGCCCGCGGCTACAACGTCAGTCAGGCGACGATTTCGACGTCGACCACCTCGCGCGCCCTGTGAAGGCGACCTCAAGCAGTCGTCGCCGACACCGCCCAAGCCGCGATAGCATTGCTCGCCAAGGTCGCTGCGCTCGTCGCCGGCCTCGAGAAAGACGCCTCGAAAATCCGGGCGGCATCCTTGAAGTCTACGCCGTGATCTTCAAGGTTGCTGACTCTTGTCGGTTGATCCAGCTCGGCGCGCATTGTCAATGCCGCACAAATGTGGACCCAAAGGAAGCGTCGAGGCCGAGCGGCCACCCACAACCCACCCCTTGCATCCGCCCGGACGCGGGTGAAAACACCCGCCCATGGACCTGCTTCGCATCCTCGCCCTGTGGCGCGCCCGGGCCGGCTGGCTCGCCGCCGGCCTCATCATCGCCCTGGCGGCGCTCGCCTGCGGCGTCGCACTGATGGCAATGTCCGGGGCGATGATCGGCACCGCGGTCGCCGCCGGCGTGCTGGTGGCGCCGGTCGCCTTCCGCGGCCTCGGCGGGGCGCGGGTCGTGCTGCGCTACCTCGACCGCCTGGTGACGCACGCCGCCACCTTCCGCGCGCTGGCGGACCTGCGCGTCTGGTTCTTTCGCCACCTCGCGCGCACCGCCGCGGGCGGCCTGGGCTTCCGCCATGCCGGTGACGTGCTGGCGCGGCTGGTCGGCGACGTGGAGGCGTTGGACGGGCTGTATCTGCGCATCCTGGTGCCGCTCGCCGGGGCCGTGCTGCTGCTGCCCGTGCTGCTGATCGTGATCGGCCGGCACGCGGCCGGCCTCGCGGCGGCGATCGGCCTGCTGTTCGCCGTCGCCGCCCTGCTTCTGCCCTGGCTGGCCGCCCGCACAGCCAGGGACTCCGGCGGCCGGCTCGCCGCAACCACGAGTTCCCTGCGGATCGCCGCGCTCGACGCGCTGACCGGACTGCGTGAGGTGCGAGCCTTCGGCGCCGAGGGCCGCATGATCGCCGCGGTGCAGGCGCGCGAGGCGGCCTTGCTCTCGGCGCAGCACGATCTGGCCCGGCGCACCGCGCTGGCCGGCGCCGGTGCGTTTCTCTGCGGCCAGGCGGCGATCTTCGCGGTGCTGCTGGCCGCCGGCGCCAACCCGGCAGGCGCGATCCTGGCGGCCTTCCTGGTCACGGCGGCGTTCGAGGCGGTCGGCGGCTTGCCGCGCGCCGGCGCGCTCGCCGGTCACGCCGCCGCCGCGGCGCGGCGCGTGCTGGAAGCGGCGGAGGCACCGGTCGCGGTGCCCGATCCGCCCGCGCCCGCGCCGATGCCCGGCGGGTTCGCGCTGCGCTTCGACGCGGTGCATTTCCGCTGGGCACCCGATCGCGCGCCGGTGTTCGATGGGCTGACGCTGGAAATCCCCGAAGCCACGCGCGTCGCCATCCTGGGACCGTCCGGCGGGGGAAAATCCACCCTCGCCGCCATGGCGCTGAAGGTGGTGGCGCCACAACAAGGCAGCGTGCGCCTGGGCGGCGTCGATCTCGCCACGCTGTCCGCCGCCGAGGTCCATGCGCGGTTCGCCTGGCTCGGCCAAGCCACCCACCTGTTCGACGACACGATCCGTGCCAACCTCCTGCTCGCGCGTCCCGACGCGGACGAGGCCGCGTTATGGCAAGCGTTGGATGCCGCCCGCATCGGTGAGATGGTGCGCGCGTTGCCGGACCGGTTGGACACCTGGGTGGGCGAGGGCGGCACGCGGTTCTCCGGCGGCCAGGGACGCCGGCTGGCGCTCGCCCGCACGCTGTTGTCCACTGCTCCGATCCTGGTGCTCGACGAGCCTTGCGCCGGGCTGGACGCCGCGACCGAGCGTGCGTTCCTGGCCACGTTGAACGACGTTGCCGAGGGCCGCACGCTGGTGCTGATCGCCCACCGCCTGACCGGGGTGGAGCGGCTGGACCGGATCTGGCGGCTGGCGGGCGGCAAGGCGGTCGCGGCTGCGGCGTAGCGGGACCGCTATTTCAACACGGCAAGAGCAGCGAGGCCGCACGCATATGCGGTTGGCAGCACCGCCAGGACGCCCCACATGTATGCCTTGCCCGGCTTGTCGGCGTCGAGCCGGGCGATATCGGATTTCAGGTCCGCCTTCAGGTCGGCGTAGTCCGCCTTCATCTCGCTTCTCAGGTCGGCCAGGTCAGCCTTGGTCGCGAGATGCGGCAACGTCGCGGTCAGCATCGCTTCGATCCGGATGATGGCCGCCTCCATTCGCGACCGCGCGGTCTGCTCCTCGCGCATCTCCTCCTCCAGTCGCGAAACGCGTGCCTCCATCAGCGGATCGTAAGGGCCGCCATCACGCGGCGCAACCTGCGTGTCATCGGCTCCTGCAACGCCACCAGCATTGCCGCGGCTGGTTAAGATTCCACCGCATGCCGCATCGCTGTTGACGGCGCGTTCACCGCTCGGGCAGGAGAACGGACAATTCCGTCTCCGAGGGAATCGGCCATGCGCCGCATCGCGTTCTTGTTCCTGTTGTGTTTCGTGTTGGCGCGCGCCGATGGCGCGGAGCCGCCGGCGCGGACCTTCGTCGTGTTCTTCCAGGAATGGTCCGCCAGGCTTGACAACGCGGCGCTGGCGGTGATCGGCCAGGCCGGCGCCTATGCCAAGGCGCATCCTGGCGTTGCCGTGCATGTCGAAGGCTTTGCCGATCCCACCGGCAGCCGCAAGGCGAACGCGCTGCTGACCGACCTGCGCGCGCAGGTCGTGATGGACCGGTTGCAGGCCGACGGCGTGCCGGTGCCGCGCATGCGGGGCCGCGGCCGGGGCTCGGTGCATTTCGCGCTGTCGTCGCAACAGAGCCGCCGGGTCGAGATCAGCCTCGGCAGTCACTGACGGTGCTTCAATCACTGCTCGATCAGGCGCCGGCACTGCGCGATCAGGCGCCGGCAACGGCACCGCAAGCGGTGCTGCGTCGTGTGTTTGGCTTTCCCGGTTTTCGCGGCGCGCAGGAAGCCGTGATCCAGCATGTCCTCGGCGGTGGCGACGCGCTGGTGCTGATGCCGACCGGCGGCGGCAAGAGCCTGTGCTACCAGGTGCCCGCCTTGTGCCGCCCGGGCACCGCGGTGATCGTTTCGCCGCTGATCGCGCTGATGGACGACCAGGTCGCGGCGTTGCGCCAGGTCGGCGTCGCCGCCGGCGCGCTGCATTCCGACCTCGATCCCGCGGAAGCCCGCGGCGTCGCGCGCGACCTGATCGAGCAGCAGTTGGATCTGCTGTACGTGTCGCCGGAACGGCTGCTGGGGAATGGCACGCTCGATCGGCTGTCGCGGCTGCGGATCGCGCTGATTGCCATCGACGAGGCGCACTGCGTCTCGCAATGGGGCCACGAGTTCCGCCCGGAATACCGTGAACTCGCCTGCCTGCCGGAGCGGTTTCCCGGCGTGCCGCGCATCGCGCTGACCGCGACCGCCGATCCGCGCACCCGCCGCGACATCATGAGCGCGCTGCGCATGGACGACGCGGCGGTTTTTCTCTCCAGCTTCCATCGGCCGAATTTGCATCTTGCCGCCGCGGCGAAGGTGGGCGAGACGGCGCAGTTGCTGGAGTTTCTCGCCCGCCACCCGAACGAATGCGGCATCGTCTATTGCGGCTCCCGCGCCAAGACCGAGCGGGTCGCGGCGAAGCTCGGGGAAAAAGGCTTTCCCGCGGTTGCCTTCCATGCCGGGCTGGAGCCGGAGCACAAGCGCGCGGCGGCGGCGCGGTTCCGCTCCGGGGAGCCGGTGATCGTCGTGGCGACGATCGCGTTCGGCATGGGCGTCGATCGGCCCGACGTGCGCTTCGTCGTGCATCTGGACATGCCGGACAGTCCCGAGGCCTGGTACCAGCAGATCGGCCGCGCCGGACGCGACGGCGATCCGGCCGAGACACTGCTGCTGTTCGGCGGCCAGGATGTCGCGCAGGCGCGGCACTGGCTGGCGCAATCCGCGGCACCGGATGCGCAGAAGCGGGTGATGCGCACCAAACTTGAAGAGATCGTCGCGCTGACCGAGGCGGTGACCTGCCGCACGCACGCCTTGCTCGCCTGCTTCGGCGAAGAGTTCTCCGGCGATTGCGGGCATTGCGACAATTGCGATGCGCCGCCGATCACGCTGGATGCCACGGTCGAGGCGCAGAAGGTGCTGTCGGCGGTGTATCGCACCGACCAGATTTTCGGCGCCCTGCATGTCATCGCCGTGCTGCGCGGCGAGCAGACGGAAGCGGTGCTGCGGCATCGGCATGACAAGCTGCCGACGTTCGGCGTGGGCGCCGGGCACGCGCCGCCGTTCTGGCGCGGGCTGATCCGGCAATTGATCGCGCTGGGCGCGCTTGACGTGGACACCGCGGGGCATGGCGGGTTGTTCCTGGTGCAGGACAAGGCGCGGCCGATCCTGCGCGGCGAAACGCCGGTGATGCTGCGGCAGGACACGCCGCGCCGGCCGCGCGAGGTGGAGCGGCCGGAGCGGCGGCGCGGGACCGCTGTCGGCGTCGCGCCGATTGCCGGGCCGGCGGCGGAAACGCTGTTCGAGGCGCTGCGTGCCTGGCGCGCGGCGGAAGCCAAGGGACAGTCGGTGCCGCCCTACGTGATCTTCCACGACACGACGCTGCGCGAGGTCGCGGCGGTGCGGCCCGCGAACCTCGACGAGCTGGCGCAGATCAAGGGCGTCGGCGCCTCAAAGCTGCAACGCTATGGGACGGCGGTGCTGGAGGTGGTCGGCGGATTTCGGTGACCTCATAACGCTGTCATTGCCAGAGAGCACTATCATTCTTGCGGGCCGGATCGCGGAACCCATCCGGACCAGCCGCCGTGCAGCCGCGCCAACAGGCCGGGCACAGGACCGCAATCGATCCGCCCGCCAGAGTTCCTCATCTCCGCTCCTGCATCCCGGCGGGCGTCCACACGTGCCAGTCGCGGAACTACAACCGGCCGGCTTCCAATGACGGACGTGATCTCATGCGTGGGGCTCGAGTGTCTTGATTGCCGCTTTGACCGAATGGTTTCCGGTTCCAGGGTGGCGCACCGCCGGGTGCGGTGCCTTATGCGGATTGTTGTTGGTAAAATCGCGAAAATACTCGTCCAGGATCTGGCGCGCGAAGCGGCCGATCGAGGCGTATTCATGATCGGTCAGATTGGCAAGCGAGACACGGGCCGAGGTGTCCACGACTTCAAACCCGTTGCCGGGCAGCAACACGACGCCGGTTTCCCGCGCCAGGCGGAAGAGGAAGTCGATGCCAAGGTCGCTTTCGATGAACCAGGCCTCGAACTCCGGCCCGTAAAGCTTGCCGCCCATCTCTTGCAGGTCTATGAGCGTGTAGTAATCGACGTCGTTGGGACCAGCGACCGTCGCTACGCCCATTGTTCTGTAGAGAGTCCGGTAACGCTTCCGGATCAGCGATTTCGCCGCGTTCTTGTAGCGGTGCTCGCGATCCATCAGTCCGTTCAAGGCGAACAGGGCCATTTGCAATTGCTGCGGGCCGGAGAGACCGGCGGTGTGATTGAGAGCGACGGCACGGCTGTCGGCGACCAGCCGGTCGATGAAACGCAGATCGCGCGGTTTGGTGGTAAGCGAGGCATAGCGCGCATCAAGGCGCTTCTTTTGCGCCTCAGGTTGCGCCGCCAGAGCGGCGTCGAATACATTATCGTCATGCAGGGCGATGACGCCGAGGCGCCAGCCCGTGGCGCCGAAGAATTTCGAGAACGAATAGACGCAGAGCGTGTTGCGCGGGCACTTCGCGAAGATGGAAACGAAATCGTCGGCGAACGTGCCATAGACATCGTCGGTGACGATGAACAGATCCGGTCTTGTGTTGGCAACGAGATCGGCGAGCTGCGCCAATGCCACGTCCGACATTTTGGTAGATGGTGGGTTGCTGGGATTGACCAGGCAGAATATCTTGATAGCCGGGTCCTTGAGCTTTTCCTGCTCTGAGCCAGGGAATTGCCAGTCCGCATGGCCGTCCATCCGGATGTCAACGATCTCGAGACCGTACTCCGCCAGCACCGGGATTTCCAGATAAGGCGAAAAAATCGGCGTGCCTATGCCGATCTTGTCGCCGCGCTGAAGGAGGCCATTCTGATGCAGGCTCTGAAAAATGTAGGTCATGGCGGCAGTGCCGCCCTCGGTTGCGAAAAGCGAGAAATTGCCCGCGCTATGAGTGTCCCCCAGCATTTCCTGGACGAGATAGGCTTTCACGATTTCCTCTGTGTGGAGAAGCATCCGCGGCGGTGTCGGGTAGTTGCAGCCGAGGAAGGCGCCGGCCATTTCAAGCAGAAAGATGTCCTGCTTGAGCCCCAGTTGGTCCTTGACATAGGAAATCGCCGCCTGAATGAATCGGACACCCTCGCTCGTGCGACAATTGCCGGCATAGGTTTCGAAGCGCTGGACGATGCCCTGAATTTCCGGCAGTCCGCCAAAGCCGCTATCCAGGTAGGAATACGACCTTTGCGCTTCCAGCATGGCGAATTCGCCAAGGCTCAAAAATGCCAGGCGCGGCAGCATGGCAAGGAAATTGGGATTGCCGCGACCGGCGTTCAACATCAGCCGCTGGGCATCGGAGGATGCGAGGGCGATCAGTTGGTCCTTCAATTCGAAAGGGCTGAGATTGGCGACGTCGCTGTGAGCTTTGTCTGACATGCTGCATCTCCGTGAAGCGGGGATCAGGGGCCGGCATTCTTGGTGATGATGCCGACAATGACTGGACCCCAGAGGGTCAGGAATACGTTGGCAACCGCGTATGTGACGGTGAAGGCGACGACGGGGGTGGCGTTGCCGGCCTTGGCGAGCAAGGCGGCAAACGCCGGATTGGCGCTGCGCCCGCCGGCGACGCAGGCCAGTGCCTCGATGGGGTTTTTGATTCGCAGGATGAAGTAAGAGAAAAAGAAGGTGATGACCTGCGGGATGAGGGTGACACCGACGCCAAGAAACAACAGCGTCAGACCGGATTGCTCGATGGCGATCAGGGCGTGTGGCCCGGCGCCAATGCCGACCACGCCGACGAACACGGCCAGCCCGAAATCCCTGAGGAAGCTGGATGCGCCGATCGACAGCGCCGCGAAGCGCGGGTGCACGCTGCGCAGCCAGCCGAACAGCAGGCCCGATAGCAGGCAGCCGCCGCCGCTGCCGATGGAAACCGGCACACCCCAGATTCTGAAGGAGATCATGCCGATCAGTATTCCGGTAACCATGCCGATGCCGAAAAAGATGAAGTCCGTGGCGGCGGCGGCGCTGATCTTGTAGCCGATCTTCGACTGGACGCGGTCGAGATCCGCCGTGCTGCCGGTGAAATGCAATTCGTCACCGGTCTTGAGTTGAAGCTTGTCGAGCAAGGGCAGGTCCCGGCCCATGCGCCTGACCGCGGTCAGGAACACCCCATGGCGAGCCTCAAGCGTCGCATGATCGTGAATTTCACCGACTGAGCGGCCGCTTAATCCGCGGTTCGTGAGGACGATTTCGCGGCTTTCCTCGATGATGGAAAATCCGGCCGGTGCGACAATCTCGTCGCCGAGGGCGGCATTGGATGCCTGCACGGAACTGAGTTTTCCGGTTATCGCGACGGCGTCACCAAGCCGGATGACAGTGCGGTCGTCGAGGTCGATCGATTTGCCGTCGCGATAGATGCCTTCGACCGCGGCGTCGGAGAATTGCTTGTCGAGCTCGATTGCTGTCCGGCCGATGGCTTCGCGGTCCGGGGTGACCCTATAGACGCGCGTGATGATGTCGTTGACCGCGTCGAACTGCCCGGGCTCGAGCTCCGTCCGGCCTCCGGAAAGACCTTTCGCGAGCTTCACCGCCTCCTGCCGGATGTCCCATCTCATCACCATCGGCAGAAACCAGGTGACCATGATGATCGGGCCGAGCGAGCCGAAAATATAACAGACGGCATATCCGACGGCGACGTTGGTCTGCATGGTTTTCGTCAGTTGCGCGGACAGGCCGAGTTTGGCGATGGCATCGCCCGCGGTGCCAAGGATGGCAGATTGGGTCAGCCCGCCGGCGGCGAGGCCCGCGGCCATGCCGCGGTCCAACCCGAACATCCAGGCGGCGCCGAGTACGCAGAGCAGACCGGTGAAACACATGACGAAGGCGGAGGCCAATTGATTCAGCGAGCGCAGATTCAGGGCGTGAAAGAATTGTGGCCCACCCTGGAAGCCGACCGCGTAGATGAAGAGCGCGAAGAAAATGGCGCCGATTCCGGGATCGACGTTGACGCCGAGCTGGCCGATGACGACGCCGACCAGCAATGTGCCGGCAATGCCGCCCAGAACGAAATTGCCGAGCTTCAATTTGCCGACAAAATAGCCCAGCGCAATGGTGATGAAGAGTGCGACCAAGGGCTGACCGGCGAACAGATGCTTGATAAGATCCATCGTGGCGTCTCCGCTTCATCGTGCCGAACGGGTGATCCGGACGCGACGGTCGCGCCGCCGTTTGCGTGAATAAATGCTGCCATGGCGTCGTTAGAGACGCCAGATGCGGAATCTACTTAGCTCGATTTCCACATTTTCGGTGACGGGCCACCGCCGAACGCCAGGCGCGCCGTCGCACCGCGCCCGCGGCCGGACCCGGCGCTGGCAGGACAGCGTCATCGGCGTTGGCCGCGATCCACGACCTCGACCTGCGCGACCTGCCGGCGATCGAACCGTCCCGCGGCTTCGGTCGGGATTGAACAACCGGATGGCCCAGATCGAAGCTCTTGCATCCCGCCGGCCATCCCCACATGCGTGGAGCAAAGTGACCCGGATGCCGTCGCCTGGAGACCCTCGCGTCAGTCCGGGGCCGCAGCTTCTGGCCGCGATCGATCGGTTGGAGATGATGCATGCCCAGCAGCGTGAAGGCCCCGGCCAGTTCTCGGGTTCCCCGGCAACCGGCGGGCGTCCGCCCCGAAGGTGCCACGATTGACCATTATACCGGCCGCGTCTCCTGGTCCGGGGAAGACCGCCAATTCGTGGCCACCCGCGCCGGGTGTCCCCGCCTGTCCCATCTCGCGGCCAGCCAGGTCGAGCCGAACGGAGGCCCGCGCGTGTCGCTTGCCGATATCGTCCACGACGTGGCGCGCGGCGGCGATACGCCGCCCGAACCACTGGCGCGGCGTCGCTTTTCCTCGGAATTCGTTGCCCGCGTCCCGCGTGCCCTGCGTCGCCGTCCGGCGATCGAGGCCGCGGCAGCCGGCGTCAGCCGCCACCGCATGCCCGGCCTCAAGCCGCCCATGCCGCTCGGCGCCGTCGCCCCGGCGCCGGCCCGCGCGGGCCGGCGGCCGGCCTCCGGCAACGCGGCACGTCGTCCGGCACGATGACCGAAACCCGCTTCTGGCTGATCCGCCACGCCCTGGTGGACGAGAACGCCCGCGCCATCCTCTACGGCGTCATGGACGTCGCCTTGTGCGAAACCACCTTGCTCGAACAGGCGCCGATGTACCGGTCGCTGGCCGAAAGGCTGCCCCGCGAGGCCCACTGGATCGTCACCCCCCTTTCCCGCACCCGCCGCACCGCCCAGGCGATCTTCGCCGCCGGCTATCCGCCAGCCGAACTCACCGTCGAACCCGGCCTCATCGAGCAATCCCTCGGCGAATGGCAAGGCCTTCCCCACGCCGAGCTGCCCCCTCGCCTCACTTTGCCCAAGCACGCCTTCTGGCCGCTGGCCGGGGGGGAAGCACCGCCCGGCGGCGAGACCATGGCCGCCGTCATCGCTCGCGTCGGCCCCACGCTGGAACGGCTGGCGCGGCAGCATGACGGCCGCGACGTGATCGCCGTCGCGCATGGCGGCTCGATCCGCGCCGCGGTGGCGCACGCCTTGCGCATCGGCCCCGACAACGCGCTGCACCTCTCGGTGCAGAACCTGTCGCTCACCCGCCTGGAGCGCTATCCGGAGGGCTGGCGGGTGGCCTGTGTCAACGAGCTCCCCGGTTATTGACCGGAAATCCGCCGCAAATGCCGCCGCCTGTGGCAGCGCTCGCCCGCGACTCGGGATATCCGCGCTATGCAACCCCCGATTCGCCATCCAAGGAGGATTCGCCATGCGCCGCTTCCTGCTGGCCGCCATTGCCCTGGCCGCGTCGCTCGCCCCCGGCCTCGCCCGCGCCCAGGGTGCCGCGCAGACCCTGGTGGATCGCGCCACGCTCGCCGTCCAGGAAATGATGACGCAGGGCGTGTCGCAGGACCCGCGCATCATGCTGCAACGCTCCCGCGCGGCGATGATCTGCCCCCGCGTGTTCAAGGCCGGCTTCATCATCGGCGGCTCGGGCGGCGACTGCGTGCTCCTGGCGCGCGCCGCCAACGGCACCTGGTCGTATCCCGCCTTCTACTCCATCGGCAGCGGCAGCGTCGGCTTCCAGGCCGGTATCGAGGACAGCGCCCTGCTCATGCTGATCATGACCCAGCGCGGCCTGAACGCGGTGATGGACAGCCAGTTCAAGCTGGGCGCGGATGCCTCGGTCGCGGTCGCCACGGTCGGCGGTAGCGTGGGCGGCGCCACCACCGCGGCGGTCGGCGCGGACATCGTGGTGTTCGCCCAGACCCGCGGGCTGTTCGGCGGCGTCTCGGTCGAGGGCAGCATCATGTCGCTGCGCAGCCAGTGGAACGCGACCTATTACGGCCAGCCCTACTCGGCGCGGCAGATCGTGATCCAGATGGCGGGGGCCAATCGCGGCGCCGACCCGCTGCGCGAGGTGCTGACCCGCTTCGGCAATGCCGCCACCGTGCAGGTGGCGGCGCCGCCGCCGCCGCCGCCGCCGCCGCCGATGGGGGCGGCCGGGCCGCCGCAATCCGGGCCGGGCTATGCGCCGGCCTATCCGCCGATGAACCAGGGAAATGGCGGACCGCAGCCGGTGCAGTTGCAGCCGGGTGCGCCGGTACAGCAGCAGTCGCTGCCGCCGCCGGGAAGGTAGGCCGCAGGGCTGAACGTGCCGTACTGAGCCCATCTTCGGCCCCGCTTGCTGCCGGCCGGTAAATCCGCGGGATACGGCGCCGTCTTTCTGACCCGTTGGTTGCGACCGGTTGAACCCGTCCCTCATTGCGGGGCGCGTGGCGCCGAACCAATCTCCCGCCGGGCATTGCCGTGGTGCGGCGCGCCTCGCCATAACGGGTGGTACGGGACGAAAGTGCCGGCCGGCATGTGACGCAGTGGAGGGACGGTGCATCATCCTGCGACTGATGAACCCCGTCCCGGCGCGCGCAGGGGCCCGCCTGCGTCCCTCCGGTCGATGCCGATCGCGCCGCTCGCCGCCACGCTGGCGGTGCAGACGCTGGCTACCGCGGCGCTGTTCTCCGTCCCGGCGATCGCCCCGGCGGTGGCCGCGTCGCTGCACGTGAACGGCGCGCTGGTCGGCGCCTTCGTCGCCACCGCTTACGGGACCGGCATCGTCTCGGCGCTGCTGTCGCCCGGCCTGATCCGCCGCTACGGCGGGGTGCGAGCCACCCAGGCGGTGCTGGCGGCAGCCGCCGGCATGGTGCTGATCGCCGCCACCGGGCACCTCCTGTCGCTGGTGCTCGCCGCGGTGGTGCTCGGCCTGGGCTATGGCGCCGCGGCACCCGCCAGCACGCATCTGCTGGTGCCGCAGACGCCGAAGCCGGTGTTCAACATGGTCATGTCGCTGCGGCAGATCGGGGTGCCGCTCGGCGGCGTGCTGGCCGCGCTGATCCTGCCGCCGCTGGCGCTCGCGATCGGCTGGCGCCTCGCGCTGCTCGCCGAGCTTGCCCCGCTGCTGCTCTTGCTCGGGCTGATGGAGCGCCCGCGCCGGCGCTGGGACTCCGACCGCGACCCGCACGCCCGAGCCTTCGGACGCACCCTGCTGGCACCCTTCGCGCTGCTGCGCGACCCACGGATCCGCCGCCTGTCGGTCGCCAGCTTCGTCTATTCCGGGATGCAGCTCTGCTTCGTCGCATTCATGACGGTGCAGCTCACGACGACCGGAGGCTTCGACCTGGTGGGCGCCGGCCGCATGCTCGCGGTCTATCAGGTCGCCGGCACGGTCAGCCGGCCGATCTGGGGCTGGGTCGCCGACAAGCTGCTGTCGCCCAGCCGGACGCTGGCCATGCATGGCGCCGGGATGGCGGTCGCCGCGGTGGCGGCCGGCCAGATCGGGCCAGCCTGGCCGCGCTGGGCGGTGGCGGCGGTCACCGTGCTCGCGGGCTGCACCGCCGGCGGCTACACCGGGGTGGCCTATGCCGACTACGCGGCCCTCGGCGGGCCGCGGCGCACCGAGGCGACCGGACTCGGCACCGCCATCATGTTCGCCGCCGTCATGCTGATCCCACCGAGCTTCGGCGTGGCGGTCACCGCGGCCGGCGGCTACGCCGTTCCCGACATCGCCCTGGCGGTGCTGGCCGCCGTCAGCGCGGTCTTGCTCTGCCGGGGGCCGTGATGGGCCGCAAGCCGCCCGGCCTCGGGCGCCGCCCGGAAACCGGCGAACCACCTGATCCGGGTCGGGGGTCCGCATCATCCCCGCGAAAGCCGGGACCGGTGCGGCATGGGTCCCCGGTGTCGCGGGATGATGCGAGTCGTGCCCCTCCCATGACAATCCGCTCACCGGCTTCCGGGCGCCGCCTGACCGAGGCCGACCGCGCAGCCTGGACGGCCTACGCCGACCGCATCGCGGCGCTGCCTGGCCGTGCCCTGCCGAGCCGGCCGGAACCGAAGCGTCGGTCGGAACCGCCGGCCCCGCTCGGACCGCCGGCCCCACCAGCGCAGATGCACCAGCCGGAGCCGTTTCTGCCCGCCGCCACGCTGCCACCGCCGCCATTTTCGCCACCCCACTCTCCGCCGGTGCAGCCGCCTCGCCGCGCGCTCGCCGTCGGCGAGGCGCCGGGCGGGGTGGACGGCGCCACCTGGCAGCGCTTCCGCGGCGGCAAGTTTCCCCCCGTGCGCCAGCTCGACCTGCACGGCCTCACCGCCCAGCGGGCATTCCATGCGCTGGTGGCGTTCCTGCGCTCCGCGCACGCCGATCGGCTGCGCTGCGTCGAGGTGATCACCGGCCGCGGCAGCGGCAACGAAACCGGCGTGCTGCGCCGCGAGCTGCCGCTGTGGCTCAACCGCCCGGACATCCGCCCGCTGGTGCTCGCCGCCGCCCATCCGCACGCCGCCAACCCCGGCGCCGTGCGGCTGCTCCTGCGGCGGGTGCGGTAGGCGGGAGGTCACGCGGTCCCTGGCGGGTTCGAACGCGGCGGCGTCACGCCAGCCACCGCCCAGCCGCGGCATCGCCGGACGCCGCCCGCCGCGGCGGACACGTAGGACGAAAATCCGGCTCTATCAACGCTATACCGGATGACATACGGACGAACGACGAGTTCCCGCATGATCGTGCCCATGACCGGACGGCCCCCGTGTGGAAACGCGACGGGGCCGCGGCCGGCGGCAGCGTCACGCCATTGGCCAATTGCTTCAGCCACGGAGCAGAACGCGGTCGTTCGGCACGCCTTTCCCGGCTTTGATCTCGGCCGGCGACGCCGGCGAGGGATTCAGCGGCCCCCGCCGCGCTCCTGACCGGCGGCCATTGTCACGGTGATGCGCACCGTCGAGCCGACCAGCAGCGGTCGCGCGGTCATCCCCCAGTCCGCGCGACGCAGCCGCCCGACCGCGGTCACGCCGTCCTTCCCCCAGTCCAGCGTCAACCCGAAAGGTCGTGTCACGCCGTGCATGGTCAGCCGCCCGGTCAGCCCGCCGGCGTCGCACGCGCCGTCATAGGCCAGCGCCGGAAACCGCGCGGCGTCGAGGAAATCCGGCCCCAACACCATCGCGCCAACCGTCGCCGGCGCCATCGCCAGGCCGGCCACGTCAACCCGCAAGGCGACGGTGCAACGGGCATGGTCGTCGGGGTCGTAGCTGAACCGGCCACGGAAGCGGGCAAACCGGCCGTCGAGCGGCAGCAGGCCCAGGCCGTAGGCGCGGAACGCAACGGTGGCGTGTCCTGGTGCCAACGCCACGCTGGCGTCCGCCGCCACGCCGTGCCGCGGCAGCAGCAGCGCCAGGATGCCGAACAAGGCCGCATATCGCATGAGCTTCCCGGCTCCCCTGGCAAGAAACAGACTCCCCCTCCCGCAAGGGGAGGGGGAGTCTGTTTCTTGCCACGTGGCGCGCCGTTGACCCAGATCAACGCCCCCACCAACAATGTCCGGCAAGCTCCGCGCCGCCGGAGGAAACATGTCCACACCCGCACGCCCAGCGTCCACCTCGCACCCGCAAGTACCGCGCGGAGCGCGCCGCCGCCATGCCTGACGCACCCCCCATCCAGCCAATCCCGCCCGACCGCCTCTATCGCCGCGCCGCGCTCGACGCGCTCGAGTTCGCCTCCACCGCCGAGCTCGCGCCGCTGCCCGGCCTGATGGAGCAATCGCGCGCGCAGGAGGCGATCGGCCTCGGCACGACGATCGGCCAGCGCGGCTTCAACATCTTCGCCACCGGCGCGCCCGGCGCGCGCATCCGGCAATCCGTGCGCACCCTGCTGGACGCCGCCGCGCTCGCGCGTCCCGCGCCATCCGACTGGGTCTATGTGAACAACTTCGCCGCCCCGCACCGCCCGGTCGCCCTGGCCCTGCCGGGCGGTCGCGCGCCGGCGCTGGCCAAGTCCATGCACAGCCTCGTCGAGGACCTGAAAGTCGCCCTGCCGGCCATCTTCGAAAGCGAGGACTACCAGAAGCGCCGCGGCGCCATCGAGCAATCCATCCAGGAAAAGAACGAACAGGCGTTCGCCGCGCTGAACGCGAAAGCCCAGGCGCGCGGCATCGTCATCCTGCGCACGCCGGTCGGTTTCGCGATGGCCCCGGCGCGCGACGGCAAGGTGGTGCCGCCGGCGGATTTCAACGCCTGGCCCGAACCCGAGCAGCAGGCGGTGCGCACGGCGATCGGCGAGCTGGAGAAAGACCTCGAGGAAACCCTGCGCGCCCTGCCGCGCCGCGAGAAGGAGCAGCGCGACGCGGTGCGCGCGCTCGACCGCGACACGGCGCAGTTCGCCATCGCCCAGCCGTTCGACGAAATGCGCGCCGCATTCGAGGACCTGCCGCAGGTGACCGGACACATCGACGCAACCCGCGCCGACATGCTGGAGAACCTGCCGCTGTTCATGCAGGCCGCCGCTGCCGCCGCGGAGGGCGCGCTCGCCGGCATGCGCCTCGGCGGTCCGTTCGACCGTTACGAAATCAACGTCCTGGTCACCCAGGAGAACCACGCCGCCCCCGTGGTCGAGGAGCTGCACCCGACGCTCGGCGACTTGCTCGGGCGCGTCGAGTATCTCCAGATGCAGGGCGCGCTGGTCACCAATTTCCGCCTCATCAAACCCGGCGCGCTGCACCGCGCCAACGGCGGCATGATCCTGGTTGACGCCCGCGCCCTGCTGTCCGAGCCGTTCAGTTGGCCGGCCCTGAAACGCGCCCTCATGCGCCAGGAAATCGTCATCGAGGACATCTCGCGCTTCGTCGGCCTCACCACCACGGTGTCGCTGGAGCCGGATCCGGTGCCGCTCGACGTGAAGGTCGTGCTGTTCGGCGACCGCGTCCTGTACTACCTGCTGTCCGCCCTGGACCCCGAGTTCCCCCAGCACTTCAAGGTGCTGGCCGATTTCGACGACGACATCGACCGGTCCGCCGGCACCGAGGCGATGCTGGCGCGGCTGGTCGGCACCATCGCCGCGCAGGACGGCCTGAAACCGCTGGACCGCGGTGCCGTCGCCCGCGTGGTCGAACACGCCGCCCGCATGGCCGACGACGCCGCCAAGCTCACCCTGCGCAGCGAAAAATTGCTCGACCTGATCGCCGAAGCGAGCCATTGGGCGGGCCGCAACGGCCACGCCGTGGCAACCCGCGACGACGTCGAACAGGCGATCGCCCAGCAGCGCCGCCGCGCCGGCCGCGTGCAGGAACGCAGCCGCGAGATGGTCCTGCGCGACATCGCGCTGATCGACACCTCCGGCAGCCGCGTCGGCCAGGTGAACGGGCTGTCGGTGCTCAGCCTCGGCGACCACAGTTTCGGTCAGCCGTCGCGCATCACCTGCCGGGTGCGCCCCGGCGGGGGAAAAATCGTCGATATCGAACGCGAGGTGGAACTCGGCGGCCCGCTGCATTCCAAGGGCGTGCTGATCCTCTCCGGCTTCCTCGCCGGGCGCTACGCGCTGGACACGCCGATGTCGCTGTATGCCAGCCTGGTGTTCGAGCAATCCTATGGCGGCGTCGATGGCGACAGCGCGTCGTCGGCCGAACTCTACACGCTGCTGTCGGCACTCGCCGATGCGCCGCTGCGGCAGGACCTGGCGGTCACCGGATCGGTCAACCAGCACGGCGTCGTGCAGGCGATCGGCGGCGTCAACGACAAGATCGAGGGCTATTTCGACATCTGCGCCGCGCGCGGCCTCACCGGCACCCAGGGCGTGCTGATCCCCGCCGCCAACGCGCAGCACCTGATGCTGCGCGCCGACGTGGTGGAAGCCTGTGCCGCCGGCCGCTTCGCGGTCTGGCCGGTGCACAGCATCGACCAGGGCATCGGCTTGCTCACCGGCCTGCCGGCGGGCGAACGCGACGCCGCCGGCGCGTATCCGGAGGGCACCCTGAACCGCGCCGTGGAGGAACGGCTGAAGCTGTTCGCCAAGGCGCGCAAGGCGGCCGGCGAGGCGCGGTCCGGCGGAGACGACACATGAGCGGCGGCGACACATGAGCAGCGGCGAACGGGCGATCCACCGGCGGCTCATCGTGGAACTCTGCCACGGCGGCGCCGATGCGCGCACCCTGCGCGCCGTCGCGGAATTCGCGGCCTTGCTCGAGCTCGACCTGCACGGCCTGTTCATCGAAGACGCGGCATTGCTCGCCCTGGCCGAACTGCCTTTCGCGCGCGAGATCCGCCTGCCGACCCATGAATGGCAGAAGCTCGATGCCGACCGCATCGCCGGCGAGTTGCATCGCGCGGCAGAGCATGCGCAACGCCTGCTGCACGAGGTTGCCGCGGCGCTGGACGTGCCCACCGCGTTCCAGGTGCTGCGGGGCGATCCGGCGGAGACCATTGCGGCGATCGCCTCCGGCAGCGACGTCATCGTGGTCGCCGAGCCGGCGGCGCCCGGCGGCCGTTTGGCGCCAGGGCTTTCCCGCGTCTACGAGGCGGCGCACGGATCGGCGGCTTCGTTGCTGCTGCTGCCAGGCGGCTTCACGCCGCGCCGAGGGCCGGTCGCCGTGCTGCTGGCCGGTACCGACGACCCGAGCCTCCCGCCCGCCGCCCGCGCCGCCGTGAACACCAGGGAGCGACTGCTCGTGCTGTTGCCGGAAGGCGACGTGGCCCTGGGCGGCAGCGTCGCGGAGCGCGCCATGGCGCTCGGCCTGTCGCGGTCGCGCGTCGCCACGCGGACCCTCGGCGCGCTGCATGCGGAGGACCTGCTGCACGCGCTCGGCCACGTGCGGGAGCGGCTGGTGGTGCTGACACGCGGTGCCTCGGCGGCCGGCGACGTGGCGGTGGCCGTGCGCATCGCCGCCGATCGCGGCGTCCCGGTGCTGCTGGTGGAACCGCAACCCTCGCCCGCGCAGTAGGAGAGGGCGCCGCGCGGCGCCGGCTGAGGGTGATCGGGCCGCCCCGCTGCCCTTCACCCTCACTGCGCACGGTTGGTTCGCGTCGCGACCCAACCGTGCCGATCCGCTTCGCGGCTTTGGTCCGCTTCACGTCCACGCCCATTTCGTCCGCGAGGTGTCACTCGCGGTTGACGCAGATCAACGTGCCCGCCGCCGATCGGCGGCAAGCTGCACCGTGATCGGAGGTCGCATGTTCAGATACATTCTGGTCCCCGCCCCCGGCGCCGAGACCCATGACGCCGTGTTCCGCACCGCGCTGGCCGTCGCGCGCCTGTCCGCCGGGCACCTGGACTTCCTGCATGTCCGGCTCGACATAACGAAGCTGGCGATCTCCATGTCCGCCGCCGATTTCGCCGGTGCCGGCGTCGGGATGGACGGGGTGCTCGACTCGCTGCAGCGCGACGCCGATGCCCGCCACGACCGGGCCAAGGCCGCGGTTCATGCGCTTTGCGCGCGCGACCGTGTCGCGCTGGCCGACGCGCCGCTCGCCGGCGGGCCCTCCGCCACGTTCCGTGTGGAGACCGGCGACGAAGTGCGGCTGGTGGCGGCCCACGCCCGCACCGCCGACCTGACCGTGCTCGGTCGCGCCGGCGACGGCGAGCCGGTGATGCTGGACGCGCTGGAAGCCGTGCTGCTGGAGAGCGGCCGTCCGTTGCTGATCGCTCCGGCGCGCCCACCGGAGCAGATCGGCCGCCACATCGCCATCGCCTGGAAGGACACGCCGGAGGCGGCGCGTGCGGTCGCCGGCGCAACGCCGCTGCTGCACGCCGCGGAAACCGTCACCGTCGTCGCCGTGCCGGAAAACTCGCGAAGCGGCACCGAATCAGGCGAGCGGCTCTGCCGCGCGCTGCTTTGGCACAATCCGGCGACAACCTTGCGGGTCGTCCCATCTTCCGGCCGCGATCCGGGTGAGGTGCTGCTGTCCACCGTCGAGGCGAGCGGCGCCGACCTGCTGGTGATGGGCGGCTACGGTCACAGCCGGATGCGGGAGGTGGTGTTCGGCGGCGTTACCCGCCGCGTGCTGCGCGCGGCAGGTTTGCCGGTGCTGATGGCGCATTGAGAAAGGACTCCAGTCATGGTCAGCAATCGCGGACTCTGCTTCCTGGTCGCCGACGGCGAGCATGCGCGCTTCGTCGGGGCGGATGCCGACAACGTGCTGCGCACCACCCGCGGCTTCGATTCGGCCAGCGCGCATCTCGCCTCGCACGACCTCGGTTCCGACCGGCCCGGACGCTCGTTCGAGAGCGCGACGCCCGCCAGTCACGGCGTGGCGCCGCGGCATGATCCGCATCGGTTGGAGGCGACGAAATTCGCGCATTTCGTCGCCGGCGAGGCGGGCAACGCCGCGGGCGAGGGCGCGTTCGACCGCCTCGTGCTGGTCGCGCCGGCGCATTGCCTGCGCGAGATCGAGGACGCGCTGGACGCGCGCACCACGGCAATGGTGACCGGCAGGCTGGCCAAGGACCTGGTCAAGACCCCGGACCACGAATTGTCGCCGCACCTGCGCGAATGGATCGGCGCGCCGCGGCGCGCGTCATAGCGGCGGGACATTTTCGGCCGGGTGGAAATGCCGGACGTCGCCTGTCAGCGAAAACCGACGGTCCTGGATCCGGTCGTCGGAGGCTGGCTTTCGACCTGGGTTTCCGCCGGCCGCCGACCACACCCCGAACCATCCGCTCTGGTTGACCGGCCGCGGCCTCACCGCATGGCCCCAGTCGTTGCCATCTGCGTGCATCTGTGGCTGAAAATTCTTCCCTTCCTCCATCCGAACGCCGCCGTCCGGGCGCCCGTGCCCCGCGCCCGGGCAACGCCCGCGTCCGCCCAGTGCCGCGGCCGTTCCCCCCACCCCGGCCGCCCATCGGCCCACCGCCCCGAAACCGAGGCCCGGCCACAGTCACGCCCCACCCACATCCCTCTTGACACTATTAATAACTAACATTATACTCCCCCCATGGACAACGCACCGCCGCCACCCCACCAGCCCAACCCCGCCCTCCAGCTCCAGCAGGACATCCACGACGAAGCCATGGAAGCCCTGCGCGACATGCTCCCCCTGCGCAGCGGCGACACCACCGAGGCCCGCGCCCGCCGCCACCGCGCCGCCATCGACAACCTCGCCGCCCTGGTCCCGGCCAGCTCCGTGGAAGCCGGCCTCGCCGCCCATCATATCGCCACCATGGCCCACGCCCGCGACTGCCTGCGCCAGGCCGCGCAGCACATGGACGACCCCAGGCTCGCGATGAAGCTCCGCGCCCAGGCCGCCAGCATGGGCCGCGAGGCGCGCGGCTACCTCGGCAAGCTCTTCGCCCTGCAGGCGGTGCGCAAGAAGCGCGAGGCGACCGACGCCGACCGCGAATCCGCCGCCTGGACCGAGCACTCCGTCCGCGGCCTGATGACCGACGCGCTGGAGCGCATGCCGCCCCCGCCGCCCGTCGCCGCGCCGGCGCCCCAGCCCGCGCCCCCGCCCCAGTCCGCGCCCCCGGCCGCGGCGGAACCGCCGCCGCAAGCCCCGCCGCCCCAGCCGGCACGGCCGCGCGACTACGAGGAGTGGTCCGACGAAGAGAAGCACCGGGACCGCATCCGGCGGCAGGCCGACCGCTACGCGATCCTCCACACGATGCGTGTCAAGCGCATCCGCCAGCTCGGCGGCCTGCCGCCGGACTGCGATTACGAGCCGCCGGAACCCGAGGTGCTGCACGCCATCATCACCGGCACCGGCTCGAACCTGCGCTGGGCCGACACCTACGAACCCTGGGTGCCGCCAACCTGAGCCGCAGCCCGGCGGCCGCGAAAGCCACGGCACCGCAAGGCTTTCACCGCGAGGAAAAACCCGGGAGCCACGCAGCGCCACAGAAGCCCGGGCGCATGCGACAGTGTGCGTTGCTCCGGCCGGCGGACCGCGCCCAGCCAGTCCCCCACGCGCTGTCCAAGCACGACCCCCGTGGCCCATCGTAGCACTACTGCCGGCCGTCATTGATTGTGCGGTCGATCTCTTGTCAGCGGCGGCGAGAATCCGCGCATAAACGGCGGCGGCCCAAAAGCCGGCACAAAACTTGCCGTCGAATCGATGGTGGCAACGAGCGCTGGCTGGCAGACCCCTGTCAATGCCGCCAGCCGCCGC
>Ga0307372_10000873_pt1 | contig 52848 bp, 56 predicted proteins | sample OX1MG_FD_202533 | JGI IMG/M metagenome (GOLD analysis project Ga0307372, IMG submission 202533) | Soil microbial communities from Risofladan, Vaasa, Finland - OX-1 | ecosystem: Environmental > Terrestrial > Soil > Coastal area > Acid sulfate soil | place: Finland: Risofladan, Vaasa | collected...
AGAAAGGCTTCAAGGCAAAAACTCTCCGAGATTTTACGCAAACAGAAACCGTGGAAAGAACACAGCGTCAAGTTCCAAAAGAGAATGCGTAAAGAATGGCAATAACTGCTGTACTGGATACAAATATTTTATTGAATGCCAAGAATGTCAACGAATCATATTCTACACATTCTTTACAGGTGCTAGATGCCGTTGAGGATGGTTCCATACAAGGAATCATATCAGTAATCTCAATTGCAGAATTATGCACCGGATACTATTCTCAAGGAGACAAGAGGGGTAAAGAGGAATTGCTTGCCCGTCTGATTTCTATCAGGGGTTTTGTGATTGTAGATCTTGACCTTGAGATAGCTGATACAGCGGCGAGGATCCGTGCAGATGTAGGTATTCGATTGCCTGATGCTGTGATAATTGCTACCGGACTTGCGAAAGGTGCACAATATATTGTGACACATGACAAAGAGTTAAAGAAAGCCAGTCGCTATTTGGAGACAATCTCATCAAAAGAACTGCTCAGTAGGTCAAGATACGCCAAAAAGAAATAGCAGAAAAATCACCTTGTCGAGAAATCCTCAAAAGTATCCAAGAAATTTGCATCAGAGTTTGACTTTAAAAAATGCCAAAGCAACAGCAAAAAATTATGGAATAATCAGGAAGATGAGATCTGGAATAAACTTTGAACAGGAAGAGTCCGTTTTTGTTCCATTCATATCTACAAACTTGGCTTCGTCAAAGAAACGATCGTGTGGACAATAGAGTTTTGGAAAGATATCTAATCATAAGGATTGTCATGCAATATTATAAAATATTATATAATATCACATAATATTATGCAAATATGTTTGATCCGCATGATAATCTTACCTTGTGTCAACTGAGAACCATGTTTGCTACCATAAGCAAGTCCTAGTAATATCAGACGAAATAAGAAAAAAACTTGACATAAAGGATGAAAGTGTGTTTGCTATGACAGAAAAAAGGCTTATTGTTCTAAAAAAGATAAACCAAAAATTAAGCCAAGATGATTGTCAAAATACGTCTACACATGAGGCGTGGCAGGAGATAGAAAGCGGCAAGGGAAAAACCAAGACCTCTAAATTCTTTGCGGAATTTGCCAAATGGTAATCGACCATGTCCCCGGTCGGAGAAGTTTTACCTAGTATCCAAGATACTAGAATCCTAAATACACCCAAAAATCATACAACAAACACGAAAAAAATTCCAATTCTTCTTGCAGTTATCTTGGTATCAATCCCGGGCATTGCACTTGCCCAAAGTGCTACCCAGATTACTATACTTACAGACAAACAGTCCTATGTAGCAGGGGATACGATATCTCTATCTGGAACAATATCTCCACTTGGCGCGTCAAGCAGCGCGGTATTGCAGGTATACAACCCGTTTAACGTAATGATACAGATTGCAACAATTCCTGTTGCACCTGATGGGACATTTCATGGCACCATCAAGGCAGAGGGCCAGTCCTGGGCAAATGACGGCCCGTACCAGATCAAGATACTCTACGTATCAACGCCAATACTTGCAACGGCTACTGCAAATATTGTTCTCAACGCAGCCCCGTCTCCTGTTGCATCACCTCCACCAGCATCTACACAGCCTGCATCTCCGCAACAGTCCTCTCAACCTGTAGCTCCTCAATCCCCTCAAACTGTGCAACCAACCAACACTACAATTGTCACACCTGACACCCAGACTCCAGTTGAGCAGCAGATCCAGCAGAGGATAGCTCTTGCCAACAAGCTAAAGCAGCAACTGGACCAAAACACCACTACGCAAATTCCTTTCTGGGTAAAAGACACTGCAAGAAAGTGGCATGATGGAACAATTGACAATGCAGGGTTTAGCAAGGATATACAGTATTTCATCTCAAGCGGATTGGTAAGGACAGATGTACAAATGACACCGACCTATACATTTGATAGCATCCCGTCATGGGTCAAGCAGGTGACAGGCTGGTGGACCCAGGGTGTCATCTCAGATTACAGCTATGTAAATACAATCCAGTTTCTGCTCGATGAAAAGGTAATCAAGTAATTTTTTTCTAATGTATGCCAGCCAAAAAATATCTATTTTACTATCAAGACAGGACATGCTGAATACTGGCACAGGGCGCTTGCAACACTTCCCAAAAGCAATTTTTTAAACCCTCCCAGTCCTCGAGAGCCTGCCACAATCATGTCTATGCCATTTGATTCTGCATATGACAGTAGGGCATCTATTACGGAACCTGTCTTCAATACGACCCCCCTGAACCTGACTTGGGCCTTTTTTGATTCCATCTCTAGTATGGAAAGAGATTCTGCTGCAGCACTTTTCTGTTTTTGCAGCTGCAACTCCTCCTCATCTGGGGCCATAATTTCTGGTATCTGGTCCTGGGTCAAAATGCAGATTGCTGCCACCAGCTCCGAGTTGTATTTTTTTGCAATGTCAAGTGCATATCTAAATGCCCGCTTGGAATGCTCCGAGCCGTCATATGGCACCATGATGGTATTTACCTGCATGCTATATCCACCGCTTGATGTAATTTAAAGAACGGGTACCAATCTCATTTTTGATACTGGTAAATCATACCATATGACAAAATGATTCATGCCAAAATGATTTACGCCAAAATGGGCAATTGACTTTAATGATAGTAAAACACCAAAAATGAAATAATGAACTATGTCATAACAGGTGGAGCAGGATTCATCGGAAGCCACCTGGCAAGGTCTCTTGTGGAAAGGGGAGACGCAGTTGACGTAATAGACAATCTCTCAACCGGAAACATGTCAAATCTTGGCTCCATTGAAGGAAAGATATCATTTCACAATCTAGACATACTTGACTATGACTCCCTGGAAGGTATCGTAAAAAGCAAGGACGGAATATTCCACCTTGCAGCCCTTGTATCAGTACCGGAATCATTTGTAAAACAAATAGAGTACAATGACGTAAACGTGCTGGGAACAGAGAACATGTTTCGCATGGCAAAAAAATTCCACATCAAGACAGTATTTGCAAGCAGCTCAAGCGTATATGGAAATACAAAAAACATTCCCACTACAGAATCTGAACCCCTATACCCTGTAAACCCCTATGGAATTACAAAGCTAAAGGCTGAGAACCTGGCAAAAGAATACTGCAAACATTGTGATATTGTAGGTCTGCGCTACTATAACGTCTATGGAAATGCCATGATACATTCAGGTGCAGGGGTGATATCGCAATTTTACCAAAGAATACAAAACAACAAGCCCCTGGCAATTGATGGCAACGGGGAACAGTTGCGAGACTTTGTCAATATACAGGATGTCGTGCAGGCAACCATGTTTGCAATGGAAAAAAATACAGGATCTGGTTTTATCAACATTGGCTCTGGTACTGCAATATCAATTTCAAGCCTGGCAAATTTATTCATAAAATATTCTGGCTCGCATCTGGCAACCATATTCCAAGAACAAAAGGAGGGCAACGTACTAGCAAGCCAGGCAGACATTTCGCTTGCCAAAAAATTGCTTGGCTGGCAACCGCAAACTACATTAGAAGACTGGATAAAGAATTTATACAAATCATGAAACTTGTAGGGATTCCTGCATACAACGAAGAGGGTACCATAGGGGACATGGTAAAAAGATCACTGAACCACTCCGACAAGGTTATCGTAATTGATGACGGGTCAAGTGACAATACAGCTCAAGTTGCAAAACAAAGTGGTGCCACTGTAATATCGCACCAAAAAAACCAGGGGTATGGAGCTGCAGTGATAACATTGTTTGACAGGGCACGACAGGAAAATGCCGACATACTTACCATAATTGACGGAGACGGGCAGCATGACCCGGAACAAATTCCTCTTCTAGTAAATACATTGCAAGAAAATAATGTCGATGTTGTAATTGGTTCGAGATTTCTAGATCCTAAATCTGATACACCGGGATACAGAAAAAGAGGAATCAAGATAATAACATCTGCTGCAAATTTTGGTGCAGACTTTAAGGTAAGCGATGCCCAGTCTGGTTTTCGTTCTTATTCAAAAAAAGCAATAGAATCAATCCATCCTACAGAGACTGGCATGTCAGTGTCTACGGAAATTTTACTGAAAATATCCAACAAGGGCCTCTCTGTTGCCGAAGTCCCAATTACGGTATCATACAACGGTGATACCTCGACTGAGCATCCTGTACCGCATGGCATTGCAGTACTGATGAATACGCTAAAGTTTGTCTCAGTAAAACACCCGATTCCATTTTATGGATTTCCAGGAGTTGCACTTGTGATAATTGGCTCCGTACTTGGTTACCAGTTCCTTGATGCATATCTTAACAAGCAGGTAATTTTTTTGGGCTCGCTGATGGCAGCAATTATTTTTTTCCTGGTGGGTACAATTCTTTGTGTTACGGCAGTTATACTATTCTCAATGGCTACACTAATTCGGGAAAAAAACTGAAAGATCTTGTGGGATCAGCAAAAAAAGGGCAATTTTGTAAGTTCTTTATTGTACCATGGTATAATTTTCATAAATTTGTCTCATGATGTACAAATTACTCAATTGAACACAAAAAAATGAACAATTCGTCCATTATGCTTATATATCAATTTCCAGTCAAAAAATGCAATAACTATGTACAACGAAACAATACGAAAAATAACTAGTCTAACACTATTAACAATACTTGTTGCAAGTAGTGCAGTCGTTGGAATGCCAAACGCATTACCACACGTACAAGCACAAACTTCAACAAACGCAAACTTGTTTGTCTCTGCAGAGAATTCTCAATTCAACAACTACTTTGCCGGTCCTCAAGTAATCCAAGTAGTCGTGGCTGATCCTGATATAAACAGATTAGACCAGGCTTATGGTGAACCTGTGGTAACCGTCAACGGTAAGAGACTGAGAATGGCTCAAGGCACAGACGGAAATTGGTATGCGTACTTTGCGGATAGAAATCAAGCAATTGCTGCTGGTAACACAGCAGCAAAGACTGGAATGGGCTTAAACTTTGGTGGCTTTTGTGGACCAAACAGTAACATCCCCGGTCTAAAGAGCGGCGTTACTTTCACAGATACCAGAGGCTTTACTATTGCAAGAGGTGGATTTGGTTCAACCAATCACACATCAACCAATATGTTAAACGCAACAGGCCTTGCAAACCAAATTTGTAGTACAGGCTCAGTCGGCACTGTAGGTCAGATGGAACATGTGGTAAGAGAAAACAAAACTCTAAACACAAACCTATCTGGCTTCAATGCTGGCAATGCTTATGAACAAATTTGGCCAGTCATCCAGCTCTACGATTTCTCAGCAATTCCATCAACAGTAACAGTTGATTACCAAAAGAACGGTGGCGACCAAATCGTCAACTTGACTTTTGACAGGATTCCACAGAATCTGATCACTACTACTGTAGACAGAAGTGCTTATCCACAAAATAGCCAAGTCTTCGTTCAAGTAAACGATCCACAACTCAACATTGACCCAACAGAAGATGATTCATGGACATGGGGTACAAATGCCAACAATAATACATTGTATTATGAAGCATTTACAAGAAACGGTGCGGTTGATGCAGACGGTACTATCGGTATGCAAAATCTCATCGGCAACTTGACTACCATGATGTTCAACCACAATGGAAAGCTCACATTCACTCCAGCCGCACAAAACGTCAGAGTGACTGACTTCCAAGCAAACGGTAAGATCATCTACACCGGAACTCAAAGAGGTGACCCAGCTGCAGTTAGAACCCTATCAATTGGTCTTAACTCCCAGCCAATCACACTCAATGAACAAGGCGGTGTAAACACTGGAGTCTTTGGTGATTGGGACGGTGGAAAGAAATCACAAATTGTTACAGTAGATTCACCAACAATAAGAGGCCAGTCTTCAGTTGTAAGATACAATGATATCTCTACAAGTATCGTAGGCGGTTTCTCATTTGCTTCATTGACACAGACTGCACAGAATAATACCTGGGCATCTGGTCAGAGAATTCCGGTAACTCTAACTGACAATGATGATAACAAGAACGGCAAGATTAGCGAAAGAATGTTCCTCTGGGATCCAACATACAAGAGAGCCACAACAATGGTAATTGGAACTCCATTTACCTTGTCTGCAGGTGGTGCAGCGGTTGAAACAGCACAACTAGTTCACGCAGCCACTTTACTAAGTGACTCTGGAGTTAGGGGTATCAAAACCATAGCAGCTGTTACAGGCAACCAAAATGCAACAAATCTGCAAGAGGACGAATCTTTTAGCGCAAGACCAATATTCAATTTCTCAAGCGGAACTACATCTAAAGCTCAAGTAAACTCAACTACAGCATTGTTTGTCGATTTGAAGACAACCATGAATACCCTCCTGAAAACCATCCACAATACAAACAGGACTGGTAACATAGAAGGATTCAAGGGCTTCAACTTCGTCAATTTCGACCTGAGATCACTCTCTAGTCTTAACGGTGCAACCGGTGGTTCAATTTCTAACGTTGGAATAAACCTAGTTTATAACAACGCAGGTACTGGACTTACAAGTAACGGTAAATTATCCGCTACAACCGCAGTCAGCATCGCAAACTCTACTAACTTACAGGACTTTATCAACCTCAATAGTACAGATACTACAAAGGTTGCAAGTCCAGCTACAATAAACAAGGACCTCTTTGGCTCAGTTGCAAAGACTGCCAATGTTGGTATCTTGATTACATTTACCACAAGTGGTGGTAATGTAGCACTGTCAACAAGTGGAGAACCAATGGTAGTTGATTTCTTTAGCGTTGGTCTAATCGGCGACGGTTCACAAAACAGTCAAAGAATCAACAACGGCATCTACAGGTATGAACTTCAAGAGACAGGTGACAACACCGGAGTCTTTACAGGTACAAACCAGTTTGTAATGCTCAACCAGTTGAACATCTTTGATCCAAATACCTACGCCAACCTTAGAACAGTCAACCATGATGTATTCTTCCCAGCAATTCAAGACATGCTCCAGTCAGAAGCCCGTGCTCCACAGGTCACATACTTGGACCTCGGACAAGACGGCGTGAACACACAGATATCTGCACAACAAGATATCCCAACTCACACTGGTGTCATTTCATTTGATAGCAAGACATACAAGATAGGCGATACTGTGACAATTACACTCAATGACCCAGACCTTAATGTTAACAACGATCTAGTTGATATCTACACTGCAGTAACACCTGCAGTCAATTCAAATGGCGCCATCCTACAGACTGCCCAAGACAATGCAACCGACACAATTGGTAAAGCAGGTCTAGGACAGTACTCTGATGGCAGCGCAATTGGAAGACTAGTAGATATACAATTTGGTCAAGCTAACGTTCGATGGTCAAACAGCAATATACACAGTCAATTTACACCAGACAACACAGGTTCGTGCTTTACAAACAGCACAGGATCATATGTTGACTCTAACACTGGTACCACTGGCGGATTTGCAACTAGCATGTCCGCTACTGGCTTCTCACTAGTTGAGACTGGTCCATCAACAGGTATCTTTACTGGTACCTTTGAAATCCCAGACCAATTATGCCAATCAGGTACTACAATCTCCTCAGTAGGTCAGAATATCAAGGTCAACTATGTTGACTTTAGAGATAGCTCTGGCAAACTCGTAGAGGTTTCAGATAACGCTGGCATTAGAGGCAACACAGGTTCAGTCAAGTTGGACAAGGCAGTCTACCCAGTACCATTCGGACAAATAATCTCCGGTACTACAGGTGACTTCCTAACTCCAGCCAAGTCTGTAACCAGTGAATCAGGTGTATTCCCAATGCACAGAGATCTAACTGGCAGTGGTCTAACCACAGCCAACACTCTGTCAAACGGTGATGTTATAATCCATATCAGAGTAAATGATCAGGACTTTAACACATCGCCAGTTGGTACTGACAAGATTGCACTAGGTGTCAATGATATTAACCACGGTCCAGTAGCTGTACAGATTACAAGACAGAGCTCATCACTATTATTGGCAACAGCTGGAGGTCCAGCAGTTTATTCCGGTAAAATCCTTAACCTGAACGGTACAGCCCTTCCGGCTATCGCAACAGGTAAAAACGATGCAACTTGGAATAAGACAAGAGATCTTGGCCCAATGGTCGAGATTGCTCCTGATGCAGGAATCTTCCAAGCAGACTTGCCAATCAGATATACTGATGGTCCTCAAGGTACAGACTGTCCAACAGCAGAAACACAATGGACTCCAATAGATGGAACCACTGATACTGCTGAAAAGAACAGATTCTACACCGTCCATGGATCTACATCTACACCAACATCGGGATTCTACTGTGTAAGACAAGGTGATGTTCTCACCGTAACCTACACAGACTTGAACGATGCTTCTGGTAATACACAAACTGTCACAGACTCTTCCACATTTGACTTAAGAAACGGTGTACTACAATCAGACAAGTCCGTATACATCATCGGTTCAGACATGATTCTCACACTCGTGGAACCAGACTTGAACCTTGATTCACAGACTGCTGAAACCATCCCACTAGATGTAATCGAATGGGACTCACATGCCTTCAAGGGCACAATGGGTCTTCAGGGTGGCCAGTCATCATCATTTGATGCCAAGCCAGCTACATTTGTGGAGACAGGTAAAGACACAGGTATCTTCCAATCAATAATTAAAGTTCCAAAACAATTGAACAATAACTTACTTGAGAGAGGAGAACAAATCACTCTAGAATACACTGACTGGGGTCCAGCAGGTTCCAAGGTAGTAGGTGCAAATAGCCAAGACGTAGATCTTACTATTTACACATCCAACTTTGGTGCAACAGTTGAACTCGATCAGAAGGTGTACACCTGGACTGACCGTGTCTACATAACCGTAGTAGCACCAGATCACAACTTTGATCCAAACCTTATCGACACCATTGGTTCAACAAACGATGACAAAGTCAGCGTTTCAACCAGAGGCAACAGCATCCCCAACTACAAGTTGGTCGAGACTGGAGTCGATACAGGTATCTTCACAGGTTACGTCATACTCACTGGCAACCAGAATGTAAAAGGTACCAGCGGTGTTGACGGTAATGGCTTGAACCCAACAGGTGCAGGTCCAACAGGAGCAGGTCCAACAGACGGCTTCCTACCTTCTGAAGAACAGGACGGTGTATCAGTATCGTTTGAATTCACAAGAGATCAAACAGTTACTGGTTCAGCACTCATCCGATGGAACATTGGTGAAATCAAGTGGTTAGAGGCAAGCTACCCAGCCAACGGCCAGGGAGTATTGCAGATAGTAGACCCAGACATGAACCTTAATCCAAAGGCAGTCGACAAGTTCGACACCAACGTATGGTCTGACTCTGATTCTGGTGGTATCAAACTTACCATGATAGAGACAGGTGAAGCAACAGGTATCTTCCAAGGTACAGTGTACTTTACTACAAACTTCCAGTCCTCTGGAAACAGACTCCACGTTGCTGAAGGCGATACAGTTACAGGCGAATACAATGATAGAACATTGCCTCCGCCATACACCTCAGCTGATCAATTGAGATTGACCTCGACAACATTCATTGGAACAGTTGTGCCACCGCTTGAAAGAGCACCGGCATCAAACCCAAGAATCGTTGACTCGTTTGGCAATGCAATCACTGGTGCAGTAAAGACAGGCCAGCAAGTACAAGTTACTGCTGACTTGGCAAACGGCCAGGACAAAGATCAGCCATTTGCATACTTGGTACAAATACAAGATGCTAACGGTGTGACAGTATCACTCTCCTGGATCACAGGTACATTGACTGCAGGTCAATCGCTCAATCCGGCACAATCTTGGACTCCAACTGCTTCTGGCACATACACAGCTCAAATCTTTGTATGGCAGAGCATTGACAATCCAAACGCATTGTCGCCGCCTTTGACAACTACAATCAACGTAGCATAGACTAGTCTAAACCAAAACTAACTTTCCCTCTTTTTCCTTTTTATCTTAGAAAACGCCTAACGGCAGTTAAGGTATCTAGTTTCAAATCAAACTCGATTGAATTTTTCAAAAAATATGATTCGTATGCATCCTGCATGTTCCATGTTCATCCAAGACAAATAATTTTGAAAGTTGTCTTGTACGGAATATATCTCAAAATGTCTCTTGTGTTGTTGTGTTATGTTTGCAAACAGACCAATAGAAAGATATCATATCGAGATATGAGAGAAACTAAAGATAAGACGTGGACTAAAATGATGAATCAGCACAAAGATTTGCAGGTGCCTATAGTATCTACCACGACCATGTCAGACCACATATAGGACTAGAAAACAGCATCACACCAGCCGAAGCCTCGGGAATCAATCTAGGTCTTGGACATGACAAGATCAAGGATCTCATAACAAAAAGCGTAGAGTCAAAAGGTAGCTTTGCAGTTCATTTGGGAAAGAGACTGGAGAAAGTCAAAATCGTAAACGAAATGGATTGTATCAAAGTCATTCCTAAAGGATGGATGGAAAAGCCAATTTGGAGAGATATAAACGACATTCTCAAACTGAGTGCATTTAGTTGGTTGTTCAATGGGAAAGATAGTTGCTGGATGAAACTACGTTCCTAATTTTTTATTTGTTTCTGTATCTAATATGAAACTTGGCACCTTCCTATTTCATTTCAGTTTGTAATGTTGTAACAAAAGACATTCTACATTTCCCACTATTTTTTCTTTAGAATACTTGAAATTAGTCCGCAGTATACGATCCAGATGTAAGTTTATCTCCTTTTTTCAATGGTGTTTCTAATAGATCTAGGCAGCATGATTTCATTATTTTCTTGTTGTATTTTGTGCTGATTGAAAAGTAATGGTGCAAGCAGTCATTGGATGGTTTCTGAACCAAATCCTGACAACATAGCAGTGCAGAATTGCTGTTGTCGGATGGATAGGCCTTCTTCTCTTTTTGTCATCATCTGTATGCAAAAATAGCAACCAATCAGATGCAAAATACCAATAAGAAAAGATTCACATCTAATCTTACTTGGAATTTTTCTCTCAGATTTCATCATCAATGAATCTGGCAGTAAATGATCCTTAGATTTTTACATTAAATTATTTTTAGGATACGATCAAAATGAACAGAGGATCCACGCACATTCATAGTCATACAAATATAGTATATTGAAGAACAAAATAAACTATTGAGCCATGGTGAAAAACAAGAAGAACAATAACAACGACAGTTATGATGAACAGATTGAACATCTATTCATGTCCAAGACCAAAGCATCAAGCAACAGGAAACAAGGAATGGAAAATGAAAAGAAGCCAAAAAAACTGGATGAATTAGAAGTAGAAAACTATTCGCATATTCTATATCCAATCGAGTTTGCAATAGCTTCACACCATGTAGAAAATCCTATCACTACCGATAAAATGCTATTAAAAGAAATCACGTCACTTGTAAGAAGACATAGTGATGGGCAAAGTGACGTTGGAAGTAACATCTGGAAAAAAGTAAAAAACCCTAATGTTGCTAATATAAATTCGAGATCTACGACAACAATGGAAAATTGTCTCACAATAACGCTTAAACAAGCTGCTATCCAGGGCCTCCAGGAAGGCCCAATCACAAGAGAAGAATTCCTTTTCTGTCTTGGGTACGTCACATATTGCATAGACAACAGATCCTGGATTCCAGGAGGCAGGGGCTATCTTGATTGGATTGCCAATTGGTTTGGTTTGCTTGAGGGTAGAAAAAAGCAAGAGTTTGATTCTTTTTATGACGATCTTTCCAAAATGCTTGGAATAGAAAAGGGTTTTCTTAAAGATGAACATTATACATAGAAAAAAAGAAAGTACGAAAGGAAAAACTACGCATCACCAGAAAGAGAATTTAAATAAATTATGCCCAGCCTTTGACTAGTTTATTTAGTACTGCTCTTATCACACGCTGATTTTATTACTGAGATTTAACATCTCCCTAACGTAACACTTTATCATCCTAAAGTAACACCACTTTGGAAACTGCCAAATCGACCGAAGTAACAGTGTCATAAAAATTAAAAAACAAGCATAGATCACTGGCAATCTACAAAACGCTTAAATAGAAAATTAAATCCACGTCAAAATAGCAAATGAAGAAAGTCATTGCTGTTTCAATTATTGCATTAATCGCACTAGCGGTTGTTCCACAAATTCACTTTGTAAACGCCCAGCTAGGCACAGACAAGTCTGCAAAGCAATACATCAACCTAAGGGCTGAGGTATGGAACGAGTTCTTTAGAATGACAACAGCTGCCTTTACAGTAGGTGCAGTGGTGTCAGGTACTTTGATCTGGCTTGTCTGGAGATTCCGCGAATCACATCCCAAGAACAAAACTCCTACCAGATGGGAGACATTGGATGATCCAACCGCTGGCAGCTATGAGAAGGAGGGCCATTAGAGATGGGTCATGATACAGCAGAGTGGGTATTTGTCGGCGTAGTCATTGCAATTCTAGTTTATGTCGGTGTTGATTCTTGGGTTGTGCAAAAAGAGGTAGAAGAGGTTCCTGCAGATGCTGAAACAATCAAGGTTATAGCTCAGCAGTGGTTCTGGAGCTTTGAGCATGCTGATGGAACAAAAGAAATAAGCACACTGCACCTAAAGAAAGGGCACGCGTATCAATTTGAGATCTATTCAAAAGATGTAATGCACTCTTTTAACATTCCAGACTGGGTAGTCTTTGAAGATGCAGTACCTGGTCATGTAAACCATGCATGGTTTGCACCAGATCAAACAGGGGAGTTCCCAATCCAGTGTAGGGAATATTGCGGCTTGTTGCATTACAACATGAGGGGCTCGCTAATAGTGGAGGATGATAAATCTTGAAAATCATCAAAAACGTTTTATTTACTCAGATATCAAGTGAAATAGGGGAATTCACATGGTGCTAGAACTAAAGAAGCCACGTCCAGTCTGGCAAATAATGTTCTCGACACACCACACTGATGTGGGTTTGTTGTATACCATCACAGGCCTTGCATTCTTGTTTATGGCCGGAGTCTTGGCAATGATGATAAGAACACACTTGTTCTTCCCAGGTCAGAATGTTCTAATCTCTGATTCTGTAACCTTTAACAGAATATTCACAGTTCACGGTCTTACAATGTTATTCTTGTTTGCACTTCCAGTTGCTAACGGAGTTGGTAACTATCTGGTTCCACTCATGGTCCGGTACAAAGACATGGCATACCCCAAGCTAAATGCAATAGCATTTTGGATGAACCCAATCGGTGGTGTATTGTTATGGCTTGGATTCTCAGACACCTCGTGGGTATCATATGCACCGTATTCAGTTATTCGAGCACCTGGACCTGCAGCAGACATGATGATATTTGGTCTCAAGATTCTTGGCATCTCATCAATTTTGTCCTCAATTAATTTCATAGTTACAATTCTCAAATGTAAGCACCCAGACTTGCCATTGCGCAGAGTACCGCTCTTTGCATGGTCCATGATGACCGTATCTCTGATGACGCTTGTTGCAATGCCATCTTATGCTGCAGCACTTATCATGTTGCTCACCGACAGACTTGGAGTGTCAGGATTCTTCAATCCATCAGCTGGAGGGGACCCAATTGCATATTTGCACTTGTTCTGGTTTACATTCCATCCTGAGGTGTACATTTTCTTGTTGCCATCTATCGGAATGATGTATGAAATAATTCCAAGGTTCGCAAGAAAGCCCCTGTATAGTCAGGGCAGTGGTGTATTTGCATTTGTAATGCTTGGCATAATTGGCTTTGCATCTTGGGGTCATCACATGTATTCAACAGGTATGGACTTTACAACCAAAGTCGTATTTATGATTGGAACTTTAGCTGCAGTGCCAGCATCTGGCATGCACGTATTTAATTTCCTTGCCACAATGTGGGGAGGCAGAATCCGATTTGCTGCACCAATGAAATTTGCAGTAGGTGGAATTGCACTATTCTTCTCTGCAGGCGCTGGTGGTGTACTCAACTCTGCAATGCCACTAGACTTTATCACACATGGAACTTACTGGGTAGTTGGACACATGCACTTGTTCCTTACAGGTACAATTGCCTTTGGCTTTGTTGGTATGATATACTACATGTTCCCACTGATTACGGGAAGAATGTACAACGAAAAACTGGCAAACATCCATTTTGTAGGAATGTTGTGGGGTTCTGTCCAGGTCTTCTTTACCCAGCACTTGCTTGGACTTGAAGGAATGCCAAGAAGAGTTTATGATTATCCAGCAGAATATACCTCATGGACACAGCTTAACCAGATTGCAACAATAGGTGCTTGGATTCTGGGAGCAAGCTTTGTAGCATTCTTGATCAACTTGATTTACTATTCAGCAAAGGGCAAAGAAGCAAACATGGACGATCCATTTGGCATAGGTGGCAAGTATTACTATCCTTACCAAGCTAAGAATCCGCATCACGTAGGATATTGACATGAGCCACACTGAACACGAGGAGCCAATACTTAGAACAAGCCCTGCTAGAGTAGGCAAGATGCTTGCAATCTTGTTGGGAATCATGATAATCGGCGGAGCTATATTTTTCCTAAATTATGGTTATTGGAATTCTTATCTTCCAACAGCAGGAAAAATCCAAGAATCATTAGGTAAGAGTACAGCACCTGGTCAAGGTCAAGAGACGGGTAAAACTATAAACGTGAACTTGTCATTTATGGAGTCTCCAGACTTTAAGGTATATGCTTTCAATACTTTATCTGGCGATGCTAAAAATCCCGAGATTGATGCCAATGTAGGTGACAAAATTATATTTCACGTAAAGAACGCAGGCAAATCATTTCATGCATTTGCAGTAACTGCTTCTACTACCGGACCAGGTCCTGCTATTGATGGAACAACAATTGGAACAGCTGACGACCCTATGAAACCGCGTTCATCTGGTGAAGTGTCATTTGTTCCATCCAAGGCTGGTACATATTATTACATTTGTGCAGTTCCAGGACATAGAGAATTAGGAATGGAAGGTAAGATAATAGTGGCAGCAGGTGTTGGCGGTGCTGCCCCGTCTGGTGCTACGGTACAAGCAACTGGAAACAAAGTAGAGTTTACAGTAAATTTTGTTATGAGTGCAGACTTTAAGCAATATGCATTTAATGCATTACCGGGACAAGCAGGTACTAATCCGGATATAAAAGTAAAATCGGGTGATACTGTAACAATCCATGTAAAAAATGACAGCAAGTCATATCATGCATTTGGAGTTGTAATTGATCCAAATGATCCATCCGGTGTATTGTGGAATTCTGCATTTGGAACACCTGACAATCCATTAAAGCCAGGCCAAAGCGGCGATGTTACATTTGTAGCAGGTGCGCCTGGAACTTATCACTATATCTGTACGGTTCCTGGACATGCAGCACTTGGAATGGATGCTAAATTCATAGTAGAGTAATAATGCACTTCAAATATCTAGCACTTGCCTCCCTTGTAATCTTGTATTCGCTAATGTTCATTGGTGGATATCTTCAAGCAAGTGGACAAGGGTTGACATGCCCAGAATGGCCTCTCTGTCCAAGTGGCATTCTTCCCTCTGCACAATTTCTAACCGAATGGATACACAGATTCATTGCAGCAACAACAGGAGTCTTGATAGTTGCAACTGCAGTAGGTGCATGGAAGACAAGAGGTTCACACAAGAAACTCAAGACCACTGCTACTCTTGCAGGAATATTTGCAGTAACACAGATAGGTCTTGGAGCCATAGTGATTGATACAAAACTTCGCGCTGTAATAGTTGCAATCCATAATGGTGTTGGAATCTTGCTCTTTGCAATGACATTGCTTACTGTATTGTTTGCATTCCGGATTGCACGCGGCCAAAAGATCGAAACTAGTGCTTAGGTTTTACTTTTTTTCTTGTAATCCATGCCCATACAACTATGATAATAAATGCAATTCCGCCTGATGATATGATGTATGGAAAGATGTTGCCAAACACACTGAGAACAGTAATGTTGTATGTAAATGTCAGAGTCTTACCATTTGGACCCACGTCATACAAGTCAACATCAACTACGTGATTTCCTGTCTCATGAAATGTGTATTCTGTTGACCATTCTCCCTTGCTGAAACTTTGTACTGGAATTGTTCCTACAAGTTGATCGTTGTAATAGATCCTTACACCCATCCTAAAACCGCTTACCTCGCTAATCTGAGTGTTAAATGAATTCCAGATGTTTGATGCCGATTGATGATCTAATACCCTAAAACTCAACTTGAATGGATGGTTAGCTTCTGGTATCTCTGGGTCTGTGGCAACCTGGACTTCATAGTTGCCTATTGTCTGATCGTCAGAGTTTAGATTACTGTGAGCACTGGCATAATTTACTGTTGGAAACATCAAAAAAATAATGGGCAGCAAAGCCAACAGATGAATCTTGCTCAACGCTATACATCCAAGTATTATTTCTTTAATATATCGTTACTACACTCGATCTATGAAAATTAACAAAAGCTTTAAATCAAGTTCTAAGAAAATTGCAAATGATGACCACAGTTAGCAAGACAATTGACATCAAAGAAAAAACCTTGAATGTTTTCACATATTTTGCAAGACCTGAACACATCTCTGACCAGTTTGAGGAGAGAGTGGGAATGACAGTAGTTCCTATGGATGTAAAGGCCGGAATGGGAGTAGGTACAACATTTAGAGTAATTGGTGACTTTGATGGTAAGAGACTAGAGTGGGATTGTGAGACAACTGAATTCATTCCAGAAAAAAAGGTTGCTGCTAAAATGATAAAAGGTCCATTTAAGAAATGGGGGATCACAGTTGATTTTCAGGAACTCGGTGAAAAAGAAACGCGAGTTACCATGACCGTAACCTATGACATGCCATTTGGCCCATTGGGCGCAATTATGGACAAGGCAAAGTTTGCCAAGGTGGCAGAAAAGGGAATGGAAACTGCACTATACAGAGTAAGAGGTTTGTTGGAAGGCAACGGCTCAATTCCTGTGTATATCACACTTGATGCATACAGAAAACTCTTGGCAGAAAAAGAAAAGATGAATAATGCTCCAGTTTCTACTGTACTTACAAAAATACTAGAGAAATACTCTCAAGTAGAAGAAGTAAAAAATTAAAATCATTTTCTTTTTGACTCAAGTTTCTATTATATCCATAATCCTAAATTGACCAACTAAATTATGATGTAATATCTTCTTAATAATTTCAAAAATCTATTTGCATAGATCATCGAAAGTAATTAAATCAGTCAAACAAAGATACATACCGACTAGCACAATTCCTGATATGATGAAAACATTCTGGTATGCGGTGTAAATGGCTGTATCAGAATTTAATTACAAATGGATTGGTATTCCAATAATGCAATTATCAAAAAAAAAAAGAAACCAGGGGGACATCAACGTTGTGCACTACATGTGGAAAGAGACTCCAAGAACAAAGAGCATCAAGGGATCTCTGGTGTGATACATGTCAAAGACGGACACAGAGATATTGTTGCTGTCATGCATCAGTCTTTGCGGGGATGAGAAAAGTTCGTCCATTCTAAATGCGTTGCAAGTGAAGCAATGGTACGGGAACGTAGCAATATGTTAACCACTAATCCTGAAAGTCGATACAACAAAGTTATGTTGTCAATCAACAACATGACAAAACAACTCAAGTTTAAATAACGAACTTTGCGTGAGCTTCTTTACCGGGTCTATGGCTCAGCCAGGTAGAGCGAGGGACTCTTATGATCTTTCGGAGATATCCCTATGTCGTGGGTTCAAATCCCACTAGACCCGCCATTTTAAAGTTCTTTATCAATCCCGTTCGCATATCTCAAGAATATGGAAATCAGTAAAAAATAATCTTGAGATCTTATGGGTATGACCATAGACAAATATCAATGCAGGAGGTAAAGAAGGCAAGAGGTATCTCGGCTAGCTTAACTATGTCGTGTTGTCTCTGCCATACAAATTCTTATGGTCGTCCAAGTCTACGAATTGAAGAATATTTCTATCTGATAACCATCTGAAGACAAAGATGAAAGAATCAGTGATATGTTCTTCACGGAATCCTTTCCAGTGTCCGTGCAGAGATTTTCCATATTTTGAAGGATCGTGAAATTGTTCCAACTCTCTCGCTTTTTTCTTAAAACCCTCAATTAAGGGATAGTTAGCACGATATTTTCTTAATTTTTTCTTTATGGTGTTAGAATATTCTATTTGTCTATTCAAAAATTACTCTTCTGAAGTAATTTTATCAACATCTTCTATAAATTCTTCAATGTTCTTGTGTCTTGTCATTGATTCTTTCCCAGAACTTACTCGTTCCAAAAGAGACTCAAACCCTGGTTTTAACTTCTTATCTGTATGATTCTTCTCTGCCTTCTGCATGTGTTAGTAATGTACTAACTTCTTATTATCAGTATTCTTGACATTATTAAGCAGCTATACAAATTCATAGGCAAATACTGGGCAGGTACTAGTCAGAATCTGAAATGAACTATATGGTGCTGGATCCCACTAGGCCAGCTGATTCTAAATTCTTGCAAATGATGTACAAAAAAATTATTTTTTTCTACCAATAAATTATTTCCTACAATTTTTTTACAATTGTACTATAGTTTCAAAACTTAAATTCACGATGTTTTGGTTTTTCAATAATTCTAATAAAAAATAAGATCTATTGATCAAAAGATCGACAGATCTATAAAGAGGGTTTTAGGAGTCTTGCAAAGATATGGAAAAATTTGAACAATGGTGGAAAGGTTTGGTTAAAGAACTTGAAGAAGATATAGAGACGATAGTATAGTGTTGAATAAAATCATCAAAGTCTAGAACCTATATATTCAGTTCTTCACACATTTTTCTAAATTCAATGTGTACACTGACAATCTACAAGTTTTGTATCAAATGTACAGTCGTGCGGGCCATCTGACTTGGCATCCGTGGGAATTTTTTTCATGCATTCCTCATGGCGGCCTTTTCTGCAAAACCAGCAGATTGGGTTGGTGGCAGTCTCATTGCATTCCATGATATTTCATCTAAAAGATAGTTACATCTCCAGGCGTGGGAGAATGACTGTTTGTATCCTGGTGGAATTCAACAAATTCCTTGTGCGCATTTTCCTGATGTTTTCTCAACTCTTCAAGGTTCTCAAACACATTGCTACATAGGTAACACTTTGGCTTGTGCTGATCTACCATTGATAATACCATGATATCTCATTTGCCCCGTCTGTCATACTTGAATCTTTTTTCAGGCCCTAGACTGGAATAAACCATTCTGAGAAGCGTTCATCTCTTCCCCTTGATGCTTTATGAAAAGCACCTTGCAATTTTCGGGTTATCTCTCCTACTTTACCGTCCCCGATTGTTACATTATCAATTTCTGCTACGGATTTTACCTCAGCTGCAGTACCTGTCATAAAGACCTCGTCTGCTATGTACAGGTCCTCTCTGTCTATTTCCCTCTCAGTAATCACAAGTCCTTCTTGCCTTGCTATCTTGATTACACTGTCCCTTGTTATTCCATCCAAGATGCCGGCATTTAGTGGAGGTGTTGATATCTTACCCTTGTTTATAATAAAAATATTTTCTGCACTTCCTTCTGATACCTTTCCATGATAATTCAACATGATTGCCTCATCATAACCGTCTCTTAGGGCTTCTACTCTAGCTAGTGCAGCATTTGCATAATTTGATGCAGCTTTTGCTTGCATGGGCTGTGACCTGGAATCTATTCTAAGCCAGCTTGATACTTTACATCTTGCTCCTTGTATCTTTCCTGCACTGGATTCGCCAGTATTCCACTCCCAGCAGGCTATTGCAACTTCCACCTTGTTTGGAGTTGGTGTAAGGCCCATCACTCCGTGGCCATAGTATGCAATAGGCCTGATGTAGCATTCTTTGAGTTTGCTTGCCTTTACTGTCTTGATTATGCCATCTGAGATCTCTTTTTTAGAATAGGGCATTTTCATTGAGTACATTTTTGCAGACTTGAATAATCTTTCTACATGTTCCGGTAATCTGAAAATCATTGGACCTCTTGGGGTGTTGTAGCATCTAATTCCCTCAAATATTGCAGTTGAATAGTGTAATGCATGTGTTAGGACATGGACCTTTGCATTCTTGTACGCAACGAGTTTTCCATTCATCCAAATCTTGCCCTGCTCTTTCATATCAGGTGGGATAGAGTTCTGGTAATTTAAAGAATAATAAAAATCCCAAAAAACAACGATATCTGGAAGGTACTGTTGTCTTTAAATCCCAGAAACTCATAACTTTTCATTATGCCACAACCTGTGCTCTCACTTGTCTCTGTTGCTCTGTTTGTAATTGGCATTGTAGGAAATGGATTTGAGATGAGAAAAATTCGTATGGCTACAGAAGGGCAGCCTAACCCAAAGAACGTGTTTCTTGATAGGCGCAACTTCAAGTGGTATGTATTGATTGGTATTGCTCTTGTGTTGTGGGCAATCAATGGTGTCTATACATGATCTATATAGATCAACTCTAAATATTTCCTGATCGTATACAAAGTAGTGCGTGTTATGGGTAACGCCGGGCTAATTCTAGATAAAGAGGTCCAAGAATAAACCCACTTTGACATCCTACAGGTATAGGCTTGTAGGGGTCAAATGTTCTAAAATTCTCTCATACCAAAGATAAAAATCATGGTGCATTTGTCTGAAAACTAGATATGGTTGCTAGAAAGACAGGAAAACACCAGCGTAAGGCAGACCAGCGTGCCACTCGCAGAAAAAGAAAAAAGTAGAACAGCCGTTGTAATTTTATGCAATAAAAATTATCTCGCTGATATTATTTTTTGTTAAACAAATTTTATTCTCGATCTCTCAGCATGGACTGCCCTGATTGCCTTCTCTATGCTATCCCCACTGTCTTCAATCACTATGATGATTCGAGATGTTTCTTCCTGGGCATCCATGTTTAGTATGTTCAAGCCTGCCTCGCCTATTCTAGAGCTTGCCTTTGATGCAACTTGTTGCACGCGCCACATCTCGTCTCCAATCAAGGTGATAACGCCCCTGTTGTAAGTTATCGATGCCAATGAATCAAACCCCAAAATGTATCTTTCATTACGCTTGACATAGTCGCCATCTAGAAATAATATTCTGGTAAACTCGATGTCATCTTTTGTAAATGGAGACAAGACTACAAATTCACTGTATCTCTTGTACTTGTCAAGCGAATGGAACAATCTTTCAGATGCCTCCTTCTCAATTCTAACAATGGAGCAATTTTTCTTTCCCGTGACTATCTTGAGTGGATGACCATTTTTTTCACTGGGCTTTCGCTCAATTGTTGTAATGTTTTCCGGCTTGCACATGTCTGTAATTATTATTGGCATCTCTACACCATTTTCTACAATCTCCTTTATTGCAATCGGATCAAGAATCTTCATTCCGAACATTCCTGCAATTCTTGCCTCATTGTATGATAAACTGGTAATGCTTTCCAGTTCTTCTTTGACTAGTCGTGGATCTGCAGACAATACAGCACTATCTTTTTCAAAATCTATTCTAGTGTTGTATTTTTTGTTAAAAAGAATCCCAAGATCAGCCGCGGTTCTATCAGAGCCGCCTCTCTCATAAGTTGTTTCTATTCCATCTAATGTCTTTCCGATAAATCCTCCTATTGACAAGACATCATTTTTTTCCAACAGTTCTTCTACTCCGGCCATTCTTTCTGATGACTCGGAGGCAAGAAAATTTGCGGATTCCAAGTTATTGTCTGTGATTATGGGCCATATGTCAAATGAAATAACTTCAGATTTTATGCCCGAACTTTTTAGTACATAGTTCATTACATGGGACATTAGGACCTCTCCAGAATATGCAAGCAGCCTTGCCCTAGTTTCATTGGCAAATTCTCGCTTCTGTAGAGTTTCTACCAAAACAGTTCTAGCTTTTTCAAGAAAAGAGTCAATGGTTCTGTTACAGTCATCTTGAAGTGTCTTGTCTACCATTTCAACAATTTTTTGATATGGCTTTCTTAGAATTTCTGTATCTGGCGTTTCTCCTTTTTCTGCCCTGCGTCCAATCTCAAGTGCAATATCTGTAAGAGACCTTTGTTTTTCATTGTATATTGTTAGAGGCGCAGAAAAGACCGTGATTACCTTGGAATTTTTTTTCAACTCGTTAATCCTTTTGATTATGGTGGGTATCAGTATGCCATCGACACCTACTGCACTGCCGCCAAATTTTGAAATGACTAGATTTTCCAAAACTTGGTTATCTCTCTTCTGGTCCTTCTATAAAGTATTGTGTATTTTTTATGGTTGCATTACAATTCCAACTGCACAAATCATGCGCATTGCTTTCAGAGCACGGATTGATTTTTCAACAAAATAGCTAGGCCAAGAATTTTTTTACCAAATCTGACGCCTTTTTTGCCCCGTCAAAAGGTTGAGGATTTCGCTTCTCATCAATTTTTTCAAGTATCAACTTGTCAAGATTAGAAATATCATTATATGTATATCCAAGTTCTCTTGCGTTCTCTTCTTGTTCAAAATGACCTTTTATTGGAATGAATATTCCGGGAGTTCCATAATGCCTTGACTCGTCTATGGTAGATTTTCCAGCAAGTGAAATTACCAAATCTGATGCAAATATTATTTCATGTAAATTATTTACAAATCCAAGATTTCTGACATCTTTGCGATTTATCTTAAATGAAGGGCCACTCACAATAACAATTTCACAGTCTGGGCTAATTTTTGAATATATCTCAAGAATCTTTTCAATCAAAAATCTGCCAGAGTCTGTTCCCCCTATGCTTACGACAATTGTTTTTTTATGGAATGCAAATTTTTCTCGTAATGATTCGCGTGACTGTGATGTGTTTCTCACTATTGGGCCCACTCTAGCTAAGTTACCTTCATTTTTGCCATTTTCTGGCAAGATCACAAGATCGCATTTTTCAATTATTTTTTTCATTGACTTGTTCATCTGTCTTTCAATTATAGAGCCAATACCTTTTGCAAAACTTGTTCTGAGTATGTCAGTTACCAGGATAGTCTTGATTCCCATCTCTTGGGCCACTACTAGTGATGCAAAATCCTCATCGCTTGTGACAAGTCTTGGATGATATATCTTGAGTATATCAGAAGAAATTACCTTGCATTCCTTGTAGTAAGAATAGTATTTGAAGAGCCACTTGAGTGGTTGTTGTAGTTTTCCATTCTCTACCTGAAACGCAGGAGGTCTGTATAGGTCATCCACATCAAACCCATTCTGTGAAATAAGTGCAGGACCCGCCCCCCCACTCACAAATCTCTTTGGTATTTCCTCAAGGTTGCATGATATGGCCACATCTCGTGTGGCATGTCCAAGTCCTATGGGGCTTGAGAAAAAAACTAGGTCTGTCATGTCTGCAATTCTATCTGGATATAATTTCTCTATTTTTTATTTTGGATGATTCTCAAAGTTTAAATCTATTTTAACTCGGAGCTTGCTTGGGTTCATAGTCCAGGTCGGTTATGACGTCGCCCTTACACGGCGAAGATCCAGGGTTCAAATCCCTGTGGACCCATTTACTGCAGTATCCGGAACCCCGTGTTCTAAACCCCTTAAATTCAACACAAATCCTTGTCTGCGAAAACAAATGAGGCCGGCAAAAGAACTTCTCAAGAACCAGGACGTCAGGCGATGGTATGAAAACATGGCAAGGGGAAGCAAGCTTACTGCATCTGTAAGATTAAGAAGACTGAATCTTTTCTGCAAGAGGACTGACAAGACCCCTGCTGAGCTTGTAAGCGTTGGACAAAAAAATATCATGGATCTAGAAAATATTTTACTTGATCATGTATCATGGCTTGAATCACAAAATTATGCACCAGGATATACTGATGGAATACTAAAAGCAATCAGGTCATGGCTTGCATTCAACTATGTGCAACCAAAAAGAAGAATCAAGATAACAAATGCCGACATCCCGGTAAGGATACAGGATGAGCGAGTTCCAACAAAGGAAGAGCTTGCATCAATACTTGATGTGTCAGGACCGCGTGGAAGAACAAGCATCAGCCTGATGGCACTTGCAGGCCTGCGTCCGCAGGTTCTTGGAAACTATGACGCAACGGACGGCCTTTGTTTGTCTGATGTAGAAGGGCTTGCAATAAAAAATAATACAGTATCACTTTCTAAAATTCCTGCAATGATTACAGTAAGGCCAAATATTTCAAAAGCAAAAAACAAGTACTTTACATTTCTTCCAAGAGAAGGATGCAACTATCTTCTGGGATATCTGAAAATGAGACTCTCAGACGGTGAAAGACTTGATGCAAGCTCTCCTGTTATTGTATTTGAAAAAGGATACGAATTAAGAAGGAACAAAATATCTGATACAAAATTTATCACAACAAAAAATATCACATCGGAGATAAGAGATTCGATAAGAGCCGTGATCAAGGCAAGGCCATATGTTCTCCGGGCATATTTTGATACGCAACTGCTCCTGGCAGAAAGCAATGGAAAGATTGCCCATGCGTATAGGCAATTTTTCATGGGGCATAAGGGCGACATGGAAGCACGATATACAACCAACAAGGGCAGGCTTACAACTGAACTAATAGAGGACATGAGGAGGGCATTTGCCCAAAGCGAGCAGTTTCTCTGCACTGATCTTAATGTGGATGCAGTACAGGACAAAAAACAGCTATTGCTTGAGATGTGGAAGGAACAGGCCACGCTCTATGGAATAGATCCATTAAAGATAAAAATAGAAAAGCAAAGAGATGATGGCCCGGTTCCAGTTGAAAACAAGATTGAGGCAATCAAGATTGCAATCCAGGAATCAATGAAAGAAAAAGAGGGCGAAAGATACGATAGTCTACTGGTAGACGAAGACAATCTTGTACTATACATCAAAAAAGGCTGGGATGTAGTAAAGGAGCTTTCTAGTGGCAGGATCCTGATCCGCAAGCTCGTCTAGCAAAATAACAAGCATGCATTATTAATTTCCCCAAACCGCGTAAAGTTTAGAGGATGTAACATTTACATGATTTCTGATACTTTGAGCCATTCGGCAAATAGATTATCAGTAAATTCGTAGATTCCACGTTCCCGTCTTTTCAAAACTGCCTTGCTACAAAGTGAAACTAATGCCGAACTTATGGTGGCATTACTCATGAATTCATCCTTTTCAATATCTGTAGGTTTCTTTTCAGGAGACTTTGCAAGTGCCTTTAACACCTTAATTTCTGACGGGGTCTGGTTTTCTGTAAATTCTTTAAATGATTGCTCTCCTTCTTTCTTTAATATCGTTTTAACAATATCATGCAGTTTTTTGCTATCAAGTTTTACCATATCATGTAACTGAATTTCTTTTCCTAAAAGCTGTAGATTGTATGGAATTCCACTAGAAATCTTGTAAAGTTCTTCTTTTGTTTGACTGTCAATAAACTTTAGACCTGGAAGATAATGTGTGATGAACTTATCAAATTCATCCTTAGTAAATGGTTCTACTTCTCGAAGAAGTAGCTGTTTGTAGAAAGGCGCACTTGTTTTTGCCACCAAGTTATCTAGTGTATCACGATAAGATCCGGAAACCACTAGTTTTGTATACTTGAAGTCTTCAAATAATGTGCGTATCAATTTTACTATATCGAATCCCATCTTTCTGTTTTTTTCTCCGTAAGTAAGCTCAACTATGGACGGAAATTCATCGATGATCAGAACACATTTGGTTTTTGTCATCTCTGCCAAATGTTCTATTAAAGAGATAGATTTTGTAACAGCTTCCTCGACATCCTCTGATTCTTTTTTGATATATGATAAGGATAGCTTGAGATCTTCTGCAACTTTGGCAGATAAATTAAGGCCAGAAAGAAAATTGCCTAATGCTTTTGCGCCAGTTACTAGAAGCTCTTCAAATTTGAATTTCTTTGGTAGTTTATGTTCAAATGCACTTAATGCAACTCTATCCAATACTCTTGTAAATTCATCAACAGTAGTTGGCAGGATTCTCCATATTGAGATATAGATAACAGGTATACGCTGTTTTGTCAATCTACTTTCAACCTCTTTTAGTATACTTGTTTTTCCTATACGCCTTATTCCTGACAACGAGAAACCGATTTTATTCTTGGAGGAGAGCTCTCTTGTTAATTCGCCAACTAGTTCTTCTCTTCCTATGAAGTCATCTCCGGTTACTGAATATAGCGTAAACGACACGCTATACTGTAACCTTTACAGGATTTAAACTTTACAGGGTTTGGCGAAATTAATATTGCATAACTGTGTTGCAACTAAAACAGTCACATATTACGCCATCTGGCGTAACGCCTTTTGGCGTAACAAATTCATCTTTAAAACTGGAACAGATGGATACACAGAATCTTTCAAGATGCAAGGTGCCCATTTGCTGCAGATTGACACAGCAACAACAAGGACTCGACAGCCTCCTCTTTATTCTTGTAGGCACTCTCTCCGATGACTTACAATAGGGCGTTTACCAGATTCATGTATGGTTTTATTGCATTACTAACAATTAGATCAAAAAATTCGTGTCTCAGTGTTTCCAGTGCCATATAAGAGCTTGTGGAATAGATGTAGATTGTATTGCCTATGACTTCGCCTTCTTTTTTTGCGTCTGGTTTTGGGATCCATATTATATCAAGTTGGCTCTGTAGAAACCACACAAAATTACTAAATGATTTCTAGTTACCCTGTAGCAATTGTATGCCGTCATGCGATACATTGTCTCCCTGTTTTGTGTCAGCAGATACCTTGACATGATGTACTCGCCTAACATCCTCTTTATCACAGAAAATATGGTCTCGGCCTTGTTTCTCTGATGGTATGTATCCCAGTCAAATCCAAACTTCATCTGCTTTCTGTGATATCCATGTGTCTTGTGGACTGGAAGGTCCTCGTATTTTGGGCGGATGATTGTATTTGCTATTCCAATGTCTTGTGCCAATACATGGTTCTGCTCCGAATCATATCCGCGGTCTGCAACAGCTGTACCGACAGGAACGATACTTGCAGCACGCCTCAGCAGCGGGACAAAATCCACACTGTCGTGCCGCCTCCTGTACCGTATTTTTATGCTACATACAATCTGCCGTCTCATGTCTGCACAGATTGATATTTTGAGAAATTCTCTTCGTAGTTTGTACCGTTTTGTATAGTAATAGGAAGCCTGCCCATAAGGCAATCCGGTGGAATCGATTCCTGCAAACATTTTCCGAATCCTTGCATGCATCACAAATGATTCAAGCATTTTGAGCAGCATGCCATGGGTCAGACTGGCAGCTGCCTTTTGCAATGTGGTGTAGTGCGGGATCCTTGACAATCCCAGATACTCCACCACACCAAAAGCTTCTTGTAGGAATTCAACAAACCTACGGTAACTCTTACACTCGTACTGACGCAGTGTGAGCAAGACAAGGTGCTGTCAGATAGTGTACACGTGATTGGACTTGCGGTGCAGGTATGGCGGTACCCTTGCTCTTTTTATTATCTGCATCATCGTACGAGCCATTCTCACGTACCGAGATGGCTTCATGGTACCATGATACATTCCGTCAGCTATAGATCTGCCCGTGGAATCGGATCTACAAATTTGTCAAAAATCGATGGTTTCTACAGAGCCTATCAAGTTCTTTATTATTATTATGGCCGCACGTACTTTTCTCGAGTTTTCGGAGCTCAGATTCTAGAAACTTTGCATTTTTTATTATCAATTATGTCTAAAATATGGGTCTGTTTAAAAGCCTAAATTTTCTAGCCATGAGATATATAATTTTGAAGGATGAATCGTGATAATTTTTCATCGTGGATAACTTCTTTTTATCAAGTAAAATAACTTTATAAAGTAAAATCGGGAATCAGGACTTTATAATAAATGAAATTGCATCTGGCTTTGCTAAATGACAGGGATACTGTTGGACGATCTTACATTGTAAGATATAGAATTTCTACCCTATAATGCAAGATCATTTCATTGCTAAAGCGGCAGTACAAAAATCAATGTAGACATATTTGTCTACACTGTCTACAATTTGTTTTCTAAGTAACAGCTGTTTTACTCCTTAAATAATATACATATTTTGAAATGCAATTAACTTGATTGGTTTAGATGTAAACCAACTAGATGTAGCAAAAGAGGGACTTGCTGGTATCCTGATATTCTACATCATACTGGATGTTGGAAGCCATTTGAGTATGTACGCAGTGGGAGAATCTCTAAGAAGGATACTTTCGATTTCAGGAATCTTTCTTGCCGTTTCATTTGTGTTGATGTTAATCTATGACCAGTTGTTTGACAAGTCAACAGCCCAGTCTACTTTTGCGGTTATCTGGATTGGCTCACTGGCAGCTTCACTGTTTGCATCCTGGAAATTATATCACAGGATGCTTGAGCATTCCAGTCTAATCCAAGGCAGAGATATTGATTTAGAACGGACAGTATCCCTGTCAACAAAAGCGGACAATAATTGTGTCACTCTACAATTAGTCAGTCATAAATCAAAGTTTGACGTGGACTCACCGTTTGACCTTTTTTAGGTTGATCTGTTGAAAATTTATGATTTAAAATTAAAAACAAGGAAAGATAGCAACAAGTGATCTAAAGGATAGTGTCCAATATTTTATGATATGTCATTAATTCTTTAGTTTTGATCAAAATATTTGAAATCCATATTGAAAAAGCGTATATACATCATATCCTCCCCCATGGGTAGATTAGCATGACCCAAGTCTTCAACGAAACAGTCGGTAAGGTTGAACTTGAATGCAAAGACTTGGGTTATGCTTACTCTGGTCCAAATTTCATCTTCAAGGACATAGGCATCAAAACATATGCTGATGAACTCGTTGCAATTGTGGGCCCTTCTGGCACAGGCAAGTCAACTTTTCTCAGAGTGCTAGCGAATCTAATTCCTCCTACCGCAGGTCATGTTTTTCTAAACAACGTTGAGATGAAAGCCCCATCATCACAAATATCGCTTGTTCATCAGTCTATTGCTACCTTTCCATGGATGACTACACTTGATAATGTAAAGATAGTTTTACGAAACAAAGTCAAAGGTGACGAAGCAACTGAGGTGGCAAAAAAAATGATTGCCTTGGTAGGATTGCACGGTCATGAAGATGCATACCCAAAAGAAATGAGTGGTGGAATGAGGCAAAGAATAGCCATTGCACGAGCACTTGCTGCCTCTCCTACCATAATGTTGATGGATGAACCCTTTGTACATCTTGATGAACTTACGGCAAATTCTCTTCGAAGCGAGATTTATTCAATTGTATTCAATCCTGAAAACACTCTAAAATCCGTAATTCTCGTATCACATAATTTGCATGAAGTTGTCCAGCTTGCAGACAGAGTTTACGTGATGGGCGGTGTACCTGCACGAATTGTAAATGAAATAAAAATTGATTTACCAAGACCAAGATCTGAGGAAGACCCGTTATTTTATGAGTATGTAAAGATGCTATACAAGGAACTGATGCCAAAAGAATTGGTGGGGTAGATTGTGGAACTAGTCACCATAGCTCTTGCCACCCTTGCAAGTTTGAGCAGGGTTTTGGCATTGATTCTAGTCTCAATAGTAAGCGGTTGGTTTCTTTCCTATTTTGCAGTAAAGAATAGAAAATTTGAAAATATCTATGTTTCATTTGTAAACATATTTGAGTCAATTCCAGTCATTGGTTTTCTTCCCATAGTTCTAATAGTTTTCATTTCAGGAATTGGAGGAATACTGGGAGTTGAAGTAGCAGCAGACTTTCTTGTCTTTGATGCCATAGTCTGGAACATCTGGATTGGTCAATATCAAGCATTCAAGACCATTCCGCAACCTCTCATTGAGGTTTCTGAAAACTATAATTTTGGATGGCGGGGCAAAATGAAAAGTCTGTACATACCGTTCTCATATCCTCGCGTCTCATCTGATATATTTCCAAGTTTTGCAGATGCGCTTTTCTATATCATGATAAGCGAGGTCTTTTCAGTTGGCATAACCGCATACAAGGTCTTTGGCATTGGAACCTTGATAGTTCAAGCCACATCTACAGGAGATCTAACTAGTTTGTATGAGTGTCTAGGTATTCTTGCAATAGGTGTTGTTGTAATCACTCTAGCATTTGGTAGTTTCAGCAAGTATGCAATTGCAAAATATGGTCTTAATACACAAATTGAGATCAAGCGACACATAGGATACTGGAGACCTCACATCAGAAAATGGCGTAGAGATGTCAGTCCTACCTCCCAGTTCTCAAAATACACCGCCAAAATGAAGACGGGTACAGGAAACATACCAACGACAATGACCAAAGTACGCACAAGCCGCTCTTTTGAAAAAACAGGAAAATATATTGGAATGGCAATAGCTTGGTTATTTCTTATTTTTATCGGGTATTCCTCAATCCAAGTAATATTGTCTGTTCCACACTCACAGTGGGCTGTCTATCTTGCACAGACTCCGAATCTTTTGTATCAAATGGGAGTTGATTACATGCGAGTAATTGTTATTACAATAGTTTCGTTTGTCTTTGCAGTATCACTTGGATACTATCTCGCAGTTCACAAAAAAGTAAGTACTGTATCGCTACCAATAATACAAACAGTTTCTGCTTTTCCCGCACCTGCCTACTTTCCACTGATCTTTGCTGCAACTGCACCGTTTTTAGCACGTATTGTACCATTTGCAGAAACTGAGATCTTTGTCATGGTTTTGTGTTTTCTTGGTACGTTTTACTATGTATTTTTTGGATTCTGGGTAGGCGTAAGAGCTATACCGGTAGAATTTTTAGAATTGACAAGAAATTACAAGATAGGCTTTTTCACCAAGATGAGGAGGATAATTATTCCAGCGACTTTTCCGTATTTAGTTACTGGCCTTTCAAGTACAATTAACAGTGCATGGGGTGGCTTGGCAATAGCAGAATACTGGCCTAACATATTTGGGAATAAAACTCTTCAGGTACATACTGGTATGATGAAAGTTATTTCTAAAGGTTTGGCAAATGGCGATATGGGAATAGCAGCTTGGACTTCGTTACTTTTTGCCATTGTTGTTGGTGTTTACAGTATTGTCTTTACCCGAAATCTAATGGATCTTGCACGTAAAAAATATGTCATAGAAGAGGGAATCTATGCAGCATAAACTGGTTGTAGTATTACTGATAGTTGTATTTGCAATTAGTATTTCACAAAGAGAATCATTTGCACCAGTAATACCCTCAGAAAATATGAGCAGCAACGTCAGCATACAAACCACTCAAACATCTGGATCAATAATCTTGCAAAACAATTTCTGGTATGTCGCGATAATTATTGGAGCAATCATCAGCGTGATTTTGATTTATTTTACGATGACACGTAATCAAAAACCATATTGATTTTTACCATAGATAAAAAAGAACTCTTGTTTGAAATGTGGAAGGAGCAGGCCACGCTCTATGGAATAGATCCATTGAAGATAAAAATAGAAAAGCAAAGGCAGGCTGGTACAAAGCCGGATTTTGACGCCGAGATGGATGCAATAAAGTCTGCAATCATATCACAGCGCAATACGGAAAGGTTTGAGGCAAAAATCATTTCTGATGATGAGTTTGTAAAATATATCTCCGGTGGCTGAAAGATTGTAAAAGAATTGCATAATAAAATAGTAATTAGAAGACATAAGATATCAGGCTATGCTAGAGGCCTTTAACAATCTCTCCACAACATCTTCCTTCTCCTTGTATGCATTTTCAGATGCTATGCCAAGAAGGCGGTTTATCAGATTCAGATACGTAGCTATTGCTGTAGATACGATATACTATACAAATTCATGTCGTAATGTATCAAGGGCCTGCTCAATTGAGGTGGAATAAATTATAATTGCATCATATTCTACTTTGCCTTCAATGCTGGAATCTTGTCATGGGATCCAGATTATTTTGAACTCTTTTTTGATTTGTGTAATTGTTTTGAGCCTGTCAAGCTCGTCTTGTAATGATTTGATATATTTCGTCTTCATTACAAGACAAAATCTAGTTTCCATTTAAAGCCTAAATTTCAGACACTGTTCAATCTTAGGATCTTTTGAAACAATTTCACTTGCTACTCAGTTAGGGGTTTGAGGTGTTAAGTTAGGGAGATGATCAGATCAACGATCAAAAAGTTTCGAATAATGTGTGAGACATTTAGAAACAATCTATGCTGATATGATAATATCAGCGATATTGTCTGCGGCATAATTAATTTCAGGATAGACTGGAAAATTACAGTTTCATAGAATTATTCTATAAGATAAAAGGGATCCATCGGATGCAAAAAGTATATTTTGTTAGTAATTATGCAAAAGGTCTAATTTCTGCACGGCCAAGGCTTGCATGCTGATTACATTAGTTAAGACTGGATTTGAGTCAAAATAAAAAAAGTTTGGCTATTTTTAAACTATTGATAGAATGCAGTCCATGCAGATCCCCAAGCATTGTCAGCTGCTGCCTCGGCCTGTCCATACGAGCTATCTCGTGTAGAGTCAGCACTTCCTTCCGCGTTGTCCCTTGTTATGTTTGCATTCTCTATTGCACTGTCTCTTGTTACTGCTGTCGTATTATGATGAGCGTTATCAATGGAAATGTTGGCATCACCATAAGCCTTGTCAACTGCTGCACGCGCATTGGCGTTTGACTGGTCTATCTGAGCTCTTGCCGACCAAACTGCATCATCACTTGTGGCTCTGGCAGAAGCTATGGCCTGATATCTTACCATGTTTGCACTATTGATTTGACCAGAGTTGCCTGCTGCTTGGTCTATTGCAACATTTGCATTCTCGTTTGCCTTGTCTATGGATACTATAGTATTTGTCTGGTTGTTGATTATATCGATTCTAAGATTGCCGTTGGTACCCTCCCTTGCAAGTATTGTGTTTTCTATGGTAGTATCACGTGTCAGATATGCATTCTCAGAGGCAGTGGAATTTCCTACAGCATTAGTGTTACTATGGCTGGAATTGTAGGTAATGTATGCATCACCTATTGCCTTGTCTCTGGCATAGTTTGCATCCCAAATTGCCTTGGAGTGGGCCTGGTTTGCACTTGTCATAGCAGTCTGGAATGTAACATTTGCTGCTCCAATTGCGCTATCTCTTGTAACCTGCGCAGTACCAATTGCAGTATCTCGTGCAACCCGGGCATCAATTATCGCAGTCTTGTTTCCATGTGCATCATGGATTGCATTGTTATAGTTTTGCTGTGTATCCTTCATTGATCTGTAAAAGGAATCCTGTGCTTGGTGTATTGCCTGATTTTTGGTCACTGTTGCACTATGGACTGCCTGATTGTATACATTGTTTGCATCTCTTACTGCAATATTATAGTCCTGGTTTGCTTCTCTGATTGTCTTTTGAAGATCACTATAAGCTGTTCTCTGGTTTTGTGTCCCAATAGATAGATTTGCAGATGTGTTCCCGTCTGCCCGTACATTTGTACCCCCTGCATTTGCATTGGTGTTTTCCTGTGCATGTATATTTGCATTTGGAGTAATCTGGGCCATTACAGATGGAGTAAAACCTATGATATTTCCTATTGTTCCTATCAACAAGACCACAACTGCAGATGTTGCTATCAGATGTATGGTCGTTCTCTTGGAATGATTCAAACCTGATTTTACACTACACGTCTTCTTTAAATGGATTACGTAGCATTTGTAAGCTAATATTTGAGCACAATCCTAAAGAACAGGTTAAATCTACAACTAGCTGCGCATGGTATGGTAAGAATAACTCTGTCTTGTACAGTTTTGCTAATTGCATCAATTCCATTTGCAGGAATTGCTTTTGGCCAGACAGATTACTCTGGCTCGAGCTCTGGTGGTCATGATTATGGTAGTACCGATAACAGTGGAAGTAACAATGGTGGATATTCCAGTGGAAGCGATAACCAGACAAGTGGCAGCGGTGGTTACGGTGATACTGGTTCCTATGGTACCGGCTCACAAGCTTCTTCCGATTATGGTCTAACACCTGCAAACTTTACTGATATCAATACACAAAGTCAAGTACAACATATACCAACGTGGGTAAAGAACAATGCTGGATGGTGGGCTCAAGGCGAGATTGGAGATGGTGACTTTATCAAGGGAATACAGTATCTCATCCAGCAAGGTATCATAACAGTACCACCACCATCATCGACTGTTTCACAATCAATCTCCAATACAATTCCAGCGTGGGTAAAGAACAATGCTGGATGGTGGGCTCAAGGCCAGATTGGAGATGGTGACTTTATCAAGGGAATACAGTATCTCATAAGTGTGGGTATCATCCAAGTCTAAAATTATCTCTTAATGTGGATTCATGTGGATAGATAATTTCTTTCAGGTAAAATTTTCAGATAATCTTTAAGGTTTTTTCTTTATAGTAAATTGGAATTGTTTTAATTTTCTTACATTAGAATCAAGATGCGGTCGAATCTTAGTTTAGATCCAACTTAGGTAATAGATCTATTACGTAATTGACACAAATTGATCATTTTCTGAACGCATGTACAAATCATTGGAAGTAGGAAATCTAAGCGAAGAAGAGCAACGTATGCAATCACAAAGCCGTTGGATAAAAGTGAATACAAGTTTGAAAAACTATTCATTGAAAAGATTGTCAGTGAAACTGGTCAGTATCCGTATTTTATTCAATTTTATTGCAAGGAATTAATCAATATAAGTGGCAAGAAAAAAATTCTTCTAAACTATTATGATAGAATAAGTCCTATAATTACAAAACAACTTGACGATGACTTTTTTGATCCTCGGATGGAAGTATTAAGTTATGACGAGCAAAAAGTGATTATTGCCATCCTTCTTGTCAAATACATGTGGTAATGATATATTTCCAAGAAATGATCCTAGCTTTTTCCATTGAATTTATTTCAGAAAGATGTAAAATCAGGCCAATAATTATGCCCAAATTTCATCTACTAGACCATCAGATTTTTCCTAGGGATCATCCTGTCCGAAAGATCCTCACTGTGTCAGATAAGAATATGTTCCAGTTGCATGTGCATTTAGCAATTCATTAACAACTAATACACTAAACAATAATAGGCCTGAAATTATTATTTTTGTTGAAATAATTTCCATTATGTTTTCTCATCGTCCAGTAATTAAAAGGGATTTTTTCCCGTAATATCTGATTTTCGTTTTTTTATCCTGACAAAATAAATTACAATACTCACTATTATCACAGAAACAACTATGATAATCTCAAAATCATTCGAGGGCGCAGATTCAGAAGATTGGCCAGGATTTGTTTCATAAGTTAATTCAAGAAGTCCGTGAGTTGATGGAATAGACATTGTTGAACTCAAAGGCCAAAAGACAGTATAAGCGGGATGGCATAGATTAACTTCGTTCCCTAGACACGTTTGCGATTTTAGCGAAAATCCGTATGTATTTGAGACATGTACAAGGGATATCGGAATCTTAAATTCATAAGTCCTATGATCGTGCACTGAATCAAATGGATCGTTTACACTTGAGAGGCTAGCATTAGAAGCATATCCCAGAGGTGATTTAATATCAATGGATCTACTTTGATTATCATACGTCCATACATCGCTCCCAAAACCATTACTTCTCTTGGTACCATTGACGAAGAGATGACTTGTTCCGACTCCGATATTCTTACTTGTAAGAGAATATCCAGTATAATTGTCAATATCAAAAATCATCAACAGATTATTTCCTACAATATTAGATGATGATGTAGTTATATGATCCGTAATAATATCCGCCATGACATAAATGAAATCGTGGTCATGTTCTGCAATGATATACATCTTAGTCCCGTTTTGTTCTACAGTCATTGCGTGTGTATTATCCCATTCATTAGGAGTGGTCCACTTGCCATCTATTATTGGCGGATTTTGAGTAAATGGGGCTTTTATTATTTCAGACTCGTTAAGATCTGTCATACTACCTATATTTTCTTTTGAATTTACATTCTGAAGAGATATTTGGGTGCCCGTTATTGTAATTTTTTCTGCTCCATGATGAAATGGTATAGTCAAAGTTCTATACATTGAATCTTCTACTGCATCATAATTTGTTCCATGATTATCTACTTTTACCACCAAATGAGTTTCATCACCATTTTCCCTTGCGTCAATCAATGTTCTTGGTAGTTTTACTGTGAGATTTCCATCGTTTGTAGATTGTAGTAACAATGTGATGGATTTTGACTGAACACTGGGAATTACTGAAAGTAATTTTCCTCCAATAATGTTGTAATTCATAGTTATGTCAGTACCATTAATTTTAACAAAATCGGTCGGATTTGGAGGAGGTACAAATGATGATGCAAATGAATCCTTCTCCGCATATACAATACTAAAGAGAATCAATGTGAAATAAATGTAAAATAGAAACCTCAGAATATATCGCCAGTCTACATTACTTGATTCTTGAGATATTTTTATGTTTTTCAATACACAATACTGATCATATGGTTGATTTATCTTCATAGAATTTGACTGCTTACTGATTTAATTTTGTTCTGTCCTGAATCTAGAATTTTCATTTTTTATTTCGCCCATCCTCTTTCTTCAAGTTTTACAACATCCTTGGACTTTACACAATCTGGCGAACCGTCTTCTGCCTTGATTATTAATTGAAGATCTTGTAAGCATTTTATATTCATTGCGGCAATTCCTGATTCAAATTGTTGATGTGGAAACAAAAATGAATGTTCTAAAGTAGGGGAAGTATACCGTGATTCATTACTTGTTGCATTAACTGCCACATTAGATACAACATTTGAGGCATTTGTGAATACATTTGAGGTTTGGATGATGTTTGTATCAGTTAATCTTATGGTGGAAACTCTGTAAACTGGATTTGCATTGTGATTTTCCAACAAAAGCAGAATTCCAGTCTGCTTGTCTACAATTTGTTTTATGTTTTTATCATTAATTACAACAACGGATCTTTCGTAACCGTTCCAATTGTAATTGTCTTTAGATATCTTGCTATTCAGATATGAAGTATTGGCTAGTTTTAACCAAGAGTTTTTCTCAACAGGACTAGGCATTAGATAAGTAAAAGTGTAGCAACAGGTGTGTGCACCAACAATCTCTTCATCCGATATTCCAGTCATCAAACTTACATGTTCCCGAGATTGTGAAGAATTGGTTGCCCACCAATCACTGCCCAACAGAACATCACCCTTCTTTGATTCATCAGTTACGTTAACTTCCATCGTATGATCATCAAGAGGACTCAAATATGAAAAAGTCTTTACCCACCAAAGTTTTTGATCGTGATAAAATGAATATTTGATAAAATCTGATGGAATAAAACAAACCATACCTGTTTTACAATCTTGTCTTTTCTCATACATGGAATCTACTGAGTGAAATGACGTAAAACTCAGGATACAAAGGGAGGTGATCATGATTGAGAGATGGAGAGTTTTCATTTCTTTATTTTGATTTTTCTTTACTTTTAGACATTGCTGATGAATTGCATTTAATTCACAATGCTGATTTCATCCTATAAAATACAATCACGGATGTGATACCAATTACTAAAACAGGTAATGCGAATGGAAATTCAGGCATCACTGATGATTTTGAGGTTGTGGCACACGAAATATTGTCAACGGGATTTCCTGTAAAATCTCCATTACTAGTGAATGTTCCACTACACATGTTTTTCAGAGTGCCAGAATTAGTAATGATGCCACCTGTGTTGTGGATCATAGTAGCATAGTTGACTATACCACCACTGTTGATGATGGTACCCAACTCGTTGATGATGAGAGTACCAGAATTAGTAATGATACCTTTTTGGTTGTTGATAATTTTGCCCCAATTGTCTATGGTTCCACCGTTCTTGATATTAATGGTACCAGAGTTAGTAATGGTACCGTCGTTGTTTATGTAGTCAGTAATTGTCAAATCAATGTTAGAAAAAACTGAATTATCTACAGTTAAAGAATCGTCTGAGCCTAGTCTGAGCCGAGGTATCGTACATGTTGAAGTTGTCACATTCCAGGTACCAGAAAGTGGAGTCGTCTGGCATGACGGTTGATCTATCAAATCAATACTGGTAGCTGCATGTACATCATTAATTGAAATTAATAGAGAAGATACTAAAACCACAAATGATGTTAGGATGAAGTAATTTTTCAAGTGATCTGCCCTTTAACTGTAAACTATTAAGCTTTACTTGAACGTTAATTGATTCTTATAGAGAACGTAAAGTACTATCTACTCAAAAGTATCCAGAATGTTAGAGATTACATTGTTCTATGGTAGATGCAATTATCAATAATGGAATCAAAACTAGAATCTTCACGATAAATGAGGACAATTTGCTCTCATAAAAACTAAATATCATTGAAATTATTTTTTATCAAAATAAAAAATTTAGTAAATAAGTTTGTATCTACTTCGATAGATTACTACCATTTTATGTAAATTTTCTCTGACAAAATTGTAAATCGAAACCCTCTTGACTCACGAAATCTTTAGGGTGAAACAATTTATGGATCCAATCCAATGACAGACTCTGATATTACAGAACTCAGATCTTAATATCCTGTAAAGTAAAATGTTGTTTGTCCTTTTATGTTAGATGGACCATATTGTATTGATATAGTATATGTCCCACTTAATTTCCAAGTTGATGGTGTAGTTGTGATTGTATCCTGAAAGCTACCATCTGGGGAAACAGAAATTTGTTCAGATTGTAAAAGTAAATTGTTTGGATCCAGAATCAAAATTGTCATGGGAGTGTCTGCAACTACTGGTTTTATAGCACCAGAGATGATGACTGCATCACCCATACCGTAAGAGGATTTGTCTGTGGTAATAGTAATATGCGAGGAATCTTGTTTGGTGAGTTCTTCCACTGTTGGAGCTTGTATTATCCACTGTATTATACTTAAAAAGTAGGTATCCTCAGCTTGACTCTTACCCCACCAGCTTGCAATATTTTTTATCCATGATGGAATTTCTTGCGGCCGGTTAGATGGAATAAGCTTCATGGTATGTACTTTAATTGTTCCCTGTTGAACTAGATATTTGATACAATTCTCAAATTCAGAATCATTAATCTTACCTTGTGACCACCAGTTTGTTATATTTTTTATCCAAGGTGGAATCTGTGCTTCATTTGTTCGCAATCGCAAACTATCCAAATATTGCATATTTTTAGTACTAGTACTAATTTCATTAAAGCCATTTGTTCCGTATATTGATCTGATTGCATCAGCATCTTGTGCAGTAACTTTTGCGTATTCTATTCCACCCTCCTGTCCGGAAACCATGATTGATGGTACAGTTTCAGTTCCTGAAACCCATCTACCTACCTCATCTTGTGAACTTGCAATAAAATGTCCCAATCCGAGAGAATGGCCAATCTCATGTTGAATTGCTTTTAGAAGTCTTGAATTACTCTCAATCTCTTGCTGTGATCTACAAATCAAGTCATAGGTAATACCATTTTTTTCGTATTCGCATTGCTCACCGTATATTGGCATCAGATATGGGATAAAAATAAGCGCAGTATTTGTTTGAGGATTAGGGATGGTTATTCCATTAAATATGGAACCACAGGGAAAATACACTCCATTGTACGTTTCATCACAATAGTCTAATTCTTGACTTTCATAGACTATTGTAATGTTACATGCAGGATATGGATTGATTTGATCACTTGGTGGAATTATGATCTCGTTCATCTTCCATGTGGAATTTTTTCCAGACCCATTGTTTAGTTGAGTTATCCAATTCTGTATGCTTTGATGAGTTGTAGTAATTACTGTTTGTGCCAGATTTGGAAATCTGGTATCGTTGGGCTCTACTTCGCAAATAGTCGGCGTATTTTTTAATCTAAAGTCTTCATACTGGTAACCTGATGGTGTATTGGGACAATAGGGGCTGCCACATGGATATACTGCAAACGCCTGAGAAATACTGAAAACCTGAGTTAAAAGAACTCCAACGAGTATTACTCTCATGTATCTTTTCAAGCAAATCTAGACTTGACTGCCTGAATTAAACATGTTTCGTACATTTGATCTTGTAAATATGATCATACTAGACTTTGGTTTGAAGATTCTAATACTGAATATAAAGAAAAGGATATTTCAATGATGATTAATCTGTAATCTTGTTAAAACAACTATGAATCCATACTTTCATACCTGAGCAAAATAATCAACTCTTACGAGAAATTGTCTTATTATGAAAATTTGGGTTATACTTATGAACAAATAAAAAAAAGAACTTCAATTACTGTTAGCCTCTACATAAGAAATTCATCAACCGAAAGTATCAACATTTCAGTTAACTTCCATTTTCAGTAATTGATGAGGTTTACAACTATCATATGGATGACTTTATCTAATCGTATAAAAAAATAGTAGCAATGAGGTTTCCAATTTCTGGAATTATTATGATCCTATGTTCATTTGGTATTATCACTGCCTTTGCCCAAGAAAGTGTAACTGATACAACACATTCACTATCACAATCAATACCAAATAGTTTCAACGTAATCGATTATCCTAATGCTACTCATTCAGTTGCTAATGGAATTAACAATGCTGGTCAGATAGTTGGAGAATATGATTATAGTTCAGCGTATCCTCCTCATGGTTTTCTACTCTCATCCGGTACATATACCTCAGTTGATTATCCCCGTTCTACTGGTACAGCTGCTATTGGAATTAACAATGCCGGCCAAATAGTCGGAGAATATGATGATAGTTCAGGACACTATCATGGTTTTCTACTCTCATCCGGTACATATACCTCAATTGACTATCCAAATGCCACTGGTACGCATATTAATGGAATTAACGATGCTGGTAAGATAATTGGACAATATGATGATAGTTCCGCATACTATCATGGTTTTCTACTCTCATCCGGTACATATACCTCAATTGACTATCCAAATGCCACTGGTACACGTGTTAATGGAATTAACAATGCCGGCCAAATAGTCGGAGAATATGATGATAGTTCAGGACACTATCATGGTTTTCTACTCTCATCCGGTACATATACCTCAATTGACTATCCAAATGCCACTGGTACGCATATTAATGGAATTAACAATGCCGGCCAGATAGTCGGAGAATATGATGATAGTTCAGGACACTATCATGGTTTTCTACTCTCATCCGGTACATATACCTCAATTGATTATCCTAATATTGCCAATACAGTTGCTAATGAAATTAACAATGCAGGTCAGATAGTTGGATATTATTTTGATAATTCTGTGTATACACATAGTTTTCTACTCTCATCTGTTGAGACTAAACAAACTACTCCTGAATTTGGTTCCGTTGCACCCATAATACTTGGAATTTCAATTCTATCAATAATTATTTTATCTGTTAGAACTAGATTATTACATAGTACTTGAGGAATAATTTCCAACAAAAGTCTTCACACCATCGTTGAGGACAACAATTTCCCCTATGACTCAGCCTAGAAAATATATTTTAGTTGAAACCAGTTTAATAGGGACGGAGACGTAATAGTATTGGAGAATTAGCATATGACATATAATGTCACTAAAAATTATTTTCCGAATTATGCCTCAGGGTTTAGAGTGGAGTTTTTTGAATCTACTGGTATGTGTTGTATTAAGATCGGCAGTGATATAATTTGCAAATAATCACACTGAGAAAATCCGAGATCTGTAAAAAATGCAGGGTGGAATATGAAGAAGAAAATAGTTATTCAATATACCACTATTGTCTCAAATTAATGGATGATTGGGAGTAGGAATGTCTCTCAAGGGTGTCGTTCCAAAAGAGATCAATGAACATCTCCGCCTTTATTCAAAAGAACCATGGGAGATACAATTTCTTGAAGAGTGTGGAGTGTGTGGGGGAAAAATTGACGAGTTTGGATTATGCGGATGCGATACCGGAGGAGGAGATTGAGAATGGAATCTAGTTCAAATCAAAAAACACCTGAAAACGAACCACCAAAATATCGCAAAGGTATTTGTTGGTTTTGCCAAAATCACTGTAATAACTTCGGTTATACTCATGAAGCATGCATAATGGATTATTTTAGCAAACCAAAATCACGCCTAGTATCAGCATAGCAAATCAATACGGCAAAAATGCTTAATGGATAGAAAGCCGTATGGATACTATGGGAATGGCACTTGAAAATCACCATGAAGATGAACTAGACAAGAAAATAGACATTACGGATGATATCATGGTGGATTTATTTGAAGGAATTATCCGATCTAAGCGTATTACACTGACAAATGTCATGACACGGGATGTTACAGCGTTGGATCATACCAAAACTGCACATGATGCGGCTAATATCATGATGGAAAAAAAGATTGGGAGTGTCATAATAACTGCATATGGAAAACCCTTTGGCATGATTACAGAAAGAGACTTGATGCGTTTAGTTGCATTTCTAGACATACCTGCCAAGAGCCTAATCCTGAGTTTTCTTGCATCAAGACCGTTAATTTGTGCAAGCCCAACTCAAACTATTCAAGAGGCATCAGATATCATGGGAATACATAACATTGATCACCTTCCAATATTGGAACAAGGTAAGATTGTGGGAATGGTTACCACAAGAGATCTAGCCAAGTATCTGCTTTGTGCTTGAAAGATCTGTGTTATAATGATCTGTGTTATAATGATATGATAAAACCAAGTAACATATTCTGAAAGGTTCAGACTTGTAAGAGTTAGAGTCTTACAAAATAAAGAGCGAGAAAGCCCACATCCTTTAGGGTTGGGATGAATCGCTCAAAATGATCAAATTATCTAAACATGATAATACATCATAAAGTCTGGAATGGAGATCGCCTATGTTGCATCCACTTGTGGATCTTTAGGGGATCGTAAGAACATACAGAGACTCGAAACAAATCCTCTACAAACAGAGGTTGAGAGCATCGGTATCAACAGATCGTCAACATCTCATGTTGAACCATATGATGTATCTTGATTGCACAAAGAAAGTGATTTGTGCAAGGGGTGCACTGATGCCCCAGAATGGCAACATGGCAGACTACCGTAACCATGAAACTCAAGTATGATGGTTCTGTAAAACTCGCTCCGATGGTGACATGTGAGGACGAAACCAAATGAAAAGCAGAACTCCAAGCGCTTTAGCATTGGAGTATGTCAGTTTGTCGACTAACTCCAGCAATCACTGACATCCCGATCTAAATTATTCTACCAAACAAGCTTTGGATCAGACTCTCCTGACCAGATTCCTCTTTGCTTTTGTGGAATACTGTACCGAGCTTTATTAGTTCCAAAGCCATATTTTTTATGATCTTGTTCCGTTTTACTATTAATCAAGAAATAATGAAAGTTAGAATAAATTTCTTAAGTATCTGCAACCATACTATTACAGTATGACAATAGTCAATAATGTGGATTTAGAAAAAATATCACAAACTATTGTAAATGGTAAAAAAGACAAATCAATACTCAGAAAACCAGTCAAGTTGCAAGGAGAATGGAACTTTGATCCAAGTAAGGGCTACCAGTTTAAAACCGAATTATCCTTTGAAAAAGGCAAACAAATTATAGAAATAGACTCACCCTCATTTCTCGGTGGAAATGGTGCTAGACTCAGCCCGATGGCATATTGCATTGCTGGCATAACATCATGTTTTATGGCCACCTTCGTAAGTATGGCAGCAGGACAAGGAATTAAACTAACAAAATTAAATGTCAACGTAGAATGTAATATCAATTTTGCAAAGACCTTTGACATATCTGACGAGCCAATTACCGAAGGAATTAACTTTCAGATTGACGCACAAAGTGATAATGCCGATAAGAAGAGACTTGAAGAGATATTAAAAATGGCAGAAGAGAGATGTCCTGCTATGTACAGCATGTCTCACATAATCCGAGTTAATGCTCAAATAAGATGATGAAATCAGATTTTTTAAATCATATAGACAAGGTCATACCTTTAACTATGAATGATGTAATGAAGTATGAACTAATTCCTGTTATGATTCATTTACTTTAATTCTTATTCCAATATCATTTTTGTAATTTGAAACAGACAGGCAAGTCTCTACTGTGATCAATTATAATTGCTTTCTATTCTCGGAAACTCAATACTATGGAATTTATTGTTACTGTAGAAGCACAAGATCTCCCAAGTGTTGATTTTATTACTGTCTCCAAGAAGGCCTTAAGAAATACCGATCCCTTTTTTCCTAAATCATGATGTATGCTAAAAGTAACTGTACCTTCAGACTCTGTTTGATCATGTGCACCATAGCCGCAGTGATCAAAGTACATTTTGATGAACTTTATTACATTGTCAGTGGCAACATCTTTCCATTTGAACAGAATAAACTCCTTTGGTACTTTTTCTCCTATATTCACAGCCAAATTGAGGAGATTCTTTTCATCAAGTAAATCCAGTATGAGTTTGAAAGCTTCCTTGCTTAGAACTATTGTACCAAATCTTTCCATATAGCGTTGCCACTCTACATAATCTCCAAATACCTGATTTGCAAGCGTATTCATGGTAATTTTTTTAGATTGAGCCTCCTCACGTAATACCTTCTCATACTCCTTGTCTATTCTAAATGTGATTGTACTTGATTTTTTGCTACTCATTTAACATCCGAACACAGTTGATTACAGTAGAGACATATTCGCTAAATACTTTCTTGCACTCTATACAATTATGAATACTAATCAAGGATCAGAAAAATTGTCAGTTACAGCAGAGGAATTGTATGCTGATTTGAAGAGTGAAAAACCTCTTCTAGTATTTGACCTCAGATTAAAAGAACATTTTTCATATGAACACATAGAAGGTTCTGTTCATGCTGTCTGTGACTCCCGCGCAAAAGAGACCATAATGCCAAGGATTCCAAAAGGAGTAAAGATTGTACTAATTGACGAGGATGGAATCATGTCTCCTGAGACAGCTAGTATGATGGAATCGTATGGCTTGGATGCACACTTTCTCAAGGGAGGAATCAAAAGTTGGGACAAAGGCCTTATCAAAAAGGAGACTTGCGCCATAATTGCCCCTGGGGAATTATGGTCAAAGATAAAGAAAAAGGAAGAATTAGTATTAGTAGATGTAAGGCAACCCGAGGAGTTTTCAGATTTTAGGATCCCCGGCAGCATCAACATTCCTCTTTCAGATCTTTTTGACAAAAGTACAGTTAACAAGATTTCAAAGAATAAGCAAGTAGTAACTATCTGTCCGCACGGAAATAGATCAATGGTTGCAGCATTTGCTTTGGCAAGAAATGGCATAGACGCATCATCACTTGAGGGAGGACTTGCAGGATGGGGACAAGTTCTCAACTCACAAACTGTAACGAGAGAAGGAGTAACAATCATACAAGTAGAAAAAGTTGGAAAGGGATGTCTTTCATATATTGTAGGCTCAAAGGGAACAGCTATAGCAATTGATCCAGTTTATCCTGCAGAGAAATATGTAGAGTTTGCAAGAAATGAAGGACTTCAAATAGTAAAAGTGATTGATACTCATCTACATGCAGACCATGTTTCTGCAGCAAGGGATCTTGCTAAAATTACAAACTCTACACTTTACACGAGCAAATATGAGAAATATGATTTTAAAAGTGATAGAATTGGAGACGGGGATATTATTACTGTTGGAGAATCAAAGATCAGGGCAATTCACACTCCTGGACACACTGGAGGAAGCTTGTCTTATATCTTGGATGAAAAGTATGTCTTTACTGGAGATATTTTATTTGTGGAAGGAATAGGCAGACCAGATTTACAGGACAAAACAAATGAATTTGCAAATGACCTATACAATACATTACACAGCAAACTGCTTATTTTACCAGATGAGATGATAATTCTTCCAGCACATCATGGGGAGCAGGCAGTATCAAGAAATGGCATCTATCATACCACTATAAGAGAAGCAAAGAAGATGGCAATATTGGGATTATTGCATGATGCATTCATCAATAAAGTGATTAGCACAATACTTGCACGACCGATGAATTATGAAAGAATAATCAGGATAAACAAGTCTTCCCAACCCATACTTGTCTCAGAAGTTACCAATCTTGAGATTGGTCCAAACAGGTGTGCCATATCTTCCACCTAAATTCTGGCGAGCAATAAATGGAACTAGCATCTTCGCTTTCTTTTCTTACTTTTCTAGATTTATCTAAGATTCCTGCTAGTTTACAGCTTGCACCAGTCATAATTTTTCTCTCTCTTGTCTCTGGTGTTATAGTAGGATTTAGTCTTGGTTTGATAGGGGGCGGAGGTTCTATACTTGCGGTTCCTCTTTTGGTTTATGTTATAGGGGTTGAACCGCATGTTGCACTTGGAACCTCTGCACTTGCTGTGGCTGCAAATGCTCTGACTAGTCTAATACATCACAAGAAAGTTGGACATGTCAGAATCAAGGAGGGTTTTGTATTTGCAATCCCTGGTGTAATTGGTGCATTAATTGGGGCTCAACTTGGTTTGCTTACTCCATCAAAACATCTTTTATTCTTGTTTGGCTTTTTCATGATATTTATGGCAGTTATAATGTGGAGAAGAAAATCTGTGATTCGATCAAATGAAACACACTATGAACGCGGAATGTTTTTTCTACACAAGAAGGGGATAATCCTTACTGGTTTTGCAGTGGGAGTGGCTGCTGGCTACTTTGGCATAGGGGGAGGGTTTTTGATTGCCCCTGCACTGATGTATGCAGCAAGTCTAAACATAATGGATGCCATTGGAACTTCGCTTCTGCCTGTCAGTGCCTTTGGTCTAACGACTGCAATAAGATATTCTCTTGAAGGCCAGATTCAATTGTTTGTTTCCATCCTATTCATAATTGGTGGCACGATTGGAGGATTTGCTGGAGCAAAACTCTCTATAAAAGCTCCAAGAGAAAGACTCTCCAAGATATTTTCAATTCTTTTGGTTGCTGTGGCAATATTGATGATTGTTAAAACCATAATCGGAACATAATTTACTTTGAAAAATCTCATTTTCGAATTTTGAAATTCTCTGTCATGTTCTGGGATATGTATCATCATGTTTATTGAATTGTGCTGGTTTAAGGAAATACCATATCGCATTCCAATACCTGGAAAGAAAAATCCAACGTCTGCCCTATCAACGCATATTTGTTTTTCATAATGGGATTGACTTTATATCAGACATGTATTTCCCAACTCAATTTCTATAATTATACCAGATGAAGAATACCAACTATGAAAATCAAAAATGAATTATGTCAACACATTTAAATGAAAAAACTCTTGTTATCCCATGACAACAGTTAAAGAAAAATCAGGATATGGATTATCTACAGGGTTATCACTTAGGATAATATTATAGTTCTTTCTGGTGTCTCTTTCCTTGTATGGCATAACACATCACAGGTAGGCTCCTAGGAGTTTGTGACATAATAGTAAAGTTAGAATCAGAGACAAAAAGAGAACTAAATAATATAATTCATTCAAAGATTCTTGAAATCACGCCAGTTAGTTTTGATGTTACACGCAAGGAAGTTACATCTGATATGCATCAACGATATCTCTCGCGGTAACAATTCCAACGAGAGAACCATTCTCTGTCAAACCCAATCTCTTGATATTCTTGGATGACATAATTTTTGCAGCTTCATTTGCTAAAATGTCTTTTTTTGCTGTAACAAGTGGAAATGAAGAATAACTTCCTACACTACTTTGCAGATTTTCTCCCTTTACAAGAACTTTGACCAGATCCCTTTGTGTAAAAATTCCATGCAATGAATCACGTGTTACTAGTATGCTGCCAATGTTTTTTTCATCTAAGAGTTTTACTGCATCTAAAATCGTGGTATCAAATGGGCAATGATATATTGTTTTACTGATCACCTCCTCAAGGCTAGGATCTTTGTCTGTTTCCCCAAATGCTCTTATCATGTCTGATGCGGTGATTGTTCCAATTAGTTTGTCCGTATCGGCAAATATCAAAATCCTTGACTTTTTAGATATCATTAATTTTGCAGCCGCGATAATGGTAGTGTCTGGAGTGACAGAAACAAACGGCTGGATAAGTTCTTGTTTGATGCTTTGGTCCATGGTTTTACCAGATACGACATGTCTGATTATTCCTCTTTCTGTAAATACTCCAATAGGCATTGGTTTTTCTTCCTCCATCACAATTAATGTGGAAAATCTACTATCTGCCATAAAATCAACAACCGTTGCAAATGGAATTTCGGGCTTTACTGATATGGGATACTCTGACATGTAATTGCCAACTAAAAGTTCATCTATCTTCAATCCCATGTACATACTTCTATAATTCCTAGTATTTGACTTGAGCGATTAAATATCAACTATGGTTATCACTACAAAATGGCTATTTTGATTTTCTGACATGACCATTGGTCTTACATCATCATATTTTTATCAAGTCTTGAAATATTTTAAAATCGCTATGACATTTATGCGATCTACTTTCCAACCTCTGACCATAATTTTTTATATTATGTTTTAGTACGATGTCAATAAATATGACATATGTGTACACACCATTTAATTCAAATTAGTTCCTACTAAATTCTATGACACTTCAAACAAAGACGGGATGTGAGACTAGTTTGACATTACAGCATAAAGAAAATACAATGTCATCGTGTATCACTTGAATCATTGTGCGATTCCATTATTAGACTGGATAAAAGCGTCCAATTTGTTGCAGTTGTCAACAGTAAAGGTAGGATGATAGAGAAAAATTCAAAACCCTAGTTTACAAAACAATTTCCTGATCATTTGAGCGAATTTTTTTGTATGAGTTGTGTTCTATAGGTGTCAATGGAAGAGATTTTGATGAAAACTATGGCCCGTTAACTACTACATATTAGAAAGAGCAAATCTTACAATGATTACCATTCCATTGGGTGAAAACGCGATTCTTGTAACAGCCGACAAAAACATTGGCCTTATAGCACTGACAAGGAAGATTGCAGATCTAACTAGTGAGTACAGGAAGCGATTCTAAGATATTGAATTATTCTATTCTTTCCCCATGAAAGCATACAAAAGTGTAGTGGACATTCAGCAGGAAATTGACCTGACTGTAATAGTTGTAGAGTGCCAGAGTTATTGTCAGCTTTAACGTGATTTTGTACTCACGTCATGACATGATTAAATCAACATTTGAGACTAGACTGAGAGATGTTATGCATTATACTGAAGGAAACAAAGAAGCCAAGTAGATATCTCCAATGTGTAATGTGTCGGACAGGACACTGAGACGGTGGACTTGTTCATACAGTACTAGAGGGCTGCAAGTATTGCATCCAAAGAAGCCAGGTCCAGAATCTGGCACCCACTCTATTTCAAAGAAGCTTTGAACAGAAAATAATAAGCCTCAAACAAAAACATCCATCATGGGGAGCAAGACGAATCAAGTACCAAACGGGCTTCCTTGCCACTGGAGGACCGTACACCGTGTCATCAAGAGACATCAGATGCTTGTCAGAATCAAGCCCAAGGCACAGCCAGCAAAAAGATTCCAGAGAAGACATGTTGATTCAATGTGACAGGGAGACATGTTTCATTTCCGCATTTCAGGCACGGGAAAGGTGTATGTAACAGGATTTACAGATGACCGTTCATGATATAGGGTGATGCCAGGAGTATACCTGCACAAAAGCAAGAGAGGATCAATCGATGCTTTACACAAGGCACTAAAGAAAGGAAAAGTTCCAAGGGAGGTCTATCTTGACAATGGAAAACAGTTCATAGCAAACGAGTTCAAGGCAGAGCTTGTAAAGTATCACATAAAGCCAATCTATGGAGAACCACATCATCCAAAAGGCGGAGGCAAGATAGAAAGATATCACAAGGTTCTCTGGCAGGAACTGATAACTCAGGTGAGGTTCTCATCACTCTCGCATTTTAAAAAAGAGCTGGGAAAGTTTGATGGAAGATACAACTATTGGAGGAAGAACCAAACACTTGGATGGAATACACCTGCATCTGCATACCGTGACAGAAGATATTTCAGTAAGAAGAGATCAAAATCATGATCTAAAAATGACATTATCTATGGCACACAAAGGTGACATTATTCTCTGTCACTCTACAATCAATCCATAATACGAACAAACTTGTCTATGTAACTAACACAAATGTAAGCGTGACCTAATAGCATTATCAACAATAAATTAACAATGACATTAGAACCATGGGAAATAGCACTACTTATGGGAGATTTTGAGTTTTATGACTAGCCTCATTGTAATGAAAAAAGAGAATTACCTTGGGTACCATAATGATTTGGTAAAAAAGACACTGATTAGCATGTCTATAGAAAAAGCCTTACTTGAGATTGGAAAAGAAACGTATGATGAAGTTGCCCATGAACTTTATAAAAAATACCATTCTTGCTTTCAAGACTGTTGCGAACATCCTGAATACTTGAGTGAAATACTCACGCAATTATGCGGTAATACTGGCAAAGTTGTTGTCGATTCAATCAAAAAACAATTAGAAGAATTTTCGGATCATGGCCAGATTACAAGAGTGTTGGAAGTAATCAGTAAGTAACCAGAGAAACTGAACAGTTAGAATTTTTCTACTGCGAGACTAATCTAGAACGTGATGTGGAAATCAATAGACAATGAATTGTGACACCCGAAGAGTTTGAAGAACTGATGACAGAAGGCTGGCAGTATCTTGGAACTTTGCCAAATGGCAAAATTGTCATCAAAAACAAGCAGGGCTTGAACTGGCAGATAGTTTGAGCCTTGCAGTTTTTGAACTGACAGTTAGTCCGAGTCCAAGAGATTTTGTGAAAATAATTTAACAGAAAATATGTGGTACACTGATTGATAGCCACAAAACTCCTTCTCAAAAATTGTTAGTGTCGGTTTTATCATCAGGACCGGTATCTTTGATTTATGAACAACCACATGTGATGTTTGTATAATGAGAGGATAACAAATTTGTATATGAAATTGACAGAAACGTAAGCGCAACTTAATAATTAATTTCGCAAATACTTTTTTATCATGAAGGAATTAATTAAAAAAATTTTAGTACCCTTAGATGGCTCTGAAAATTCTCTTCGATCTTTGAAACACGCGTTAGATTTGGCAGACCAATGTAAGGCTTTAGTTATTGGTTTGCACGTAATTACCAATATGAGTCTCTTTACTGCAGTTCACGCAATAAAATTAAGTGAAAATAAATGGTCTAATGAAGTAAGAGACCTTATGAAAGATGCCAGAGCACTTGTTACGGATGAGACACCTTATGAAGGCGTTGTTATTGGTGGAGAGAATGCAGGTTCTGACATTGTTACTTTTTCGGATAGTCCGAGTAATGGGATAGATCTGATAGTGATGGGTCGTAAAGGATCAAGTTTTCTCAAGGATACAATTCTTGGCAGTACAACAAATCTTGTACTACACAAATCAAAAACTCCGATGCTCGTGATAAAGTAAGAGGATGATGATTTGGTAAACAAGCAAGAATTCATGAATGCAGCACAAAAAATACGCGAGAGTGAAACTGCTCCAATTAGAAAACCAATGGATGAAGGTGTTCCTACAATTCGTGAAGTAATTAGCAACCAAAAGAGACTTGCAACCATGGTAGAATACATGGTTCAGATCATAGAGGAATCAAGTAAAAAATAAAATGAAAACTCTAGGCTTTAAAACATTATGGTGTAAATTACGATTTATAGAATTTCCAACAAATCATAACTTTTGATCATGATGTTTTTACTGCTGATTATAATGCGTGAGAGTGAACAAACTGCATGACTAGCAAGTATGTATGGATTGGATTGGCAGCAGGACTATTCTTTGTTGGATTAGGTGTGAGTTATGCTGTTTTCATTAACACGCACAATCCTTATGCAATGATGGGAAATCCTACTATGGGTAGTGAATACGGTCAGCCTTTCAAGACAATTGCAATAAAAGATGTATTCGCATCATCTCAATTGTCCTCTGATGCTCAGGTTTCAAGAGATACTAATACCGTAACTTTTAGTTCTCAAAATGTAAGCCTCGTACCTTTATCGATGAGTGCAGATGATGCAAAAAACATGACAAAATCTTCCCTGCCATCATATGCTAAGGATGATGTCTTTGTCATGGGAAATATGATAGATCCAACACTTGTAATCAAATCTGGAACTAATCTTGGCGTTACCTCAATAAACTTGGATGAGGATATGGCACACAACTTTGTAATAATGACAACCACTCCTCCATACTCATACATGCCAATGCACGGCATGATGTATAACAGCATAATTGCCATGATGCCAATTCTCCCAAATGATGACATGAAATCGGGATATGCGTATGAGCAAAGCTATCAGGTTATCCTATCGCAACCAGGAACTTATTGGTATGTATGCACATATCCCGGACATGCAGAACAAGGCATGTATGGAAAGATAATCGTGAGATAATGTCATGGCCTATGATCTACGAGGAACTACAAGTAAGAAAACCATCTTGACTGGGAGATATTAGAAAATGGCAAAAGATCCTATGTGCTGAATGTATATGAAAGAAAAAGAAAGTACAGTCAAGCAGAAATTAGAAGGAATTCCGTATTATTTTTGTAGTGACAATTTTCTTGATGACTTCTTAATGGTTATATCCAATGCTGATCTACTAGGTCTTGAGTAAAAAAACAATGTTTTCTATCTTGATTCTACGTGGTTCACAACACATCTTCCAAAACAGGTTTTTGATTTGCGACTTTACAAGATAGTGCATGACTATATGTAGAGTGCCATAGATAATGTCCGCTTAGCGTGCCATAGTTATTGTCCGCTTTAACATGCCTTTGTACTCACGCCATGGCATGATTAAATCAACATTTGAAACTAGACTGAGGGCTGTCATGCAT
>Ga0307372_10000875_pt1 | contig 52834 bp, 52 predicted proteins | sample OX1MG_FD_202533 | JGI IMG/M metagenome (GOLD analysis project Ga0307372, IMG submission 202533) | Soil microbial communities from Risofladan, Vaasa, Finland - OX-1 | ecosystem: Environmental > Terrestrial > Soil > Coastal area > Acid sulfate soil | place: Finland: Risofladan, Vaasa | collected...
GGACACGAAGACCGCCCAGAAAGCGCTATCCGGCGGTCAAGAAGGCTGCCTGAGCCGGTGGCTGAGGTTTAATCGCAAGTTAAGAAGCTCAATGACAGCAAAGGCCACGCGGCCGGGGACGAGGTGCTGGCCGCCTTCGGCCGCCTGCTGGCTGATGAGGTGCGAGCCGGTGACCTCGCCGCCCGCTATGGCGGCGAGGAGTTCGTGGTGGTGCAGAGAGTTCCGGCCGATCCGTCTGCCCTGTGCTCCCGCCTGCGACCGGAGTGGGCATCGCGGGCGCCCTTCCCTGTCACCTTTTCGGCCGGTTGGGCCGTGGTCGAGGCCGGAGAAGCTGGCAAGGCCGCCCTGGGCCGAGCCGACCAAGCCCTTTACACAGCCAAGTCAACCGGGCGCGACCGCGCCGTGGGAGCCCCCCAGGAGGTGGGCCATTCATGACCGATGCCGCGGTAAGACCCGAGACCGCTGAGCGACGGCCTGACCCCGACAGCCGGTCCAACGCCTTCGTAGCCTTCAGCGAGCTCCAGGTCGCTCCTGAAGGCGCCGCTGATCTGGAGACAGCCTTCCGGTCCCGCCTGGGGGCGGTAGAGGACTGGGATGGCTTCCAGGCTCTGGAGGTATGGGCCGACACCGGTGCTCCCGGCAGCTACGCCATGGTCTCCTGGTGGGACAGCCGGGAGTTGTTCCTGTCCTGGTTCCGATCCCAGGACCACAAGGCCTCCCACGCCCGCTTCCCCGAGGGCGACGCCCGTCCCTCTCCGGTCCGGTTCCGCCGCTTCAGCGTGGTGGCCCGGTGACCGTCATGGAGACCGAGACCCTGACCCGTTTTCTCGACTTCGCCTACTCCGGTGACCGGCGGGGCGCCGCGTCCATGGCCGTCGGGCTGTTGGACGACGGAGCTACCATCGAGGATCTGATCGGGGAGGTTTTCGTCCCCGCCCAGCGGGAGGTGGGTGAGCGCTGGCACCAGAACCGGACCACTGTTGCCGATGAGCATCTGGCCACTTCGGTGGTCCAGTCCGCCCTGGAGGCGGCGGCGGCGGCCTCTCCGGCCAGCCCGGCCGGGTCGGCTTCGGCCGTGGTGGCCTGTGCCGAAGGCGATTGGCACAGCCTGCCGGCCCGGATGATGACGGAGATCCTCGAGGCGGCCGGTGTGCCCACCAACTTCCTGGGGGCTTCGACGCCCACTGAACACGTGGCCGGATTCCTGGTCGACCACCGGCCCACGGCTCTGGTCGTCACCTGCAGTGTGCCGCTGTTCTATGAGGGGGCGGTGCGCCTGATCGAACGTGCTCATTCCATCGGGATACCCGTCATGGTCGGCGGCCGGGCGGTCACCAATTACGGCTTGGCCCGGCTCCTGGGCGCTGACGCCGATCCGTCCACGCCCGAAGATGCTCTGGCCCTGTTGGACCGTTGGGCGAAGACGCCACCGGCGTCACTACAGCCGACCGGCCTCAACACCGACTGTGGACTGCAGGACCCTGATGTCGAGGGAGCGTCGCTGTCCGCCTTCGAGATCCTGGCCGAGCGCCTGCCGGTGATGGCCGCCTACGACGATGCCCAGAAGGCCAGGACCTCGGAGGACCTGGCCTACATCCTCCGCTTCGCCCGGGCCGCCGTGCTGGTGAAGGAGCCCAAGGTGTTCACCGACTTCATGGACTGGCAGCGTCTGCTGCTCTCGGCCCGGTCCGTACCCCTCAGTGCGCTCGACTCCGGGATCACCGCCCTGCTCGGAGTGATGGCGGGTACGCCGGTCGGTGAGATGCTCGCAACCTCGTAGGCCCAAGTCCCCCACCCGGGGGCGCCACTTGGTTGTACTGCCGCAGCCTTGACGGGCCCTTGCGAACTATCTCAAGCGTGCCCAACATTCCATCCCGAGTGGCTCGCACTGCGACCCGACACACAGCACGCAATGCCCCGGGCCTCTGGAGCCGCTCACTTTTCGCTCCACGCGGCTACCCTCGAGCTAGATTTATAAGGGCTGACCAGGGCAAACGTCGCCAAAGATCAGGGCCTGCAAAGCCCCGCACATGGGTTCGATTCCCATCGCCGCCTCTGGAGATCTACTCACTGTTAGGGCCGTCTGGGCGGCCAGCGGGGGCGGAGCGGGGGACATCGGGCCTCGGCCACAGCGTCTACTCTTCTCCTGAAGGCACACGAGCAGCCTGCCATCGCCGTCCATGAACAAGCCGATCCAAATCACCCTCCCCGCCGGGAAGGCCGTCGACTCTTCCAGCGAGCGATAGGGGACCTTCAGTCATCGGCCCGGCGCTCACCGAGCCGTCGTTCGGTACTCGTCGGACGCACCTGGGGCCCAGGATGACGAGGCACCAGATCACGACATTCAGGGCGGAGCATGGAGCTGGCAGTCCGGCGAGGCGGTGCTTGCTCCAGCAAGCGACGCCCGATACTCGCGGCGGCCGGGCGTGCCGAGATTGAGCCGACCGGGGGAAGCGGGCTGTTGCAGATGACGCCCGCTGACCGGGCGGTTCACCGCGCGGCCTATACGGACACCCAGCCGCTCAGCACCACATGTGGCCTGGGCGGTTCCACGGACAGCGGCTGCGGCTTTCGGAGGCGGATCCTTGGCTTAGAGCGCGCTCGAAGTCGAAGGATCCCAACTCCTGCACCGTGGTGGGGAGTGAGTCCGGGACCGTCCATGCTTCAGTCGAGGAGCTGCAGTAGTCCACGGTCGTAGAGCGGGCTCACATCTACGTCCAGCTCGGCCGGTTGGAGAAGGCGGGCCTGATTGAGCGTCGGGGTGCTGCCATTTCGTCCAATGGCCGTGGCCGCAAGGTCTACGAACTGACCTCGGCCGGCCAGGAACGGGTCACCGAGTGGCTTGCCGAGGTCAGCTGGCCGAAGCCAGATCTCGCCGAGTTTCACCTGAAGCTCACTGCCGCTGCAGGTGCGGGATTGGCCGACCCGGTCGGCATCATCGACGGACAGCGGCGCGAGCTGCTGCGGCGGCTCCGAGATGTCCAGCGAGCCGCGATGGCCGAGCCGGATCACTCCGACGCCGGGTTGCTGCTCGAAGGCATCGTGCTGCGTTTGCAGGCGGATCTGCGATGGCTGGAGGCGTGTGAAGCGAACTGGACCGATCGGAGAAGGATCTCATGAGCCATGCTGAGAACACGACCGTGCTGCGCACCCGCGGGCTGCGTAAGGAGTACGGCAGCGAGGAAGGACTGGTGCGTGCCGTTAACGGTGTCGACCTCGACGTCGCCCGGGGCGAGACGCTCGCCGTGATGGGGCCGAGTGGTTGCGGCAAGTCCACACTGCTCCACCTGTTGGGAGGGCTTGACCAGCCCTCAGGCGGGGAACTGTGGATGGACGGGCACCGTCTCGATCAGATGGGAGAGAAGGAATTCGCACGGTTGCGACGCACCGCCGTCGGCTTCGTCTTCCAGGCATTCCACCTGATGGACGAGCTCACCGCCCAAGAGAATGTCGAGCTGCCAGCACTCTTGGCCGGAGGCTCGCCGAGCGCAGCTCGCCGTCGAGCGTCCGAGTTGCTCGGACAGTTCGGACTGGCCGACCGGGCGAGCCACCTGCCCTCGGCACTGTCAAGGGGTCAGCGCCAGCGGGTGGCGATCGCTCGCGCCCTAGCCAACGAGCCGCTGGTTGTCTTCGCTGACGAACCCACAGGCAATCTCGACAGTGCGGCCACCCTCGAGGTGCTGCGACTCTTCGACGATCTGCACTCAGCCGGTCAGACCTTCGTCATCGTGACCCATGACGAGCGGATCGCGGCGACTGCCGACCGACTCCTGACGATGCGGGACGGAGCATTCGTCGACGAGACCAGGCTCACCGGGGGCACCACCGGACACTTGGGTGCCCTCATCGGTCTGGAGGGTTGAGGTCATGGGCCGGCTGTTCCTCGTCTGCCGACTTGCGGCGCGCGACGTCGGTCGGCGCCGGGGTGAGGCGGCGATGCTCGTGCTGGTCATGATGGCGGCGACCACCGCCCTGACGCTCGGTCTCGTCCTGCACGGGGCGACAGCGCAGCCCTATGCGGCCACACGGGCGTCGACAGCCGGGCCGGACGTGGTTGCCGTAGGGGGCACGACACAAGAGGGCGTGACCACCCCCGCTGCGCTTGCCGCCCTGCAGTCCTTGAAGCAGGCCCCAGGTGTCACGGACAGCTCCGGCCCCTATCCGGTCACGACGGCAGTACTGAAGTTCGACGGCATCACTGGCGGAGCGGAGGTCGAGGGCCGGGACGCGACCCGGCCCTTGTCGACCAGCCCAGGGTGACCCAGGGCAGCTGGGTACGACCCGGCGGGGTGGTGGTCGAGCGGAGCTTCACCGACGCACTCGGCGTGCACGTTGGTGATCGGATCACGCTGAACGGCCGGTCGTTTCGGGTGGCAGGGGTTGCCGTCACCGCTGCCCTGCCGCCATTCCCGCAGATATGCCGGGTCGGCTGCAACCTGTACTACCCGCAGACGACGTCGGACAACACCGGCCTGATGTGGCTCACCCGAGCCGATGTCCAGAGTCTGGCCACGCCGAGGGCGCCGCTCTCCTACTTCATGAACCTGAAGCTGGCCGACCCGGCCGAGGCGCAGACCTTCGCCCGCTCGCACAATCTCGACAATCCTTCGCCGACCGCGCCCTTCCTGACCTCGTGGCAGAGCATCAGCCAGCAGGATGCCACGCTGGTGAAGAGCGAGCAGTTGGTCATGCTCGTAGGGAGCTGGCTGCTGGCCATACTCGCTGTGGCGAGCGTGGCGGTGCTGGTCGGCGGCCGGATGGCGGAGCAGCTCCGCAGGGTCGGTCTGCTCAAGGCAGTCGGTGCCACTCCGGGCCTCGTGGCGGCCGTGCTGCTCGCCGAGTATCTCGCCCTTGCCATTGTCGCGGCGGTGATCGGGTTGGTGGTCGGATGGTGGACCGCTCCGCTGCTCACCGGTCCGGGTGCCGGCCTGCTGGGTACTCCCGGAGCACCGCCCCTCACCGTGGTCGACGTCGGGGTCGTGGTGCTCGTGGCGGTGGCAGTGGCGGTGGTGGCCGCGGTCGTCCCGGCCTTTCGGTCGGCCCGCACCAGCACGATCCGCGCCTTGGCCGACACCGCTCGACCGCCGCGCCGCCGGGCACTCCTGGTCAACTTGTCGGCTCGGCTGCCGGTCCCGCTGCTCCTCGCAGTACGGGTGGCTGCTCGTCGACCGCGCCGGGTGGTGCTCAGCGCGCTCAGCATCGCCGTCACCGTCAGCGGGATCGTCGCGGTAGTGCTCGCGCATGCCCGCCTCAGTGCGTCGCAACTTGTCGGTTCATCGGGGTTGAACAATCCGCGGACCGAACGGGCAAACGAGGTGCTGTTGGTCATCACCGTCATGCTGATCGCTCTGGCCGCGGTGAACGCCATCTTCATCACGAGAGCAACGGCACAGGACTCGCGAACCGTATCCGCAGTAACCCGCGCCCTCGGTGCCACTCCCGACCAAATCACCGCCGGGTTGTCTTTGGCGCAGGTGTTTCCCGCACTGGCCGGCGCCCTTCTGGGCATTCCCGGAGGCATCGGACTGTACGCCTCGGTCAAACATGGGGGAACGATGGCCTACCCGTCAATCGGCTGGTTGATTGCGGTGGTTGTTGGGACCCTCGTCGTGGTGGCAGGGCTCACCGCCGTCCCCGCTCGCCTCGCCGCCCGCCGGCCCGTGGCCGAGATCCTGCAGGCCGAGTCGGCCTGACCAGGCCACGTCCGGCCGACGCAATAGCAAGGTCGCACCGCCTGCCGATCCGCTTGCGGACCTACCGCCGGTGCTTGCTGTGGCAAGCGGCTCCAGGGCGCCAGAACAGGGTGATCTGTGCTGGGCGGGCGCCTGCTCGGTCTTGGCGGGACCCGCACCGAGTCGGCGGTCGCGGACAGGCTTGGCTTCACCGTCCGCTCCCTATTGCCGGGAGGAGGCGATCCCGAGCGGGACGACGTCGCTGCCCACGTCCGCGATCGGCACCTATGCGCTCCCACGGTCGACTCCGTGGTTCGGTCCCAGTGCCTCCCGACCCTTCTCGATGATGGCGACAAAGAAGTCGTGGAGCGGATGCTTCTGCGCGACGATCAGGCGTAGTGGCAGCTGCTCCATCATCCGTCCCGCCCACAGCACAACCGTCGCCGCATCCTCGACAGAAGGATCGTCTCTGCCGTGGACAATCTCACCTCGGCGCCTGATGACAATCGATTGCCAGACCTCCCAGACGTCCTGGCCTTCCTCCGTCCTCATCGGGTCGAGCGGCCCGAAGCTGGAGTCGACCAGGGCAATGGCCTTCCCCCAGTTGCTCGAACCGAACGTCTTCCGAACCTTCTTCCGGGCCCGCGTCCAGTCCCCCTCAAGCTCCTCCAGGTACAGCGGGAGGAGCATGACTTCTTTGACGTAGATTTCGACAGAGCGGACAGCCCAGACGTAGGCGGGTCCGGCAAGACCCTGGGATAGGAGCCGCCGAGCGACCTCCAGGGACGCCAGGCTACGGGCGATAGCATTCCGAATGGTCATGTCCAGCTGGCCACCCAGGGACCTGTCGAGGGGCACCCTCACAGGATGTCAGTCAGCCGGTGAGGCAGACGAGATCAGCCCGTAGGTGGGGACCTAGATCACACAATTCGTACAAGATCTGGGGATGGCAGGCGTGATCGATGGGTAGCGCCGAGTGCCGGTTCTCGGACGTCAACACGGAACGACAGCACGCTCTCTATCAGCGCCGAGCCCCCGTGGTCGCCGTCGTTGCCGGTCGGCCCTTCAGGACCCGGCACCGCCGAGAGAGGGCTCGCGGCGCCCTTCATCCGGCACTCGCGAGTCCGCACCGCAACGACAGCGCAATACCCCGACCGCCGGCCAGTCCATAACGCCCTGGTCTGGTGATCGCGAGCGTCCGGGAGACTTTCGGCGATATGGAGCAACACGTGTTGTCCGCGAATGGGCGATCACTAACCCAGGTCGCGGGAGTGGGATTTGTCGAGGATGCTTCCGGCGGCCGTCCTCTGTTGGGGACGCTGGTCGGCGCCGGCGCTCTCCAGGTCGCGGTCAGGCCTGCTACAATGCTGCTACAGGAGGTCTGCCATGTCGGTCGGCTTTGCGGAGGAAGTCAGCTACGTCCGAGAGCTCGGACACCTGAGCGAGCAGGATGTCGCCCTGGCCACGGGAGTGGCCCGCAGCACGGTCAACGCCTGGGTCCGGGGTAGCCGACAGCCGACAGGGGAGAGGGTGGAGAGAATTGCCGAGCTATCCGCCTTGGTGGAGCGCTTGGCCCGGGTCATGGAACCCTCTTATGTGGCTATCTGGCTCCACAAGCCACTTTCCGCCCTGGGCGACGATAAGGCCCTCGATGTCCTGGCCCGAGGGGATTACCGCCGACTGAGCACCCTGGTGGCCGAGCTGGAGTATCCCGTCGCCTCCTAGGGGGACCCTCCGGGTCACCGGTAGTCCCCTGAGTGGGGTGTGGTGGCGACATGTCCCCGCCGGGGTCGACCCCCTCGGGCGGGTCCCCGTCGCTCCGGATGGCCGATGGCAGCGCGGCGAAGTAGTGGAAGCCGTCTACCTGGCCGACAGCCCCGAGACGGCCTGGGCCGAGTGGTATCGGGGCCTGGCCGAGTTGGGTCTTCCTCCCCATCGGGCACTACCGCGCGACCTGTGGCGATTCCGCCTCGATGTTGAGGTGGCCGATCTGTCTTCGCCGGACGCCCTGCGAGCCGCTGGCCTCAAGTCCCCGCGGCCGTCCCGGGCCGGCTGGCCGGCGTTCCAAGCGGTGGGGGAGCGGCTCTTCAGTGAGGGCTGGGCCGGACTGGTGGCACCCTCAGCCGCCCGGCCCGCCCACCTCGTCGTCTGCATGTTCCGCCCCGGGACGCGTCTGGCCGGTGTTCGCCGGATGGGACCGCCGCGGCGGATCGCGACTCCGCCGGTACCGCCGACCGGTATGACAACTTGAGGGCAGACTCGCTGGTCGACAGGAACGAGCAGAGGCCCAGTGAGCGGGGGGTTACACACCGGGGCTGGACTCCCCCCGTCGGCTCGCCGCGGCCGTTGTGATGCTCACTTTTCGTTCCACGCGACGCCCCTCGGGCTAGATTTATACCGGCTGACCAGGGCAAACGCCGGAAGCGCACAGGGCCTGCAAAGCCCCGCAAATGGGTCCGATTCCCATCGCCGCCTCTGGAGATCTACTCAACTGCTGGCGCCGTCTGAGCCGCCGACTGTTACAGGGAGCGATGGGGCTCTTCAGTCATCGGCCCGGGACTTGAGCCGCTCGCATCGCTGCACCGACGGCGTTGGCTGACATGAACGACTCGAACTCCTCATATCGATCGAGACACTCGGTGATAGAGGGGCACCCTGGTTCACTGCCGCAGCTACCTCGCCTTGTGACCAGCAGCATGTTACAATGCACAGGTGGCTGCCGTTTCGAACGCCAAGGTCTCCCACCGGGGACAGACCAACCTGCCCGCCGACCTCCGCCATCGCTGGGGCATCGAGGACGGAGGTGAGATCGGCTTCGTCGACCTCGGGGACGCCGCTTTGATCATCCCGGGCGGAGTCGAGATCGCTCGCCGCGAGCTACGTCGGGTACTCAAGGATCGCTACTCCATGGGCCTCGCCGCCATCGACGATCCGGACCTGGCCGACCAGTAGCCGACTCCTCGCCGTGTCGTCCAGGGCCGTCATCCTCGATGACCGACTGCTCATAGAGGAACTCCTGGTCGGGCTCCGCCAGGGCCGCGCCGAGCTCTATACGACGACCTACTGGTATTACCGGGCGTGCCGGGCGGCAGTCCTCGGGGCGGGTGGGCACCTGTCTGGGCCCTTCGAGGAACTGGACACGCCTGAGCAGGAACAGGCGATCCTGAGCCTCTTGGATCTCACTGCCGACATCTCCCTGCCCGATCCCCGCCCCACTGTGCCGGCGATGGTCGAGATCGCCCGCCGTCACCGTAAGCTCAACCTATTGAACCTCGAGGCGGTCGCGACGGGGCGTCTTCTCGGGGCAACCCTGTGGATGTCGCCGGAATCGGGCGCAGGCGAACTGCCGGAAATCCTGGATCAAGAGCAAGTGGCCTGGCGGATAATCGCTATCGACTGACAGGTGAGCTGCGTCGAGGAGCTGTTGTGGAGGATCCCGTGCGTTGCAATGCGCTACCTCCAACCCTCCGAGTGCACGCCCTACCCCTCGATCCGCGCTTCCTACGCGGCAGTGAAACCCACCTGGCGCAGCCGCCCGGATGAACCGTCATGCGACGCTAGGTTTCCCACGCCGGACAACGAGCGCCGCCCGGTCAGACACTGACGGTGAATCCGAGGTCAACGTCGCTGGCAGCTTGGCCGCCACGGATCCCCCAGTCCTCAGTCGCGCTCTCCCGGAGCGTGATCGATACGTGGTCGCGAGGTATTCCCAAGGGTTCGAGCCGTTCCACGATCTCCTTGTACAGCTTCCCCACTCTGGGTCGGTCCCACCGAACCGGAAGGCTTGGAGATGGTCTTCGACCGGATCTCTCTCGGCCAAATCGACTCGTTCCTCAACCTGGTGACCTGTCACGGACCTCTCGATGTGACCTACCGGCCCGAAGGCACCGAGGGCTATGACGACCTTTCCCGGTCCGTTGTGGGGGTCCAGCTCCTCGGAGTAGACGTGCCCGTTGCGTCCCTCGCCGACGTGATCAGATCCAAGGAGGCAGCCGGGCGGGCCAAGGACATTTCCGTGCTGCCGGACCTGATCGCCTACTTGCGTCGGCGCGAGCCGTGACTGCCCGCCGGGCGCGCTGCGAGCCGTTCGCCTCAAGCCCCCGCGGCCGTCCCGGGCCGGCTGGCCGGCGTTCCAAGCGGTGGGGGAGCGGCTCTTCAGTGAGGGCTGGGCCGGACTGGTGGCACCCTCAGGCGCCGGGCCAAGTCTCACTTCTAGGTATTTGCTCTCCCCCGACGGACTCTCCCCGTTGAGCTCGCCCCAGCACGCACGCAGGGGGCGGCATCCACCTGCGCAGAGCCGCGGCGTCCGAGAATGGAGCCATGCGACTAGGGCGTCACGGAGACCACCCGGGCGCCTTCGGCGAGGTGTCCCGGGCATTGGACCGTGCCCGACAGGGGGCCCTCGGTCCCGACATCGCCAGCCAAGCGAGCCAGCAGGGCCGGCGATGGCGATGGTGGAGCCGGGTTCTTGCATGGGTGAAGGCGACCGGGTAACGCTCCTCGGGGCTATGTAGCCGCGCGGGGCCAGTCTCCTCTGTTGTTCGGTGCCGCCTGTCGACCGCTCTGCACAGCGAAGAAGCCGTCGATCTGGGTCATGTCGTCGTCCGGTTGACCCGTGAGGCTGCAGCTGCCTTCTGATCGTTATCTCTGCTGATCGCGAAAGGTCCCCGCGACCTGATTGTCCCGACTCTTCAGAGCGGCCAGGCACCCCAGGACGGCACTTTGCGGTGCGGGGATGTTCAGTCTGTCGGGCTGCTCTCTGGGACTTGTTGAGATACGTGGATAGGGGACCGCGAGGATCCTGCATTCGGCTGGGACCGAGCCGGCGTTGCGCTCTGCGCACTCGCGAGACGACCGGCAGTCAGGACACCGCGGCCTTCACTAGCTCGGCGATCTTCCTCTCGACCGTACGGCTCCACTTCCGGATGGCGTATGAACACGGGCCATATGTCGCCTGCGTCGAGGTTCGCCGGATCCAGGAACTCCAGGCTCGAGTAGCGGGTGTTGAGCTTGCCCGAGTCCTTGAAGGCGACGACAACCTCGCCGTCGGAGTTCGTATAAGCGGGCATACCGCTCCAGGTCTGGGGCGCCAGCTCGGGTGCGCTCGCGGTGATCGTGGCGTGAACCCGCTCAGCGAGGGCGCGATCCGCCGGTCTCATCCGCTCGATGGCGTCAAGAGCCTCATCGCGGGTCGGGTAGAGCTGCTAGCTGGCGTATTGGGCAGTGAACTCTCCGGCCACCTATCAGGTGGTGACGGTGTGCATGTCCAAGCACACGGCGCAGCCATTGATCTGGCTAGCCCGCGGTCCCCGGACTTGGAAGTTATTGCTCGGGGCGCCCGGAGTTAGGCGGCTCCTGGGCTCAGGTGCGACCGGGCCGGGCTCCTCAGCCACCCGGCTTCTCATGAACCTGGTTCCACTCGATCCAGCCGAGTCCAGTCCGCCCGTCGGCCGCTTGGTATTGGCACGAAGCCCGGTGGAAGTGGGCGCGGCCGCCGGTCCCGTCGAGGAGCAGCAGCGGGCCGGCGTAGAGAGGCGTCGCCACCAGGTCGAGGCCGGCAGGCGGGCACACGATCGTGGCCATCGACGGCATGCCGTTGCGGCCCCGGTCCTCCTCGACCCGAAGGTCACTCTCGATCGGCACGACCTCGCCGCCATCCTGGCAGTAGCCGAAGGCGAGGCGAAAGCCTTCCGTCACCCGGATGTCGGCGCCGTGCACGCGTGTACCGTCATCCATTCGGCCCGAGAACCAGCACCACTCGAACGACCACCAGTCCCGGTTGGCCCACGAGTGATCGCGCTGGCCCTGGCAGTCGACGGTCAGCACCTCGTCGCCGACCGTGATCGTTCCCTGGACCAGGCATGGGATCTCGTAGCGGGGGGAGAGCGCGTAGTGGTACGGCTCGCCGTCGCTGGTCCAGGTGAGGTCGAACGCCAGTGTCGTTGATTCCCCGACGCCGCCCTCATAGACGTCGGCCGCGCTCGGGTGGGCGACGGCTGGGCTGCTCGCGACCACGCGGAACGCTCGCAGGGGATCGACCACGTGGAGGTCGATGTCGACGCCGTCCGCGTGCAAGGCCATGGCGTCCGGCTGGGGTAGCGGGAGGGCGTAGCGGGCTGCCATTACGCACGGCCGGTCCTGCCCTACCAGCGCGGCCGTCCACCATGCGACTCCCTGGTTCGGGTGCAGGCCGAGGCGGACGTAACCCGCTAGGGCGCCATCGGCGGTGACGAGGTCGAGGTACCACGACTCGTTCCACCAGGTCTCGAGGCCGGGATCGTGCCGGTCCTCGTCCTCCGGTCGGACGGTGTGGTCGAGCGTGGGGGCTGGGGGGCTGCTCATGCAAGCGGAACGGTAGGTCGGGGCGGCCGCCTGATGCCAGGTACCGCTGCTCTATGCGGCGCCGGGCACACCGGGCCCGGCGAGTGCGAGGCGACCCGGCGCAGTTGTGGCCGCTGAGGGCCTCGCCGAGCTGGTTATGCCGAACCGTTCTCGGCGCTCGCCTGGTCTGAGTGATCCGATCCGGCCGACGGCCTGGCTCACTGGGCGTGGGCGACCGGGTAGTCAGGCGTCGCCAGCCGCTGCGTTCGATCCCCGGGCCTCCTGGTCCAGAGCTGCGCGGAGCCGCCTGAGCCCCTCAAGTCTCCAGTAGTCCCTGTTCGGCAGCTGGTCGGTCTGGTTCCAACGCCACGCTGTGATCATCGCCCATATGAGGGTGAGGCATCGGTCGACGACGCTGCGGTCAGCCCCGGAGTAGTGCTGGCACAGGGCATCTGCGGCGAGCTCGCGGTCGGCGGAGGGCAGGAGGCCGTGGGCGATGTCGAACTCGACCGGCCCGTAGCAGCAGGTCTCGAGGTCGATGAAGAGAAGCCCGCTGCGGGTCCTGAGCAGATTGCCCGGGTGCGGCTCGCCGTGCAACAGCTGGTCGCGGCCCAGGTGTCTCCGGATGGCGTCGCCCAGGCGGTGGAGTGTGTCGCTGAGAAGCTCGCGATCCTGGGCGGTCAGCTCCGGAGTCTGGTCGATGTCGGCAACCAGGGCCTGGGCTTCGGCGACCCGGTCGGTGAAATGCGGAGCCTTTATGTCGACCTGGCGAAGCCCCGCGTGAAGCCGGAGTAGTGCGCTGGAATACTCCTCGGGCGTGAGGGTCGGAGGCGGCACGGGCTCGTAGTAAGTCCACAGCGTGACAGCGAAGCCGCCACGCCGATGGACACCGGGGTCCACCCGAGACTCGAGCTCAGCCAACGGACTGTCGGTTCCCGCAAGACGGCGGGCCACCTCGACTTCGAACTCGGCGCTGGCGTGCCATGACGACCCAGGCGGCGCGACCCTAGCGAGAACATCGCAGGGGATCAGGTGAAGGGCGATGCGGCTGGAGTTCTGAACCACGATGGCATCATCGACCGGAAGGCCCAGCTCAGAAGCCGCCGATCTCCCGGCCGCGATTGCCCTCTGAAGATCTGACCCCTCCACCGTGCCCCTCTCTCGAACTGGCGTCGGACCTTAGCCACGTGCGGGCCAAATGCAGGTCGGGTTCTGCTCGTACGCCGCTAGAGCGATAGGGATTGCCCTAAATCCGTCGCCAGGCAGCCGGGGATCCGTCGTTTCAGCACATGAGGGGAGGCACCTCCGGCCAGGCTTCATTGCCGGCCCGGCCGGGATCATCGCGATAGGTGTGCCCGTACCGGACCGGTTCTTGCGCCAGGGAGTGCGTCAGCGGTCACGGTCGGCAAGCTCCGCCCCGCCAAGGTGTCATTATTTGAAAGCGATGGTGCCGCCCGCCGAGGACAAGACATCCGCGTCTGACCCAGATTGGATGCCTAGTCCCCCTAGTCCGCCAGTACCTGTGCATCGTCAACGGTCTTGGGAGATCCGATGGACGGTTGCTTGCCAGGCTCCAGGCCGAGCTAGAGCGAACGCTTGAACCAACTGTTGAGAGGGTGAATCAGCTGGCGGTGAGTGGACTGGATCCGCCTTCCTTTATGTCTCACGAGGGCGTGCGGCTACGACCTCTCTCCGGACTTGAGCAGGGGGCGGTTGTCCAGCCGTCACTGCCCCAGATCACCGACTCGCCCTTGGACTACAGAGAGTTCGCCCTGCCAAACCGCTTCCAGACCGGAGTATTCCGACCAAGCGCTCTCTTGGAGCTCCGTCTTCGGCGACAACGATCTGAGGACCCAAGTGTCCCATTACTCTTCGACCGCGTCGCTCTGGCTCTGGCGATGGAAGGCTTCGAGATTGGCACCTCCGGATCGATAGCAGCCTATGACATCCCTCGTTGGTACAGCTTCGGGGCCTTAGGTCACGGATTTGTCACAGGGGAGCGGCCAATAGTGATTGATCGCTCGATTGCCCGGTCGGAATTCAAGCGGATAGTTGACCTTGCCCTACAGATTCCCGAGTTCAGCCCCGAGCGACGTCACACAGTCGACGTTGTACTTGATCGGCTACTTCGAGGCGTGGCGGCCGAGAGCCCTCAGGGTGGGTTCCTGGATTATGTCATAGCGCTGGAGGGCCCCCTTCTTCCTGGCGATAGACAGGAATTGGCATATAAGTTTGCCTTGTATGGTGCTCTTTTCCTGCGGCGCGACCTTGATCCAGTCCAGACCTTCGAGCGTCTCCGGGTGATCTATAGGGTTCGTTCCGACCTGGTACACGGAACCGCACCGAGGGCAGCGCTGTTCACGCAGGCGGTTCTGGACGCTGGCGCGCTTGCACGGCTCGTGGCTACCATGATGGCCGACGCCGACGCCAACTTGGTCGGATGGACCGAGTGGCAGTGGAGGCAGTACAACGACCCTTACGGCGGCACCGACGAAGGGATCATCGAGCCCGACGGGAAGATGGATCCGGGCAAGATCGATGCCCTTTCGGAGACCTACGCCGAGGCCATAGCCGGAACACCCACCCACATGGCGTTCAACCCGGCCACCGGGGCGTTCAGCCTGACCTACCGGGCCATATCGGCCGTGCATGCCCCAACCGTCATCTTCGTCCCGGTCGCCCTGCATTACCCCCACGGCTACTGCACCACCGCTCGGGGGGCCCGGGTGACCTCTCCCGCCGGCGCCACCCACCTGACCCTTACCTACCTGGCCAAGGCGACCGACATGGTGGTCGAGGTACGGGCGGGGCGGTGCTGAGCCGAGAACGCGAGGCACCGCCGGATGGGCCGCCCGGTGAGTCCCGGGTCTGAGGCCGACGTCATAGGCGGGGTCCATGTAGAGCGGGAGGCCCAAGAGTTCCCTGGCAGAAGGCCCTGGGGGCGGCCAGGTCTCTCATCGGGAAGATCACCGTGGAGATATCCGTGCTCATCGAAGGCTCGGTGCTATCAATCGATCGGGCGGGGGTCGGAACCGGTGCCGCCGATGAGGGTGGCGCCGCGGAGCACGCCGTCCGGGGGACCGCCACTACTCAGCCGCAAGTGGGCTCTAAGTGCCCGTCACAAGGGGCCAGCGGCTCAGCACCTGGACCACGGCGGGGGCGATCACGGCGGCCATGGTGCGGTATCCGATCGGGGTGGGATGCACCCCGTCCGGTCCGATGAGGTCGTGATAGGTCGGCTGGGCGAGGAAGGCGGCCTCCACGTCGGCCAGGTCGACTCTGAGCCCGGGGCCGGTGGCCCAGGGCACGACCGTGCTCCGAATGGCCTGGCCGTAGGCGTGGACCGTCGGATCCGGAGAGGTCAGGCCCATGGGGACGATCGGGCACAGCACGATGCGCACGCCCGGGTACAGGCCGTTCAGGTCGCCGAGCAGCCACTCCAACCGGGAGACCAGGTGGGACACGAACTCCGCCCGCTCAGCCGGGTTGGCCCCGTCGTAGCCGCCGGGGTAGCTGGCCGCCGGGTCGTAGCCCTGTGAGATGTCGTTGGTCCCGACGTGCAGGAGGATCACCGACGGTTGCAGGGCGTCGAGGGCCTTCCAGTGGGCCAGCCCACCCAGCAGCTGATCTATGCGGTAGCCGGGATGGCCCTCCTGGCGGAAGTCGGCCGGGTCCCTCGCCAGCGGCGGGTTGGCCTCCGTGCTCCCCGTGTAGGAGAAGCTGACACCGTCCTGGGTCAGGTCGTGGTAGAGGAAGCCCCGATAGCCGCCGGGAGTCGACTGCTCAGGCACGGGCAGGTCGTAGCCGGCCCAGCTGACCCCGTAGGTGATGGACTCCCCCAGCGGCAGAATCACCGCGGCGGAACCGGTCCCGAGGCCGTCGCTGGCGGAGGCTCTCGCCCCGCCGCCCGCGCCCGCGGCGCACGCCGGCGCCATGCCGAGCGCAGCGGTGGTGGTCATGGCACCGGCAGGCGCGACCGCCCTGACCCGAAGGCCCCAGCCCACCTCCAGTAGTTCGTCGCGGTGAGGTCCCGCTCCTGCCGGTCGGTCGTTTCCGGAGCACAAGCTCTGCGAGTCCGCCCTGACGGCGAGTGGTCGGGGCCGGCCGAGCAGGAAGCCCTGGGCGGCGTCGGCTTCCAGCGGCCCCGACGATCGGGGCCGCTGAGCCCATGCCTCGGATTCTCCCGCCGACAGCTACTCCCCAGTAGTCCCGTCGATCAGCTCTCGGGCGGCATCTGCATGACCGGCGTGGCGGGCGGTCTCGTTGATCAGGTGGAGCAGAACCCACCGCAGGTCGGTCGCGTGGCCACGGTTGGTGGGCTGGCCCAGCTCCATGGATCGGACGGCCTCCTCAGTGGCCACTGCCCGGGCTAGGTAGGCAAGGCTGGCGGCTTCCACGGTGAGGTCGGCACCGGGGCTGAACTCGGCCTCGTCCCGGGTGACCTGCTCTCCCCGCATCGCCCTGTCGATCCATCGCCATTCTACTCGCGTGACGTGGTTGACGATCCCGATCGGTGAGATCAGACGCCCGTCGGTCGCTGGTGAGCGTCCTCCTCGGACAGTCCCGACAGCTTGAAGTAGCGCGCCGCGCAGGTAGCAAAGCCAGCGCAGCAGCAGGCCCTTCTCGTCGCTGTCATCATGTGGGAAGGGTGCATGGTCAGGCAGAGTCACCGGGGCGGAGCGTACCTTCCTGTCCGTGGCTCGGGACCGGCGCGCCTGCGTTCGGAGCTTTCGGCCCGCCGCCCTGTATGACCGGACGAAGCTAACTATCGCCGCGAGGACCCAAAGGAGTGGACGTGGACATAAGACGAGTGGCAACAGGCCATGACGAAGAGGGCAGGGCCGTCTTCGTCAGCGACGAGCTGGTGGCGCCGGTGACGCTGGCGCTGCTTCCGGGCAGTGAGTTCCACCGCCTCTGGGGTGCCGACTCAACCGTCACTTTTCCCGACGATGGATCAAGGCCCGGTGCGCGACGCTACTTCCCTCCCGTCGGGGGGTTCAGATTCGGCTTCTTCACCATTCCCCCCGACGGAGGCGCGGGCGCACCTGCCGATCTCGATTTCGAGAGTGCGCTCGCTGAGTTCGAGGAGAAGCTACCGGGCTTGGCCGAACACCTCGAGCCGGAGAACCCTGGGATGCACACGACCGCCACGATCGACTATGGGGTTGTGGTCTCAGGAGAAGCCGATCTCGAGCTTGACGACGGGGCCAAGGTCACCCTCCGCCCCGGCGACTCTTACATCCAGAACGGAACGCGCCACCGCTGGTCCAACAAGGGCGATGTTCCCGCGGTCATTGCCGTCACGCTCATTGGTGCGAACCACACCAAGGTCGGCTGAAAGGTCAGCGAATTCGCGAGTGGTGGCCGAGCCTTCGACGGGACAGCTGGGGGGAACGATCATGGCCCACTTGGAGATGGACGTCCAAGGGCTGGTCAGGGAGTCCCCTGCCGGCTGGCGGCACCTCCCAGGACCGACACATTGGCCCGAAGCCGGAGTCGCGGTGCCCGTCCCGCATTGCTCGCGAGTAGAGGTGCCCGTCGGAGCACCCATACAGTGCCGACAGGGGACGCTCCGCAATGCCGGACTCCGCCGCCGCGGTGCCGGTCGGGGACCTTGCGCTCGTCGAGGGTGGCGCCCTGCCCTATGAGCTGACCGACGAGCTCGAGACAATCGGCCCCATCGACCTGGGCGCCACCCTGGACGGCGGCTACACCGCCCACCCCAAGCGCGATCCGATCACGGGCGAACTACACGCCATCTCCTACTTCTTGGGGTGGGGCAACAAAGTCCGCTACCACGCGTCCGTCGACGCCGAGGACCGTCGGTCGTTGTTGCTCGACTAAGGGCGGGCGGTAGTGATAGCGACTCAAGGAGTTCGCCTCCTCGATCCATGAAACAACTTGCTCCATTTCGGCCAATCGCTGGCAGAACAGGGGACAAGGCGAGCCGCTCCTGGACAGCTAGAGCGAGGAGCAGCCGCTGCGATATAAGGGTTGCTACAGGTCGCTGTCAGACCGACCCAGAGCCGTCGATCAGGAGCATTCAGGTCCGCCGTACTCGACGATCCCTGCACGGTCAGGCAGCGCCCTAACCGAGCGTCATCCCTGCGAATATGCGTGCCTCGTACGCGGCCGCTCGCAATGCAGGCAGCATCATGCGACCAGAAGAGTCTCGAAGCGTCGAAACGTCCCAGAAGCGGCCCGCTTGATAACCAGATCGCGACTCTCCAGAACGGGATCCAGGGTCAGGAGCCGGGTTATCACCTCGCAGGCCTCAGCCCGAGCCAGTGCCGCACCGGCGCAGAAGTGGGGTCCGTGGCCGAAGGACAAATGCGGGGGTCCATCTCTGTTCAGATCGAATCGTGCGGGGTCCCTGTACACCGCAGCATCCCGGTTGGCTCCGGCCAGCGATACGAAGAGCTGGGTGCCCGGTTCCAGGACGACACCGCCCAGGCGCTGGCGCGCCGTTGTGATCCGGGCGGTCACCTGAACGGGGGGTTCGTAGCGCAGAAGTTCCTCGAGAGCAATCGGGATCAGCCCCGGGTCTTTACGTAGGGCATCGGTCAGGCCGGGCTGGTCGTGGAGGACGACTGCCGCGCTGCCGATGAGGCTTGCGGTCGTCTCGTGGCCGGCGGCGAGTAGCAGCAAGGCCATCACCAGCGTTTCCTGTGTCTCCAGCTCGCTGGCGACTTGGCTGAGTAGATCGTCATCGGGCTGTCCAACCCGCTCGGCCACCAGGGCCATCACGTCCATGGTGAGCCTCACAGCCGCGGCCTCGGCCTTTTCGATCTCGGTGGGTGTGGCCAAAGGGTCGAGCAGCGCCGTCATTACCGGCGTCTCTTCCCGGAGGCTGACGGCCAGCTCCACGCCGGTGTCCAGGAGCTCACAGATGACTCCGAGGGGAACGGCATAGGCCAGTTCATCCATCAACTCCCAGGCCCCGGTTGGCTCCAGAGCGCCGAAGGCGGCATCGACCACGGAGGCGATCCGGTGGCGGAAGCCGGCCACGGCTCGAGGCGTCAGCAGGCCCGACAGGGCCTGGCGGAGACGCTGGTGATCAGCACCATCGGCGAAGAGGACTGATCGACCGACCAGATGGGATGACCCACTTCCCAGGCCGAGCCGCTTGGCGACGGCAGGACTGGCGGCCGGATTCGAGGACCAGCCCTCCCCGCGCAGCACCTGATGCGCCAGCTCATAGGACAGCACCAACCAGGCGCCGAGGGGTTCGAGGTAGTGCAGCGGCGCCTGGGCGGCCAGCGCGGCGAGGTCAGGGTAGGGATCGACCGGGTCGATCGGCCAAGCGGGCGTTGCCGTCACCGCCGGGTACTGGTCAGGGGATCCCGCCCGGCCCAGAAGGCGGCGTCGGCCCGGCCCATCTCGCTGCGGGGGGCCGCACCCTCGTCCAGCTCCTGTTGGATGGCGTGCCAATCCCCGGTGGCACCCAGCTCGGCCAGGACGGACATGAGGCCCATGTCGATCCGGCTCATAAACACCCAATCCTTGGGCAAGCTCATCTTCCTGACCACTCGGCCGGAGTCCCCGACCGGGGAGAACTCGCGCTCGATGACCCGAGCCACATGCTCGGGGCTCAGCCTGTAGGGCTGGGGACCGGTGATCATCTCGAGGCCCGGACCCCACCAGTCGAGGACCTCTTGAGGGCTCGGACCGTCAGACGGGGACAACACGCCTACGTCCACGAAGCCCCGCCAAAGGGCCTCGGCGTCGCCTGCGACCACCGCCCTCATGACGTTCTGCATCTGGGTGACCTGGTCCCGGCTGAAGGCCTTGACGCACCCGAAGTCCAAGAAGGTGACCACTCCGTCGAGACCGAAGCGGTAGTTGCCCGGATGGGGGTCGGCGTTGAAGGCACATAAACGGCGCAGGCTGCCGAACACGAAACGGAAGATCGACTCGCTCCAGCGGTCCCGTAGGTCCTGGGGGGCGCTGACGGCCTCGGCGAAGTCGACCCCGTCGGCCCAGTCCTGGGTCAGGACCTTCCTGGTGGAGAACTCGGCATGGACCTCAGGGATCCGGATGAAGGGGTGACCCCGGTAGGCATGGGCGAAACGAGCCTGGTTCTTCGCCTCCTGGTGGTAGTCGAGCTCCTCACTGACCCGCTCGGTCACCTCTTCGGCCACCTCCCGCAGGTCGAGTCTGGATAGACCGGGGATGACAGAGCGCAGCAACTGGAAGAGCACGGCCACCAACTCGGTGTTGCGAAGATCAGCTCTAATCGCCTCGGCCACACCGGGGTACTGGACCTTCACGGCCACGGGGCGGCCGTCTGGGAGACGAGCAGAGTGCACCTGGCCGATGGAAGCCGCCGCCACCGGACGAGGAGAGAACTCGGCGAAGACCCGGTCGGGGGCCGAGCCCAGTTCTTCTTCAATCACCGAGGCGGCCAGCTCGGGAGCCATGGGCGGGGCATTGGCTTGCAGCCGGGCCATGGCGGCCTGGAAGGCGGCTCGGTTCTCCGCTGGGACGGAGGACCCGAAGGGCACGAAGGACAGGATCTGGCCGGCCTTCATCAGCGCCCCTTTGGAGCGACCGAGGAGCTCGACGTAGCGCTCGGCCTGGGCCACCGCCTCCTCCGGGGTCTCGGACCGCCGGCGCAGGGCCCGCAGCACCGACTCTCCGGCGGTGCGAGCCGCCAGTCCCGCCACCGGGGCGGCTCGGCGCATACGACCGGTGGTGATGCCATCCCCAGTAGGCACATCCGCCTCCCTGCCAGTTGACCCTTGCCTCACCTAAGTGTTTACTTTGGGCGTGGCCGACTCGTCAACTCCGACCCGGGAACGGATCGTGGACGAGGCCATGCGCCTCTTCGGCGAGGTGGGCTACAAGGGAGCGTCGGTGGCCAGGATCGAGGCGGCCGCTGGGCTCCAACCCGGCTCAGGAGGCCTCTACCACCACTTCTCCTCCAAGGAGGAGGTGCTGGTGGTGGGCATCCGACGCCATCTCGACCGCCTGGATGCCCTACGGGACATTCGCCGCGTCATCGGGGACCTGGGCGACACCAGAGCGGAACTCAAGGTGACCGCCCGCTACTTCCTCGCCGAGTTGGATGCCCAGGCCGAGCTGCTCCGGATCCTGGTCTCCGAGAGTCGTAGCCGTCCCCAGCTCCTCACCGAGGCAGTGGACAAGCTCATCTCCTCCACCTTCGACAGCTTCGCCGATTGGCTGGTTGATACGGCCGATGGGCTCGATCGGGACCGGGCGCGGACAGTGTCCGCCCTGGCCCTCGGATCCCTGCTGTCTTCCCGGCTGTTGCGCAACGTACTCGGGGTCGACGCACTGGCTCCCGACGACGAATCGACCGTCGAGGCTTGGGTGGACATGGTCTGCGGGATGCTGCCAAGCGATGAGCCCCGAGTGAATACCTGAGCGCACTGGAAGGGCGCTGGCGCGTCATTCGGCGCTAGCGGCCCAACTCCTGAGTCGCCGCGCGACCCGTCGACTCCGATCACTCATCAGCATCCACCCGGAGCTGCTCAGCCGCGATGAGGACGGCGCCCTGTTATGGAGCGCTCTCAACGCGATTAGCGGACGGGCGGCGAATCGGGACTGAAGGCTAGGCCTGGTCGGCGCCGACGCTCCGCAAGTACTGGTCGATCAACTCGACGTCGTCGCTGCGACCTCCGCGGGCCACCAGCTCCTGGCGTGCTTGTCGCAGCGAGTCGATGTATGCGCTACTGGACGGATGGACATCCTTGTAACCGCCGGTTCCGTCGAAGTAGGTGAAGGGCTTGCCCAGCCGCTGGTAGGCGGCTTGGCGGGTTACGTGGAGCACTTCGCCGACGTCGGCCCAGCTGTGGCCCTCTTCCTCCCGGGCGACCTTGGCCAGAGCCGGCATGACTTGTTCGAGGTACTCGTGGATTCCGGCCGCGACTAGCAGGCGCTCCAGAGCTGTGCGCGAAGGATCGTTGAAGCGGTCGAAGAGGAGGTTGACCTCCTCGCCGGATTCAAAGGGTGCCATAGGTGTAAAGGTATCCTTTACACCTATGGAGTGTCAAGGATTCATTTACACCCCCCATGTGGTTGGCCAGGGATCAGGTCAGGCAATTGGCATCCATGGGCGATCGACGCTCCTCCCCCCGACGGTGCGCCCTGGGCATCGGGCCTTCAGCGACACGACTGCCGTGGCAGGCTTGCTGGATGGCAAGCGAAGAGCCGAAGGCTGAAGCAGGAGCCATCGTTGTCACCGACGCTTTCTTGGCGACCTTCAACGCCATGGACGCCGCTGGTCACGCCAAGACCCTGGCCTACCCGCACGTGCGCCTGGCCAGTGGGACAGTGCGCATCTGGTCCGATGCAGAGGAGGCCACCGCGGCGATGGAGGTTGCCATGGCTGGCCTACGCGAGCGAGTGGGCTGGGACCACAGCGGGTGGGACCACCGGCAGGTGATACAGGTCGGCCCGGACAAAGTTCATCTTGATGTGCAGTTCACTCGGTATCGTGCCGATGGCTCAGTTGTCGGCATCTACCTCGCCGTCTACGTGGTGGTCGATCAAGGCGGCGAGTGGCTCATCCAGGCACGCTCCAGCTTCGCCCCGTGAGCGCCACGGACCCATCCTGCGGACGCAGCAAGCCGAGCGATAGAGGATGGGCGTTGACGGCGGTGGGCCCACGCCCGAGCCGTCGTTCGCGATCACAACCACGCCTCGCCCAGCTCCGCGGCCGATACCTCAAAATGCGTTTTATTCATGTCAATAGGTGCGAGGGTCGAGCTACCCCCCCTGGCTCCACCGGGAGCCGTCGGGTGGGTTGTGACCGTAGGCGCTCGAGCCTGCTCCGGCAGTCGTTGAGCTTTGCCCTGGTGAGGTCCGTGCGTGAGTCATAGCTGACGTTGAAGTAGCCCAACATGGGGAGGACGGCGAGCATGACCATTACCCGCCCCGATCCCGCCCGCCGGGCCGCCCTGGAGGTCATGGGCCGTCCAGGATCACTAGCTCCCCCAGGCCGGCTCCGCCCCCGGGGGCAGCGGCACAGTGAAGGCGTTGAGGGTGAAGGAGACGAGCGTGTAATAGCCGCACAGGGAGACCAGCTCGACCAGGCCGGCGTCGCCCAGCAGGGCCAGGGCCTCGGCGTAGGTCGACTCGCCCAGACGGCCGGTCCGCACCAGCTCGTGCGCCACGGCATGAACTATCCGCTCGTCGTCGACCGCGAAGGAAGGAAACTCCCCCCGTCTGATGGCCTCGATGACAGCCGGGGGCACCCCGGCTTCCAGAGCCATGCGGGAGTGGGCCCACCACTCGAACTCGGCCTTCCAGTGGGCCCCGACGGTGATGATGGCCAGTTCCAGCAGCCTGCGCTCGATGCCGGTCTCGAAGCGCAGGGAGGCTCCGAGTGATGCCAGCCGGGCTCCGGCACCGGGGGCATGAACCCAGGCGTTGAACGGACCGACCAGCCCGCCGTCCTCCTGGACGAGCCCCGGGCTCCGGCTCTCGACGATGGAGTCCCAAAGGGCAGCTCCGGCGTCGCCCAGCTCATCGCGTCTGAGGTATGGGAGTCGGCTGCCCACCGGGACGAAACTAGACGACGTCCCGGGAGCCTTCCGGTCCCAGGTCAAGCGAGGCCGACAATGCGCCAGCCCTCGTCTGGGAAGCCGCTGGCGTCGGCGACTGCGGCCGAGGCCAGGTTGCTGTCAGCGTGCAGGTAGGTGGCCACCGCTCCCTCTTCAAAGATGCGGCGGGCGGCCTGGGCCACCAGCCGGCGGGCCAGACCTCGGCCCCGGTGCTCGCGCTCGGTGCCGACCGAGATCTCCTGCCCGTAGCGGTCGTGGAGCTTGCGCCCGACCCCGGCGGCGTAGCGGCCCTCACCGTCCCACGCCACCAGCACCTCACCGCCGAAGGGCTGGAGCCACTCGGGCACACGGGGATCGGCCACCGGCACCCACTCACCCGGCGCGTCGGTGTCAACCAGGTGGTGGCACCACCGGAACACGCCCTCGAACAGGCGCCTCCCCGGGCGCCCCAGGGCGCCGGGCACCATCTGACGGGCGACGGACATGGTGTCCACGCCGGAGAGGTCGGCGGCGGGCCCGGGCGGCACGGACAGGACTCCCCTGTCGGGGGTGAGCACTCCGACCACCGGGTTGACCGATCCGTCCCATCCCGGGTTCTCCCGTTTCCGGGAACCGACAACACCCAGCCGGCCAGGAGGCGGGGGCCAGGAGCCGATCCACTCGGCCAGGTGCAACGCCAACCGGCGAGCCAGCTCGGGATCCGCCGGCGGGAGGTCTGGCACGGGCAAGGACAACTACCAGAGGTACGGGACGAGGCGCTTGCGCCCGTCGGCATAGGACCGGTAGGAGTAGCCGATGGCGGCCAGCAGGGCCGCCTCTTCGACCCGGATGCGATTGATGGTGCCAATCAAGGGCACGAGGGTGAGGGCGACCGCGCTGATCCAGTTACCCATGGCCAGGCCCACGCCGGCCATGGCCAAGGCTCCGCCGGCGTAGCCGGGGTGGCGGATGAGGCGGTAGGGACCGGCCGTGACCACCTTCTGGTCGGCACTGGTCATGACCGAAAAGGTGAAGTAGCGCCCGAGGGTCTGGAAGGCCCAAAGGCGGAGCCCGGCGCCGACCCACACCAGGGCCACGCCCACGATGTAGCTGGCGACCCGGCCCGAGCGGATGGTGGCTTCCGGGAACCGGTTCACTGATATGAAAGCCAGGAACCAGCCGGCCCCGATGGTGATGCGCAGGAGTTGGCGGCTGCCGGCATCGGTCTCGGTCGCATCCGAGCGGGTGCGTTGACTCTGGCGGACCTCGGCCACCACCCACACGAGAACGGCGACGCCCAGGACCAGGCCGGCGGCCAGGTTGGTCTCGTACAGCGGTCGCACGGCGCTACCTGGACGAGACGGCGACGCCGTCCAAGCTCAGACACGATCGCTTCCGCAACCCGGTAGGCGACGCCGGGTCCTCACCCTGCCCCTCCCGCTCGTCGAGCATGAGACCGACCTCCCCAGATGGCTGTTCTCCGCCTCGGATCATGCTCTCTACCGGGATGCGCTCGCCAATGCGTTGGGCGCCTGGCAGCAGAACAGGACCCACGATTGCTCGTCGCCCCGGCTGGCGATGCCCTGGCGATTGCGGCACGGGACCTCGAGGCCGGGAACGGCGCGGGCCGAGTTCAGGACCCGCATGAAGGCGAGGAACAGCCCCATGTCGCGAAGTTAGCGCGGAGATAGTCCCGGGGCCCCACGAGGGGCCGAGCCGGAGCTACCCGAGGCGCCCAGCACTAGGCCGTCTGATGTGCTGCCGAACAGCCAGCTGGATATGGTCCCGCCGGTGGGCACTTGGAGATCGAGGCTAGCGGAGGTAAGGGAGCACTTTCACGACCACGGGTACGCCGTCCTGCCCGGATACCTGGGAGAGGACGAGCTGGCGCCGGCCCAAGCCGAGCTCGGGCTGATGTTCCCGACCGCCGAGGAATATCACGCCGGGGCCGATCCGGCCCGCAACGCCCGCTTCACCGGCGGCGCCTTTGCCGGCATCGACCTATTCCCGTACTCGAGCGTCGAGTGGTCGCTGCTCGGTGTCAGTCCACCGATCGCCGCGCTCGGCGAAGCGCTCCTCGGCACCGCCGCGGTGCGATTGTACGAGGCTCATAACTGGGCCAAGTACTCAGGCGCCACCGACTACGACCAGCAGCTGCACTGCGATTATGGGAATCACACGCCGATGGTGCCGTCAGATGATCCGACCTTGTCTGAGGTCGAGATGTTCATCTACATCCACGATGTCCCTGAGGAGCTCGGTCCCACCCACGTCGTGTCCCGGCGCCACACCGCAGCCCTGCCGATGTGGCCGGCGCGCATCACCCGAGAGGAGCACCCCGAGATCTACGCCCACGAGGTCAGCGCCGCCGGTCCGGCCGGGACGGTGCTGGCCTACAAGACAAATACCTATCATCGTGGGACGGACATGAGCGCGTCGGGCGGTGCCCGCTTCTCGCTCAAGGCCAGTTATCGCACCGTGAGCGACATCTGGTTCGACAAGATGAACCTGACCGAGCGGCTTGGCGACTCCTGGTACCGATTCGTCGAGCGAGCCACATCCCGGCAGCTGGAGTTGGTGGGCTTTCCGCCGCGCGGCCATCGCTACTGGACCTCCCGCACGTGGAGCGACGTGAGCCAGCGGTACCCACACGCCGACCTGTCGGCCTTCCGGCCCGAGTAACGGGGGCCGCCCTTTGGCTGGGCCCGGCAGCCAAACAGCATGACTGGAGGGGGGAGTGATAGGCGCTGCCGGTACTGACCTCGGACCGCTCCCGAGCCGTCGATACCGGATGGTGGCTCCGGATGATCTCAGCCTCGTTCCCAAACTCCTTGGTCAGGTGCCGCCGCGTGGTTATATTCGCCGATCGCGACCACGTTCGCCTGTAGGTCGCCGCCCCCAGGTGGCCTTCATGTCCCGCCCTGGCTGGAAGGTGGTCGCCGGACAGAACCCAGACCGAACATCTGCGATCACGGCACGGCGCCTTACCAGCTCAACGGCAGGCGAGCCGGACCCCTAATCGTCGAGGTGGGCTTCCACTCGATGTCGTCCTCGGCCAGAGCGAGCTCGGGAAAGCGGGCGACGAGCCGACCGAGGGCCTCCTGTCCTTCTACCCTGGCCAGCGGCGCCCCTAGGCAATGGTGGATGCCGCCCCCGAAGGACAGGTGGCGGTTGTCGGCCCGGTCGAGGTCCAGGCGCTCGGAGTCGGAGAAAACCGCCGGATCACGGTTGGCGGAGGCGACCAGAGCCAGCAGCTCGGTCCCGGCCGCCACCTTCTCCCCACCGAGTTCGACGTCCACGGTGGCGATGCGGGCGGTCATCTGCACCGGAGGTCCGAACCGCAGGAGCTCCTCGACAGCGGAGCCGATCAGGTCGGGGTCCTGGCGGAGGCGCGCGAGCTGGTCCGGGTGGCGGAGAAGGTTGAGGGCCCCACCGGAGATGAGGTTGACCGTGGTCTCGTGCCCGGCACCGAAAAGGAGGATGGCGGTGTCCAAGAGCTCGTCATGGCTGAGCCGGTCACCATCGTCCTCGGCGGAGATAAGGGCGCTCATGAGGTCTTCGCCCGGAGCCGCCCGGCGAGCGGCCACCAGCTCGTCGAAGTAAGCGCTCATCTGCCCCATCGCCTCGGCGGCGGGGAACAGCCCGCTCAGGTCGTCAGAGGGGTCCAGGGCCTTCACCGCCTCGGACGTCCAGGCCCGCAGCATGGCGTGGTCATCGGCCGGCACCCCCAACATCTCGGAGATGACGGTGACGGGCAGTGGGAAGGCGAGGGCCTCCACCAGGTCGGCCTGACCCTCGCTGGCCATGTCGTCGAGTAGGGCGTCCACGATGGCGGCGATCCGGGGCCGCATGTCCTCTACCGCCCGCATTGTGAAGGCCTTGCTCACGATCCGGCGCAATCGGGTGTGGTCGGGCGGGTCGGCAAAGAGCATCACCCGGTTGAACCGCTCCACCAGGTCACCCAGACCGACCTGACCGGCCAGCTGGCTCATCTGCTCGTAGCCGGTCTGGTGTCTGGAGCTGGAGCTGAACCGGGAATCCCGAAGGACGTTGAAGATCTCAGCGTGGCGGGTCAGGACCCAGCCGCCATGCACGGTCGGCACCATCGAGCCCAGCTCGCGAAGCTGGGCGTAGGCCGGGTACGGATCCTCCCGGATCTCCGGGTTCCGAACGAGCTCCATCAACGAGACGGCCTCGAGCGCGCTCACCGAAGCATCCTGGCCCCGCGGACAATCCGGCGCAATGTGGCGTGGGTCACGTCGTCGGTCACCTCAGCCCCAGGGATGACGCATCAATACTCGGCGTGGACGATGCCTGGGGGTCCAAGATCATCTATAACAACCCGGGTGGGGACATCGCCCGTCATACGGGCCCTGGGGCTGCGGATGGGCTACGCCGGGCTAGAGGTCGTCCGGGGCGTCACCCTGGCGGTGAACCGGGGAGAGATCTTCGCCCTCCTCGGGCCCAACGGAGCCGGCAAGACCACCACCGTGGAGATCCTGGAGGGCTATCGCAGACGGACGGCGGGCGAGGTTGAAGTACTGGGTGAGGACCCGGCCCAGGCCGGACCCGCCTGGCGGGGCCGGGTGGGGGTGGTGCTGCAGAGCTGTCAGCCCGAGCACGAGCTGACCGTGGCCGAGACCGTCGCCCTCTACGCCGGTTTCTACGACGCCCCGCTCCCGGTGGCTGAAGTCCTCGCTCTGGTCGGCCTGACTGCTGAGGCCAAGATCCGCAATTCCCGGCTCTCCGGGGGCCAGCAGCGTCGCTTGGATGTGGGCCTGGCCTTGGTCGGAGACCCCGAGCTTGTCTTCCTCGACGAGCCGACCACGGGCTTCGACCCCGCTGCCCGCCGGGCGGCCTGGGAGGTCATCGCCGGTCTGCGGGCCAGGGGTAAGACGATCTTCCTCACCACCCACTACCTGGAGGAGGCCGAGTTCCTGGCCGATCGCATCGCTGTGATGGTGGCCGGCCAGATAGTGGCGGAGGGCACCTCGGCTTCTCTCGGGGACCGCCACCGCTCCCGGACCGAGATCAGGATCGGGCTGCAGGCCCCACCGGTGCTAGCTGACTTGCCTCCCCTCTCGGGCCAGCCGGCCTGGGAAGCTGGTGAGTTGGTCCTGGCCGCGGCCGATCCCCTGCGCGACCTCAACCTGCTGACCGGTTGGCTCTTGACCCAGGGCCTGGGGGTGGAGGCCATCTCTGTCCGCCAGCCCAGCCTGGAGGAGGTCTACCTGCGCCTAACGGCGCCGGCGGAAACGGTCTCATGACCACCATCACCGGGACGGCGGAGACCGCCACCATCACCCCAAAGCGTCGGTCCGCCCTGGGCATGCTCGGACATCAGGTTCGGTTCGATTTGCTGATCATGGCTCGGGACCGCTCGGCCCGGTTCTTCACCCTGGGCCTGCCGGTGCTCATGCTGGTGCTCTTCGTGGCCATCTTCGGCACGGGATATGTAGGCCCTTATGGCCATTCCATGCGGGCCAGCACCTACTACGTGGCCACCCAGGTCGTCTTCGGGGTGGTCGGCGCCGGATTCATGACGCTCATGAACATCCTGGTCATCCGTCGCCAGGCGGGGTTGTACAAGCGCCGGCGGGCCACTCCGGTGCCGGCATGGGCCATTGTGGTCAGCCAGGCCATCCTGGGCCTGGTTGGCGCGGTGGGCATCGCCGGTCTGCTCCTGGCCATCGGCGCACTGGCCTTCTCCGTGACTGTTCCCCCGGGTTCGCTGGCCGCCTTGGCCGTGGACATCGCCGTGGGTGCCCTCAGCTTCTGCTGCCTCGGCTTCGCCGTGGCCAGCCTGGTCCGGACCGAGACGGCGGCTCAACCGGTGTCGATGGGCCTGGCCCTTCCCTTGTTCTTTATCTCGGGGGTCTTCATCCCTTGGGACCTCATCCCGACCTGGATGCGTGGAGTGGCCAGCGTGTTCCCGGTCCGGCCCTTCGCCGCCGCAGTCCTGGCCGTCTTCGGAGGCTCAACCGGTGTCTGGAGGCCCGTCGACTTACTGGTGGTGGGCGCCTGGGGATTGGCCGCCCTGGCACTGTCGGCCCGGCGCCTCGCCTGGTCGCCCTACACGTGATGAGATGGTCGTGATCGAGGCGAGCGCCCAGGAGCCGGCGGTGATCACCGAAGTCCCTCAGCGTGTTGTGGCCGCCGCAACCTGGCCGATGCTCCGGCCTGCCGCGTCCTGAACGGTCCGGATCGCGAGATCGCTCTACAGGCATGCCGAGACCGAGCTCCCCGCTACGACCGAAGCGTGGCCTGGCTCACCCATTACCGGCTGGCGGTCAGAGAACTCGACTTGTCACCCGGGGAGCGGGTGGTCGACACCGGCTACGGCACCGGGCTGTCCCTGCCGCTGATCGAGGAAGCCGTCGGGCCCACCGGCCAGGTCGTGGGCGTCGAGCAGAGCCCGGAGATGATCGAGCTGGCTCGCCTCCGGGTCTCCGAGTCAGGATGGACCAACGTGTCGCTGGTGCCCAAGCCGGTGCAGGAGGCGGAGCTGCCCGAGGGCCTCGACGCTGCGTTGTTCTGCCTTACCCATGACGTCGTGCGCATGCCGGAGGCAGTGGCGAATGTCCTCGGGTCCCTGCGGCCGGGAGGTCGATTCGTCTCTCTCGGACCGCGCCAGTGGCATGCGATCTTCGAGCCGGCCAATGCCATTGCCCGCTCCGCGATCCGGCGATCCATGACCACCTTCGAAGGCCTGCATCACCCTTGGACGCATTTGGAAGCCGGCTCCACGGAGCTCCGGGTCCGACGACTCCTCTTCGGATGGCTGTACCTGGCAGTGGGCAACGTATAGCAAATGTGGTCCGGCGCGCATTCGAACTGACTAGCCCTGATCGCTGATCATCTCTCGTTGGTGTTAGGCGCTACTTGACCGGCGTCCCGAGACCACCCCCGACCCGTCTGATAGGGCTCATCTGCGCGCGGTCTGGCCTGTACCCGCGGCGCGATCATTAGCGGCGCTCCGGTAGGGGGATAGTGGACGGCTCAGCGGCAAGGGTATGAAAGTCGTGCCCACAGCGCATCGGCCCCCGTTCTAGATCGGCCGCCGGAACACCTCGGCATGGTGGCTGAAGTAGGCCAGGTCCGGATCCAGAGCCTTGAGCCGCCGGATGGAGGCCACGGCCGCGTCTCTCAGGTCCTCAGCATCGACGTTCGCGGTGGTGGCCTCCTCCCGGCGGAACTCAGCGATGTCCCAGACGGCTTGGGCGGCCAGCACTACGATCCCATCGCCGGCTTCCACGACCACCGACTGGTGGCCCCGGGTATGCCCGGGGGTGGAAAGGATTCGGACTCCTTCGGCGATGACCTCGTCGCCCCGGACCGCCCGCAGCTGGGCGGGGGGAATCTCAGCCCACTCGGTGACCGTGTAGTACGGCTCTCGGGCCGATGCCACCTCATCCGCCTGGACGAAGACCGGGACCGTGGTTCCGTAATAGGTCGGGTTCTGACCGCAGTGGTCGAAATGAAGATGGCTGTTCACCACCGCCGCCACCGAGGTGGGGTCGATCCCGGCTTTGGCCAGGACTTCGTCGAGGTCCCACACCGTGGGCAAGTAGGCCCGATCGATGAAGTCGTTGCCCCGCCCCACCCCGGTGTCAACGACGATAGCGCCGTCGGGATGGTCGATCACGAACCCGAATACGACCGCCCGGCGGTCGCCTCGGGCCCAGGCCGGGGTGTCCTCCCACGCCGGGTTGGGGCGACCCACCTGACTGGCAGCCTCATCGGGCAAGCTGGAGGGATGGATCCTGGCGCCATCCAGCCGATCATCACCGCCTTTCGTTCCCGCCTCCGGCCGGACGCCGAGGCCAATGGATACAGCGAGTTGGCCATCCGCATGGAGACTCGGGCCCGCGCCATGCCCGGATTCATCGACTTCAAGACCTTCACTGCCGATGACGGCGAGCGCATCTCGATCATTGTCTTCGACACCACCGAGCATCAGGAAGCCTGGCGAGACGACCCCGAGCACCGCGCCGCCCAGCGAAGGGGGAGAGAGACCTTCTATGCGGAGTACTCGATCTCGGTGTGCGACGAACGTCGTCGCCGAAGCTTCCCCGATGATTCGATCACGACAGCGGGCCTTGATGGCCAGGCTCACTGACCTCCTACGGGGGGTGCAACACGCCGGGACTGGGACGGGATAGGTGCTCGATCTCTCTGTGGTCTTGGGCGACCTCTGTAGGGACGCTGGTGTGTCAGCCGTCCGCACCTCGTAGTTCGGGCGGTCTGAACGGCGTTCGGAACGCTTGGGGCTCTGAACGACTGTGTTCCCGCGGTGACGATCCACAGATGTACCCGCTGCCAGACCTGGTCAGTCGGACGGGCCGCTATCGCCAGTCGCGGAGAGCTCGGGTGTCCCTCGGGGGCACAGATCGGAGATCAAGAGCCGTAGCGCAGTTCGAGCTCGGCGATCCTCTGCTCGATCAAGACTGCGGGCGACGAATCGTTGTCCAGCCGCCTGGCGGCGAGCCCTGGGAGCGCTTGGACAGCCGGCCCGGCTCGGCCGGATACCTCAAAGTCACGGCCGAGAGGGGGCTGTGCACAGGCTGGACGTAGCCTGGGGCTATGCGCTTCGCCTTCAAGACCTCACCGCAGGATACGACCTGGATCGACATGCTCGCCGTATGGAAGGAGGCCGACGGCATCGAGCTGTTCGAGTCCGGCTGGACCTTCGATCACTTCTACCCGATCTTTTCTGACAGCACCGGACCGTGCATGGAGGGCTGGACCACCCTAACGGCGCTGGCGCAGGCGACGACCCGCCTGCGCATGGGGACTCTGGTGACCGGCATCCATTATCGCCACCCGGCCATCCTCGCCAACATGGCAACCACTCTCGACATCGTCTCCGGGGGTCGTCTGGAGCTCGGCATCGGGGCCGGATGGAACCAGGAGGAGTCGGGGGCCTACGGGATCGAGCTCGGCACGCCGACCCAGCGCAGCGACCGCCTCGAGGAGGCTTGCGAGGTTATCGTCGGGCTACTGACGCACGAGACGACGACCTTCAGAGGTCACTACTACCAACTCACCGATGCCCGCAACGAACCCAAGCCGCTCCAGCGGCCCCACCCGCCGATCTGCATCGGCGGGAGCGGTGAGAGAAGGACGCTACGCACCGCCGCCCGATTCGCCCAGCACTGGAACTTCCTGGGCGGCACACCGGAGGAGTTCGCTCGCAAGCGCGACATCCTGCATCAGCACTGCGCGGACCTCGGCCGCGACCCGAAAGAGGTCCTCCTCTCCAGCCACGTCATATTTGCCGGCGATCCCCATGCCACCGCCGAGCAGGCTGCCGCACTAGCCGAGGTCGGCGTCGAGCTGGCCATTGTCTATCTCCGGCCCCCCTTGGACCCTGGGGTACTCGAGCCGCTGGCCACGGCCTTGCTGGAGCATTCGTGAGAGGCTCCTGGTGATGATCAACTGGGAGGAGTCTGGCACCGGGGACCCGCTGATCTTCGTACATGGCATCACCGAAGACCTGGCGTCCTGGGACCCGGTCATACCCTTACTCGAGGACCGTTACCGCTGCGTGCGCCTCGATTTGCGTGGCCACGGTGGGTACTCGTCCGCATCGATCTCGCCAGCGGCAAAGCGCCGCTGTAGGAGTGCCTCAGGGGTCTCGGTATCGGGGCCGGGAGCCGATCCCCGCCGAGGGCTGTTCCACCGCGCCAGGCTGGCGATCAGCCAGATGACCAGGCCCCAGAACACAATCATTCCGACGCCAGAGAACAACCAGGCCCACCAGTGCGACCCCCCGTTGCTCCAGTACCACATCATGTCTTGACCACCTCCGAGGCGGCCGCTGACCCGCCCGGGCGACCGGATGAGTACAGCGTGACCCGACGGGGGCCCGATCGCCAGGGCCGAAGGTCACCACCGGCTCTCAATATGGTCAGTCGGCGGATACCCAGTGGGGGTATACGCTTGGCGCGGAGGAGGCTCGAATGGCGGGCTACACCGATGACAAGGACCTGGTTCTGCGCCGGCTCCGGCGCATCGAGGGCCAAGTCAGGGGCTTGCAGCGCATGGTGAGCCAAGACGCCTACTGCATCGACGTGCTCACCCAGATCTCCGCCGCCAGCCGGGCGTTGGAGTCGGTGGCTCTCGTCCTGCTCGGTGATCACCTCGAGGGCTGCGTACGCGAGGCTGTCGCCCTGGGCGGGCCCGACGCCGATGCCAAGGTCGTGGAAGCCCGGGAGGCCATCGAGCGTCTGGTCCGTTCATGAGCGCGGACCATGGTTGACGGGCTCCTCGGCGCCACCGTGGTGGGAGCCTTTGGCGACATAGGGCGATCCCTTCGCGAGGGATTCTTCATGTTCTGGGAGACCCTCTGGCCGCTCGTGCTCGGTTTCGGCCTGTCGGGAGCCGTCCAGGCCTTCGTATCACGTGAGCAGATGGAGCGCTCGCTGGGCAACCATCGTCCGGCAGCCGTGGTCAGGGCCAGCGGGTTCGGGATGGTCTCGTCGTCCTGTTCCTACGCGGCCTCGGCCATGGCCAAGTCGCTGTTCCAGAAGGGTGCCGATTTCACCTCGGCCATGGTGTTCATGTTCGCCTCCACCAACTTGGTGATTGAGCTCGGCATCGTGTTGGTCATCCTGATGGGCTGGCAGTTCATGGCCGCCGAGTTCCTCGGTGGCCCGATCATGATCGTCATGCTGGCACTCTTGGGCGGGTTGGTAGTGCGCTCGGGCATGGTCGAGGCAGCTCGAGAGCGGCTCACCGCTTCGGCGGCCAGCGGTCACGACCACGCCGCCATGAGTGGGGTCAGCCAGGACCGCCAGCCCTGGCACCAGAAGCTCGGCTCGCGCGCCGCCTGGGCGGACGCGGCGGCTTACACCATGGCCGATCTGACCATGCTGCGGAAAGAGATGGCTATCGGCTACGTGGTGGCCGGGCTCCTGGCCACGCTCGTGCCGAACTGGCTGTGGAACGCCGTGTTCATCCACGGACACGGAGTGTGGACATCCGTTGAGAATGCCCTGGTCGGCCCGATCATCGCCTTCTTGTCCTTCGTCTGCTCGATCGGAAACGTTCCTATGGCCGCGGCGCTCTGGAAGGGCGGGATTGGCTTTGGCGGGGTGATCAGCTTCATCTTCGCCGATCTCATTGCCGCCCCTCTCGTGCTCATCTACCGCCGCTACTACGGCGGGGCGCTAACGCTTCGCCTGGTGGGACTGTTCTGGGCCGTCATGGCCGGAGCGGGCCTCATCGTCCAGGGGATCTTCTCCGGGACCGACCTCGTACCCCACCACCGGCCCACCCAGATCGTATCCACGGCCTTCCACTGGAACTACACGAGCTTTCTCAACATCATCTTCCTGGGGGTCTTCGCCGGCTTGTACCGGCTGTATCGCAACCAGGAGCGCCTCGGCGGTGGGTCCGGTTACGCCATCGACCCCATCTGCGGTATGCAGGTCCGCACCGCCACCGCTCCAGCTAACCGGACCCACCACGGGAAGAGCTACTGGTTCTGTTCGGACCACTGCGCCGAGCGCTTCGACGCCAATCCGGACCGCTATGCCGGTCCTGGCGGCGCCGGCCACACAGACACCGAAGAGATGGGGGAATCACCCATGGTCACTGATCCAGTCTGCGGGATGAGCGTTGATCCCGCTACGGCCGCAGCCGTGCGCAGTTATGACGGGCGGAACTATTTCTTCTGCGCGCCGGGTTGCGCCGAAGCGTTCGACGCCGATCCGGCCCGGTACCTGGACGCTGGTCGGCGGATGTAGCACGGAGGAATGCGCACCTACGGCTGCCTGAGCCGGGCGTCCCGCCCCTGTCGGATACACCCAGGAGCCCCGCACCGGTGATTACTGGCCAGAGGGCGACGCGCCCGGGTGGAGCGCCCGGGATCGTGCTCTCGGCGCATCGTGTGCTCGAGGCTGACCGGAGTTGACCGACGCCGGCCTCCACCTGGCGGCGCCGCCGAACTGTCGGATGCGCGACCTGTCAAGCCGGCGCGCAGCTCTGGTGGCGCTCGCTTGCGCACCCCTCGCGCCTTCTGACGCGGCGGTCGGAGAGTAGGCCGAGAGTCGAGGGCCGGTAGCCGGGGACGGCGCGGCCGAGACAGCCGACGCAGATGGACCTGGCGGGGGACTTGAGCGGGGAGTTGGACCCCTGGGCAGGCAGCAGTTCAACGGTTAATAGAACGTCAACGTCGGATCACCTATTGGAGCCCGGCCGCGGAACAACTCACGGGGCACTCGGCGGAAACAGGTGGTCGGGCATCGATGCCGGGATGACATCCTGAATCATGTGGATGACGAGCGCACGTCGTTGTGCCGCACTCGGAGGCCACGACGGACACCCTGACTGGCAGGGGCAACGGTCGGATGCTCGCACAGAGTCTACGTGGGCGGCGGCACCCTCCGGGACTGCATCCGCTCCAGCGACGCGGTGGCAAGATGGGGTGGAAGGAGTTCCTGGTGGTGCCTGCGGCTGCCGACCGAAGGGAGGCTCTGGACCTGGCGGAGCGTGTTCGGCGCCCGATCGGGGCCTCGTTGGGGAAGGATAGGAAGGTGACGATCAAGACGCCCTTCACCGAGCTTCTGGGTTGCCGCCACCCCATGCAGCAGGCGGGTATGGGTGGGCTGGCCTCTTCCGATCTGGCCGTGGCTGTGGCCCGGGCCGGGGGCCTGGGGATGCTCAGCGGGGCTGGTGGCGCCCGGGCTCTGGCCGCCCAACTGGACACCGTTCCCGCGGGGTTGGCCGTAGGTGTCAACTTCCTGGTCCCCTTCCTGGACCGGCCGGCCGTCGAGGATGCCGCGGCTCGCAGTCCCTACGTCGAGTTCTTCTGGGGAAGCCCGGATGCAGGTCTGGTGGCCTCCGTGCATGAAGGAGGGGCCCTGGCCGGGTGGCAGGTCGGTTCGACCGAGGAGGCCGCAGCCGCTGCCGATGCCGGCTGTGATCTGATCGTGGCCCAGGGGATCGAGGCCGGCGGGCACGTACGCGGGACTGTCGGGCTCATGGCTCTGGTGGAAGAGGTCCGAGAGTCGGTCGAGCTTCCGTTGGTCGCGGCTGGCGGTATCGGCTCGGGCCGGGCTATGGCCGCGGCGCTGGTGGCGGGAGCAGACGCTGTGCGGATCGGGACCCGATTCATCGCCGCCACTGAGTGTGGCGCCCACCACGACTACGTGGACGCCCTGATCCGTTCCGGCGCCGATGACACCGTCCTGACGACGGCGTTCGGGCTGGGGTGGCCCGACGCCCCCCACCGGGTGCTCAAATCGGCCGTGGCCGCAGGGCAAGCCAGGGGAGAAGCGCAGTCATGGAGCCCGGACTGGCCATCCACCGACACCGTGGGTCCCATCGAGGCAAAGGCGCTGTACGCGGGCCAGTCGGTCGGTTCGGTCCGATCACGCCAGGCTGCCGCCGCCATCGTGGAGGAGATTGTTCTAGAGGCCGAGGCCGTCCTATCAAGAACGCGTGAATGGCGGCAGGGCCGAGGCCACTGACGCCGGCACGTAGATAAGGTCACAACCCACCATCTGGACCCGGAGGAGGCGGCATGGCCACAGGAAGGTCCGAACGGGTGGCCCTGGTCTACCGAGGCGACCAGATGGCGCGGGCTTCGGCGCTCATCGAGAACTCCCGCCTGGCCCCGGTGGCCGAGGCCCTCAGACGTGTCGGGCTGACCCCCGAGCCCGCCGTTTACGCCGAGTCGGTAGCCGAGGAGTTCCGCCGAGCGCTCCACGGGGTCCGAGGGGTACTGGTCTGGGTGGATCCGGTGACCGATAAAGGGGACCGCTCGCAACTGGATGACATCCTCCGGGACGTAGCGGCGGCCGGGGCATGGGTCTCGGCCCATCCCGATGTGATCTTGAAGATGGGAACCAAGGAGGTTCTGTACCGCACCCGGGAGCTCGGGTGGGGCTCGGAGACCTACCTCTACTCCAGCCGGGAGGAATTCGAAGACACGTTCCCCGGCCGGCTGACCGTGGGGGAGGCCCGGGTGATCAAGCAGTACCGGGGTAACGGGGGTATCGGCGTCTGGAAGGTTCAGCTGGCCACCGGTCCCGGTCCGGTGCCGGGCCGGGAAGCGTTGGTCCGGGTCCAGTCGGCCCGGGCCCGGGATGACACGGTGGAGGAAGTGTCCTTGGGCTCCTTCATGGACCGCTGCGCCAAGTACTTCGGATACTCTGACGGTCAGGGCCGACTCATCGACCAGGCCTTCCAGGCCCGCATCACCGAGGGGCTGATCCGCTGCTACCTGGTGGGTGACGAGGTGGTCGGTTTCTCCCGTCAGTACCCCGCCGGGCGCTCACCGGGCGAGCTGGCCGCTGGGGGCGCGGCCGCCGTCCCGCCCGAGCGGGTCTTCGGACTACCGGCGGCCAAGACCATGTATGGGCCGGAGGAGGTCGTCTTCGCCAACCTGCGCCGGTTCATGGAGGACGAGTGGGTGCCGGGCCTGCTGTCGCGGGTCGAGCTGGATGCTGCCTCCCTTCCCGTCCTATGGGATGCCGACTTCCTCTTCGGTCCCAAGACCGGGGCCGGCCAGGACACCTACGTCCTGAGCGAGATCAACGTGAGCGCCGTGGCTCCCTTCCCCGATCAAGCTCTACCCAGGTTGGCGGCGGCAGTTCAGGCCCGCACCGCCGCGGGGGCATAGATCGTGGCCGGCACCGATCCGAACCGATTCACCCGGTCGCTCTTCGATGGTCTCGGACCGCGCTACGACGGGTTGGCCGAACTCCTCTCGTTCGGGCAGAACGGCCGCTGGAGGTCCGAAGCGGTCAGGCGGGTCCTGGAAGTGGAGGCGGGCCAGGTCCCTCTGCCGGGTGCTTCCCGTCCCGGCCGGGTCCCCCTCCATCTGGATGTGGCGTCCGGGACGGCGGGGATAGCCCTGGAGCTGACCGCCGCCGGGGGTGGCGGCGTGATAGGCGTCGACCTGACCGAGGCCATGCTTCGCCGTGGCGCCCAGAACGTCAGGCAGGCTGGGGCCGAGGCAAGTGTCCAGCTGGCGGTGGGCCGGGCCGAGCAGCTGCCCTTCCCGGATGAGTCCTTCGACGGGCTCACCTTCAGCTACCTGCTGCGCTATGTGGCCGATCCCGCCGACACCCTGAAGGAACTGGCCCGGGTCTTGCGTCCCGGCGGCCGCGTCGCCAGCCTGGAGTTCAGTGTCCCGCCCAGCCCCTTCTGGCGGTTCTGGTGGTGGCTCTACACCAGATTCGTCCTGCCCGCCGCCGGGATGATCACGGGAGGCACCGAGTGGTACAGGGTCGGGAGGTTCCTCGGGCCCAACATTAGCGGCCACTACCGGCGCTACCCGTTGGAGTGGACGGTGACGGCGTGGGAAGCAGCCGGGCTGGTCGATGTCGGGGTCAGGCGGATGAGCCTGGGGGGCGGCGTGGTCATGTGGGGACGCAAAGCCGATGGCTGAGCGGAGGCCGGCCTTCTATGCCGCCGCCCCGGGGGGATGGCGCGACTGGTGGAGCCTGCTGCACCCTCCCTACACGGTGTGGCACCTCTCCTACGTGGCCATCGGCGCCGGTCTGGCTCCCCGCTTGGATGTGGTGAGGCTCGGGGCCACCCTCCTGGCTTTTTTGGCCGCGGTCGGTGTCAGCGCCCACGCCATCGATGAGGTCAGCAGCCGACCCCTGGGCACGACTATCTCCCGCACGGCGCTCATGGTCGCCGCGGCCGGGGGACTGGTGGTGGCCCTGGGCCTGGGCGTAGTCGGGGTGATCGAATTGGGCTGGGTCCTGATCCCGTTCATGGTGATCGGCCCCTTGTTGGTCGTGGCCTACAACGCCGAGGTCTTCGGTGGGGTGGTCCACACCGATGTCGGGTTTGCCCTCGCTTGGGGTTCCTTTCCGGTGATCACCGCTTACGTGGCCCAGACCGGCCGACTGGGTTGGGCCGCCATAGCCGGGTCCGTCGGTGCGTTTGGTTTGTCTTTTGCCCAGCGCAGCCTCAGCACGCCGGCCCGGATGCTGCGCCGACGCACCGTCGGGGTGGAGGGCAGCTTGGCCCAGTCCGACGGCACATTCCTCCGGATCGACCACGCCCTGCTCCTCGATCCATTGGAGCGCGCTCTGCGGGCCCTGTCCTGGGCTATGGCGTTCCTGGCCGCCGCCGTGGTCCTAGCCCGCTGGTGACCGAGGCGTCCCCGGGACTCGGATCGACCAGGCAGCGAGCGCGCCTACTTCTGAGCCAGCTGGCGACGGAAGGCCCGGACGGTTGTCTCCACCACCCGATCGTGACCCCACCGCAGGAGCGGGCCGGTGAGGAGGGCGGCCAGCCTCATGCGCCGTTCGGTCATCTCGATGCGCCACGAGACATCGGCGCGGGTGCCCTCGGGGTGGGGCTCTAACACCAGGCGAGCCGGGCCTTCCAGATCCCCGTGTACGGTCGCTTCGATCAGGCGGAGTTGGTCACAGCGTTCCAACTCCACTCGGACGGTCATCCGGTAGGGAACCGGAGGAGACACCACGCCTCGCAACACGGACCCGGCGCGAAGCCCGTCACCTTCGAGTTGGAACTCGGACAGCCACCCCCACCAGCCTTCGAAATGCCCCATGTCCTCGATGGCGGACCACAGCGCTTCGGGCGGGACCGGGAACAGGAACGATCCGGTGTAGTCGATGACGTAGGGAGAGGCCATCGGACAGGACGCTACGACCAGGCCGGGCCGGCGTCGGCTGAAGATCGCTGAGCCCGGTCAGTTCGGGCGGGCCGCGGTCCCGTTCCGTTCGGCCGCGGCCCCGTCCCGGCCGAGTACGAGCACCACCAGATCGTCACGCAGGGGCTCGACGGCGGTGTCGAGGCTTGTGCTCAAATTGAGGGCGAGCTCCCAGGGACGGGTGCCCGGTGCCACCTCGGCCAGCATCGACTGGAGGGCCCCCTCCCCGAACTGGCGTCCGTCGGGCAGGCGCGCCTCGGTCAGGTCGTCGGAGAAGATCAGGACGAGATCCCCTTCGGCCACCGACACGGTGGTGGATTGGGCCCGCGGCCTCTCCACGATGGTGTCGCGCAGCCCGAAGAGCGGGTTGGGATACAGGTCGATCTCCCGGGCCCGTCCGGTTCGGATCAGCCACGGCGGGGGATGGCCCACCGACACCAGCCGTATGTCCGCGCCGGCGTCGAGCTCGATGTAACAGAACGACACCAGGGTGGAGACCAGCTCCTCCTCCAATGCCACCTCCAACACGGTGATGGCGTCCTCGATCTCCAGGCCGGCATAGGCGAGGGCCTTTAGCCCCTTGCGGATGGACATGCCGAGGGCGGCGGCCAGGGAGCCCTTGCCCGACACGTCCCCGACCAGGAGGGCCACCCCACCGATGGGACGGCGATACCAGTCGTAGAAGTCACCACCGACCAGCAGATCGGCCCCGGCGGGTTGGTACAACGTGGCGAACGACCATCCCGGGATGTCGGGGGAGGTTGCTCGGCAGCAGGGCGTGCTGAACCGCTTCTGACAGCTCGGGTTGTCCGCCACCGGCGGAGGGTACTATCGGCCGGTGAGGAGGTGTCAGCGATGAAAGTGTTGCACTGCCGGGATGCCGGCTTCGATTGTGATGCCATCGTCCACGGCTCTACCGCGGAAGAGATCCTGGCCCAGGTCAGGCCGCATGCCGCCGAGGCCCACGACACCGTGGTGACCCCGGAGCTCGAGTCCGACCTGCGGACGCTGATCAAAGAGGACGCTTAGCCCAAACTGAACGGCCTCGCTCAAGCTGAATGGCGTGCCTCGCCCGCCAGCGGTTCGGGCGCCAGCGGTTCGGGCCGGCCCAGGAGATAACCCTGGCCAAGGTCGACGCCCAACTCCCGGACTGCGTCCAGTTCGGCTTCGGTCTCGATGCCCTCGGCTATGACCCGACATCCGGTCTTGGCCGCGTAGCTCTGCAGTCCGGCTACCAGGGCCATCTTGGCCGGGTCGTCCTCGATGCCGTGGACCCATGACCGGTCCAGCTTCATGAAGGCGGGATTGAGGATGAGCACGTGGCGCAGGGAGGCGAAGCCGGCCCCGGCGTCATCGACGGATAGGAGCACCTCTCCGCCCATCCGGTCGAAGGCAGCCCGCAGGGCGCTGTAGTCGCTGACCGGCTCGTGCTCGGACAGCTCCAGCACCAGAGGCCGGTCGGCGGCGTCGATGAGAGGGAGGATGGACTGGGTGGTCATGATCATCTCGGGGGAGACGTTGAGACCCAACCAGGTGTCGGGAGGAAGGGCTGCAGAGGACTGGATGGAGCGGGCCATGGTGGACTCCTCCAGTCGGAGCCCGAGCCCCACCGCGCTGGCCTGGGCGAAGCGCGACTCGGGATCGGTCCCGTCATCGAAGCGGGTGAGGGCTTCATGACCCACCACCGAATTATCAGCCAGGCGGACGATCGGCTGGTAGTGCGCCCGGAAGCTGCCGTCGGTCAGGAGGGAGGAGATCTGCAGCTGGGCGGCCTGACGGGCCGGATCGCTGCTCAACGCCGACCGCAGCATCTCCTCGCCCGCCCCGGCAAAGTCGATGGCGGCCGAAAGGACGCTGCGGGCCGTGCGCATGGATGAGTCGGCGTCGATGGCCACCAAGAGGACGCCGATGCAGCTGCGGCGGGCGCCGAGGGGAGCACAGGCCATGGCTTCGGCGGCCATCAGCAGTCCGGGCCGGTCGGACTCGGCGCCGGCGTGGTCGGCCATCTCGATCCACGGGCCGAGGCTGGCTTTCACCTCGAGGTAGCGGCCCACGGCTCCCGACAGGGCCTGGCCGGCCCGGATGACGCCAGGCACGTCACCGGCGGTGCCGAGAGGTACGGCCCGCCCGTGGTCGAACCAGACCAGGGCGGCGCCGGCCACCCCGTCCAGATCCATGAGGCCCTCGCACAGACCGGCGGCGGTGGCCTCGGGTCCGCTCCGCCCGGCGGCCTGGCCCAGATGGCGCAGCAGCCGAGCTCGCTCATCGAGAAGGTCGGCGACCGTCTCGGTCCAGGACTCCTGCTGGCGGAACTGGGCCCGGACCCGAGCCAGCAGCTCCTCGGGCTCGAAGGGCTTGGTGATGTAGTCGCTGGCTCCAGTGTCGAGGCCGGACACGCGGTCATCGAGCTGGTCGGCTCCGGTGACGATGATGACGGGGAGCTGGGCGGTACCGGGGTCGGAGCGGATCCGGCGGAGCACGTCGAGGCCGCTCATCCCGGCCATCCCGAGGTCCAGGAGGACCAGGTCGATCTCCTCCCGAGCCAGGCTCTCCAGGGCGGCGGGCCCGTCGGCCGCCTCCACGGCGCGGTAACCGCCGGTCGAGATCAAAGTGGCCAGAAAGCGACGAACCGACTCGTCATCCTCCACCACCAGTATCCGGGGCTGGCCCGTCATGCGTGCCTGACTCATCGGTGGCCGCCTCCTTCGTTGGACCCGGCCGGGCTCAGCGGGGTTCAAGCTGATAAGCAAAGATTAGCCCGAGACGGGCGGTTTGTCACTACTTAACGTCATGGATATGCCGCTCTGAGTGGTCACCGATCCTGTCGTGGGGTCGAGAGAGAAGGGCCGCCTGGCATCAAACCGTATCCCCGGGTTACAGTTCGGGCTGTGCCGGGGCGGATCGACTCTCGAATTCGGCCGCGCCTGCGCCCGGCCGTGGTGGGCCGGCCCCCGGCCGCCGAGCGCGAGGCCCGGCGCCGGGACCGAGCCGAGGTTCTGCTGGATGCGGCTGAGGCAGCCGTCCGGGACCAGGGGGAAGCGGTGACCATGGCCGAAATGGCGGCCCGGGCCGGGATCACCAAGCCGGTTCTGTACCGCTACTTCGGTGATCGGTCCGGCCTGTACGAGGCCCTGGCCGTGCGCTACGCCACCGGCCTGTTGGGTGAACTGCGCCAGGCCATGGCCCAGCGCCCGGCCGGCCGGGCCACCCTGGAGGAGGGCATCGACGCCTACCTGCGCTACACCGAGGCCAATGTCCAGCTCTACCGCTTCCTGGCCACCCGCCTGCCCGCCGCCGACCCGGCCGGCCAGAAGCTCGTCTCCGGGTTCCTCACGGGTATGGCCGATGAGGTGAGCCGGATCCTGCGGGAGTCCCTCCAGTTGGCCGGCATCGAGGCCCGGGCCACCATGCTGCTCGGCTACGCCATAACCGGATCGGTGCAGATGGGCGCCGAGGCCTGGATAAGTGAGCAGGGCCGCATGGGGAGAAGCCAAGCGGTGACCAACCTGACCGATCTGGTCTGGCACGGACTCATCGGGGTATTGACCAACCAGGCGCCGGAGGTGCCTGAGGAAGCGCGGGAGGAGACGCATTGAGCACCGACGCCGACCGGGCCGTGTCCGCCGCGAGACTGGGCGTAGACCCATCCGTGTCCGCCGCCGGGCTGGGCTTCGACCCGTCCGATCTGGCCTTCCTGCGCAACCCCTATCCCGTCTACGACCGAATGCGGGACTCGGCCGTTATCCCCGAAGCCGAGGGCTCCTGGTTCCTCACCCGCCACGCCGATGTGTTGAGCGCGCTTCGCGATCCCAAGCTGTCCAGCAACCCCGCCCACCGCCGGGAGGACGAGCGGATGGGGAGCCTGCGCAGCATCCCGTTCCTGGCCGACGGCACCCTGGCGCTGATGCTGCTGGCCGATCCGCCCGACCACACCCGCCTGCGCCGGCTGGCCAACCGGGCCTTCACCCCCCGGGCCGTGGAGGGCCTGCGCCCGCGCGTGGCCGAACTGGTGGACGGGCTGTTGGATCGGGTCGAGGAATCCGGAGGGGAGGCCGGAGGGGAGGCCGACCTGATGGCGGGCCTGGCCGAGCCCCTGCCGGTCATGGTCATATGCGACCTCCTGGGGGTCCCGGCCCAGGACTGGGATCAGTTCAAGCCGTGGTCTACCGCCATCGCCCGGGTCCTCGACCGCGACGCCGGCCCCGATGCTATGGACCAGGCCCTGCCGGCGGTGGTCGGCTTCGTCCAGTACTTCGCCGCCCTGGTGGAAGAGCGCCGGGACCGGCCCACCGATGACCTGCTCAGCCGGTTGATAGCCGCCGAGGAGGAGGGCGAGAGCCTGTCCCGGCCCGAACTGTTCGCCATGATCATCCTGTTGTTCATAGCCGGCCATGAGACGACCACCAATCTGATCGGCAACGGTTCGCTCGCCCTGCTGCGCCACCCCGACCAGATGGCGGCCTGGCGCCAGGATCCGAGCCTGGCCGTGCCAGCGGTGGAGGAACTGCTGCGCTACGACGCCCCGGTCCAGGTCACGGCCCGAACGGCCATGGCCACCACTGAGATAAGTGGTCTCGTGCTCCAACCCGGTGACTCGGTGGTATGCGGCCTGGCCGCCGCCAACCGGGATCCTGACTACATGGACGACCCCGGAGCCCTGATCCTGCGCCGGGGAGTGCCCGGGCACGTCTCCTTCGGCCACGGCATGCACCACTGCCTGGGGGCGCCCCTGGCCCGGCTGGAGGGCCAGGAGGCCCTGGGCCGGCTGGTGGCGCGCTTCCCCGACCTCGTCCTGGCCCAGGACGACCCTGCCTACCGAGCGCACTTCGTGCTGCGGGGTCTGGCCTCCCTGCCCGTCAGCCTGGTGGGGTGATGGCCCACTTGGAGGAGGCGAGCTGGCGGCTGCCCGGCTCGCCCAACAGCCGGCGGGCGGCCATCTACGGAACGGCGGCCCGGGTGGCGGCCCGCTATGGGGCGGGCAAGCTGCCAGCTTCGGTGCGGCCCAGCCTGGACTGGGCCAACGAGGCCGGGGCCCGGGACATCTACCGCACCGCGGTGAAGCTCCGGGGCGGGTTCTTGAAGTTCGGCCAGTTCGTCTCGGCCCGGCCGGATCTGCTGCCCGAGGCCTACATCCGGGAGCTGTCCAAGCTCCAGGACCGGGTCCCGCCCGCTCCCGTCGCCGCCGTGCGCCGAGTGGTGGAACGGGAGCTGGGCCCAACGCAGGATGTCTTCAGCCACTTCGATCCGGCCGCCTCGGCCGCCTCCCTGGCCCAGGTCCACCGGGCCGTGCTGCGGGACGGCCGGACGGTGGCGGTCAAGGTCCAGTACCCGGGGGTGGCCGAGATCGTCCCTCGGGAGACGGCCGATACCCGCCGTCTCCTGGGCCTTTTGGGCCGGGTGGTGAAGGGGTTCGATCTGTCCACCATCGCCGGGGAGCTGGAGCGGGTGATCCTGTCCGAACTCGACTACGCCAATGAGGCGGACAACATCGAGACCTTCGGGGCCAATTTCGCCGGGACGGCGGGCATCGAGGTGCCGGTCGTGCATCGCCACCTGTCCGGGCCGCGGGTCCTGGTCATGGACTGGGTGGAGGGGCGCAATCTGGGCCAGGCCCTGCGCGATTCGGACCGCGACACCTGTGAGGAGGCGGTGCGCCTCTTGGTCGACGCCTTTCTCAAGCAGATTCTGGTGGACGGGTTCGTGCACGCGGACCCCCATCCGGGCAACTTCCTCCTCCAGCCCGGGCCGCGCCTCGGCATCGTGGACTTCGGCGCCTGCGTGGCCCTGTCCGATCCGACCCGCCTGGCCCTCTGCGAGCTGTACGCCGCCGGCGTGGAAGGTGACATCGCCCGCTCGGTCGGCGCCCTCGACGCCCTCGGGTTCAAGACCCGGTCGGGGGACCTGTCCTCCCTGGTGGCCTGGGCCAGCCTGTTCGATTCCGGGGCGACCGAGGACGACCGGGAGGAAGCCTGGGCCCGGCTCATGTCGGCGGCCCGGGCCGACCCGCTGGTGAGCCTGCCCGAGGAGCTGATCATGGTGGGCCGGGTGGTCATGGTCCAGACCGGGATGGTGGCCAAGCTGAAGCCGTCCTGGTCGATGCAGGATCTGATCGCCAACCGGCTGGCCGAAGCCGCCGGGACCAGGAGCGAGGGGACGATGGAACCAGGGTCCCGCCCGTGACCGAATGAGGGCGACCGCCGAAGCGGCGGTCGGCTCGGTCCTGGAGCGGGCCCGCCGCGGGGGACCAGCGGCCTGGGCGGCGGGCGCCGTCCTGGTCGTGGTGGTCGGGGCCCTGGCCGGAGCCCTCCTGCCCGACGGCCTCCCCTTCGGGGTCGTGCTGCTCGGCCTGGTGCTGGGGGGGCTGTCCTCGCTGACGGCCATGGGCCTGGTCATCGTCTACCGCTCCGCCCGCATCATCAACTTCGCCCAGGCCGAGATCGGCGGCCTGTCGGCGGCGGTGGCGGTGGTGATGGTGACCGGCTCGCATCTGCCGTACTTCGCCGCCCTGCCCGTCGGGCTGGCCGTGGCCCTCCTCACCGGGCTTCTGGTCGACCTGTCGGTCATGCGCCGGCTCTTTGCCGCCCCCCGCCTCATCGTCACGGTGGCGACCATCGGAGTGGCTCAGATCCTGGGCGCCCTGGAGCTGGTGGTCCCCAAGCTGTTCAGCCAACTGGGCCCGACCACCACCTTCACCACTCCCTTTAGCTTCCACTTCGACGTGGGCCCCATCGTCTTCAACGGCAATCACGTGGTGGCCATGGTGGTCATCCCGGTGGTGCTCATCGCCCTGGCCTGGTTCTTCACCCGCACCGACTTCGGCATCGCCATCCGGGGGGCGGCCGACTCCACCGAGAGGGCGCAGCTGCTCGGCATACCGGTGATGCGCCTGTCCAGCCTGACCTGGATGCTGGCCGCCGGCCTGTCCGGGATCGGGGCCATGCTGTCGAGCCCGATCCTGGGTCCCCAGCTGGGGGCGCTGGCCGGCCCGGAAGGCCTGCTGGCCCCGCTGGCGGCGGCGGTCATCGGGCGGATGGAGAGCCTGACCACCGCCTTCGTGGCCTCGTTGGTGATCGGGGTCTTCGAACAGGCCGTGTTCTGGTCCTATCCGCGTGCGACCACGGTGGACGTGGCCCTGTTCCTGGTCGTTCTCCTGGCCCTCCTGCTCCAACGCCGCCGGCTGACCCGCACCGATGACGCCGGCCTGGGCAGTTACGTGGCCCAGCGGGAGATCCGTCCCATCCCCACCCTCCTGCGCCGGCTGCCCGAGGTCCGCATCGGCCGCGGGGTGGTCATGGCGGGGATCGCGGCGGCGGTGGTGCTGGTCCCCCTGGCCATGTCCGACTCCCAGCGGACGCTCATCGCCTACATGGCCATCTACGGGATCATCGCTGTGTCCCTGGTCGTGCTCACCGGCTGGTCGGGCCAGATCAGCCTGGGCCAGTTCGCCTTCGTGGGCCTGGGGGCGGGGACCACGGCGTCGCTGTTCGTCAACGCCCACGTCGATCTGTTCTTCGGATTGGCCGCCTCGGTACTGATCGGGGCCCTGGCCGCGGTCATCGTCGGGGTGCCGGCCCTGCGGGTCCAGGGGCTGTTCCTGGCCGTGGTCACACTGGCCTTCGCGGTGCCGGCCAACGACTTCTTCCTGGACTCCACCTACTTCCCCTGGTTCACGCCGAACCAGCTCAGCCGGCCGGCGCTCCTGGAGCGCTTCGATCTCAACTCAGCCGGCACCTTCTATTACTTCTGCCTGTTCGTCCTGGCCGCGGTGGTGCTGGTGGCCTGGAACTACCGCCGCAGCCGGCCGGGCCGGGCGGCCCTGTCGGTACGGGACAACGCCCGAGGGGCGGCCAGCTTCGGCATCAGTCCCAACCGCACCCGCCTGGTCGCCTTCGCCTTCTCCGGAGCGCTGGCCGGATTGGCCGGGGGCCTCTACGTCATCGGCCTGCGCGGCATCGGCTTCGGGGGCTATCCGGCCGAGACCAGCCTCCAGGTCTTCACCATGGTCGTCATCGGCGGCCTGGGCAGCCTGACCGGCGGGCTGGTGGGCGCCGTCTACGTCCAGGGCGTCACCTACTTCCTGTCCGGGGCCGCCCAACTGCTGGCCACTGGCGCCGGCATCCTCCTGGTCGTCCTGATCCTGCCCGGGGGCCTGGCCGCCGTTCTGTACTGGTTCCGGGACCGGGGCCTGCGCCTCATAGCCGCCCGGCGGGGCCTGTCCGTGCCGAGCCTGGCCGAGCGGGCCGCCTTCGCCGAGGAAGATCCGCCCCCCGCCCCTTCGACGGACGGGGTTGGAGCCACCAACGAGTCGGTCCGGGGCCAGGCCGCCCGGCATGTCTCCGCCGGACCGAGCGCCGGCCCGGGCGCCGACCCGGACGGGGCGGTGTTGGTCATGCGGGATGTGGATGCCGCCTATGGCCAGGTGCAGGTGCTCTTCGGGGTGGACCTCGACGTGCGCCGGGGGGAGGTGCTCGGCCTGCTCGGCACCAACGGTTCGGGCAAGTCCACTTCCTTGAAGGTGGCCTCGGGCCTCTTGGGGGCGCGGCGGGGGAGGGTCGTGTTCGAGGGTGAGGACGTGACCGGGTTGGACCCGGTGGCCCGGGTCAAGCGGGGCCTGGCCATGGTGCCCAGCGGGCGGGGGGTCTTCCCCTCCCTGACCGTGGCGGAGAACCTGCGCCTGGGGGGATGGCTGGCCCGGCGGGAGCCCGACTTCCTGGCCGCCACCACAGCGCGCATCCTCGGCCTGTTCCCGGCGCTGGAGATGCGGATGGGCACGCTGGCCGGGTCGCTGTCGGGTGGGGAGCAGCAGATGCTCACCATCGCCCAGGCCCTCTACAGCCGGCCCAAGCTTCTCATGATCGATGAGCTTTCCCTCGGCCTCGCCCCCACCGTGGTCAGCGAGTTGTTGGGGGTGGTGCGGGAGCTGGCCGCCTCGGGGGTCACGGTGGTGGTGGTCGAACAGTCGCTCAACCTGGCCGTATCCATCACGGATCGGGCCGTGTTCATGGAGCGGGGCCAGGTCCGCTTCAGCGGACGCACGGCCGAGTTGGCCGAACGCCCCGACCTGGTCCGCTCCGTCTTCCTCGGGGGGCCGGGGGCCGACTCCGCCAGGGGCACGGCCCGAGGGCGCCGGGCTGGCGCCGGCCCGGATGGGCGCCGGCCCGCGGGCCTGGACGGGCGCCGCCCCGCCGGCACCGGTGGAGTCCTGGCGAGGGAGGCACCGGCCGGCCCTGACGCCCCCACCGTCTTCGCGGTGCTCGACGTCCACCGCCGCTTCGGCGGGGTGGCCGCCCTGGACGGGGTGGATCTGTCCGCCCGCCAAGGGGAGATCCTCGGGATCATCGGGGCCAACGGGGCCGGTAAGACCACTCTGTTCGACATCTGCTCGGGCTTCCTGCCCCCGAGCTCGGGCCGCATCGTTCTGGATGGACTGGATGTCACGGAGATGCCGGCCGAGGAGCGGGCCGCACTGGGCCTGGGCCGGGTCTTCCAGGACGCCCGCCTGTTTCCCTCTCTGACGGTGGCCGAGACGTTGGCTGTCGCCCACGAACGACGCCTGGATGTCAGGGACCCGTTCCTCAGCTTGTTGCGCACCGACGCCGTGCGCCGCTCGGAGGCCGCCACCGCCGCATCGGTGGATGAGTTGGTGGGCCGCCTCGGTCTCGACCGCTATCGCGACGCCTTCATATCCGAACTGTCCACCGGCACCCGCCGGGTGGTGGAGCTCGGCTGCCTGCTGGCTCATCAGCCCCAGGTGGTGCTCCTGGACGAGCCCACGTCGGGGATCGCCCAGCGCGAGAGCGAGGCCCTGGGTGAGCTGTTGGTGGACCTGCGGGCCCAGACCGGAGCCACCTTCATCATCATCGAACACGACGTCCCGTTGGTCTCGTCCATATCCGACCGCCTGGTCTGTCTGCACCTGGGCCGCGTCCTGTCCGAAGGAATCCCTGCGGCGGTGCTGGCCGATCCGCTGGTGGTCGAGGCCTACCTGGGTGTGGACCCGGCCGCTGTGGGCCGCTCCGGCCTCACCGCCGCGTCCAAGCGAGCGGCCCGCCGCCGGAGCGGAACGGCCGCCAAAGACGCCCGCTCGCGGGCCGGCGCTCCGGCGGCGGGACGGACGGGGCGCCAACCGAAAGCAGCCGTAACCGACAAGGCTGTAGCCAAGCAGGGGGTAAAGAAATGAGCAAAGAAATGAGCATGGACCGGAGTCAGATGTCCCAGGCCGAGTTCGAGACCATGCTGCGGCGCTGGCTGCTCAAGATGGGCGGGCGCTATGTCCCCGTGTTGGCCGCCATCCTGGCCATCGCTCTTCTGATCGTCTTCGTGCCCACCTCCCAGCCATCCAGCAACTCGGGCGTGGCCGCCGGCACCAGTAGCAACGGAGGCGGCGGCTCCGGATCATCGGCTTCGGCCGGAAACGCCGGTTCGGGCGCCCAGGCGGCGGTGGGCTCGGCTTCCAACGCCGCGCCGGGACAAGCCGGATCGTCCTCCGGCTCCGCCAGCGGCGGCATCAACGGTGGTGGCGGTGCCTTCGGCGGCGGCGCCGGTTCCTCGGCGGGGGCCGGCTCCAGCTCGGGGAGCGACGTGGCCAAGACCGGTGTGCGCTGCGGGCCGGGGGTCCGCCAGTTCGCCTGGTCGGACTTCGCTCCGGCCTGTACGCCCGCCTTCACGGGCAAGAACGGGGGGACCACCGGCCAGGGCGTGACCCCTTCGACCATCACCCTCACCTACCGCCTGGCCAACTCCTCCCAGCAGTCGGCCGTCAACGCCCTGGCCGGCTCGGCCAACATCAACCAGAGCGACCTGGTGGCCGACATGCAGACCTACATCAACTACTTCAACACCCAGTTCGAGCTGTACGGACGCAAGGTGGTGTTCAAGACCTACCAGGGCCAGGGCGACTATCTGGAGGAGGACCAGGGCCAGAACCTCGGCGCCACCCAGGCCGACGCCGTCACCGTCCACGACCTGGGCGCCTTCGGGGACGTGACCTTCGCCCTGGAGGCGTCCGAGCCCTACGAGCAGGACCTGGCCCAGGAGCACGTGGTCAGCTTCTCCTCGGTGGGGATGCCCCAGTCCTTCTACCAGCAGTACGCGCCCTACGAGTACTCCGTCGAGGGACCGAGCGGCACCGTCGGCCTGCAGGAAGCCTCGGCCGTCATTTGTGACCGGCTGGCGGGCATGCCCGCCATTTTCGCTGGGGATGTCACCTACCAACACGAGAATCGGAAGTTCGGGATCATCTATCCCCAGACCCCCTACTACCAGGAGGAGGTCAACACCGCCTTGACCAGCCTGGCCGCCTGCGGGGTCAAGCCGGCCAAGGTCATCGGCTATTCGATCAACGTCTCCGAGTACGAGCAGGAAGCGGTGTCGTCCATGGCCGAGATGAAAGCGGCCGGGGTGACGACGCTGTTGTGCGCCTGCGACCCCATCTATCCGATCCTGCTCACCCAGGCCGCCTCCCAGCAGGACTGGAATCCGGAGTGGTTCGCCATCTCCTACGGGGACCCGGTGTCCCGGGACTACCAACAGTCGGAATGGGCCCACAGCGTGGCCGGGGGAGTGCAGTTCCCCACGCCCTCCACCACCCAGGCCTACCAGGCCTATCAACTGGCCAACCCCGGTCACCAACCGGCCGAGTCGCCCCCGTCCTCACCGCCCTATTACTACGTCGCCTACTACGAATTGATGGAGGTCTTTGCCGGCCTGCAGGCGGCCGGCCCCGATCTCACCGCGGCCAGCTTCGAGCGGGGGGAGTTCAACCTGCCCGCCTCCATCCCCGGGGACCCGGTGGGTGGGCGGTGGATATACGGCCAGAACGTCTTCGACCCGGTGATGTCCTTCTCCATGGTCTGGTGGGACCCCAACGCGGTGAGCAAGTTTGACGGCACCCAGGGCGCCTACCAATGGTGCAACGGAGGTCAGACCTATCTGGTCAGTGACCTGGCCGCACTGGGCTCGCATCAGCAGCTGCACTGTTTCGGCCGCTGAGCCGGCCCGGCGGCGCGGTTCATCTGCGCTGTTGACTGACGCATCAGTTTGCTACGCTAACCGGGTGGGCGGCGGTCGTGATGCAAGGTGGGGCCGGGTCCGTGCCCGGACCTGAGCTGGTCGATGTCGAGTCGGCCCTGGCCGCCGCCAGCGCTGTCGGTGTGCCCGAGCCGCTGGCCCGGCTCAATGTCTTCCGCCTCCTTCTGACCCGGCCCCGGCTGGCCAAGGCCAGTTCGGACCTGCTCCTCTCCCTGCTCTTCGGGGCCGAGTTGGATGCCCGGCTGCGGGAGCTGGTCATCATGCGGGTGGCCTGGACCACCGGCTCGGCTTACGAATGGGCCCAGCACTGGCGCATCGCCACCGACGCCGGGGTCAGCCCAACCGAACTGGTCGGCGTGAGGGATTGGCGGGACCACGGCTTCGAACCGGAGGCCGCCGCCGTCCTGGGCGCCGCCGATGAGATCACCGGCCCAGGGGAGGCAACGCCGGAAACAGTGGAGCGCCTGCGCGCCCTCCTCGGTGAGGACGCGGCTCTGGAGGCGGTGGCCACGGCGGCGGCTTGGACCATGCTGTCCAGCCTGTTGCGCAGCTTCTCCGTGCCCCTGGAGGACGACCTGGCCACCTGGCCTCCGGACGGCGTGAGCCCACAGGACGCACGGTGAGCGCGCCGGTGGCAGCTGGGGCGGCGCCCCCCGGGGCGC
>Ga0307372_10000876_pt1 | contig 52817 bp, 51 predicted proteins | sample OX1MG_FD_202533 | JGI IMG/M metagenome (GOLD analysis project Ga0307372, IMG submission 202533) | Soil microbial communities from Risofladan, Vaasa, Finland - OX-1 | ecosystem: Environmental > Terrestrial > Soil > Coastal area > Acid sulfate soil | place: Finland: Risofladan, Vaasa | collected...
CACGCACACTGACGCGCGGAGGGCGTTGCCGAGTGGGCAGATCGGCGGCCGCGGACAGACGGCCATCGGCGTGGTCGCGCCGCTCGGCGTGCCCGACGGGATCGGGCACGGCAGGGGCCGGCAGATGAGCGGTGGGCCGGTGACCCCGGCGGCGGCGCCCGGTGTGCCGGAGATGGCGAGCCGGCATGGCGATGGCGGGCAGGGGGGTGTCGCCCCGGTTGGGCCACTCGGACCGGTGGGGTCGTCCGGATCGGCGACGCACCAGATCGGCGGGCAGATGCGCTGCGCCCCGGCGGCGGCGAGCGGACAGGCGTGCGGCGGCTCACAGTCAGTCGCGCCCGTGACGCCGGTCGGTCCGGCGGGTTCGGCCGTCAGCCAGCGGCAGGGCGGGATGCAGGGCGCCACGCGGTGGCGCGAACGCCGGTGGCGTAGCCCACGGCGGGGGTTCGCCGCGGCCTGCTTCGCGGTCGCCGATTTCGAGCTCCCGAGGATTCGTTCGCCCCCGGTGGTCGGTGGGCTCGGGCAGACCAGCGCCGGGCGCGTCGTGGCGGGTGCAGCGGCGCCGTGCGCACTCCCAAACGCCGGGACCGCCACCGTGAGCGCCGCGACGAGGACCACCCCAGCCATCCGTACCGGCCTGGTCACGAGATCCAGGCTAGCACCGCCCGTCGGCGCGGGGCGCGGTCAGGCGGCGATACGCTCGTCGTGCGCTTCGATATCGAACGGGCCGTCGATACGCGGCTCGCCGAGCGGCGCGCGGTCGGGTCGCGAGTCCGCCGCGGCGCGATGGATGCCGAGTCGGACCACGGCGATCAGCACGCGCACGAGCGACCAGACGAAGGCAACCGCAATCGGCGCCATCAGCAGGCCGGCGATCAGTCCGATCGTGCTCTCGTTGCTGTTCGTGGCCCAGTCCCAGGCACTCCAGTCGAGCGCTGCGAGCAAGGCCGTCACCCCGAGCGGTCCCAGCGGCATTGCCGGTAGGGTAGCGCGCCCTCCCGACGCCACGCGGTGCGCCGCCGCGCAAATTGCGCGCTGCTGCCGCCCAGGCGTCTGCCCGACGCCGCGCGTCGGGATGTTGCCGCTCGCGCCCTCGGACTATCCTTGTGCCAACGGCTTGCGGGCGAAGTGTTGTGGTTGCACAGAAGCCTTCCAAGCTTCTAGGGCGGGTTCGATTCCCGTCGCCCGCTTGAACGCAGAGCCACGGGGAGTGGCGCAGTCTGGTAGCGCACCCGGCTGGGGGCCGGGCGGTCGCAGGTTCAAATCCTGTCTCCCCGATTCGAAGAAAGTCCTGCAAACAAGCACTCTTTTGCCAGTCTCGGCCGCTTCGGCGATCGACGACGGGGAACCAACGGGGAACAAACTTGTTGAGGACCGTGCAGATTCGTGTGGCTCACAAGGGGCAATCCGCGAGACCTGGCCCGACGCGGCCCTCTGACGGTTCGCTGAGGACAGGCTGCGGGGTCACCGCGACCGTGGGCTGGCAAGGCCCTCCGCGCACAGGGGTTTTGCGCGGGCATTCGTGGTGCCGCCGTTCGTCGGTCCGACGCTGACGACGCCGAGGCCGTGGCCGCGTCGTCGCAGGCCCGGTCGCGGCGTAGGCCCGCGTGAGGAGGCCACGGGCGCAAACCCGTCGAAGGTAACCTCGAGCCATGGCTGACCGCAGCGCAATCGAGTGGACCGAGGCGAGTTGGAACCCCGCAACCGGGTGCTCGAAGGTGTCGCCGGGGTGCGCGCACTGCTACGCGGAGACGTTCGCCGAACGCTGGCGAGGCATCCCCGGCCACCCGTACGAGCAGGGCTTCGACCTGAAGCTCTGGCGCGACCGGCTCGATCTTCCACTCCGCTGGCGGCGTCCGCGGCTGATCTTCGTCAACTCGATGTCAGACCTCTTCCACGAGGAGATCTCCGACGAGTTCATCGCGGACGTCTTCGACGTCATGGGCCGCGCCCATTGGCACACGTTCCAGGTGCTCACGAAGCGGCACGAGCGGATGGTCGGCCTCGCTCCGCGTCTCGACTGGCATCCGAACGTGTGGCTCGGCGTGACGATCGAGAACCGGCGGTTCGTCCATCGAGCTGACTACCTTCGGACGGTCGACGCGCACGTCCGGTTCATCTCGGCCGAGCCGCTGCTCGGGCCGCTCGAGGGCCTCGACCTCGCCGGGATCGACTGGCTGATCGCCGGCGGCGAGTCGGGCGCCGGTCACCGTTCGGTGCACGAGGAGTGGCTCGTCGATCTACGCGACCGCTGCCAGGACGCTGGCACGGCGTACTTCTTCAAGCAGTGGGGAGGCTGGCGACCGAAGTCTGGCGGCAGGGTCCTCCAAGGTCGGACGTGGGACGAGATGCCTCGCTCGAGAACGCTTGTCCCGGCCTAGAAGAGCTGCATGCGGTACTGGCCCTCGCGGCCGATCCTTAGGGCCTCGTCGAAGAAGAACTTCGCCTTCGGGTCGTGGCTCGCGATCATAAGGTCGTAGATCGGCGTGCGCTTGCGGTGGAGCCGGATCGGCTCGGACTCGAAGTGCTCGTAGCCGATCGCCGCGAGCTGGCGCTGGAAGTAGTCGCGGATCGACAGGCCCGGGCGCCCCGAGAGCGGCCCAATGAGGCCGAGGGGGTCGTCGCTGTTGAGCACGTCGCCGGCCTTCTGCGCGTGGCCTGCGCGGAGCGCGCGAACGAGGCCCGGTGCGGGGAAGTTGAGGAGGAGGTCGAGGTGGGCGTACCGCTTCGTGAAGTACTCGATCGTCGTGAAGGAGAAGTTGAGCTCGGCGGGGTCGGCGTAGAGCACCAGGAGCGTGTCGCGGGGCACGAGTTGCGCGATCTCGTCGTGGACGTTGGCGTCGTTCGCATTGCCGTCGAGGATATGAACGCCGGGCTCGTGACCGATGCGCGCGCGCATCGCGCCGGTGCACTTGGGGTCGAGGTCGACGAAGACGTACGTGTTGAAGCGGTCACGGACCTTGAGCGACGCGACAGGCGACCCGTCGACGAACGTGCCGGACTCCCTGAGGCGAAGAATGCCGGGTCCGGCGTAGAGCTCGACCCAGGCAAGCCGACCACGGAACACGTTCTTCATGCCGGTGCCGACCATCTGCGCGTAGCGCGACGCGATGTGCGCCTTCTCGAGCGAATGCATACTGATCGGCCGGGCCGGGTGGCCGTCCGGCGCGGTGACTAGCCCGCGCTCGGTGTGCGCGGCCGCCGCCTCGACGAGGTCCTGCGCATCCGCGTCCTGCGACTCGTCGTGTGACGGCTGCTGCGCCGCCGGGTACTCCTCAGGCTCGAAGAGCTGCGGGTAGTCCATCGAAGGATCAAAAGCCTAGTGCGTCGTCCGGTTGGGCCAGACCGAGTTGCGACCAGAAGCCGAGATCGCCGTATACCTCCGCGGCGAGAGCGGCAGGCTCGCCATCGCGCGTGTCAACGACGACTCCGACTCGCATCTAGCGCCGCACGGATAGGCAGCCGGCCTGTCGTCCTGGATTGCGCGAGGCACACTCCTGCGCGCCCACGGTGGTCTCCAAAACCGCAACGCCAGGTTCGATTCCTGGGTCCCCCGTAGCGTGAAACAGAGCGGTTTTCCCGCGCAGAGCCTGGTTTTGCGGGCTCGCCTCGAGGAGCCTCAAACTCCGCGTGAAACGGCTCAAGGCCGCTGGGAATGGGTCGACACTGCAGCGGAACTGCAGCGGAGCGGTCTCCGGCGAACACAGCCGATTCGTCGCCGGTGACGGAGCGCCTGCCGACTTGGGACCGATCTGCGGCCTCAGACCAACGACAGGCTGCGTCCTGTTGGATCGAAGAGCACGCGCAGATCTGTGCGGCACTCGACGCACTGAAGGGGGCGGGGACGAGGGCCCAGGACGATCGGACCGCGCGCGAATGGGTGATCTAGACGGGATTCGGGGGCGATCATGGACCACCGGAGGCACCGAGATGTCGCCGAGGTAGAGCTCGCCGGGGGTGCGGCGATGACCGAGTCGAGGAGACCGAGATCAACGTCCGCCGCGCCGCGTTAGCGGGGGCCGGCAGCATCTCACCCGTCGCTGAATCCTCTCGGCGTGTCGGCGTGTCTCAACCGTTGATGACCTATCTGAGATACGAGCGGGCATGACACCGGCGATGGCGCTGGTGCCAGCGTCTAGGCTGCCGGCCTGCGCGTCACTGTGGATTGAGGCGTGCGGGGCGGAGGCCGTCCCGCAATGCAGCGGAGGCCCCTACGGCCCCGGCGGTGGATGCGCCCGCGTTGAGAACTCGAGATCGGTAGACCGGGAAGGGAGTCGAGTGTGACCAGCCGTTATGACGCGATCATCATCGGGGCAGGTCCCGCCGGCGAGGTGAGCGCGACTCGCCTGGGCGAGCAAGGCCTGCGGGTCGGTCTGGCCGAGCGGGAGCTGGTCGGCGGGGAATGCGCGTACTGGGCGTGCATCCCGAGCAAGACGCTGCTACGTCCGCCCGAGGTTCGCGCCGAGGCCGCGCGGGTTGCCGGCCTGGACCAGCCTGACCAGCATTGGGCGCAGGTCGCTGCATACCGCGACTACATGATTCGCAACCTCGACGACGCCGCCCAGGTTGACGCGTACCGAGCCAAGGGCATCGACGTCTATAAAGGAACCGCGAGAATCACCGGCCCGGGATCCGTCGAGGTCGACGGCAGCACCCTTGCGACCGAGCGAATCATCGTCGCGACGGGCAGCGACCAGGCGATCCCAGCGATCGCGGGGCTGGCTGAGGCCGGGTACTGGACCAACCGCGAGGCGACCACGCTCAATGACCTCCCGGACAGCGTCGTGATCCTAGGAGGCGGTCCCGTCGGGATCGAGCTCGGACAGTTCTTTCGTCGCTTCGGCGTCGATGTCACTCTCGTCCATTCGCACGACCGCCTGATTTCGCGTGAGGAGCCAGCGGTCAGCGAGCTGATCGGCGAGGTCCTCCGTTCTGAGGGCGTTGCGCTGCGTCTGAGTGCGCGAGCGGTGTCGGTCGAGCGCCGCAACGGTTCTCGGGTAGTGCGGCTTGCGGATGGCGAGGAGTTGCGTGCGAGCGAGCTCGTGCTCGCGACCGGCAGGCGTGCTCGAGTGGACGGCCTCGGGCTTGAGACGGTCGGCGTCCGCCCCGGCCCGCGAGGGATCCCGGTCGATGTGCGCTGCCGCGCGGCAGACGGCGTGTGGGCGATCGGGGACGTGACGGGCATCATGCCGTTCACCCACGTCGGCATGTACCAGGGACGGATCGCCTGCGATGACATCGCCGGACGCGACGTTCGGGCCAGCTACGACGCGATCCCTCGCGTCGTGTTCAGCGATCCGGAGATCGCGGCAGTCGGGGTAAGCCAAGCGCAGGCCCAGGCGCGCGGCATCAAGGTCAGCGCTGCCCGCATCAGCCTGCCGGAGAAGATCGCGCGGCCATGGACATACGAGCAGAACCCACGCGGTGACCTCGGGTTGGTTGCGGACCGCGAGCGAGGAGTCCTGATCGGCGCGTGGGCGGTGGCACCGCTCGCCGGAGAGTGGATCCATCACGTCGCCCTCGCGATCAAGACCCGGACGCCCCTGGCCGTTCTGCGAGACACAGTCGCCCAGTTCCCGACCTTCAGCGAGGGTCTTCTGAAAGCCGTCGAGGTGCTCGAGCCGCACGACTGACGACCAGTCGCGGCTACGTGACAATCGCGCGGCGACGCCCAACACGTTTGGCCACAACACTCGTGAGGCAGTCATATAGGCGGACCCGCCAGGGCAACCGATGGCGTGCAGGAGTCCCCTCGGAACGCGCGTGCGCATTGACCCGCGAGCTGGCAATCTCGACTGACTTCGCCCGCTCGTGCCCAGTGAGTAGACCGCGGCAGCGAGCATCAGCAACAGCGGGCCGGCGTTCGGATCGGTGCCGGATCCAGTGAGGATCCCGCCCAAGCCCTGGCCGATCACCCAGTAGAGCGCGCTGACAGTCATCGCCAGCGCGAGAAATGGCTTCGACTTCCAGTCAATCGCGACAGCGATCCCGATCGCCCACGATACGACTGCGAGGGTGATCGCGATCGCGACGCCGTTGCCCCGGGCTGCGCTCGCGATGCTGCTCTGCAGGCTCGTGAGCCACCCTGCGCCCGACGGTGCCGCGTCGATAGCGCGGAGCGTCGCGTTCGCGCTCCTGTTCGCTCCCAGGAGCCATAGCGATCCCATCGCCAGCCACAGCACCGCCCAACTTGCCTTCGCACCGCGGCGGCCGAGAAGTCCGCCGGGCCGTCCCGGCCAAGCCCTAGGATCGCGTATAGGAGTGCCGCACCGGGTGCGCCGGTGAGTGGGTTGGCAGCATTCGTCAGCAGCATCCCGAACGCTTCGCCGATCGTCCAGACGACGAGAGCCCAGGCGATCGACGCCGCGAGGGCGGGTTTGACGGTGCGTCGGTAGAGCAGACCAACGCCAATGAAAACCTGGGTCAGCGCGAATAGCGTGTTCCACACGGCGAGGTTGTTGCCCGCGAGGTGGGCTCACCAGTTGATCGCTCTCGCCAGCCAGCCCGGCTGGCCGGCGGCGTTCCCGGCCAGCATTTCAACGACACCCTTCGAGTACATGAAGTGCTGGAACTGCAAGCCCCCGTCCACCAGCCAGAGCAACCCCAGTGCGCTCTGGAGCGTTCGGCTCGCGTCAGACACGAAATACGCCCGAAATCGGGCGACGACCCCTTCGCTCGGAGCAATTGCCGCACAGCGCCCGGCAGTGCGTCCTGCCCGTGAGGGGAAGCGCAGCCTGCGTGGCACCGCGACCTGCATGGCCTGTTAGACCCGGGCGATCGATGCTTCGGTGGACGGTACGGCGCATCGCGTGGAGGCACGCGAGGCGTTTGGCCCACCCTTCGCACCGTCTCCCGCATCACCGCCGAGGGTCGATGCGGCCGCTGCGGTCGCGAAGGAGTTGAGCTACCGCGGCAAGCCGAGAAGCTAACGGGCGGATGCGCCCAGTGCGAGCCAAAACGCGATCACGGATGTGCCCGTTGTGGCCGTGTCCGTGACCTTTCGTCGAGCCTCACGGCCAGGCCGAAGCCAGCCCCAGAGGGGTTCACACGCCGAGCTGCTCCGACGCGATGCGCGTGCCCTCGACCCGCGCGCGGATCTTGGCAAACGCCAGCTCGCGTGCCGTCGAGGTGTCGTCAGCGAACGGCGCGAACCCGCAGTCGTCGGTCGTGCCGAGGCGCCCAGGCGGGATGTACTCGGCGGCCTCCAGCACGCGGTCGCGCACCTCCTCTGAAGTCTCGACGCGCGGGTCGATCGGGTCGATGACGCCAACGAAGATCCGCTGGTCTGGCCGGGCGTGTTCGCGGATCACTTCGAGGACACCGCGGCGATCGCGCTCGCTCGCCAGCTGGATGTACAAGTTGCCGGCCGCCATGCCCAGGAGACTCGGCAGCAGCTCGACGTAGGGGACGTCGGCGCTGTGGGTCGAGTCACGGTCGCCGCCCGGGCACGTGTGGACCCCGATGCGCGCACGCTCCGCTGGGCTGAAGCGTTCGAGGACGCGGTTGTTGAGCTCGATCAGCTGGCGCAGCAACTCCGCGCTCGGATCAAGCTTGACCGATAGCCGAGCCTCCGTGAAGTCGAGCTGCACGGTGTGCGCTCCCTGGTCGAGACAGCGGCGCACGTCTGCTTCAGCCTCACGGACGAGGTCCACAATGAACGCCTCGCGCGAGTAGCCGACGAGCGGCTCCTGCGGATAGAGGAGGCTCAGCGCCGAGGGTGCGATCACCGCCTGTTTCACGGGAACCGTCGCGATCGCGAGCGCCCGTGCCAGATAGCCATCGGCGTGCGTGGCGTAGCGGAACGGCCCGGCGGTCAGGCGCGGCAGCTGCCGCACGTGACCGTCCTCGAACGGGATCGCGATACCGTCCGGCGCGAGCGTCTCGAGCCCCACCAGCGGGTAGGTCACAAAACTTGGCTTGGTCTGCTCCCCGTCGCTGATCACCGGTGAGCCAGTCGCCTCGAATTCCGCGATCGTGTCGCGCAGCGCCTGCTCGTAGAGCCGCTCGAGCTCTGCAGACGACGCGCCAGAGTTTGCGCGCGTAGCCTCGACCAGCTCGCGCGGCCGCGGGATGCTCCCGATCGGCTCGGTGGGAATCGACATCGCCCCTCCCAGTGTTGAATGGTCCTGATCTCGAATCGTCCTGACCTCGCTTGCGCCCGCCGGTGTCCCTGCAGCCAGCGACGCGATGGTGCCGGTAGTTTGACCGGGCGGCGCACCGAGAGGATTCGCGAATCGTTCGCGGTCTGTGCGCGGTCTGACGCGCGAAAGGCTGGATACGAACGAGCGAGAACCTGCAGGTGGCACACGTGACCGCGCTTTTCGGCGCCAACGTCGATACGGACCGTAGGAGCGCTGAGCGTCCGCGAGCGGGCCATCGCAGGCGCCGCGAGCGGGCCATCGCAGGCGCCGCGAGCCGTCGCAGGCGGCATGCCGTCGGAGTGAGCTGCTCCGTCACTTCCCACGAGCAGGCTGGCGGGGAACGGCCTGCTCGTGGGTGCCGATCAGCAACACTAGCGCCCCGCCTGACGCGGTTGCGCGGCGTTATCGGTGAACAAGTGTACGGGCGAGGAAGCAGGTTGCCGCGACACGCTCCAGTGGAACTTGTGGTTGAAAGCAAGCGGTGCTCGGGTCACGCGGCCCACGCTATTCGGGATGCGGCCGCGCTCGAGTACGGTACCGCCCTTGAGCTCGCCGCCTGTGCGGTGCGGGACAGGCGCGCTTCACGCACGCGGTGCTCGTCATGCTGGCGACGTTCCTAGATGATCATTAACAGCAGCGCTCCCGATGCATAGGTCGTACCATTGCCCGAGCGGTGGTGTTTGCTGATGTCGCGGACGGCTACACGCCGTCGGCTCGGCGCGATTGAACTTTAGCGTTTAAGTCAAGAAATGGAGGTGGCTAATGGCACGTGTGCCGCCGCTAGCTCGTGAACAGGTTGCTGACCTTGAGGACACATTTGTGCAGATCGAGCAACGAATGGGGTTCGTTCCGAACAGCATGCTGACGATGGCTCGCCGGCCAGGCATTGCGCGCGCATTTGGCGGCCTCGCCGCGGCTGTGCGGACGGGTACCGTTGCACCGGACCTGAAGGAGATGGTAGCTCTGGTTGCAAGCACCGCGGCGGGGTGTCGGTATTGCCAGGCCCACACGGCGTCAAACTCTCATGCAAGCGGCAGTGACGCGGAGAAGATCGCGCATGTGTGGACCTATGACACCAGCGCGCTATTCAGCGATGCGGAGCGAGCGGCACTGAGGCTTGCCCACCACGCAGCACTCGTTCCCAACGCGGTAACCGACGCCGACTTCGCGGACCTCCGACGACACTTCGACGACGATGAGGTCGTCGAGATCGTCGCGATTGTCGCACTTTATGGCTTTCTCAACCGGTGGAACGACACGATGGCGACTGAGCTGGAGGCGCATCCACACGCGCTGGCGGACGACCTGCTGAGAGGCACCGGCTGGGAACCAGGTAAGCACGCGCCGACGACGAACTGGCCGTGGTAGACGTGACGGCCGCCGCAGCCGCCAACCGAGGCTGAATGCCGCCGCGCTGGAAGACAGCGCTGATGGCGTGCGCGTCATACGAGGCTGACGAGCTGGGACGCATCGCCGCCGTGGCACCGGCCACGTTCCGACGGGCGCGCTCCGCTGCGAAACGCCGCGCCCAACGTCAGCGCCCCTCTCGAACGCGCTTGCACCCATCCATGACGCCTGCAGCGCGATAGCGCAAGAGCCGCGCGCGTGGCTTTCGGATCGGTTGCCTGCGAGCGCGCGGACGGGCTGGGGCATGGCCAACGCGGATGGCACGCCGACGTGTTTGGCTTTCCACTCGATCGCGGCACGACAGGTGGGCGCCGTGGCGACGCTTCCGAGACGCCCTGAGCGCGTTGTGCGGTGGTAACGGCGTGGGCTTGGTTGGCGCTTCGGTCTCTCCCGCGGCGTCCTTTGGGGGCACCGCGCAACTTCGCCGCAATGCGGGCAAGCGGTCGTCCTCCGTGCGCGAGCGCCTGGGGGTGATCGCGGCAGGTGTACATTCTGCGCCGCGGCGCCGACCTCGTGACGGCCGCCCGTCTGCGGCCAGTCTGCCGCGGAGCCCGCTCCGAGCCCGGGGCATCGACTACGCAGGCCAGCACTACTTCACGCGCTCGTCGGATAGTGCAGGTGGGCCGGCGACTGAGCAACGCCAGGTGGACCTGGCACGCCCGGAGAGCACGGCAGCGAGCGCCTTTGGAGCCGCTGGAGAGCTGATCGACGCGAGCCGATGCGCCATTCGCTGGCGGCGACACGCGCGACCGTGGGTTTCGCTGTCCTATGCTTCCTCGGAGCCGCGGCGATCGCGTGCCACGCTGCCGATCGTCCCCCGGGGGTTGGCTGTGGCATCGTTGATGTGGTCGCGTGAATGTGCCCGACCGTCGGCACGCGGTCCGAGGGGCGGCGGACCGGTATACGGTGCGTCATTTCCGTCTTCTGCAACCCACGTCTATGGGAGATCGCGGGCTGACGGCGATTTGGGGCGCCGTCGCGAAGGCTGCTCGGCTTAAGGCCGATCGAATGTGAACCGTTCCCGCCGTCCCCGGGTCTGACGGGATGAACGGTGTTGATCGGATCGCGGCCGCGTACGCGCAGTCGCCTCGAAACGGACTGGAGGATTGGCTGATGTTCAAACGTTGGCGGATGGTGGCAATGACCGGTGCGACTCTTGCGGTCGCGGGATACGCGCTGAGCGCGACGATCACGGCGACCGCGCGACCGAAGCCGGTGGCGCGAGTCGCGAGCAGCAGCTCGTCGATGATGAGCGTGAACACTGGCGCAAAGATCTCGCTGCTCGCGCCCACGGCCGGCGCGGTGGTCACGGGCAACAGCGTCAGCACGGATGTCGCGATCTCCCATTTCACGGTCGATTGCCGCTACGCCGGTACTGCCCCTCGGATGGGAATCGGCCACTACCACATCCACCTTGATGGCGGGCTGATCAACATGTTCTGTGGCCCGAAGGCGACTGTCAGCCTTGCGAACGTGCCGCCCGGAAAGCACACGCTCGAGTTTCTCGCGGCAGAGAACAACCATGCTGAGGACATGCACTCGGCCAAGTCCGTGAGCTTCGTGTACAAGCCGGCGCATCCACTGACGGTCACCGCGCACCATTTCGCGGGCGCGCCGTCGATCGCGATCGTCTCGCCCAAGAGCGGTGCGACGGTCAGCGGCGGCTTCGACCTCGCCGTGCATGTGCAGAACTTCATCCCGTCGTGTGCGCTGTACGGCAAGCCTAACCTCGCCGGCTACGGCCACTGGCACGCGTTCGTGGACACTGTGAACGGTGGTGCGATGGGCATGGGCACGATGCTCGGAATGAGCTGCGCCAGCTCATTTCACGTGTATCTCAACGGGATCAAGCCGGGCAAGCACACGTTCTACGCCGTCCTCGAAGACAACCTGCACACACCATCGATCAAGGGTCCGCACACCACGGCCTCCGTCACCCTGAATGTGCGATAGGCCGGGCGAGTGCATCCCGACTGGCGTTCGCGATCGTCCCCCGCGGTCGAAGACTGCGGGGGACGAGACAGCGCACGCCAGTCGCGGCACGGCCTACGTGTAAGGGGGCATGTGTCACCGAACGAGCCGATGCAGCCATTGCTGAGCGAGAACCTCGGCGCGCGAAGGCTCGGCCGCGCCGGGTTCCTGGGCCTGCTCGGGGCGGGCGTCGCCACGCTCTTCTATGGCAAGCAGATCTCGAGCGTCACCAGCGCGGTGACGAAGCCGATCGCGGACGCCACCGGTATCAACAGCATCGTGCCATCGAGCGGCTGGCGCATCTACACGGTCGCCGCCACGATGCCGACCTTCGACCCCGCGACATGGCGGCTGCGCATCGACGGGCTCGTGCGCCGGCCTGTCGAGCTCTCCTACGACGCGCTACTCGCGCTACCGAAGGCCGAGCAGGTCTCGACGTTTCACTGCGTCACCGGCTGGACGGTCACCGGGGTGCGCTGGGGCGGCGTGCGCTTTCACGACCTGCTCGCGGCGGCGCAGCCGCTGCCGCAGGCGCACGCGGCGCACCTCGTCTCGGCGGAGATCCCCTACGACGACTACCTCGATCTCCACCAGGTCGCCCTGCCCGACGCGATGCTCGCCTACGAGATGGACGGGCAGCCCCTGCCACAGGAGCACGGCGCCCCGGTGAGGGTCGTAATCCCCGACATGTACGGCTACAAGAACGTCAAGTGGGTCAACCGAATCACGCTGGTCCCCAGGCAGGATCTGGGGTACTGGGAAAAGCTCGGGTACGACGTCAACGCGTGGGTCGGTCGCTCCAACGGCTATGGCTGACGCCGCGACAAGCCGGCCCGCCGCGAGGCGCGGGCGAGCACCCCGCCCGGGCTACGTTCGGCGCTTCACGCTGACCGAGCGGCTCCTGCACTGGGTGCACGCGAGCGCGTTCTTCGTGCTGCTCGGCTCCGGCCTCGTGCTCTACCTCCCCGCATTGTCGACCGCCGTGGCACGACGGGCACTGATCAAGGACATCCACTTCTGGACGGGCATCTCGTGGGCAGGCGCCCTGCTGCTGATCGTGCTGGCGGGAAACCGCGCAGCGCTCCTGCGGACCGTGCGCGAGATCGACCTGTTCGATCGTGACGACCGCCGCTTCCTGCGCGGACGGACGGGAAGCCCGCAGGGACGGTTCAACGCCGGTCAGAAGGTCAACGCGATCATCACCGCCGCGTTCGCCGTCCTCTTCTTCGTCTCCGGGCTGCTGCTCTGGCTGGGCGAGCGCAACACGGACATCCGCCTCGGCGGGACGATCTTCCTGCACGACGCGCTGATGTACGTCTCCGTCGTGATCGTCATCGGGCATCTGTATCTCGCGCTGATCAACCGCAGCACCCGTCACGCGCTGCGCGGGATCGCGCTGGGCACGGTGCGCGAGGACTGGGCGCGCGCACACCATGCCAAGTGGCTGCCGCTCGCTACCGACGACGGTACGCGGACGCGACAGACGGACACCCACGCCCGGGGTGTTGGGAACCCTCACGACACGAGCGATGAGCTGACGGTGTAAGGAACGAGGTACGCAACGCTCACGCGGTGGCGCACCGCGACCTGTTCGGGTTCGCGACGCATGGCGACCCTGCGACGCGCGCTGCTTGTTAGCGTGCCCGCGCTCAGGCCTGTCTGATCATGCTCGCCGGCGAGGCTGCCGGCGCGCGAGCGCAGCGGGCTGCCCAACTACTCGCGGCCACTCCCGACATGGGCTGGAACGCCCTTCTCGCGGGCCTCGGCGGCGCCGGCGAGGCGGCGATCCTGAAGCAGACCGGCCGGCTCAAGACTCGACTCGGGCTGATGGCAGGGGCAGCGCAGCTCGACGGGCCAGGTCGCGTCGCGCTCGTACCCCACGGGCGGGTCATCACTTCATGCGCTCATCGATCGCATCGACGAGTCTCGGCGGCGACGTAGATGGCGGCGAGTAGCGGGTCTTCTCGCCCCGGCGGGCGCCGCTCGCCTCCACGACGCCCCTTGGCGTGCGTGATCGCGATCCAGCCGAGCCGGCCCCGGGAATCGCCCGCCCAACCGTCCAACTCGCCGTCTCATCGGTCCGTCACGAGCCGCCCGGAAGTGGACTCGCCCGCCGAGGCGCGCCCCTGCGCGGTCGCCGCGGTGCTCGCAACATGGGCGACCGTGCGTTTAAGCGGCGGCTCGATCCGATCACGACCTTTCGGCGTGCGGGCCGGCAGTCGAGTCGGTGTTCCATCCATTAAGCAAAGCCTGGATACACGAGCCGCGCTGCGCCCCGCATCGTGTTAGTACTCGATGGGTCCGGGGAACGCTCGCTCTACCTCGGGCATGAGCCTCTTCTCGTGGTGGCGCAGGTAGAGGATGGAGGCAATGATCCACGCGGCGCCGGCGATGCCGAGCGCCACGTCGACGCTGGTGCTGGCTTTTGCGAGCGCGTGTCCGAGATAGAAGTAGCCGAGCCCGTAGACGAGCGCCCAGATGACGCCGCCGCTGGCGTTGAAGAAGAGAAAGCGCCGCCATGGCATGCGCGTGGTGCCAGCAAGAAATGCGGCCCACGTTCGCAGAATCGAGATGAAGCGGCTGACGAACACGACCTTGCCACCGTGGCGCATGAAGATGTAGCGTCCTAGCTTCAGGCGCTTGTCTGTTAGACGGACATACTTGCCGTAGCGCGTGGCTAGTCGCCAGCCGCCCCAGTGTCCGAGGCCGAACCCGACGTTGTCGCCGATGATCGCTCCGGCGGCGGCCGCCGCGACGACGCCGGCGATGCTGAGGCGGTGGGTTGTTCCCGCGTATGTGGCGGCCGCGATCAACGCGGTCTCACCGGGGAACGGCACGCCGAGGCTTTCGATCGCGACGAACGCGAATACGACCACATAGCCCCAGCTGGCGAGCAGGTGGTCGATCTCCTTGCCGCTGATCAGGAGTGTTGCAGCGACGTGAATCATCGGCGTGGGGCGGGTGGACGGCGGCGCGGTGCGAAGAGCGTGATCAACGGGATGCCCCGGGCTCCGCGTGAGGTGCGCGGGCGGGGGTGGCGAGACCTCACCGCGGATGTCGGTCTCCGCGCAGCCGAGGAGTGGCGGAGGGACGAATCGGTGCCGGTGCCAGCGCACGCCTGGACGTGGCCAGCACGGCTCAGGTCCAGCTGCGGGCGCTTCTGTCTCGCGGTCACGGCGCCGCGGGGCTGACGGCGCCGGCGGCCCTGGCGGGGGTGAGCGCGGGTCCGTGGGCGAGCACGCAGAGCGACGGGTAGCCGCGCAGGATGACGCGACTACTGATGGGCGTGAAGCCGGCGTGCTCGAGTGCCGGTCTGGGATCAAACGCGCGCAGGCCGCCCAATCGGGAGGGCGCGCTGCGTGCGGCGGCGTTGCAGGCGGTCGCGACGGGACGCATCAGCCCGCGCGGTGGCACGATCGGCGTCACCGTGACCAGTCGTCCGCTGGGACGAAGGACGCGAGTGAGCTGCGAGAGCGCTGCGGCGAGCACGGCGTCGGGCAGGACGTGGAGGACGTAGGACGCTACGACAATGTCGAAATCGCTCGCGGGGAATGGCAGGTCCAGCGCGTCGCCGTGGTGCACGGTCCAACCGGATGGCAGGGCTGGCACGCGTGCCAACATCGCCGTCGAGGCGTCGATGCCGACCACGACGTCCGGTCGCCCAGGACGCTTGGCGAGCTCGCGAAGGACCATTCCCGTTCCGGTGCCGAGGTCCAGCAGCCGATCGAGGGGCCGCGGGTCGGCCATGTTGAGCGCAGCTCGCACGGCCGATCGCTCGAGCCACGCCTGGCGGTCGTAGTGGCCGGCGAGTAGCTGCCACGGGTCCGCCGGGACGGCTTTTGTCCGGCTTCGCGCGAATGTGGTCAGGCGTGCCATCCGACCGAGTATCGCGAAGCGGCCTGTCCAGCCGAGGACGGCGGATCGGGCGGCATGTCCTGGTCGTCGTCGGTCGGCCTCGCCCGGCGGGGTTTCGGTCAGTTTGCGTGGACCTCCACGCCCTTCCAGAACGCGACGTGCCGGCGGATCTTGCGAATCCATGGCCACGGCAGCGGATAGCTCCAGGCGGCGTTGGTGTTGCGTTCTCCATCGACTTCGATCGCGTAGTACCGGGCGACGCCTTTCCACGCGCACAGCGACACCATGACGCTCGAGTGCAGATACTCGCTGCGAACCGACTCCGGCGGGAAGTAGTGGTTGCCTTCGACGACGACGGTGGCGTCGCTTTCTGCGATCGTCGTGCCCTTGTACACAGCGCGCATACGTGGTCCTTACGAACGGTGGTTCGCGGAAGCTCTTCGGCTTGGACCGACCTTGCCGGCTAAGGATTCAGCCGGTCGACTTGCGTCGCGTTCGCGTGTGGGCGACATCACGGCTTACTCGCTTCCGAATCCTCGGCCCAAACGGCGGGTCTATACGGACGATGGAGGAGCATTGCCAGAAATCGGCGATCAGCGACGGGCGGGGACGCTTGCCGGGGCCGTCTTCCAGTCGCCCGTGCGGCTCGCGCGCGTCATCGACCGGCGCGGCCCGCTCGGTGGCACGCGCCCCTCTTGAATCGGCTTGGTTGCTGGCTGATGGCTCGCGACCGCTATGACCTGATCGTCGTGGGTGGCGGGACCGGCGGCATCGTCGCCGCGCTGATCGCTGCCGGCGCTGGCGCCCGGGTTGCCCTCGTCGAGCGCTCGCGCCTCGGCGGGGACTGTCTCTGGACCGGCTGCGTGCCGAGCAAATCTCTCCTGGCCGCCGCCGAGCTCGCGCACCGCATGCGCACGGCGGACACCGTCGGCTTGACTCCCACGGAGCCCCGAATCGACTTTGCGACGGTGATGGCACACGTCGACCGTGCACGCCAGACCATCGCGCCCCAAGACTCGGCCGAGCGGCTGCGCCGCGAGGGTGTCGATGTGATCGAGGCGAGCGCGCGCTTCGAGGGACCCGGGGCACTGTCGGTCGACGGGCGCGCGCTGGCGTTCCGTAAGGCGATCGTCGCGACCGGCTCGCGACCGGCGCTGCCAGCGATCCCGGGCCTCGCAGACGCCACGCCATTGACGAGCGAGAACGTCTGGGAACTACGGACGCTGCCCGAGCGGCTGGTGGTGTTGGGTGGCGGCCCGATCGGTTGCGAGCTGGCGCAGGCGTTCGTACGGCTCGGCGCTCAGGTCACGCTGGTCGAGATGGCGCCACGGCTGCTGCTCAAGGAGGAGCCGCGAGCGAGCGAGCTGGTAGCTTCGCGGCTACGCGCCGACGGCGTGCGTGTGCACGTGGGAACCGAGGCTCTGTCGGTGCGCAACACCACCGCTGGCGGCGGTGGTGAACTGCTCACGAGCGCAGACGACCCAACCGAGGCGATCGCGTTTGATCGGATCCTTGTTGCCGTTGGGCGCTCGCCGCAGACCGACGAACTTAACCTCGAGCAAGTCGGAGTTGGTACGGATCCGCGTGGCGCGGTGATCGTCGACCGGCGATTGCGTACCACCGCGAGGCACGTGTACGCGGTGGGCGATGTGACCGCGGCGCTACCGTTCACGCATGTCGCTGCCTACCACGCTCGTGTGGCGGTGGTCAACGCGTTGTTCGCCGGGCGTCGCAAGGTCAACTACGCGGCGGTGCCGTGGGCCACATTCACCGATCCTGAGGTCGGCCGGGTCGGAATGACCGAAGACGAAGCGCGCAGCCGTTGGGGCGAACGCGTCGTCACCAGCTCGTTCGACTACGCGGATCTGGACCGTGCCGTAACCGCCGGCACCGGCTACGGCTTCGCGAAGCTCGTCGGCGATCGGAAGGGTCGACTCGTCGGAGCGACCGTCGCGGCGGTCGGCGGCGGCGAGGCGATCGCGGAGCTCGCAGCGTGGGTCGCGGTCGGCGCGCGCATCGACCGTGTCTCGCAAACAGTTCACGCCTACCCGACGCTCGCCGAGGGGTCGGCGCGAGCAGCCGACGACTACCTGCGGGCGAAGCTATCGCGGCCACGAATGCAGACCGTGACCCGCACGGTGCTGCGAATCCTGCGCGTGCTCGACAGCGCAGCCTAGACCTGACGTGCGAGCTGCGGACCGGCTCTCCTTCCGCGACGCAGTCAGGTACTGCGCCAGTCCGGAACGCCTGTGCAGAACCGCGAGCATCGCACTCGTGGTCGGCCTGATCCTGACGGCCGTCAACCAACTACAGGTCATCCTTGACGGACATCCCACCCTCGCAACGTGGATCCGCTGCGCAGCGAACTTCCTGATCCCATTCGTCGTGTCGAACCTCGGAGTGCTCACCGGGGCGCGCTCCGACGCGAGCGGCACGGACTGAAACCGGTCCACCCACCGGCGGGCGCCAGCTGGATCGCGCGGGCCGACGCCATCTTGTCGCGCTGTCTGGGTGGCATGCGGCCATGTCAGCGCCGTGAGATGGCGGGCGGCCCGCGGTCCAACGTGGGCAGGCTGGGAGCCGTGGCTCGACTCGCGCTAGCCGACGCACAAAAGCTCGGCTGCGGTCGCTCGCCGCAACCTGCGCGCGAACGGATGACCGCCCAACGCGAGCCGGCGCGAGGGAAGAACGATCAGGTCGAAGTTCTGCGCCGCAGCCCACGCAGCAAGCGGCGGATCGTGGGTCCCGACGAGACTCTTGAAAGTCGCCCGGTTGGCCGCGTCGCCCAGAATCTCCCGTGCCGCACGCAGCTCACGCTCAGCTGTCTCGCGGACTGCACAGTTGAGGACCTCAACAGACGGCCCGCAGCAACGCGAAGGAAGGCTCTGTGGGGCGAGCGTCACGACCGTCAGATGGCTGTCCGCGTCGATTAGCTCGGCCGCCGCTCGTAGCGCCGCGACGCCGTTCCGTGTTGACTCGAACAGCACGAGAATGCGCGCCAGCGGCCGTGCGGTCACCTCGCTTCGGTCGTCGATCGCGGCGGCCGGTTGGGCCGAGTGGACGTTCATGCGGGGAGGTTCATGCTGAGGTGGTCGCTCGTTCCGCTCAATGGTTCTTCGACGCGACAGAACGGCAGTTCAGGCAATCGATCGCCAAAGATCAAAGATCGAAATCACGGCGTGCGGACCGCTTTTCGGTTACCCGACGAGCCGAAGCTCCGCGACGGTCGCCCGCCGCAGCCTGCGCGCGAACGGATGACCGCCAAACGACAGCCGACGCGCGGGAAGTACGATCACATCGAAGGTCTGCTGCGCGGCCCACTCGGCAAGCGGAGGGTCGCGCATACCGACGAGGCTCTTGAAGGTCGCCCCGCGGGATGTATCGCCAAGGATCTTCCGAGCCTCGGCCAGCTCGCCCTCGGCCGCCTCGCGGATTGCGCAGTTGAGGGGCTCAACAGTCGCCCCACGACTGCAACAGCGCGGCTGAACGCTCTGCGGCGCCAGCGTCACGACCGTCAGGTGGGTGTCGCCGCCGCAACAGGCCGCAGCCTCTCGGAGCGCCGCGGCGCCGTTGGCCGTTGCATCAAACAGCACGAGAACGCGCGCAGGCGGTCGTTCATTCGCACCACTTCGGTCACTGAACGCATCCTGCGGGTCGGTCGATCGGATGTTCATGTGCACGGGGTCATCGGTGCGGGTCCATGGTAGTCAGACCCTGCCGTGGCGCAGAGGATTCAGCGGTCTCGACCGTCGTACGCCAGCGATCCGATCCGCGGCGTCGCTGACGAGCGGGTGGGCTTCGCCCACACGTGGGATCGGCCGGGCTTAGGATGCGCGAGTGCGGGTCGGGATCATCACCGGCTCGGCGAGCTACTCGCTTGCCGATCTTCAGGTCGAGGAGGAGCGCGACGTTCGGACGCGTTTTGGGAACGTGAGCGCCACGATGGGTCGCCTCGCGGGCGTCGAGGTCGTGCATCTCTCGCGCCACGGTGAGGGCCATGCCCGGCTGTCAAATCACGTGAACCATCGCGCGCACGTGCTCGCGATGCGCGAGCTGGGTGCGCAGGCGGTCATCGGGCTCAGCGTCTGCGGAGCGGTCGACCCGACGATCGAGCTCGGCTCGCTGATTGTGTTCGACGATCTGCACTTTCCGGCGAACCGGCTGCCCGACGGGTCGCTGTGCTCGCTCTACGACGAGCCGGGTACCCCTGGACGCGGGCACTGGATCTTTGAGGAGCCGTTCTCCGAGCCGCTACGGTCTGCGTTGCTTGAGGGTTTGGACGGCACGGGCGTGGTGGTGCGCCCGGGTGGTTGCTACGGCCATGTCGACGGGCCTCGTTTCAACACGCGCAGCGAGATCCGCATGCTTGCTGCCTGTGGAGTGTGCGCCGTCAGCCAGACCGCAGGACCAGAGACCGTCTTGTGCGGTGAGGCGGAGCTGCCGTACGCCCTGGTGGGCTACGCCACCGACTATGCCAATGGGGTGCGCTCCGAGCCGACGCCGGTCGCCGAGCTGATGGCGCTCGTCGCCCGAAGCACGACCGTGTTTGCGTCAGCCCTCACGGTGGCGCTGCCGCGGCTCGCCCAGGCGCAGATTGAACCAACGGGCGCGAACGTACGATGGGATTGACGCGCCTGGCCGGCGTGATCCGCCACGTGTCGATCAGCCGGTGAATCCTTTGCGGTAGCGTTGCGGTCGTAGGGGCGTGACCGCGCAGCTAGGATCCCCCCGGCGCGAACGTCGGCCGGCGGCCACGGTGGTGCGCGCCGTTGCCGCGCTCGCCGCCAAAGCGCGGGCGCTTGAGCTGGCGACCCGACCCATGGCGCCCGAGCTCGAGGCTGCGCTGGCTCGCCGGTGGGAGGAGTTGCCGGACCATGTGAAGACGCCGGCGCAGGTGCTCGGGCGACGAATGTCTGGCTGCGAGGGCACGCACGGCGTGTTCCCGCGCTGCGATCTCGCGTGCACGCCGTGCTACCACTCGGCCGAGGCCAACCGTGTCCGCATCGATGGGGCTCACACGCTCGCCGAGGTCAATGCTCAGATGCGCCTGCTGCACGAGCAACGCGGTCCGGGCCAGCACGCTCAGCTGATCGGCGGCGAGGTCACGCTGCTGCCGGCGGAGGACCACGCCGCCGCGCTGCTCGCGATGCGCCGCCACAAGCGCAAGCCGATGAGCATGTCCCACGGTGACTTCGACTACGAGTACCTGCTCGCGGTCGCGCTTGGGCAAGATGGCCGGCCGCGGTTCGAGCACCTCTCATTCGCGGGTCACTTCGACTCGCTGATGTTCGGCCGCCGGGGCCTGCGCCGCCCGCGCAGCGAGGCGGAGCTCAACCCCGCGAGGCGGAGCTTCTGCGAGATGTTCCAGCGCCTCGAGCGCGAGCACCGTGTCAGCCACTACCTGGCGCACAACATGACCGTGACGCCGCGCAACGTGGGCCAGGTGGCGCAGGTGATCCGTGACTGCCGTGACTACGGCTTTCGGATGTTCTCCTTTCAGCCGGCCGCGTTCGTGGGCAACAGAGCGCGCTGGAAGGAGGACTACCGCCAGTTCACCGACGATGAGGTGTGGGCCCAGGTTGAGGATGGTGTCGGCTGCCGCCTGCCTGCCGACGTGTTCCAGGTCGGAGACCCACGGTGCAACCGTACTGTCCACGGCGTGTTCGTCGGCGAGCAATACGTGCCGCTGCTCGACTCGACCGATTCGCGCGATCTGGCGGTCCGCGACGCCTACTACGAGGTGTTTGCCGGCATGGACTTCGAGGTCAGCGGGCCGCTGTTGGCCGCTCGCTTAGCGCGTGCGGTCGTCCCGCACCCGCGCGCCCCGGGACTCGCGATCGGCTGGGCGAGGCGGTTCGTCAGCCGCGCCGGCGGGCTGCGCGCCGTGCGCCGTCATGGCCTGCGTCCGGTCACGTTCGTGATGCACAGCTTCATGGACGCGCGTGTCGTTCGTCCGGCCTGGGAGCTCACGCGGAACGGGCTCGTCGCGGAGGATCCCGAGGTCCGCGCGGCACAGGAGCGCCTCGCAGCCTGCTCCTACGCGATGGCCCACCCGGAAACGGGGGAACTCGTCCCCGCGTGCGTACAGCACTCGGTTCTCGACCCGGTCGAGAACGTTCGTCTCGCCAGGCTTCTTCCGGTAGTAGTGCCCGGCGGATCACGACGCCCGCCGGACATTGCACCGCGCGAGCCTGGCGCGACGTCCGCTCCTCACACACCGGCGGCCGGTCTCGCGACCGAGCGCGACGCCACCGGATCATGAACACGGGTCCGTACTCGCAGCTCGCACCGAAGCTGGCAAACGCGACGATCACGAGCTCATTCTGTGGCGCCGCAAACCCAAGACGATGCCCGCAAACGCCCGCCAGCACTCCTCCAGTTGCCGGGCCGGGATCCAGCCAAGCCGGGCGACTGCCGCGTGTTCTGCTCCTACGCCGACACGCCATGCCCACCGAAGCAGGCCGGCCGGGAAATCCTTTGACCGCAGCGCGACGTCCAACGTGCATCGTATTAGCCGCCGATGCACGTTGGACGTCGCCAATTTGATCGAACGGAGACCGGCCAGTGTCGACGAGACTTGACGATTCCCGGTGGCGGCCGCTGCACACGCGGATCCTGCTCGCGCTCGGGATTGGCTGGGCGCTGGACGCGTTTGAGATCCAGATCGTCGGGAGCGTGATCAAGCCGATCGCGGTCAGGTTCTCGCTGTCCGCGACCGACCAGACGGTGTGGGTTTGGGTGGTGTGGTTTCTCGGGCTGATGCTCGGAGCGCTTGTGTTCGGCTATCTTGCCGACCGCGTCGGGCGCCGCAGGCTGTTCGTCGCGACGCTGGTGATGTATTCCGTCGCGGCGGTCCTGACTGCGTCATCGTGGAGTTTTGGGTCATTCCTGCTGTTCCGTTTCCTTACCGCGCTTGGCGTCGGCGGCGAATACTCGGCGGTCTCCTCGGCGATCGCGGAGTTCATGCCCGCTCGGCGGCGTGGGCGCACGAACGCGCTGGTGATGAACTTCTGGTCAGTTGGCGGGATCGTCGCCGGCTTGGTCGCGATCCTGTTCGTCTCCGGGGTCCTGGGTGCGACCGGCTGGCGCTACGCGTTCCTGTTCGGCGCCGCCTCCGCCGCATATGGCCTGTACGCGCGGCGGCTGATCCCGGAGTCTCCGCGCTGGCTCGCGTCGCGAGGACGAATCGCGGAAGCCAACGTTGTGATCGAGTCGATCACGGGAAGCCCCGGTGACGCCGAGCACTATGACCCGCGCGAGCTTGGCGGCACGTTCGTCGAGCATCTGCGCGAGCTGTGGCGTGAGCACCGCGGCAAGCTGCTGTTTGGGATGGCGCTCGATTTCTCCGAGGCCGGCGCCTACTACGGCCTGTTCACCTTCCTGCCGGTGTTCGTGCTGACCCGCGGTGTCGTCGACGTCGGAGCGGGCACTGTCCCCTACTACTACGTGATCGCGAACGTCGGCGGGCTCGCGGGCGGGCTGCTGGTCAGCTGGACGCTGGATCGCTTTGGTCGAAAGCCGACGGTGTTCCTGTCCTACACGGCGGCGGCCGGGTCGGTGCTGCTCGTGGCGGCGGCTGCGCGCAGCGGCTCACCGGGTTGGACGCTCGCGGCGGTCACCTTCGCCGTGTTCTGCGCGAGCTGCGCGTGGATGTCGGCCTACCCGACGTTCTCAGAGCTGTTTCCCACCCACCTGCGCGCTACGGGTATCGGCGTATGCGTCGGGTTCGGCCGGATCGGCGCAATCGTCGGCGTCGTCGTGCTCGCCGAAACAGCGACCGCGTTCGGCCTCTGGACGGCGTTTGTGTGCCTGGCTGGCCTGTGGCTTATCGGCAGCGTGGCGGCAGGGGTGTGGTGGTCGCGCGGCGTCGAAGGCCGCGGACAGGCGCTTGAGGCCCTGGCGCATGCCTGACCCGTGGCGCCAGACTGATCCGCCAGCGCCCGGCACGTTGCCGACGCGTCCGGCGGCCATCGCTCCTGCACGCGAGTCCGACCGCGCGGCCGCTCCACCCTCGACCAGCGGCGCTCGCTGACCGTCGCCCTCACAGATGGTGAGCTGTGGGCTCGTGAGCAGCTGGGTGCGCTGCGCGCGCGCCGCTTCTCGCCGCCGGCGATCCTGGCATTCCTGCTTGCTTCACAGGCACGCGCTCACGCGACGCGCACCGCGCGTCCCGACCTCGCACGACAAGGACTGGTGTGGGCGTGCCTCGGTACCGCCGCCTGGCTCGCCGTTGCGGCGGCAGGTCCGCGGCGGCTGCGCGCTACGGCGCCGGCCGGACTCGCATGGTGGGGGGCGTGCGTGCTGATGCTCGACTGGCACCTTGGCATGGTCGAGACACCCGACGGACGCCCGCGCCGACTTGGCCCGGCCGACGCGTTGACGCTCGCGCGGGCATGGCTCGTGCCGATCGTCTGGCATCGCCCCGACGCGCTGAGCTGCATCGTCGCCGGCGTCAGCGACGCGATCGACGGCCCGCTCGCGCGCCGTCGCGCACCAACGCGCGCCGGACGAGACTTCGACTCGATCGTCGACGCCTGCTTCGCGACGGCCGCGCTTCGTGGCGCAACGCGCCACCGGCTGCTCGAACGTTGGGCGGTGCGCACGCAGGCGGCCTGGCTGGTCGTCGGCGTCGCCCACGCCGCCCATGCGTACTTCCTTGAGATCGACCAGCCCGACCCTTCGCTCACGCGCGCAGCACGGGTTTTCGCGCCGCTGCGCACCGCCGGCCTGATCCTCGGAGCGGCCGGCCGCCGGCGCGGCGGGAGCGCACTGCTTGGCGGCCACGCACTCGCGAGCGTCGCCCTGACCGGGTACCAGCACGCGCGCGGCGCAGGCCGCGGCCTGCGGACGCCGGCGACACCGGTCGGTCCCCGTCGGCTCTGCCGGCGAGGATCGGTCGCAGACGCGGACATGCCGGCCGTTGAAGCGGTGGCGGTTTGACGCGGATTGCGGTATGCGGCGGACCGTACGCCAACCCGTGGGCGCTCACGGCGATGCTCGCCGACGCGCGCAGCCGTGGTTGCGAGCGGATCTTCTGCCTGGGTGACCTCGGTGGCTTCGGCGCCGACTGCGACGCGATCTGGCCGCTGTTGCTCGATGGCGCCGTCGAATGCATCGCCGGCAACTACGACGTCGCGATCGGTCGCGGCGACGCCGACTGCGGGTGCGGTTACACCGACGCGCGCGACAACCACTACGCCCAGCTGATCTACGACCACACGCTCGCCTACACCAGCCGCGAGTTCGCAGCGTGGATGCGCCGGCTCCCGTTCGAGCGCCGAGAATTGATCGACGGCGTCGACGTGCACATGGTCCACGGCTCGCCGCTGGCGATCAACGACTTCATGTGGGAGTCGCTCTCCGATGATGAGCTCGAGATGCGACTCGCTCTCAGCAGCGCCGACGTGCTGCTGTGCACCCACACCGGCATCCCGTGGCAGCGGCGCGTGCAGGGTTGCCTGGTGGTCAATGTCGGCGCGGTCGGGCGGCCGGCGAACGACGGTCGCCCACAGACGTGGTATGCGGTGCTGGACCTGGAGGACGGGTGGGCAGGCGCAGAGCTGGTGGCGCTCGACTACGACTGGTCGGCGCAGGCCGCGTCGATGCGTGCAGCGGGGCTCCCGGAGGCGTTCGTGGAGACGATCGAGACCGGGTGGTGGACGACATGCCTTGAGATCGTGCCGGCGCGCGAGCGCGCCCGCGGACGCTTCCACATCTACCGCGGATCACTCGGCGAGGGCTGGGCGAACAGCGGCGTCGGGTGGGCACAGCCGCCCGCAGCGGAGCAGAACGATCGCCCCGTCATCGAGCTGTTCGGTAGCTCGGCGTTCCCGCCGCGTCTGTGGGTGTACACCAACTTTCACTGCAACCTGGCCTGCGACTACTGCGTGGTCGCGTCATCGCCGCGCGCGTCTCGGCGGTCGCTGGGGTTCGAGCGGCTGCGCGAGCTCGTCGACGAAGCGCTCAGCGAAGGGTTCAGCGAGCTCTACCTGACCGGCGGCGAGCCGTTCCTGGAGCCCGACATCGTCGCGATGCTCGACTACGCGAGCGAGCGGATCGACACCGTCGTGCTCACCAACGCCATGCTGTTCACGGGCCGACGGCGCCGCGAGCTCGCGCGACTCGCGGGGCGAGAACGACTCGTCGTGCAAACCTCGCTCGACGGAGCCCGGCCGGCTACCCACGACGCGTGGCGGGGCGCCGGCTCATTCGAGCGCACGCTCGACGGGATCAGCTTCGCACGAGAGCTGGGCTTGGGGGTGCGGGTCGCGATGACCGAAACACCCCAGAACCGCCACGAGGTCGAGGACCTGCGCGCGATACTCGCCGCCCTCGGGGTCACGGGCGACGCGTTCGCGGTGCGGCCGCTCGTACGGCGCGGCCTGGCCGCCACGCAGGCGGCCGCGATCGACGTCGATGACGGGCTGCTCGCGCCTGAGCTCACCGTCAGCGCCGACGGCGTGCACTGGCATCCGATCGGCGGCGATCTCGAATCGAGCCCAGACCTGCTCGTTGCCCCGGGAGTCGTCGCGCTCCGGGAAGCGAAGCAGCTGATCGTCGAGCGGTTCCTGACCCTCCGACAGGCCGACGGCACGCTGCCTGCAGCCTTCCGTTGCGCCGTATGACCGCCGTGCTCATCATGGCCCGCGCACCACGCCCGGGAACCGCGAAAACCCGCCTCGAGCCGCTGCTCGGCCAAGACGGCTGCGCGCGGCTGCAAGCTGAGCTGATTCGCAACACTGCCGGGTGGGCTGCTCGCTCCGCGGCGCGGGTCTGGCTCGCATTCACCCCGCACGACGCGGGCGCCGAGTACGCCAGACTCATCCCACGACAGGTCGATTTGTTTCCACAAGTCGAGGGGGACCTCGGCGCTCGCCTTCGCAGCGCGACCGATCGCATCTTCCGCGACTACGCCGGCCCGCTGAGCGTGATCGGGACTGACGCGCCGCTGCTCGGTCCGCGCCAACTCCGCGCAGCCGTGCGCGCGGTGGTCGAGGGAAGCGACGCCTGCCTGGTTCCCGCGTTTGACGGCGGCTACGCCCTCATCACGCTCGCGCGTCACACGCCGGCGGCGTTCGACCTTCCCGCCGACGCGTGGGGTGGACCCGACGTGCTCGAGCTCACGCTAGGGGCGCTGCAAGCCGACGGGCGCACGAACCGCGTCCTGGCACCGGTCCGCGATCTCGACACCCCGGCCGACGCGCTCGCCCTGCGCGCGAATCCGTCCTGTCCAGCTGCGCTACGACCGCTGCTGGCATCGGAGACGACTTCGGCATGAGCACGGCCAAGCTCGTCTCGATCGTCGTTCCCGTGCTCGACGAGGCGACGACCATCACAGGCCTGCTCGACCACCTCGCGACGCTGCCAGGGAACTGGGAGGTGATCATCGCCGACGGCGCCTCCCGCGACAGCACCCGCGAGCTCGCCGCCGGGCACCCATCAAAGCCACGGCTCGTGCACGCCCCGCGCGGCCGGGCGCTGCAGATGAACGCCGGCGCGCACGCGGCCACCGGCGAGACACTGCTCTTCCTTCACGCCGACACACGCCTGCCCCCAAACGCACACGCCAGTCTGACCAGCGCGCTTGCCGACCTGGCAGTGCTCGGCGGCAACTTCGCGCTGCGCTTCGACGGCGCCGACCGGTTCTCGCGCCTACTCGGCCGCTGGTACGCGCTCCAGCGACGCACAGGCATTTACTACGGCGACTCCGCGATCTGGCTGCGCACCACAACGTTCGAACGCCTCGGCGGGTTCCGCCCACTGCCGATCATGGAGGACTACGACCTTGTCCGCCGCCTCGAGCGCGCCGGGCAAACGCGCTGCGTGCACGGCCCGGCGATCACGTCCGCGCGCCGCTGGCAGCAGCTCGGGTTGCCGCGAACGATCGCCTCGTGGATCGCGATCCGCTGGCTGTACCTCGCCGGCATGCCACCGCAGCACCTCGCCCGTCTTTATCGCCACGCCCGCGAAACCCGGTGAGTCGCGGCGTAGTCGACCACGAACGCGCCCCGCGTCCGGACGCGTGGGCGATTGGAGGAGGTCGCGCGACGCGAGCACCGAGGTAGAGTCGGTGCGGTCCCCTGAAAGAGGAAGGCAGCGCGTGCCGCCGCCCAACGACGCGCTTGTGATTGAGATTGAGTGCTCGTGTGAACCAGGAATATCGTCGCTCCCTTCCCGTCGGGAGTCGCAAACGTTGGGCTGGTGATTGCTCGTCTGGACGGGGCCGCGGGCGCGCTATTGCCCCGCATCGAGCAGGTCTTTGAGACCACGATATCCGCCCTCGGCTAGCCGATGCGCGGAAACCGCGAAATACCCAGGGGTTGCCGAGATACCCAAGCCGTCGACGAGCCGGTTCATGAGGTTGAAAAGTGCGCATACCGAGACAGCGTCGTGCAACGCGCGCTCGTCCCACCCTGCCTTCAGCACCGACTCGGCGTCCGCCTGGGTGATTCGGCTCGGCGTGAGCGTGAGCTTTCGAACGTAGCCAAGGATCGGCTTCATTCGCTCGTGCACCGGCCCGTTGCCGAGATCGTCGAGTAGCTCCCTCAGCGTTCCTTCAGCGATGCCAAAGGCCTCGGCGGTGGCGGTATGCACACCCTGGCAATACTGACACCCGTTCAGCCCCGACACGTAAGCAGCGATCAACTCGCGCTCGGCTACACTCAGCGGCGACGGACCGCGCAGCAGCACTTCGTGGTAGTCGAGAAGTGGCCGCGCCGCGTCGGGAAACGCCTCGAACACGTCAAGGAGCGCTGCGTCTGGCGGAAGCGACGGCAGATAGGGCATCCTGTTCACCTCTGACACTCGAGTCGGTACTCCGGCGTTTCCGTGCGCCAAGAACCCGACGGGCGGTTCACCGAAGCCTGACGGGCAAACGATGGCATAGGTTCTCGCGCGCGGCGCGCTCTTGTCACCGATGCCGAGCCGTTCGGTTGACGCGACATGACGGCGATACGCGCGGCTCCCATTATCTCGCTCTAGTGGGCTGGGGCGTCGTCAGCGTCGTGATAGCGCGGGCGCGGCGATCGTTGGCGGACGCTCGTTGGCTTCCTCAGCGCTACGACGCAGGAGACACTCCCTGAGCGAATCGTTCTCGGCCTGCAACCCGGCAACTCGCTGGCGCAGCGCCTGCACCGCCTGCAGCAGGCCGTCTATCGTCGCCTGTGCCCGGCGAAGGCGAACGTCCGACGGTGCGGTCTCTGCAAGGCGCCCAGCGCGGCCAGGTTGTTGCGGCCGCCCAACCAGGCTACGGGCACACCGCACGGCCTCCACGTTTGGTCCCCGAGTAGCCACACCAATCTGAGCCCGTCCGCTGCGAAAAGGATTCGAACCTGTGCCGCGCGGGCGACACGCGCACTTGGAGCCCCAACCGCGGGTGCCGCCCGCGCCATATGCGGGCAGGCGCGTCAACGAGACGGCCCCCGCCGGCCAGCGAACCCACGTGTAAATTGGCTTCGCGGGCCGCCTGGCGCGGCGCGTCTGCTGCTCGTGTGCGCGAGCAGCAGGACCGTGCCACGTGGAACCCCGAACGCGACAGCTCGCGGAGCGCGCAGGATCGCGTCGGCCGGTCTGGCCCCGGTTGGTGTCGACGACGGCTGCGAAACGCGACCGTTCGCGAAGCGATGCATCGCGCCGCGACGCCGGTGATGCGGACTGCTGTGACGCCCGATCAAGCGGCGCGTGCGGCCTGACCTGCGTGTCGTGTCGGGGTTCGCCGATCGTAGGCGAGCTTGCCTGTGCGGCGCAGGATGCGGGCCGGCAGCTGCGGTCCTCGGTTCGCTAATTCGGGCCGCGGTCTGGTGGTTGTCGTCCGCGTGCGGCCGATGTCGCGACTAGTGTCGCGAGGCTGGCGAGGACGAACGCGATCGCGAAGTTGCACGCGCACATGAGATAGGTGCCGGCGCCGGCGCGCCCGGCAACGAGGTCGCCGAGCTGGTAGATCGCGGTGAGGACCAGCCCGACTATCAGCGTGGTCGGGAGTGTGCGACGCAGGTATCTGGGTCGCAGGCAGTCGACCACCGCGGCGCGGGCGCGCACGACCGTGGCGCGATGTCGCGTCTGTGGGAGCTTCTCACGGTCGTCCGCCGCCACGGGCGCCTCGATGTCGCCTTGTTGCTCGCCCGCCTGGTTGGGATCTTGGGTCGCCAGGCGCGCGAGTATCCCCGCAATGAGGTCGGGTGGCGGGTATGTGTGGAGCGATCGCAGCAGCCTTGTCGTGCTGGGCGGCGAAAGGACTGCGCCGCGGCAGCGTTCGCAGATGCGCGCGTGAGCTTCGACCTGCGCGCCCTGCCCGGGGGCGAGCGCGCCGTCGAGGAAGTCGGACAGCTGCGCTTGGACGCGCCTGTGCTCGCGGTCTGCGGCGCGGATGTGCAGCCGACGGCCGAGCATTACGCGCGATCTCCCAGGTGGGCGGCCAGCGCCTCGCGTACAGTCAGTCGCGCGCGGTGCAAGCGGCTCTTGAACGCTCCCTCGCCGAGCTCGAGGATGCGGGCAGCGTCCGCCGTCGACAGGCCCTCAATGTCGCGCAGTATCAGCGGTGCTCGGTAGTCGGGATGCAAGCCGCGTACCGCCTCCTCGAGCGCGGCGCGCAGGTCCTTCTGTTCGACGCGCAGGTCCGGCGTGGGTCGCCAGTCCGCCGGCGCCTGCTCGGGATGCTCGTCCAGCGAGCTCGTCTGCTGCGCGCCGCGGCGCGCGCCGCGGCGCGAGGCTTCGTTGACGCCGATGCGGTAGAGCCACGTGAACATTTGGCAGTCGCCTTGAAAGCGAGCGATGCCACGCCAGGCTCGCAGGAAGGTCTCCTGCGTGACCTCCTCGGCTTCCTCAGCGGTTGCGCACAGGCGCGAGACAACCGCGTGGAGCCCGGCGGCGTGCAGCCGGACGAGCTTCTCGAACGCGTCGCGGTCACCGTGCCGCGCCCTGTCCACGAGCACCCGCTCGTCGAGCGGGCGCGGCCGGGCGGTCGGGTCGTGTGGCTGTCTGCGGGCGCCGGCTGCGTTTCGCGCCGCGCTCAACTTCATCGTTCGTCTCGCAGACGGTCGACGATCTGCGAGGTACAGTAGCCCGGTCGCTGGCGCAGCGAACGCAGCCACACGATGACGGTCGCCAGCTCGCGGGGCTCCTCGCCTTCGCCGTCGAGGCGGCCTGCCGGAGCGGGCCGGCGCCGGCGCCGCATCCCGGGCTGTGTCGGTCCACAGAACGCGCGCGCATGGGCCGGCCCGCACTGCGGGCGGTGGCGGCGTCGCTCGTGCATGCCCCGTTTGACCCGTCGCTCGCGCGAAGGGTTCGTAACAGTGTTAGATGCCCTGGACCTGCACGCGCTGATATCCCGCGGCGCCTGACGGGTGCGTCTGCCGACCGGCGGCGTCTTGCAGCGCAGTAGACCCGTCGGTCGCCCGGCAAACCACGGTGACTGTCGCCGGGCGAACGGTGTCCAGGCGAGCGCCCACTGCGTCTAGGCCGACGGTGAGACGGACGGGCCCAGTCGCGCGGGCTGCCACGGGCGGCCGTCGTCGACACCTCGACCTTGGAGATGCCGCGAATACCGGTCCAGGCGACACCGGCGATCCACGTCGGCTTGCCTACGCGGGCACGAACGGGCGTGTCGATCCGCGACTCGGTGCGCACGACGCCGTCGCGTGACCAGCCCAGCCGCGCCCAGTAGCCCTCGTACGGTGGGTCGACCAGCGCGATCCGCGTGATGACCCCACTTCGCGGTCATCATGCCGCAGAGCGCAGGCAGACGGATCCGGCACGGGAAGCCTTGGACGCGTGCGAGCGGGCATCCGTTCTGGGCGATCGCCACGAGCGCGCTCGCCTGCCTCGCGGCCATGAGCGGCACGCAGCCGAGGAGCCATCGGCGCACTGCAAGGCCACGCATGTATCAGCCACACCTGATACGCTACATCAGGATCTCCTGATACGCATGGCCAACCTGACCCTCACGACCACGCCGTTTGTGCTGCCCGAGGCGCCCGCCGAAGCGGACCTAGTGGCCAAGTATTTCCGTGGGCTCGGCGATCCGACGCGCGTGCGGATTCTCGCGCTGCTGGGGGAGCACGGCGAGTTGTCGGTGGGTGATCTCGTCGAGCGCCTGGGTCAGTCACAGCCAAAGGTGTCCAACCACCTGGCGTGCCTGCGCTGGTGCGGTTTTGTCCAGACCCGCCGCGTACATCCCGGCGTCTACTACCGCGTCGCCGACGGACGTGTCTCCCAGCTGCTCGCGCTTGGCCGCGCGCTGCTGGCTGATAACGCCGAGCACGTCGCGGCGTGTCGGCGAATCGACCCAAAGCGCTGCTGATGAGCGATCGCGAGCGCAGCGGCGATCGCCCGAACAGCGGCCTCGCGGCGGTGGCCGTGGTCGCCGTGGGCGTCGCTTGTTGCGGCGGTGCGCCGCTGGCGCTCGCCGCGCTTTCGAGCCTGGCGATCGGCGCCATCTTGGGTCTCGGTGGCGGTGTCGTCGCCTTGGCCGCGCTGACCGCGCTCGTCATCGTTCGCGCGCGACGCCGCCGCGCGTGCGCGCCAGGCAGGATCACACCGATCACTGATCGGAGGTCAGCGTGAGCGTGGAGTTGCGGATCTCGGGGATGACTTGTGACGCTTGTGCGGCCCACGTTCAGCGCGCGCTCGAGGCGATCGGCGCGCGCGACGTGCGGGTCGACTGGCGCGCTGGGCTCGCGACGGTGGCAAGCAACGACCCCGCGGTGCGCGAGCTCGCCGGTGCGCTGGACGGAAGCAAGTACCGCGTCGAGCGTGTCGTCCAGCAGCGCCGCGGTGTGTCTGTCGGGGCGCGCGACGACGAGTACGACCTGGCGATTGTGGGCTCTGGTGGTGGCGCGTTCGCGGCGGCGATCCGGGCCCGTGACAGGAGCCTGCGGGTGGTCATGGTCGAGCGCGCAACGGTCGGCGGGACGTGCGTGAACATCGGCTGCATCCCATCCAAGGCATTGCTAGCCGCCGCCGAGGCACACCACCGTGCTGGTGACCGTCGCTTTCCCGGGATCAGCGCGCAAGCCGGCCCGGTCGACTTCGGGGCGCTGATCGCCGGCAAGCGCGAGATCGTCGACGGCCTGCGTCAAGAGAAGTACCTCGACCTAGCGGACGAGTACGGCTTCGAGCTGATCGAGGGCGACGCCCGATTCATCGATGGGCCGGCGCTTGACGTCGACGGCCGGCGCATCCAGGCGGCCCACTACCTTGTGGCGACCGGCGCCGAGCCGCACGTCCCCGACATCCCGGGCCTTGCTGAGAGCGGCTACCTGACCTCGACGAGCGCGATGGAGCTCGACCGGCTACCGGCCAGCATGCTGGTCATCGGCGGCGGCTACGTGGCGATGGAGCAGGCGCAACTTTTCGCGCACCTGGGCTCCGCGGTGACCATCCTCGTTCGCTCCGAGTTGGCGCGCGGCGAGGAGCCCGAGATCAGCCACGCCATCCGCGACGCGTTTGCCGCCGAGGGCATCGCGGTCCTCGAGGGCGTGCAGCCCACCGCGGTTCGCCGCGAGAGCGAGGAGGTCGTCGTCCTAGCCGGCGAGCGCGAGGTTCGGGCCCACCAGCTGCTGGTCGCCATGGGCCGTCGTCCGCGCACCCACGGCCTCGGACTGGAAGCTGTCGGGGTCGAGCTGGGGCCGGCTGGCGAGGTCGTCGTCGACACGGACCTGAGTACGGGCAACCCGCGGATCTGGGCGGCGGGTGACGTCACAGGGCATCCGCAGTTCGTCTACGTCGCGGCGCGGCACGGCGCGCTGGTGGTCGAGAACGCCTTCGAGGCGGCGGGTCGCCGCGTCGACTACCGAGCGCTGCCGCGGATCACCTTCACCAACCCGACGATGGCCTCGGCCGGGGTGACCGAGCGCCAGGCCCAGCAGCTGGGCGTAGACACGGAGTCGCGCGTACTCGACCTGGTGAACGTTCCGCGTGCGATCGTCAGCCGCGACACGCGCGGACTCGTCAAGCTCGTCACCGAGCGCGACAGCGGCCGCGTGATCGGCGTGCACCTGCTGGCCGACGGTGCCGGTGACGCGATCCTCGCCGGCGTCTACGCGATCGAGGCAGGGCTGACCGTCGAGCAGCTCGCCACAAGCTGGAACCCGTACCTGACGATCGGGGAGGGCATCCACCTGACCGCGCAGTCCTTCACCCGCGACCCCAGCAAGCTCTCGTGCTGCGCCGCCTGACACCACGACAAGGCACCCGAGTGATCACGATAACAGCACCTCGTCGCCCCTCAGAAGGCGACCACTGCCCCCCGGGGTGGCGCGCTCATTCGCATCGAGGTCGCGGACTCGACGAAGACCCGCGGACCGCGGTATCGGTTCAACGATTCACGTTGTTTCGATCGCCTGGGGTCGGGGCGATCGCGCCGACGTCGCGCAGCCGGTGCCGGTCTCACGGTTCGATCAGCCGGGCGTTGGGAAGGAACGCGGCGACGGCGAACCAGAACGCTTGAAGGTCGTGCAAGCTGCGCAGTCGGGCGCCGCGGAACGGGCCGCTGATCGCGTGGCCCGTGATGTCCCAGTGCGAGCCGGTCTGTGCATCGACGGCGACACCGGGCGTGGCGGCCGCGAAGCTCAACGTCCTGCCGTCGAGGTGAGGGTCAAAGGCGGCGGCTGTGCCGACGGCGCGGGAGGCGCGCATCTCGCTCGCATCGAGCGCTGAAGTCACATCGGGGTCGAAGAAGATGACGGCCCGCTGTCCGCCGACCTTGACTGCCGTGGCTCGGTGGCGCCGCAGAATATCGAATGGCACGACTACGGTATGGCCGCCAGCGGTGATCGTTTCGACGCGTTCGAGCGGTGGGAGGCGTGGGTCGAGCCGGCCGCTGTAGAGGAACGGCTGCTGACCCGAAGCGTCGTAGCGGACGTAGGGGTTTTGGTCGTACGGCCGTGCGAAACCGGTGTGACGCGAGAGCACCTAGCCGTGTGGGTAGCGGGCGCGAAAGTCGGCGAAGCTGAGCGTCTGGGATGGGAGCGCGGTGAGCTGCTGGCCAGCGAGTGTGCCGACGATTGCTCGGCCGTTGAACTGTTGCCACCAGCTCTGGGTCTGGCGATCCCACATCACGAGGTCGGAGTTGCGCAGGTTGCCGGTCGTGCCGAAACTCAGCAGACGGCTCGCGGCGCGGCGGGAATACACGATCGCGGTGTTGCACAACGGACAGTAGGTGACGGCGATCGGCCGGCTGGCGAGGGTGTCGTTAACGATTTCGTGCCAGACGAGGATGTCGAGGGGGTAGGCGCGAGCGTGACCCGCGATCGCGACCGCGATCACAGGCTCCCTCGCGGGCAGAATCCGCGCAGCGGCGACGGCCGAGACGAAGCGCGGGTGGTCGAGCGGCGGAATGCCGTCGCGACCGGGGCCGCCCGAGGTGATCGTGCTCAACGCGACGCCGTGGCGGGCAAAGTCCGTGCGCCACCCGGATGTCTCAAAGCTCACCCCTGAAGGCGACGGTATTGCGGTCGGTGCGGCGGCTGGTGTGGCGTCGCGAGCGCGATCACCGCGACAGCCAGGGCGAGCGCAAACAGGCACGTTGGTCGTAAGCGACGGCGCGGCACGCTCAAAGAGTGTCGAAAAAGTTGAGGCCGACGCTATTCAGTGCCTGCTGGGCTTCGATGTTGAGCTGGAAGAGCTCCCCCGTCCAGACGAGGATGCCCATCGCGATCAGGACGAGCCCGCCTGCGGCGATGACGAGCGCGAAGTGTCGTTTGACGACTGCGAACACGGTCGTCATCCGCTCGAACGCGAGCGCGGTCGCCAGGAATGGGATTGCGAGGCCTGCCGAGTAGAACGCGAGCAGCACTCCGCCGTGGACGGCTGAGTTCGACAGTGCGGCGGCGCTGAGGATCGCGCCGAGCGTGGGCCCGACGCACGGTGTCCATGCGACTGCGAATGCTGCGCCGGCGACGAGCGGGCCGCCACGGCCGGCGCGCTCGAGCAGCCCCTCGAGGTGCCACGCGCGGTTCAAGCGAGTCACGAACGGGGTCATGACGAAGAACGCGCCGAGAGCGATGATCAGCGCGGCGGCGACCTTGTCGAGCAGCTGACGATGCGTCGCAAAGCTCGACCCGAGCGCCGTCGCGCCGACGCCGAGCAGGATGAAGATCGCGGAGAAGCTCGCCACGAACAGGAAGCTCGGGATGAGCACGCGCCGCCGGCCAGAGTGCTTGAGCTCGGCCGGTGAGACGCCCACCACTGCCGAAAGGTATCCCGGGACCAGGGGAAGGACGCACGGCGAGAGAAACGACACGGCTCCCGCGGCGACCGCCGCGAGCACGCCGACGCCGGCCGCCGGGTCGCCCGCGACCGCGGCGATGATCACCGTCGTGTGCCCTCCTCGGGCGGACTACGTGTAGTTGGCGATGTCCTGCTCAAGCGACTGCAGCGTGGGGTAGGCGCCCTCGTGGACATAGGTGATCTTGTGGGCGGCGTCGAGGTAGATCGTGGTCGGCCAGCCCTGCCCGCCGCCGAGCGACTGCGCCTGACTTGCGCTCGGATCGAAGACGCTCGGATAGTCGACTGGGAACTGGCGCAGGAACGCGACGGCGTTTGACTTCGAGTCCTGCGAGTCAAGGCCGACGAACGCGACACGCCCCGCGTCTTGGCGCCCGGCCTGCTGGAAGAAGGGGAACTCGGCACGGCAGTTCGTGCACCACGACGCCCACTGGTTGATCACGACCGAGACGCCCTTCAGCTGCGCGAGCTTCGCGCTGATCGTCGTCGAATCAAGCACCTGATTCGCTGCCTGCGTATTCGCGACCAGTTCCGCCGTGTCGCTCGGCGAAAGTGGGCCGCTTGGGGCCGCAGCAGGCCGTGACGTCGTCGTAACCGGGGTGAGCGCAAGGCCGGTGCCGGTCCCGCGAGAGCTGACGATCCCCGCGGTGACAGCGCCGAGCACGACCAGCACGACGGCGATCCCAATGTAGATTCGGCGCTCCCGCCGTTTCGCTCTCGCCTCGGCCGCCGCGCGATCCCCGGCGAGACGCGCTTGCCGGCGCCGCTCCCCCTCACCGCGGTCGCGGGCCATCAGTCTTCACCCGTCCGGCAGACCGACAACAACATCGTCATCACGGCTCCTCCTTCACGATCTCTCGCCGCAGATGAGCATCGAACCACGGCCCTCGCGGGACCGCCAGGTCAGCGAAACGGCCATCCGAGGCGGCCACACAACGTTGGACCCTCACGCCGCCGATTCGATTCAGAAACGGCGAACTGAGCCGACCGGCGCCAATAGGGCCGCCCGGCGTGCGATGGTCAGCACCCCGCCGTGTCGATCGCGGAGGCTTTGGTGCTTGCGATCGCCAAGGAGCTCGTCGCGCGCATGAGCGCAACGATCGATCGTCGGCTCGACAGCTTCCGCGGCTTGTGGGAGCTCCAGCCCGAACCAAAATGGGTGCCGCTCCCGGTTCACTTGGCAGCCCAAGCGAAACATCGGCGTTCGCGTCGTGCTCGGTCGTCTCGACTGCTTCGCTGATGCTGGTCGGCGACGACCGTCCGGTCAATCCGCGACGGCGCGCACGCTCAAACGGGCCGGCTTCCGCGCCCGGGCCGTAAATGACGGCCGAGACGGATTCGACGAACACCCCGAGCGAGGTCGCGCCGCTGGCCTTTTGAAACGCCAACCGCCGGCACGCCGGACAGGGCTGCGGTCGAGGGTGGGAGTTCGGCCGCGCCCCGAACCTTGGGGGTGCCGCTATCGGGGCCCGTGGCCTGCTGGGGCGGTTGCGGTTAGGTCTGCGGTGTCCGGCTGACCTTGACTCCGTGCCAGAACGCGACGTGGTCTTTGATCTCTGCCGCCGCGGGGCTCGGGTTTGCGTAGTACCAAGCTGCGTCGGTGTTGCGCTCGCCGTCGACGGCGATGTCGTAGTAGCTTGCCTTCCCCTTCCAGGGACAAACGGTGTGTCGCGGGCTGGATTCCAGGTACTGGGAGTTGACGTCCTCGAGGGGGAAGTAGTGGTTGCCTTCTACGACGATCGTACGGTCGCTGAAGGCGATCACTGCGGCGTTCCAGACGGCCTGGCGCGGCCCGGTCGCGCTGCGCTCGTTGGCGCCGACGAGCCGGCGGATCGCGTCGGTAACTGTGTTCATTGTGTCTCCTGTCTCGTTGGGTGACTCAGCGGTGTGACCGCGCCTCACCCCGGAAGGATTCTGCGCACACTGACCGGTCAGAAGGTGACGACCGCGTAGCCGTCGGCGATCAGCTGTCGGAGGCTCGGATGGCCCTTGTAATCGTCGAGCAGTGCCACGCCGGCCGCCTCGACCTGGTCGAGCACCTTGAATGCCCGGGCGCAGTAAACGCACGCCCCGGCGCGCTCGCGGACGGCCTCGAACGTGCGGTGGTACTTGTGCTCCTCGCTCGCCAGCTCGGCGATCCATTTCGTGGCGGCGCCGTCGAAGATGAACGACACCTCGTCGCCCGCCTCGATGGCCTCCTTGGCGAGAGTCAGCCCGTTGGCCATTCGGCCCGATGCTTCGACGGTCGCGGTGTCGGCCAGTAGAACGACGGCGATCTTGAGCTTGTTCATTCGATTGCTCCCTGTGTGCTGAGTGTGGACGGATGATTGCTCGGGTTCGGTCAGGACCTGCGAGTGCTTGGTGTTGGTCTGGTTCGGCGTGTCGAGCAGCGGCAGAACGCGCCGGATGGGCGGAATTTGGTGAGCACGCACCTTCGCTTCGGGCGCCGAACCGGCACGGCCGCGATGTCGCCGCAGTCGCGCACCCTGGCGGCCGGTCACATCGGGCCTGAATGCGAATTGATCCAGGTCGGCCGCCCGCTCCACCGACGTGCTCGAGCGGCGTGGTCACATCGGTCGCAGCGCGCGCGGGCCGCGGGGTGGCATATCGCGCAGCGCGCTCAGCCCGCGGACAGTTCGAACAAGGTTGGTCAGCATCCTTGCGCAGTCGGAGCAGCGGCCAAGATGGCGCGCGACCGCTGCACTTGCGCGCGCCTCGAGCCCTTGGTCGAGGTAGTCCGAAAGCCGGCCGCGAACCGCCGCGCAGCATTCGCCCGACCCCGGTTCAACTGGGTGCAGAAGAGTCATGTCTGCCTGTGATCGATCGAGGGCTACAAAGGATTCGCGCGCCGCCGTCGGCTCTCGACATGCCTCATGCCGCGCCCGCCGCGACGCCGGCGCTGGCCGGATCGCTGTCCGCTTCGGCGCGCAGGCCGGCGTCGAGATCCATGGCCGCTTGGATCAGCGCGAGGTGGGTGAAGGCCTGGGGAAAGTTCCCGAGCATGCGATCTGGCGCGAGCTCTTCCGCGTAGAGCCCGAGTTCGCTCGCTCGCGCGCAGAGTGCTTCGAACCGTCGGCGCGCGTCCGCGAGGCGCCCGGCTCGCACCAGCGCCGAAACGAGCCAGAAAGAGCAGATCGCGAACGCGGCCTCACCCCCGCGCACGCCGTCGTCGCTCGCGGTCTGGCGGTAGCGGAAGACGAGTCCTTCGTCGTTTTCGAGTTCGTCGATGATGCGATCGAGGGTCGACACGACGCGTGGATCGTCGCCCGGGAGGAAGCCAACCATCGGGAAGCGCAGGACCGAGGCGTCGAGCGCCTGTGTCCCGTATGCTTGGACGAACGCGCCTCGGTCGCTGTCGTAGCCATGGTCCAGAACGTCGGCGCGGATGGCATCGCGCGTTTCGCGCCATGCGCTCAGTGGCGCATCAGGCGCCTCCAGCAACTCGGCCAGCTCGATGCCCGCTGCCACACATGCCCACGCCATGACCTTCGAGTGCGTGAAGTGGCGGGGCTCGCTGCGCACCTCCCAGATTCCGCTGTCGGGCTCGCGCCAATGCCGGCACGTGAACTCGACCATCGAGCGCAGCAATCCCCAGTGGTCGAGCGAAAGTGCGCCCGTCATCCGTTGAAAGGCGAGCGCGGCGCCCAGCACCGTGCCGTAGGTGCCAAGCTGGAACTGCTCGTGCGCGCCGTTGCCGACGCGGACCGGCTGCGAGCAGGCGTAGCCCTCGAGATGGTCGAGGGTGAACTCGCCGAGATCGCGCTCCCCACCAATCCCGAGCATCAGGTGCGGCTCGTCGCCGCAGCGCTCGCACGCGGTCAGCAGGAAGTCCATGTAGTCGCGCGCTTCATGCTCGTACCCGAGCTGCATCAGCGACACGAGCGTGAACGCCGCGTCTCTCATCCAGCTGAAGCGGTAGTCCCAGTTGCGCTCGCCGCCGATCTCCTCAGGCAGCGACGTCGTCGGCGCGGCCAGCAGCGCTCCAGTGGGGTGGTAGACGAGCCCCTTGAGCACCAACGCGCTGCGCACGACCAGCTCGCGAGCAATCCCGTCGTAGCGACAACGTCCCGACCAAGCGCGCCAAGAGCGAACGGTGACGTCGAGCAGCTCTCCTGCCCGCGCGGCGGTGATCGGCCGTGTGGGCTCCCCGGAATAGCGAAGCGTGAGTGCGGCGGCCTCGCCGTCGCGAAGCGCAAACGTGCCAGCCAAGCCCGATTCGCTGAGCCTCAGCGGGCGATCGCTGGAGACAGCGAGACGCGACCCGGGCGCTTCGCAGACGTAGAAACCACGTTCCTCGCGCCAGCCCGCCACCCGGCGGGCGTAGTCCGGGCGTGCATCGATGTGCACCCGCACCTGGGCTTGACCGCGCTCGCAACGCACCAACCGCACGAGGACGTGATGAGGATCGACGTGGCCGACGCCGTGGCGCCCCTCAGCTTCCAGAGAGAGGAAGTCGTGGACGACAACGCTCGCCGACTCCGTCTCGAACCGCGACTCGAGCACAAGCGTGCCGTCCAGATAGCGCCGGCGCGGCGCGGCGGATCCGGCGACCGAGAGCTCGAACGCGCCGCCGCGTGTGCGATCGAGTAGCCGTGCGAACACGCTCGGCGCGTCGAAGCGCGGGGCACACATCCACTCAACGGCCGCATCCGGACCGATCAGCGCCGCAGTGTGCCCGTCGGAGAGAAACGCATACTCCTCGATCGCCGGATAGCGCTCCGGGCACCCACCGTTTCCAGCGCTCACGACCGTCTCCCGCTCACGCGGTGGTGCCGCGCTGGCGGCCTCGCTGCGCTTCTCGTCGCTTGACGGCACCCACGCCCGTCGGTCGCGTTACCGTGTCGGTGCATCGACGGGGCGGTTACTGCTCGCCCAAACGGCGTAGCCCGCCGATAGTGCGGCTGAGGTTGGCCAGCAGGCGCCGGCAGTTCGGGCACCGGCTTACGTGGCGCTCGGCCGCTGCGACAGCGCCCGGCTCGAGCTCGCCGTCCAGGTACTCCGACATCTTCTCGCGCGTCTCGCGGCAGCGTTCACGATGCCGCGAGACCGGGTTTAGGCTCTTCATAGGTATCCCTCGCTGAAGTAGTGGTTCAGTTTGCCTCGCAGCGCCATCCGGCCACGATGTAGGCGGCTCTTCAGCGCACGCTCGCCGATGCCGAGAACGTCCGCGGACTCGGCGGCGCTCAATCCTTCGATGTCGCGCAGCGTGACCGCTGTGCGGTAGTCGAGCGGAAGCTCGGAGAGCGCTCGCTCGACCGCAGCGAGAAACTCGCGTGACTCGAAGACCGCGTCCGGCTGGCCACCCCACGAAGGGATCCGCTGGCCGACCTGGTCGTCGAGATCGAGCGACTCCTCGGACGGGCGACGCATGCCGCGGTAAGCCTCGTTGATGCCGATCCGCGTCAGCCAGGTGTAGAACTGCGAGCGACCTTCGAAGCGACCGATGCCCTGCCAGGCACGGACCAGCGCCTCTTGGACGGCGTCATGGGCGGCGTCGCAGTCCCGGGTGATCCGGTACAGCGTTCTGCGCAGCCTGTCCGAGTAGCGTCCCGCGAGCTCGTTGAATGCCTCGCGGTCGCCCTTTTGCGCGCGCGCGACGAGCCGTTGTTCCTCAGCGGCGGCGGCAGGCGACGGCAGGGCCCTGGCGGCGAGCGGCATCTCGATACGTATGACCCCGCGCAGTGCGGTGAGGATTCGCGATGGCGCTGCGAGCGCCTCGGAGAACCATCGCTACGTTCCGCCCTCGCTGGCGGCGACACGCGCCCGATCACCGTCACTTAAGTCGCACAATCGGCCCGCGTGTAAACGGCGAGCGGTATCGGATCCCAAGGTGCTCGTAGACGACCGGCGGGATGGAGACGTCCGCGAGGTAGAGCTCGCCCACGAGTGATCTCGCACCGTCGACGCGAAGCCCGGCCTTCGGTAGCGCCAGCGTCATCGTCGCCGTTGCCCGAACCGCCGGCTCGTGAACCATTCCGTCGTCGAGCTCGAGCCCGCTTGGGACGTCGAGCGACAGGACGGGCGTGTCCCGTGCGGCCGCGACGGTGTGCGCGACTGCGATCAGGTACGCGACGGTGGCCCGTGGGCTTCCCTGCTGGCTGTAGCCGAGGATCGCGTCGATCAACAGCTCCGGAGGCGAGAGGTCCGCGGCACCGACGAATGTGGGGGTGTCCATTGCGCGCAGGATCTCGAGCTGCTGTCGCGGGACCGGTGCCAGCTCGGACGGCTCGGCGGCGAGGCGGACGTCCACGAGCGCTCCCCAACCGGTCAGTCGCCGCGCGGCGACGAGGCCACCGCCGCCGTTGCCACCGCGACCGGCGAGCACCGTGACGCGCCGCCCGGCAACATCGCCGCCGAGCAGGCCGCGAGCCAGCCAGGCGAGGTTAGCGCCAGCGTTCTCCATCATCCGCGCGAGGTCGAGGCCCAACCCGATCGTCTCGCGATCGACGGCCCGCATCTGTGCGACGCTGATCCAAGGAACCTCGCCGTCCGGACAGTCAGGGACACCGCGGAGCACCGTCGGCGGCTTGCGATCGCTCATTCTTGCCCCAGAGTCTTCGCCATCTTCGCGCCCACCAGGTTCCCGACCGCTCCTATGCACCACCGGCCGCGACCGGTGCGTGCGCGACGTGCAGCGTGAGCTGGCGGCGCTGCTCGTAGGCTTCAATGAACTTGAGCCAGAGCTCGCTGCGGGTCGGAAACGGGGCGATCGCATGCGCGAGCGTTGCCAGCTGCACCTCCGCGACGATTGCGATCGTCGCGGCTTGGAGGAACTCGGCAACCTCCGGACCGACGAACGTCACGCCGACGAGCACCTCGCGCTCGACATCGACGACGAACCGCGTTGTGCCCGGCGCGCCGCGGCCGTAGAAGCTCGCGCCGGCGGTCCCGCCGGTCGGTAGGTCGATCGCCTCGGCCGCGATCCCTGCGTCTCGCGCTCCTTCGAGTGTGTGGCCGACGGCCGCGATCTGCGGATCGGTGAAGATCACGCGCGGCGCCCCCGGCCCGTCGCTGAGCGCAACTGCGTCCTCGCCGAGGATGTGATCAGCCGCGATCCGTGCCTGGTACTTGCCGGAATGCGTCAACAGCGAGCGTCCGTTGACGTCACCGATCGCGTACAACCACGGACGCCCGGGCACGCGGAGGTGCTCGTCGACCTCGACGTAGCCTGACGGCACGTCGATCGTTTCCAGCCCAAGGTCGCCGACCAGTGGCCGTCGTCCGATCGCCACCAGCAGCCGGTCACCGACCGCCGATCGTCCATCCTCGAGCGCGACCGTTATCTGCTCGCCTTCACGCTCGACCGCGATCGCACGCACGCCTGTGTGAACTTCAACACCTAGGAGTGTGAGCGCGTCGCGCAACTGCGCGCCGGCGAACGGCTCCTCGCGCGGCACGAGACGCTCTTGCGCTTCGACGATCGTCACATGTGCGCCCAGCGACGCCCACGCCTGAGCCATCTCCACGCCGACCACGCCGCCACCGAGCACCACGAGCTTCGCGGGAACCTCCCGCGAGGTCGTGATCTCGCGGTTCGACCATGCCCCGGACTCAGCGAGCCCCGGGATCGGCGGGAACAGCGCACCGCTGCCGACCGCGATCACGACGGCCTCGCGTGCGACGAGCACATCGTCCCCGACGCGCACGCGGCGCGCGCCGTCCAGACGCGCGTGGCCGCGGATCAGCTCGATGTTTCGCGCCACCAGCCACGGGACCTGGTTGGCGTCGTCGAGGTCGTTGACGACCTGATCTCGGCGAGCAAGCACGGCATCGACGTCGAGCTCGCCGGCCACCGCCGCCGCGGCGCCGGGCACCCGGGCCGCCTCGCGCAACAGCTCGGCGGGGCGAAGCAGCGCCTTGGAAGGCATACACGCGTAGAACGAGCACTCGCCCCCAACGAGGGCGCGCTCGATGATCGCGACGCGCCTGCCGCCGCGCTCCGAAAGCCGGCCCGCCAAGACCTCGCCGGCAGGGCCCGCCCCGATCACCACTACATCGAATTCTCGTTCCATCGTTTCACTCCGAATCTCGTGCGCTATCGCCGCCGCGCGACGCGCGGTCGCATGTGTGAGTGACGACACGACGCAAAGGATTCACGCGGACGCCCGCCATGGCCAGCGCAGGCGCCGCGCGTCGCCGCGCTGAATCCCCGGCCGCCCTCGCTGAGTCCAAGTCACGCAAACCCGATCGAAGGAGGGATTTCATGACACATCGCACACTGCCCCGCGAGCCACGCGCGAGCTCTACCTCGACCGCGCTCGCGGTCGTGGGGCTACTGCTCGTGACGATGACTTTGGTGGCGGGCATCGTGCTTTCCACCAACGCGCTTGACGTGCGCGAGGGCGCGCGCACCACGGCGTGGCTGTTCCCCACAGCGATCGCCGGGATTGGCGCGCTGCTGACCGCTGTGATCTTGCGCTTCGCCTCGATCCTGGCCTCGTTGAGGCTTCGGATTGACGCGATGCGCGACCACCTGCCGGCCCTGATCACTACCTACGGAGGCAACTGACATGAGCACCCCAGCAATTCAAGCCCGACTTCGCGTAGCCGGATACCAGGCCCGGCCCGCGCCGGCCAAGGAGGGGCTTCGCCTGTCTGACCTGGCCCAGCGGATGTGGAAGCCGATGCTCGCGATGGGCGCAATGGTGATCGCGGCCGGGATCGTTCTCGGGATCATCTCGGCGGCGTCAGCGAACGACTATTTCGGGCTGACCGGAACGGCGATCCAAGGCGCTGCGGCAAACGGCGCAATCGTGTCCGACCGCGCCCTGTATGAGGCCGTCAGCAACGGATTCCTGCCGCCGCTGCTGTTCTTAGGGCTCGGGTTCCTGCTCTCGGGGGTGACATTTCTGCTCGCGACGATCCTCGGCACGCTGAGGGACGGCGGCCGAGAAATCCAGCGTGCCGTCGGCGGCGACGCGGTCGACCTCGTCAAGCCGATCACGGCGAAGCTCTTCCCGCCCGTAATGATGATCGGTCTCATGGTCCTCATCGCCGGGCTGGTGACCGGGATCGTCGTCGCAGCCGACCAAAGCACCTACTGGCTACACGCATCCAGCCAGGTCGCGGCAGGCCCCAATACCGGAGCTCTCACCTCGGATCTCGCGACGATCCAGTCGCTTCGCGCCTGGCTGCAGCCGCTTGACTTCGTCGGGATGGCCCTGATCCTCTCGGGGATCGTCCTCGCGCTCGCGACGATCGTCACGGCACTGCGGTTCCAGGCCGGCCGCGTCGTGCAACTCGGCGAGGCTGGTAACCCTGCCGCTTCGTGACGCCACCAAGCGCCGGCAACACCCGAAGGGGGTGGCCATGATCGCCGCCCCCTTCGGCACGTCCAGAGGCGGGGCTGGACACTGCCGGCCGGGCGCCGGGGTGGGGCGCATCCGCACGCTGCCCCGGTGCAACGCCTCGTCTTCGGCGCCAGCGGCGGTGGCGGCGTCACGACAAACGACTTTCTCCCGCACGCCCGCCGCAGCGGTGCCCGCGCCACGGCCGCAGCGCCTACTCGCGGGCCCCAGCAGAGCCGCCCAACCGGGTCATTGCTCGCTGATCACGCGTTAGGGCAGCGAACTGGCGCATGGTGGAAAACAACGTCCCGTCGGCGTCGGCAACATGATCGGCGGCGTGCTGCTTGCTGTGCTCCGCCTCCGGTTTGGTTTCGCCGGGCTGCACCGACCCGGTGGCGGCCATCAAGCGCCCGAGTTGAACCGGCCGGAGGTGACATCGTTCAACGAGGTCGCAGAACAACGCGCGCTCCGCGCGCCGGGACGAGCGCCGTCCCGTGCAAGCGGGCGTCCTCGCGCTGCTCATCCGCCGGCGTGAGTTCAAAGCGGTCGACGAGTTGCGCGAGGATCTCGCGCAACTCAAGGAGCGCGAGCGACGCTCCCAGGCAGCGGCGCTCACCTCCACCGAACGGAAGCCACGTCAGCGGGTCGGGCCGCCGAGCGAGGAATCGGTCGGCCATGAACGCTTCGGGCGACGGACGGGTGTGATCGTGGATGAGCGGGGGCGAAATCAGGACGAGCGTCCCGGCGGCCAGGTCGCGCGTGCCAAGCCGGGCAGGTTCGGAGAGCTCGCGGACGATGTCCACCAGCGGCGGGCGGAGTCGCAGGATCTCGAAGATCACCGCGTCCAGCAGCGGCCGGCTGCCGCCGTTCGCGCCCTCACGCGCGAGGGCGGCTGTCGCAGCCGGCTCATGCGCGAGCATCTCGACGGCCCACGCCAGCGCACTCGAGGTCGTCTCGTGGCCGGCGAGAAGCAGCGCGAACGCCTCGTCGGCGATCTCCGCGTCGTCCGCAGCTGCCCGTAGTAAGTCGACCGCGTTCGGGGGCCCGTCAACCGGCGCATACGGTCGGGCGGCCCAAACCTGGTTGAGCCCGCCAGCGAAGCCGGCGCGACAGCGGACTGCCTGGGCCTGTGGGCTTGCCGCGCCAAGCACAGCCAGGCGCTGGAGGCGGGCAAGCATGGCGTACGGGCGTAGGGCGTCTGAGAGGTGGCGTTCGAGCTCTCGCACCAGCGCAGGGTCCTCGACGCCGAGAACGAGCCGAGCGGCAACCTGGAGCGTCATGAACCGCATCCGCGGCAACACCGCGAACGGCCTCCCGATGGGCCATCGTTGCATCTCCACGCGGGCGACGCCTCGGATGAACGTCGCGGTGGTTTCCAGGGAGTCGCCGTGAAACAACGGTGCGAGCACGCGACGACGAGCGCGGTGGGCTTCGCCGTCCAGCGTCAGGAGGGTGCAGTCGGGAAGCACCGGAAGTATCCGGCGATTCGCAGCCCCGGCGCGGTATAGACCATGCTCGGCGTGCAACACGTCGTGGGCCAGCTCAGGCGTCGCTACGACCCAGGTGCGCCCGGCGGCCAACGTCGCGAGCGTGAACCCCTCGCCTCCGCTGCGCGCATATCGTCGCAACGTCGCCAGCGGTCGCCGCTGAAACGCGACGGCCTGCGGCAGCGTCCCGAGCCACGCGAGCGACGCCGATCCTCTGAGTCGCGTGGCGACCGTGCGACGCACCGGGACGAGGCTACCGCAGGGGCATGCCGCCGTCGCGCCGATCGCACGCGGGGATCGGGTGGGGTGGGCGCGCGAGCCCACGGAACAGGCAGGTACCGACGACGACCACTACTCCGACACCGAGGCCGACTGCAGCGGACAAGGTCAGGTCCGCGATCACGACCAGTCCGGCCGGTCTGCTCACGCAACACACGACCGCTGTTGCCGAGCCGACGATCGCGAGCCACAGCACCGGTGCGCGACCCACACGGCCCAGCCGGGAACGTGCCAAGGATCGCGCACCGCGCCTATCCGGCCACACCGACGCGGGGAACACTCGCGCCGATGCGCAGACGACTCGTGCTTGGGAGATTGGCTCGCTCACGTCGCCGATCGGACCCCAGACCGTGTCGCCGGGATTCGCAAGACAACACGGACCAGTTGGAAACCCGTCGCTGCGAATCCTTGGCAGCGGCGTGGCGGTCCTACCGCCAAGTCCTTGAACTACGAACGAGAAAGAAGCGACGCATGGAGAACGTGATCACCCTCACGACCGAGAACTTCGACGAGCAGGTCAATGGGGCCGACACCCCGGTGTTGGTCGACTACTGGGCGCCATGGTGTGGACCCTGCCGAGCACTCGCCCCGGTCGTCGAGCAGATCGCCGTTGAGCACGCCGGTTCGCTCAAGGTCGGCAAGGTCAACGTCGACGACGAACCGGAGCTCGCGTCACGCGCAGGCGTACAGGGGATACCGACGCTGGTGCTCTACCGCGACGGCCAGCCCGTCCGCCAGGCAGTCGGAGCACAGCAAAAGCGCGCGCTCGAGCAGACTCTCAAACTCGACAGCATCACTCCTGCGGCCTAGAACTGACTGCGACTAATGCCGCGCTCGCGGAACAGGAAGCGGCCGAGCGAGCCATGGCTACAATCAGGGCGAGCCTTTGGCCCGCCCTGACTCGTCTCACTGCCCCTGTCCGTCGAGCGCGAGATCCTCGCCGAGCTCGCCGAGGCGGCGCAGACCTTCGATCGTGCGTCGCAGGTTTGCGAGGAAGCGCCGACAGCTCGGACACCAGTGCACGTGGCGCTCGAGGGCCCGCGCGGCTCCCCGGTCGAGCTCGCCATCCAGGTAATCAGACATCTGCGCACGGGTATCACGGCAGTGCTCGCGATGGCGTGTGATCGGATTCAGCGTCACAGGTACCCCGCTTGAAAATAATGGTCGAGCGTTGCGCGTAGCGCCATCCGCCCACGATGAAGCCGGCTCTTGAGCGCCCGCTCGCCGATCCCGACGACCTCCGCCGCCTCGCGCGCGCTGAGCCCTTCGACATCGCGGAGCGCGACCGCGATCCGGTAATCGAGCGGAAGCTCATTCAACGCACGATCGACAGCAGCGAGAAACTCACGCGATTCGAACACCCGATCGGGCTGGTTGCCCCAAGCGGGAATCCGCTCGCCAACCTGGTCGTCGAGCTCAAGCGGCTCCTCGACCGGACGCATGCCGCGGTAGGCCTCGTTGATCCCGATCCGCGTGAGCCATGTGTAGAAGCGTGAGCGTCCCTCGAACCGATCGATGCCCTGCCAGGCGCGGATCAGCGCTTCCTGGACCGCGTCGTACGCCGCATCGCAGTCACGCGTTATTCGAAACAGCGTACGGCGCAAGCGCGTCGAGTAGCGAGCAGCCAGCTCGTTGAACGCATCCTGATCACCCGCGCGCGCACGCTGAACCAGACGCTCCTCATCCGCGGCATCAACCGGCATCGGCAAAGCCAGCGCGTCCACAGAACCTATTGCACCCCAAGCGACCCTGCACCTGCCGAGAACCCAGCGACGCGCCGCGCACACGACCCGCTGAGAGCTGCGCCACCATCAACACACCGGCACTCTACGGCGAAAGGGTCCGCGCACGAGCGCCCCCCTCGACCGGCGACGAGGAAAGCCGACTCCGAGCAAACGGTCGTTGCCACTCCCGCCGCCCGACGACCATTGCCAGCAATGCCCCCTCACTGCCGATAGTCCCGCGGTCGCGGTGGCGAGCCCCGGTCTGGACGGGCGGCCGAGGCGCTCCCTAGCCCAGGTGCGTCGAGATCGTCGCGCCTTCTTGGTGTTTGCCCTCGAACACGCGTAGTACGACCTGGCGCGGCCGTGTGGTGTGGAGGCGCAGGTGTTCGCGCGTGACGATCACGCGGCGTAGAGGGCGGTGCGCGTATTTCAAATCGACGTGAAGCTTTGCGCCCTTGGGTAGGCCGGTCACGTCGAGCGTGAGGACGCGGTCGTGCCATGTCAGCGATCGCACCTTCAGCGTCGGCTTCTTGGCTGCGGGTGTGCCGATAGGGGGCGTGGGTGGCGAGGGCACGGTGACTGCGGCGGTCGTCGCGTTGGCGGCGCTGCCGCGTCCGGCTTGGTCGAGGAGCCAGAGGCGAATGGTGTAGGTCCCTGGTCCGGGCGCGGTGATCTGCGCGCCGCCGGAGCCGTTGACGGCGATAACGGTCCCACACGATGTTTGGCAGAGTTGCGCGAATGCGCCGCTGACGGGCTGTGGCGGGTTAGCTGGGTCGCTCCAGGAGAGGTCGATCGTGTTCGAGCCGCCCCCGACAGCCGTGGCGGTGAGGCTTGTGGGTGCCGGCGGGCCGTTGTTGTCGACGACGACGGTCGGGCTTTGAACGGTAGCCGTGTTACCTGCCGCGTTCGTTACGAGCAGCGTCAGCGTCTGCGCGCCGTCACGCAGCTGGGTTGTGTTGAGCTCGACCGACCCGGAAGACAGCTGCGGACACGGTTGGGTCTGCGAGTAGTCGCACGACTGCGGCTGCAGCGCGATCTGGCCATCCGGTCCGTCGAGCGCGACTTGAGAGATGCCGCTCGGGTCCTGCGTGCTGAAGGTCACCGGTTCCGAACCCGACACGACGCCGCCGCCCCACAGTGCACCGCCCAGGTTGGAGACGGACGGCGTCGCGGTCTCCGAGAGCGTGACCTTCGCCGAGTACATGTCGGCCTGCGCGTAGTGCTCGGTCCCGCCGGCGAGGCAGTCGGTGTCCGGCGAGACCGGCTCGCACTCGATCCCGAAGAACAGGCCCGACGTGCTCAGACCAGTGAGCGTGACGGCGGCCTGGCTGTTTGCCTTGGAGCAGGGGCCGGTCTCGCATGTGTCGAGCTGAGCACCGTTCGCGGCGAGCAACCCGGCGAGCCAGTCCAGGTTCCCGCCGGCGGTATCGATGCTTCGGTAGTAGCTCACCGTGGTGATCGTCGTGCCGGGGGGTGCGGTGACCGACCAGCCGGCTTGTGCTCCGCTCGGGCTGTGGACGGTCGAGCCGATGAGGTCCTCGCCGTAGAGGGCGCCGGGGTCGCCGCCGTTGAGTGGGCCGATCATCGGGCCGCCGCACTGGTTGCCCGAGGCCATACCGCCCGGGAAGGTGTTGATCTGCTGCCACGCGCCGGGCGATGTCGTCGGGCTGCACGCAGTGACGGTGTACCTGCCGGACGCGGGTGCCGCGGAGGGTGCAGCGGCCGCCAGCAACAACGCTGCGAGGACGAGCGCGGGAAGCCTTCTGAGCTGTGCTGTGGTCATGTGGGGTGGACGGTGATGGGCCCTCCCACTTCCTTCTTGCCCATCATCACCCGTAGCAACACGAGTCGCGGTCGTGCGGTGCGGATCGTGACCGTCTCTCGTTGCGTGGAGAGATGGCGCGTGCCGGTGTGGGGATACTCGAGCTCGATGCTCAGCCGATCGCTCCCGAGGCCGCTGACCGTGAGTGTGAGCACCCCGCGCCGCCAACGGACGGCGCGAACAACCAGGCCCCCTCCCGGCTTGGCGGCGCTCGTGGGCGCCGACGGCTTGGGAATGTTCGCGTTGCCCTGCGTGACGATCGCGCCGAGGCCGGCGGCTTGGAACGCTGCCGCGACGTTGAGGTTGCCGTCGGTCGCGGTGCTGACCAGCAGCTGCTCGGCCATGGCGTAGCTCAGAGTGGGGGCGTAGCTCATCAGCGCGACGAGCACAGCGGCCGCGAACGCGGAGGCCTGAGAGGTGCCATTGCCGCAGCAGGTCGGCTGATCGGTGAACGGGTCCGCCTCGTCGACACCGCAGCCCGGGGCGAAAAACGTCAGGCCCTGGGTGGCCGAGAAACTGCACGGCGACCCGACGGCGCCGGCGCTCAGCGAGTCCGACTGGGCGGTCGACGCGCCGACTGCGAACACGCCAGGCTGTGCTGCGGGCTCCTCCACTCCCCCTGGCTGATTGCCCGCCGCGGCCAGCACCGCCACGTTTTGCCCGTGCGCTTGCGCGACGGCGTTTGCGAATTCCTGTGCCTGATCGGGGGTAGGCGGGATCGTTGAGGAGAGCGCTAGGTCGATGGCGTGGATCTTGTACGTGTTAGCAAGCGTCGCACAGCGCGTGATGCCCTTCCAGTAGCCGTCGAACTGGAATGTCGGCTCCTGTCCGGGGGTTGGTGTGTCGGTGGCGCGGACCGAGACGATCTTGATCTGTGGCCAGGCTCCGATCATGCCGTGTCCGGCGGCGCCGGCGATCATTGCCATGGTGGTTCCGTGGCCGTTGGGGTCGACGTCGCTGCCGCTGCCGCTGTCAATCGCGCTCGCGGACACGAGCTCAGACTGGGTGTCGGGGTTGACGTTGACGCCAGTGTCGACGAGGCACAGCGCACCGGCGCCGCCGGCGGGGGGTGGTGCGTAGGCGAGAAACGCCGCGTTGGCTGCCTCCGCCTGCGCGGTTACCACGGGTGTCGCTGCGTCCGCCGCGGTGCCGATCGCGAGGAGGGCAGTGAGCGTCGCCGCGAGGGTGCTCAGATGGATGAGGGTGCGTCTGCGCATCAGTGGACCACGGTGGAGTGGTCTTGGCTTTGCGCTGCTTGCCAGAGCGCGGTTTGCGGCGTCACGGCGCGGAAGCTGAAGCTTCGCCCGAAGGTCAGTGGTGAGCTTCGGTAGACGTAGCGGAAGCCGCCGTCGGGGCCGACGCGGATCGGGGCGCCGACGACTTCCCAGCCGTCGGGGCCGCGGGTCTGGATGAACACCAGTGGCCGCGGCGCTCCGAGCGGAGCGATCGCGAGGCGCCCGCTGAACACGATGCGGCCGCCGCCCGGTGTGGCCACGTGCAGCGTCAGTACGGGTGTGACGGTCTCTCGTACGCTGACGGAGTTGGCCGCGCTGGCGGCCTGCGCCTTGGCGCCGGCGATGATGTGTAGGAGCCGGGAGGAGCCGCGCGGTGCGGTCAGCGTCCACGCGCCGGTCGCGTTGGTAATCGTGTGTACGAGCTCGCTGAAGTCACCGCCCGCCGCTGGTTGCGCCCACACGCTGACCTGCACGCCTGGAGTGGCGACGCCCGACGCGTCCTTGAGGGTGCCTGCGAATCGGAGGGCGGAGCGGTTGTACAGCCGCTGCGCCCCGCGTGTCAGCCGCTCGGTGGCTGTGTTGAGAGCGAGTGAGTACACGGGCGCGGCGGACGCTGCGGGCGGTGAGGGCAGCAGCGAGCTGACGGTCGTGCTGTTCTGGGTGGTGATTGTCTGGTCGAGCACGGTCGAGCTGTTCTGCGCCGCGTCGGTGACGGTCACTTTCAGGTCGTGCTGGCCGTCGGTCAGGCTGGTCGTGTCAACCGGGATGTCCACCGTGGTCTGTTGACTGCAGGGCAGTGGCTGTTCGAACTCCAGCGACCCGTCGGAATACGTGCCGACGGTCTGGCACGCGCCGCCGTTTCCGTCCGGTGTCGCGTCATATACGACGTTGCCGTCGATCGTTGCGGTGACGTTGTAGACGCCTGGACCGCCGGGGTCTGACGCCGTGAACTGAAGGTTTGCCGTGCCGTGTGCGGTAGCGGTCAGCAGCGAACCGGTGAATCCGCTGGCGCTCGGTGTTGCCGCGCTGTTGATCACGAAGTCTGCGCCGAGGATGTCGGCTTCTGCTTCGGGTAGCGGGCCTTGTGAGCCGGGGCAGGAGTAGCCGCCGGGCCCGCCGTCGCAGCCCACGCTAACGGTGACCCAGGTCACGCCGGTCGGCAGCGCGCCTGGCGCCACGTGGACGGTTTGGGCGCCGTAGCCGAGGTTGCGATAGTCGTAGTCGGGGTCTGCCTGGCCGGTGTGATCAACCGCGACGGCGCCGAACCCGTTAGCGCACTGGTTGCTGGCGATCGAGCAAGGCCCGCCATAGGCCGAGAGGTCCATGGTGTATGTGCTGATCGACATACCCGCTGGCGCAGAGAATGTGATCGCCCCGCCGGACGCG
>Ga0307372_10000877_pt1 | contig 52816 bp, 35 predicted proteins | sample OX1MG_FD_202533 | JGI IMG/M metagenome (GOLD analysis project Ga0307372, IMG submission 202533) | Soil microbial communities from Risofladan, Vaasa, Finland - OX-1 | ecosystem: Environmental > Terrestrial > Soil > Coastal area > Acid sulfate soil | place: Finland: Risofladan, Vaasa | collected...
CTTACCAATGGACTCTCCTCGGGCGAAGCCGCGGAACGCCACGGAGGGCGTTCCCTACAGAAGCGGCGGCTCGGGTGTCATTCTCAACCGCGTGAAGTAGACTCGCCCTGGCAAGGCCGAAAGCACTCCATGAATCCGCCGGACAAACAGACCTCTTTGACGTTGTTGGGGCGGGTGCGCGACGGCGACGAGGAGGCCTGGCGACGCCTGGTACACCTCTACGGCCCGCTGGTCGCTCGCTGGTGCGGTCATCGCGGCGTGACGGGCCAGGACGCCGACGACATCCAGCAAGAGGTGTTTCAGGCGGTGGCCACGGGCCTGGAGGGTTTTCGCCGCGACCGGCCGGGCGACACCTTTCGCGGCTGGCTGCGCGGCGTCACGCGCAACAAGCTGCTCGACCATTTTCGCCGCCGCGGCAAGGACCCCCAGGCCCAGGGCGGCACCGAGGCCCACTTGCAGTTGCAGCAGGTGGCCGAGCAAGAATGGCCCGACGACACCGCCGAAGAGCTGAGCGGGGTTTACCATCGTGCGCTCGAGCTGGTGCAAGGCGAGTTCGAGCAACGCACCTGGGAGGCGTTTTGGCGGGCGGCGGTCGAGGGCCAATCGCCCGCCTTGATCGCCGCCGACCTGGGCGTTACGCCAGCGGCGGTCCGCAAGGCCAAATCGCGCGTGCTGCATCGCTTGCGCGAGGAGTTGGGCGAGCTGCTGCCTTCGTAGGATGAGGGATGAGGGATGGCGCCTGAAAAAAAATTCGTGTCACACTCCCTACGATCTCTAGGGTAACAGGCGATATGCCGCGGCGCGACGCCGCGGCCGCTGTCGTTTTTTGCTGTTCGCGCGCGGTTTGACTTGGAATGCGGCCGCGACGCTCCCACCCGCCCCTGCAACAGGACGCCTCACGACATGTGCGCACTTCGCTGGCTGCCCAACCTGCTCTCCCTCCCCGACCGCTCCTCCAAGCCGAAGGCCCGCCGCAAGACAGCGCGCCGCTCGCCGTTTTTGTTCTCGCCCGGAACCCTCGCTTCCGGCCCGCGGGGGCTCGAACGCCGCAAGTCCATGTCAATCGAGCCACTGGAACAGCGGCAGTTGCTCACCACGCTCGCGGTCACCAATCTCAACGACTCCAGCAGCTTCACGGCCGGCGACGGCTCGCTGCGCGGCGAAATCGCCGCCGCCGCCAGCGGCGACACGGTCCAATTCGCCGCGGGGCTGACGGGCACGATCGATCTGACCGACGGCCCGCTGGTGCTGAACCAAGACCTGAGCATCGTCGGTGCCGGAGGCGGCGTGACGGTCAGCGGCAAGGGCCAGAGCACCGTCTTCGAGGTCGACGCGGGCGCGACGGTCTCGATGGCCGGGTTGACCGTGAGCGGCGGCTTTTCTCCGAGCACCGATCTCTACAACGCCGGCGGCATTTACAACGCGGGCACGCTGACCTTGACCGATTGCACGCTCTCGAACAACCAAGGCGCGGTCAGCGCCCTCTACAACGATTCGGGCACGCTGACGCTGCTCAATTCCACCGTCGCCGACAACCTGGCGGAGGGCTCAGGCGCGATCTGGAACAACCTGGGCACGGTGGCCTTGACCAACTCCACCGTCGCCGACAACAACGATGCCGCGGGCACAAGTTCCGACGTGGGCATCTCCGCCAAGCACGGACTCTCGTTGACGCTCGCCAACACGATCGTGTTCGGCAACGGCACGGACATCGTTGGGCCGGTGACCGCCAATCACAGCCTGATCGGCAACACGGCGGGGGCCACGATCAGCGGGGCCAACAACCTGCTGAGCGTGAATCCCGACCTCGGGCCGCTGGCCGACAACGGCGGTCCCACGCAGACCCTGGCCCTCTTGGTCGGCAGCCCGGCCATCGACACCGGCAACAACGCCCTGGCCGTGGATGGCGCCGGCAACGCCCTGGCCACCGACCAGCGCGGCCCCGGCTACGCGCGCGTCGTCGGCCCCAACGTCGATATCGGCGCCTATGAGTTCAACCACACGGTGGTGGTTTCGACCACCAGCGACGAGAACGACGGCAACTACAGCTTCGGCCACCTGTCGCTGCGCGAGGCGGTCGAGCTGGCCGACGCCAACTCGACGGTCAACGGCATCACGTTCGACCCGACCGTGTTCGCCACGGCCCAGACCATCACGCTCACCGGCGGCCAAATGGAGCTGAGCGCGGCAAACGTCGCCATCACCGCGCCGACCGCGGGCCTGACCATCGACGCCAACAACAGCAGCCGCGTCTTTCAGATCGACGCCGGCGCCGCGGCCACACTCACGGGTCTGACCCTCGTCAACGGCACGACGGGCGGCGACGGCGGCGCCATCTTGAACGACGGCGGCACGCTGTCGCTCGCCAACTCGTCGCTCGAAAGCGCGGTCGCGTCCGGTAACGGCGGCGCGCTGGCCAACGAAAACGGCGGCGCCGCGACCATCTCCAACTCCCAAATCGAGCAGAACTCCGCCAGCGGCAACGGCGGTGGCATCTACAACGACGCGACTTCGACGCTGACGGTGAGCGGCGGCACCTTCGCCGTCAACGTCAACGGCGGCGGCCAAGGCGCCGGAATCGATAGCGCCGGCGCCACCACTCTGCTGAATTCGGTGGTCGACGACGGCCTCCAAGTCGCCGGCGGTTCGCTCGGCGCCGTCAACACCACGATCGCCACGCTCAACGCCTTCAACATGGTGATCGACGGGACGGGCATCGAGCTCTCCGCCGGTTCGTTGAAGCTGACCGACAGCACGGTCAACGCGGGTGGCACGGGCATCAATATCTCGGCCGGTTCGGCAATTCTGACCAACAGCACCGTCGCCGCGGCCGGCACGGGCGTCTACCTTTCGGGCGGCTCGGCCACGCTGACCGACAGCACGGTGGCCAAGGGCGGCACGGGCATTGACAACAGCGGCGGCACGGTGGCCCTGGCCAACACGATCGTGGGCCAGAACTCGTCCGACGTCATCGGTCAGGTGACGGCCAATTACAGCCTGATCGGCGACACCGCGGGTGCCACCATCGGCGGGGCCAACAACGTGCTGAACGTGAATCCCGACCTTGGGCCGCTGGCCAACAACGGCGGACCCACGCAGACCTTCGCCTTCGCCGCGGCCAGCCCCGCCATCGGCGCCGGTTCGGTCCCACTGGCCGTCGACCCCAATGGCAACCCGTTGACCACCGACCAGCGCGGCGCGCCCTACGCCCGTGTGAGCGGCGGCCAGGTCGATATCGGCGCCTTCGAGCACTACAACGTCCACGCGGTCGTCTCCACCATCGCCGACGAAAACGACGGCAATTACAGTTCCGGCCACCTCTCGCTGCGCGAGGCCATCCAGCTCGTCGACCAGAACGTCGGCGGCTTCAACAACACGATCACCTTCGACACGACCGTGTTTGCCACGCCGCAAACGATCGACCTGACGCAGGGCACGCCACTGCTGACCGCCGAGGCGACGATCACCGCGCCCGCCGCGGGAGTGACCATCGACAGCAGCCAAGGCCGCGATTTGCAAATCGGCACTCCGTCCAACGGCCGGCCCAGCACCGTCACGCTCGACGGCCTGACGATTTCGGGCGGCGGAATCGTGAACTACGCCACGTTGATCGTCAGCGGCTGCACTCTGACGGACAACACCAACGGCAACGTGGGCGGGGCCATTCTCAACGCCAGCTTCAATGGCGCTGGCGGCACGCTGACCGTGAGCGATAGCAGCTTCAGCGGCAACTCGGCCCTGGGCGGCGGGGCGATCGAAAACTCCGAATCCGCCTCGCTGACCGTGAGCGGCGGCAGCTTCACCGGCAACTCCGCCTCCGGCGCCGGCGCAGGCGGCGGCGCGATCGAGAACGCGGGCAGTCCGCTGAGCGTGGCCGACAGCACCTTCACCGGCAACTCCGCCGTCAACGTGGGCGGCGCCATCTCGACGTATGGCGGAACGGTGTCGGGCTCCACCTTCGACAATAACTCCGCCGGCGGCGAAGGCGGGGGCATCGTCAACTACGCCACACTGTCGCTGAGCGGCAGCACCTTCTCCGGCAACTCGGCAAACCTGGGCGGCGGCATCGCCTTCGAAGGAACCACCACGGTGTCGGCCTGCACTTTCGACGGCAACACTGCCGCCAGTTACGGTGGCGGGGTCTACAACCACGCCTCGGCCACTCTGACCGGCGGCACCCTCTCCGACAACCACGGGGGCACCGGGGGCGCGATCGATAACATGGGCAACCTGACGCTGACCCAGGTGACATTGACCGGCAACTCCGCCGCGGTCGGCGGGGCGATCGACAGCGTGGGCCACGCGACCGTCGACCACAGCACGCTGACGAGCAATCGGGCATCCTCCGAGGGGGGCGCGGTTGACGTTGAAATCGGCGGCGTCGTCGCGGTCAGCGACTCCACGCTGTCGGGGAACTCCGCCGCGGAGGGCGGCGCTCTGTTCAACTACTTCGGCGCCACGTTGACGGTGACGGGCTCGACGATCGCCGACAACACCGCTTCGGCTGTCGGGGGCGGCATCGCCAACTCGTCACCCGCGTATTTGTTCGGCGGCACGCTGACCGTGACCAACTCGACCCTGTACGGCAACTCGGCCACCTCTCAGGGCGGCGGCATCTACAGCCAGGGCAGCTCTGAACTTTCGCCTTCCTCTTACGTGGGCGTGGCGATGGTGACCAATTGCACGCTCACGGCCAACCAGGCCGGCGCCGGCGGCGGACTCTATTTCAACAGCCTGACTTACGGCTCGCTGACCTTGAACAACACCATCGTGGCCGGCAACCTGCAAACCAGCGGCGCCACCAGCACCGCCAACGACCTCGCCGGCGACACGATCGCCGCGAACGACAGCCTGATCGGCACCACCGCCGGCGCCACGATTGCCGGGGCCAACAACCTGTTGAACGTGAACCCCGACCTCGGCCCGTTGGCCGATAACGGCGGTCCCACCCAGACCGCGGCCCTGCTGATTGGCAGCCCGGCCGTCAACGCCGGCTCCAACGCCTTGGCCGTCGACGCCAACGGCAACGCCCTGACCACCGACCAGCGCGGCATGACGCGGATTTTGGGCGGCACGGTCGATATCGGCGCTTATGAAGTCGTGCCCGTGATCGCCGCCGGCCAGACCTTCACGGCCACCGAAGCCGCCGCCACCGGCCTCGTGACGGTGGCCACGTTCAGCGACGCCGATCCCATGGTCGTGGCCGGCGACTTCATCGCCAGCATCGCCTGGGGCGACGGCCAATCGTCGGCCGGCACGATTTCGGGCAGCCAGGCCGCCGGGTTCACCGTCTCCGGCGGCCACACCTACGCGGAAGATGGCACGTACACCGCGAGCGTCACGATCAGCGATGCGAACACCTCGGCCACGGCCGCGGGCGCGGCGACGGTCAGCGACCCGGCGGTGAACGCCACGCCGTCGCCGACCGCGGCCGTCGCGGGCTTCGCGGCCAGCGTCAACGTGGCCACCTTCACCGATCCGGCCGGAGCGGAAGCGACGGCCGATTACAGCGCCACGATCGTCTGGGGCGACGGCCACACCTCGGCCGGCACGATCAGCGGCCCGGACGGCAATGGCGTCTTTACCGTCAGCGGAACGAACACCTACGCCGACGTGGGCAGCTTCACGGCAACGGTGACGATCGCGGACGATACCGCGCCGACGGTGGCCGTCTCGCCGACGGTAACCGTCACCGCACCGATCACCCTGATGGTCACCAATCTCAACGACTCCAGCGGCTTCACCGCCGGCGACGGCTCGCTGCGCGGCGAGATCGCCGCGGCCGTCAGCGGCGACGAGATCGAGTTCGCCGCCGGACTGACGGGAGTCATCACGCTGGCCGACGGTCCGCTCGTGCTGAGTCAAAGCATCAACATCGTCTACTCAGGCTCCGGACTCACGGTCAGCGGCAACAACACCAGCCAGGTCTTCGTGATCGACGCGGCGGCAACGGCCACGCTCTCCGGCCTGGCCATCGAAAACGGCAACGCCGCCGGCAATGGCGGCGGCATCGACAACAGCGGCGCCTTGACGCTCGACCAATGCACCGTCATCAACAACGTGGCCAATGGAGGAGGTGGAGGAGTTTACAACACGGGCGCGCTGACGATCAGCGGCTCCAATCTCGGCAGCGTCTCCACCAATTACGGCAACGTATTTCCCGGCACCGACGCCAACGTCAGCGGCGGCGACGGCGGCAGCCTCGACAACGTCGGCGGCGTCGTGACGGCGGCCAACACGACCTTCGATTCCAATTTCATCGGCGGAAACGGCGGCGGCATCGCCAACGAGAACGGCGGCACGGTGACACTGACGGGCTGCGATCTCTCCTACGAACAGAGCGACGGCAACGGCAACGGCGGCGGCCTCTACAATGCCAGCGGCGGCGTCGTCGCGCTGACCAACTGCAGAGTATACTTCGAGCAGGAAGGCATCTACAACGCCGGCACGGCGACCATCACCGATATGGTCCTGGCCTCCAGCGTCACGAACCTCGGCAGCTTGACGCTGACAAACTCGACCACGCAAGACGGCATCGACAACGGGCCGGCCGCGACAGCCACACTGCTCAACTCGTTCCTCGACACCGCCGCTTCCACCGGTTTCAGCGGGACTCTTGCCGGCAGCGCCCTGTCCGTCTCCGGCGGCAATGTGACGCTCGCCAACTGCACGATCTCCGAGGCCCTCGACGGCGTCACCGTCAGCGGCGGTTCGGTCACGCTGACCAACGTCACTGTGACGGGTTGCGGCGCCGGCATCGACAACACCGGCGGCACGGTGAGCTTGGCGAACACGCTCGTGGCCGGCAACGCCACCGACGTCGGCGGCGCCGCGACGGCCAATTACAGCCTGATCGGCAACACGGCCGGCGCCACGATCGGCGGGGCCGACAACGTGCTCAACCAAAATCCCAAGCTGGCGCCTTATCCGAGTCTCAACGGCGGCGGACCCACGGAGACGTTCGCCTTGCTGCCCGGCAGCCCGGCCATCGACGCCGGTTCCACCGCCCTGGCGGTGGACCCCGCCGGCAACCCCCTGATGTACGATCAGCGGGGCGCCCCCTTCGCGCGCGTCGCCGGCACAAGCGTCGACATCGGCGCCTTCGAGTATCAAGACCTGCACCTGGTGGTCTCCACCACCTCCGACGAGAACGACGGCAACTACAGCTTCGGCCACCTCTCTTTGCGCGAGGCGCTCGAGCTGATCGACGTGAACACGGCCGGCTTCGACAACACCATCACCTTCGATCCGACTGTGTTCGCCACGCACCAGACCATCACCCTGACCGGCGGCGCCCTGCAAGCCACCGACGATGTGACGATCACCGCGCCGGCCGCGGGGGTGACCGTGGCCGGCGACAACCAGGGCCGCGTGTTCGACGTCAGATCCAACTCTCCCAGCGGCGTCCAAAGCAGCACGGTCTCGCTGTCGGGCCTGACGATCACCGGCGGCGGCATCAGCAGCAACGGCAGCCTGGCGCTGACCGATTGCACGCTCTCCGGCAACACGGGCGCCTACGCGGGTGGCGCCCTTGAGAACACCGGCGGCACGCTCACGGTCACCGGCTGCACGTTCTCGGGCAACTCGGCAACCTACACGGGCGGCGCCATCGAGAACAACACGGGCGTGCTGACGATCACAGGCTGCACGATCACGGGCAATGCTTCGGGCCCCTACGGCGGCGGCATCTCGAACGACGCGGGCACGCTGAACGTGTCGGGCTCGACCATCGACGACAACTCCGCCCCAGACGGCTACGACGGCGGCGGCATCTACAACGCCGCCGTGGCGACGGTGACCGGCTGCACCTTGTCGGGCAACACCGCGAGTCACGGCGGCGCCATTGCGAATGACTCCGGCGGCAGGTCGCTGACTTTGGTCGACTGCGCCTTTTCCGACAACGTCGCGGGTTACGGCGGCGCCATCTACACGGACGTGGAGTCGAACACGACTTTGGACGACTGCGTCCTGACCGGCAATCAGGCCTCTGGCCGCGGCGGCGCCCTCGACGACTCCGGTGGCGTCGTCACGGTTAACAACAGCACCTTTACAGCGAACTCCTCCCGTTATGGCGGCGCCATCGAAGCCGAGTTTCTCTGCACGCTCATCGTGGATGGCTGCACTATCAACGGCAACACCGCCACGGAGGACGGCGGCGGCATCGCCAACGGGACCACCTACGATCCCGAGTCGGGCGGCTTCGTGACGGCGATCAACTCGACCCTTTACGGCAACACGGCCGGCAACGACGGCGGAGGCGTGTTCAGCGCGCCGTACACGTTCACGCTCATCAATTGCACGGTCACCGCCAACACCGCCAATACCGCCAACACAGCCTCGGCCGGCGGTGGAGGCGCCTACTTCGAAAGTCTCGGCTATGGCAGCGCGGACCAGGTGGAGTTCAACGTGAACAACACCGTCGTGGCCGGCAACTTCCAAGGCGGCGGCGCCGCTGTCGCCAACGACCTCGCCGGCGACGCCTTCACGGCCAACTACAGCCTGATCGGCACGACCGCGGGCGCCACGATCGCCGGCGCCAACAACGTGCTGAACGTGAACCCCGAGATCGGCCCGCTGGCCAACAACGGCGGCCCCACCGAGACGGTGGCCCTGCTGGCCGGCAGCCCGGCCATCAACGCCGGCTCCAACGCCCTGGCCGTCGACGCCAACGGCAACGCACTGACCACCGACCAGCGCGGCTTGCCACGGATTGAGGGCGGCACCGTCGATATCGGCGCTTATGAAGTCGTGCCCGTGACCGCCGCCGGCCAGGCTTTCACGGCCGCCGAAGGGGCCGCCACCGGCCTCGTGACCGTGGTCACCTTCACCGACGCCGATCTCCTGGTCGCGGCCGGCGACTTCACCGCCAGCATCGCCTGGGGCGACGGCCAGTCGTCGGCCGGCACGATTTCGGGCAGCCAGGCCGCCGGGTTCACCGTCTCCGGCGGCCACACCTACGCCGAGGAAGGGACGTTCACCTCGAGCGTCACGATCAGCAATGCCAATACGTCGGCCACCATCGCCGGCACGGCCACCGTCAGCGATCCGAGCGTCCGCGCCGCGGCGGTGGCCATTTCGGCGACGGCCGGCGCGCCGGCCACGGTCAATGTGGCCACCTTCACCGATCCGGCCGGTGCGGAAGCGACGACCGATTACACCGCCACGATCAACTGGGGCGACGGCCAAAACTCGGCCGGCACGATCAGCGTGGCAAACGGCGTGTTCACCGTCAGCGGCACAAACACTTACGCCGAGCCGGGCACCTACACGGCCAGCGTCACGATCACGCACGACACCTCGCCGGCCGTGGCCGTATCGCCCACGGCGACGGTCACGAGCGGAAGCGTGTCGCCCGCCGTCACCTCGTTCGTCGTCGAAAAGGGACTGGAGGAACGCTCGTACATTCGCTATCTCGACCTGACGTTCAATGAGCCGGTTTCCAATCTGACGCTCGACGCGGCCCACGTGACGCTGGAACACTTCGGCCTGGACGGCAAGACGTTCCTGGGCGACATCGACCTGACGAACAAGATCGCGCTGGTCGACCACGTGATGGCCATCGACTTCGGTGCGGGAGGGATTGGCGGTGATGAAAACCTGCCGGCCCTTTTGGCCTATTGGCCGAAGCTGATTCTCGACGACGGCTATTACAAGCTGCTCATCAACCCCGACGGCACCGGCCAGCATGACATCGAGGAGGACTTTTATCGCCTCTTTGGCGACGTGATCGGCAACCCGACCGGCGGCGCCACGACGACGGGCTCGACGGTCAGCGGCAATCCAATCGGCGAGGTCACCGCGGCCGACGTGGCGGCCATCAGCTCCGCGGTGGGCGAGACGGGTCCGCTATTGAACGACGACATCAACGGCGCCGGCGCGGTGACGCCCAACGACCGGCTCTTGGCCGCCAAGTCGGTGGGCCGCACGCTGGCGGCCGGCCTGCACATTGATGATTGAGTCATTTGCTTGACTGTTGCGTCGCCGCGAATGACAATGTGAGCGGCTGTAACAGCTCGATAACCGATAACGCGCGGGGCGCTGACAACTGAGAGGTGTGAGATGCGTTTACGATCGTGGTTTTGTTTGTGCGCCGTCTTTCTCGCCTGCGCGGCCCACGCGCAAGCCGCGATCATCGTCACCGTCGGCAGCTCGCTGGTAACGCCGGGCGGTCCGGTGGATTATCTTCCCGTCTATATCAATACCGACAGCGGCACAGTGGACCTGGCCGCGACAAGCTTCGAGTTTCAAATCACCACGAACGGATCGACGGCGGTGCAATTCGTCAATTCTCCGGCCCCGTCGGTCGACCCCACCTTCAATAATTTGAATTACGTCTTCTTCGGCGCGAGCGGCGACAAAGCTTTTGCCAACCCATTGGGCACTGCGAGCACGACCACCACATTTGCTGGCGGCGACGAAGCGAATAATACGAACTTCTTCGTGCCGTTGAGTACCACGCCGGAACTTCTGGCGATGCTGCCCGTCACCACCCTGACGAACTCCGCGCCGCCTCTGGGCGACACCTTCAGCGTCAGCCTCGTACCTTACAACAGCGTTAGCAATCCGAGCACTTTCTTCACCGACATCAACGCGGACTCAATTTCGATCTCCGCAGGTAGCTTCAATCCCACCCCGGTGACGGTCACGCCCGAGCCATCGACCTTCACGTTGACGGCGCTCGGGCTCGTGGCGCTGGCCGGCGCTGCTCGACGGCGCCGCAAGGCAGGCCGCGTGTAGCATGCGCAAGACGGGCCGGCCGGGCCATCGTCGCCACCGCGGCCGGGCCTCCACCGGTGCGTTGAGCACGGCCGGATTCTCAGCGGCGCGGGCTCGCGCCGCCCACGCGCCCTTGTTATCCCCGCCGCTTGGCGTTACGCAACGCCGGCAGCGTGGCCGAGGCGATCGCGCACAGCGACGAATACTACGCCAATTTCGTGATCCGGCCCGACTTCTTGAAGCTGCTCGGCCGGCCGGCCCAAGACTCCGAGGTTCAATCGTTGGCCGCTCAAATGGACGCCGGTCTCACCGATCAGGGTGTGGAGGCCGAAATCGTGGCCACCGACGAATTCTTCGCGAAGGCCGGCGGCACCAACCTCGACTGGATCGACGCCGTTTACAAGCGGGTTCTGGGCCGCACGCCCGACGCCGGCGGCGAAGGTTATTGGAGCCGGCAGTTAGCCAACGGGCAATCGCGCCTTCGGGTAGCGCAAGAGATCACGGCCAGTCAAGAAAACGATTCGCTGCTGGTGAACGACGACTATTTCCATTACCTGGGCCGCGCCGCCGACCCCAGCGGCCTGGAATTACTGGCTGGGGCAGTTCGCCGACGGCAAGAGAAATGAAGACATTATCGCCGGGTTCACCGGCTCCGACGAATACTTCACGCAGCACACGAGCTAAGAGCCCGGCTCAGCGACCCGACGCCCCAGCCAATCGCCTCCAGGTTTCAGTTACGGCAATACCTTACCTCCATCACCCAATCGCCAAAGGTGCAACGATGAAGCGAACGATCTGCTGCCACTGAATTCAATACCGGGGGCGTTCCGGACACATTCAGCTTTTCCATCCTCGACGCCAACACCTTCGTGCCCGTCGCCACTACGGACCCGTCTGGCTTCGATTCGGTACTGTTTGCGAACATCGACTCGTCAACCCCGACGCTCTCGCAGTACACCCTATCCGGCCCTTCCGTCGTCCCCGAGCCGTCGACGTTATCGCTCATGGCGGGCGGCCTTGCGGTGCTGGCTGCCGCTGGACGTTGGCGGCGCAAAGTGTCTTACAACGGTAACGCCTAAGTGCGGCTGCACTCAGGCCGCGGCCGGCGTGGCTGCGCTCGGCACGGGTGGGGCGTCGACGACGAGCGGACCGGCGGCGATGGGGAATAGAGCCGTTTGTGCGATCACCCGTTGCTGCCCCGAACCCTCCTCGCGGCAGACCCAATAGCCCGCCGGCACGACCGCTTCCGCCAGCACTTGAACAAAGCCCGTTTTGAATCCCGATTGCACTTTCAGCCGTTGACCAGGTTCGATGGAATGCGTCGACATCCGCAGCGCCTCTTACAAGGATGAATTGGTAACAAGCACTAGAATATCGGCGGCGCCGTCGCGGATCTGAAGGAATTGTCGATGCGCGCGGAGCGCTACGCGCCCTCGACGCTGCGCGCCGCGGCGTCGGCCTTGGGCTGCGAGCGGAAGGCGTGCCACATCAAAATCGCCGCGCCGCAGACGAGAAAGCTGTCGGCCAGATTGAAGTTCGGCCACGTCCAGTTCTGGTACTTGAACAAGATCCAGTCGCGCACGGCGTAGACCCGCTGGTCCGGCCGGCCGGGCACGGCCCACAGACCAAGCCGGTCGTACAGATTGCCCAGAATGCCGGCCATGATCGCGCCCAGAGCCAGCGTCAGCCGCCAATCGACCGCGGCCCCCACCACGAACAACCAATAGACGATGCCGACCGCCGCGGCCAGCGACAGCAGGGCAAACAGCCACACCATGCCCTGCCCCATGCCGAACAGCGCGCCTTGGTTGAGGCTGGTTTGCAACCCAAAAAAAGGGCGCCAGATCCACAGCGTGCGGCCGCCCGGCGCCCCCAGCAACGCAAACACCCAGGCCTTCGAGGCCAGGTCGGCGGCGCAGCCGGCGGCCGCGATGGCAAGGAACGCCCAATACCGGTTACCAGGAACCACCTTCATGGCAGGCGTTACCCGCGTTCGACTTGCCCCGCGCACTTCACGCAGTGCGGCGCGTGGGGCAGCGCGTTCAGCCGGGCTTTGGGAATTTTCGATCCGCACTCGTCGCAATCGCCGTAGGTGCCGTCTTCGATCCGCTCCAATGCCAGCTCGATCAGGTCGAGAGTGCCCCCCTCGTTTTCCAACAGGCTGAGCGTGAACTCTTGCTCGAAATTGTCGCTGCCCAGGTCCGCCATGTGAATCGGCATACTGGAGATTTCGCTCCCACCATCCATGCGGTTCTTACGCAGGGCGGCATCGGCCATCTGGTTGACATCGCCGCGCAGACGCGCGCGCAACGCCAGGAGCCGCTCTTTGTACACCTTCATCTCTGCCTTCTTCATTGACGCTGTCTCCCACAGGGCGAGAAATACGGACCACAGTGACGTAAAAGTTCACAGAATCTCGATTCTATGTCGGCCGTATCCCGACGTCAAACGGTTCAAGTGTCAGCAGTGTCAGCACTACGCGGCCTGAGTCCGGGCGTCGCTCCCGCCATAATGGTGCTCGACGACTTTCTCGGCGTGAAACAAGAGCCATTCGGGCCGCGTGTAAACGGCGTGGCCCGCCAGGTGTTCCGACAACGGCCCGAAGGAAGTGCCATAATCGACCAACAGCGTCGTGCCGCAGTCGGGAACGCGCGCGCCGGTTTGCAGCCGGTCGGCCAGGTCGTGCGGGCCGTAACTGGGCGCCAAGAGCCTGCCCAGCCGGCGATTGGCCAACCACGACCGCCAGGCGAGCGGCGACGGCGGCGCGTCGGTTCCCGCAATACCCACTTGCTGTAAGTAATCGCCGCCCGCGGCCTGCTCGAAATCCTGCGGCCGGGCCGGAAACGCGGCCAGGTGCCCCGCCCGCCCGCCACTCGGCCGATGGTGAATGAAGTGCAGCAGCCGGTCGTCGTCGCGGAGCCGCCAACCGTAGCGCACCGGCGTGCCGAACGTCACGTAGTCGCACGGCCGCTGCTGAAGGCGGTGCCGTGTACGCGTGAGGAGTTGCCGCACTCGCTGCCAGACGGGGATATCGACCAGCCCGGCCATCGGCCAGCGGTAATAGACCGACGCAGCCGCGAAGAACTGCTCGACGACCGCCGGTTCAGCCGACAGAAGCTGACTCATCATGGCGAACACGTTGCCGGCATGCCCGTGCCCCCAAAACATGACGCGTTGGCCGCCCGACAGCTCCAACGACGCCAGCTCGTCGAGCAGCCGCACCGCGGCGTCTGCCCGCCCAAGGTGGTGGTTTTCGCTCGACCAGGAGACCAATCGCACGGGCGTGCGACCGCCCGTCGCCGCTTCGAACACCTCCGCGTAGCGTGGCGTATAGTTCCCGGCGTCGCGGACGTCGGCATCGACGATCTGCGACGCAATGCGGGAGATCATTCTCCGACCGGCAAGGTAATGGCGCGCCAGCGACGATAGGATGCTCAGCGAATCGAGCGCGGCGAAGGAACCATGCACCAGGTAGATTGCGCCCACCCGCGACGCGGCCAGAATGTCGCCGACCGCCCGCATTCGGCGTCGAAACTCCGCCGGTCCGCCGGCCGGCGATGCGGCGGCCCGCAAATAATGGCAGGGCACACACGGTGCCTCGGCAGTGTACGATTGATGGGAGAAGGGGCTGGCGTTTCCGGCGAACTGGTTTGTGTCGGTCGAGCCGGGGTTCTGCGCGGATTGGGTGGCAGAGAGGTGCATGCGGACTCCTTTCCGACAAAAAACATCGGCGCGCAGACCGGCCGCGCGTGAGGATTTTACGGCTAGGTAAAGTAGAACGAGGTTTATGAGCCAACCATCGAACACTGAGAACAGTCGTGTGATTCTGGCGGAAGGAAAGCACCTGCGGCTGGTCCGCGAGGGGCATTGGGAATATGCCGAGCGGACGAAAGCCACGAGTGCGGTGGTGATCGTGGCCGTCACTGACGACCGGCGGCTGCTGTTGGCGGAGCAGTATCGAATCCCCGTCGGCAAACGGGTGATCGAGCTGCCGGCCGGACTGGTGGGCGACATCGAGGGTCAGCAGACTGACGATCTGGAAACGGCCGCGCGGCGCGAGCTGCTGGAGGAAACCGGCTATGAAGCGGAAAGCGTCCACGTGATGGCGATGGGTCCGCCCACGTCGGGGCTGGCGACTGAGTTGGTGGCCATGGTGGTGGCAAGGGGGCTGAAACAGGTTGCCGCCGGGGGCGGGGTTGAATCGGAACAGATCGAGGTGCATGCCATTGGGCTCGATCGCGTGGCGAAGTGGCTCCAGGAGCAAGCGAGCCGCGACGTGCTGATCGACCCGAAGGTCTACGCCGGGCTCTATTTTGCGGAACATGAAGCCTGAACCCTTCAAAAAACTTGACTCCCGGCCACGTCAGCGGTCTATTGACGTGAAACCATTTTTTTAAAGAGGCGCGCGGATGCCTTCTGTTCTTGTCGTCGACGATTCGCCCGTCGATCGCCGTTTGGCCAGCCTGCTGTTGAGCCAGGGAACGACGCTCAGCGTCGAGACCGCCGAAAACGGCGTGGCCGCGTTGGAGTACCTCAAGCGGCGCGAGCCGGACATCGTCGTCACCGACTTGCAGATGCCCGAATTGGACGGGCTCGGGCTGATCCGCCGGGTGCGGATGCACCATCCGCGCGTGCCCGTCGTGCTGATGACGGCCTTCGGCAGCGAAGATTTGGCCGTCGAAGCCCTGGAAGCGGGCGCGGCGAGTTATGTGCCCAAATCGGTCCTGCCGGAAAAGCTGGTCGACACGGTCGAGCAGGTGCTGGCGGTGTCGCGGGCCGACCACAACCTCGACCGGCTGGCGCAGTGTCTGGCCTGGACCGAGTTTGCCCTGAACTTGGAGAACGACGCGGAACTGATCGACCCGTTGGTGGACGTGGTGCAACGGCTGGTCGATAAGGTGCAGCTTTGCGACACTACCGGTCGAGTGCGGATCGGCATCGCCCTGGAAGAAGCGTTGCTCAACGCGCTCTATCGCGGCAACCTGGAGCTGAGCTTCGAGCAGATGCAGGAAGACCGCGCCAACCTGTTGCAAGGCCTGAGCATGGGGGTGGCCGAACAGCGTCGGGGCCAGGCTCCCTACTGCGAACGAAAGATTTTCGTCAAAGTACACATTTCGCCCGAAGAATTGCGGTTGCTGGTCCGCGACGAAGGCCCCGGCTTCGACGTCATGCCGGTGGCCGATTCCGACGATCCGGCCCCCTTGGCGCGTGAAGGCGGTCGCGGCCTGGTGCTGATGCGGATGTTCATGGACGAGGTGACGTACAACGATCTCGGCAACGAGGTGCTGATGATCAAGCGGAAAGAGCCGGTGGCGGCCGGCGCGTAGCGCGGGGCCAGCGAGGTTGCCCCGCCTTACGCTTCGCCGGAACAAAAACCCTTTAAGCAAAATGCCGTCAACCCATGCAATAGCCCAAGTTTTCACCGGCCCAGGAAGAGCGTGGCCAATCTCTGCCCCAGCCAGCGCCGTTTCGACGGCCATCTGTCAATCGCCGCCTTGGCGAGCGGCCTTCTCTTCGGCGGCGCTGGCCCGCAGATAAAGGGGCGCCAGCCGCCAGAGGTCGTCGCGCTGCCCGGCGGCGTGCTTCGCGGCCGCCAGCCGGCCAACCATGTTCGCCTGGGGAAACCAGAGTTCTCCGGCGGCAACAGCCACGTCAGCCGGCAATCGCGGCAACAGCTTTTCCAGCGCCGGCCCGGTTGCCAGCGTGCCAGCCGACAAGCCGGCGATCCATTCGTCAGCGCGGCGAATGCTCACCGGGACGACGATTTCGAGACCCAACGGCGCGCGGCGGCGAAACGTCGCCGTGTAGACGTCGCCGCGCTGGGCGTCGATGGCCGCGGCAATCAGCTCGCCGTGGCCCGCCGTCGTGGCCTGGGCCGCGATGACCTCCAGCGTGTTGACGGCCAAGACCTCCGCGCCGACGGCGTAGGCGAACGTTTTGGCAGTCGTCACGCCGACACGCAGCCCCGTGAACGAGCCGGGGCCGATGGCAACGGCCACCAAATCCACGTCGGCCGGCCTCCAGGCGACCTGCTCGATGAGCCGCTTGATAGCCGGTGCCAGCACTCTTGCGCTGCGCTGAGCGGGCTCTAGCCGCACCTCGGCCAAGACGTTGCCGTCGTCAAAAACGGCCACGCTGCCGCTGGTTCCGCTGGTTTCGAGGGCCAAAATGTGCAAAATTGTCCTGCCGTGGAATAGACTCGCGTGCCGCCGGCATATAATCGTAAGGTGGGGGCGGCGAGCTTGCGAGCGCCGGCCCACGATTTAAGGCGTCAGGTTTCAGGCGTCAGGCGTCAGACAAACAACCTGATGCCTGATGCCTGACGCCGCGGGAACCAGCGGGCCGATGGCTTGACCGCCGTGGGTCGCTAACTTAGACTGCGCGTTGGGTTTGTGGCGATTTTTTGGCGGCCGGGGCGCGCTCGTGGCGCGCCAGTTCTTCTAACCAATAAGGTCGACGGGCGTGAAGCGTGCCTTGATCAGCGATATCCACAGCAATCTCGAGGGACTCGAGGCCGTGCTGGCCGATATCGAGTCGCAGGGGATTACTGAAATCTACTGCCTGGGCGACATTATCGGCTACGGGCCGAATCCCTGCGAGTGCATCGACCGGGTGATGACGATGAATGTCTGCATCCTGGGCAATCACGATCAGGGCGCCTTGTTCGACCCCGAAGGCTTCAACTCCGGCGCGGAACGGGCCATCTTTTGGACCCGCGACCAACTGGAGATCGGGCCGGGCAAGCCGGCTGAGAACGCCGTCCGCTGGGATTTTCTGGGCGAGCTGCCCCGCAACCGGCGCGAAAACGGCTTTCTGTTCGTCCACGGCTCGGCCCGCAATCCCTTGAACGAATACGTCTTTCCTGAAGACATCTATAATCAACGAAAAATGGAAAAACTGTTTTCGCTGATCGAACAGCACTGTTTTCAGGGACACACCCACGTGCCGGGCGTGTTCACGCAAAGCTGCTCGTTTTTCAGCCCGGAGGAGATGGGCTATCAATATCGTCTGACGACGGAAAAGACGATGATCAACGTGGGGTCCGTGGGGCAGCCGCGCGACGGCGACCCGCGCGCCTGCTACGTGGTGCTCGAAGACGATCTGGTCAAGTTCCGCCGCATCGAGTATCCGTTCGAAAAGACGATCGAGAAAATCTACGCCACGCCGGAACTGGACAATTTTTTGGGCGACCGGCTCCGCGAGGGCCGTTGACCAAACGCCGTCCGCAGTGGAAGATTCGGCACAAGAACGGCCCGAGTCCGACGAACAGCATGGGGCGAGGAAGCGTCGTGGCTCGCTCTGGCGCACGGACTGGATTCAGAAATGAGAGCGGATGCTTAAGCGATACATCCTATTTTTCGCGCTGTCGGCCCTGGTGATCGTCTGCAATTTCGCCGCGCTGTGGTGGATGCAGAAGAATCGACCCCCCGCGCCGCCGAAAAAGCCGGCGCAAGTCGCGGCCAAAGAAGCGGTCAAGAAGGCCGAAAAGACGCCCCAAGCCGGACAGGAAAAGGCCGAAGCGGACAAGCAAAAGGCCGAAGCGGACAAGCAAAAGGCCGAAGCGGACAAGCAAAAGGCCGAAGCGCAAAAGCATGAGCGGCAGGCCGAAAAAGATGGCCCCGCCCCGGCCGAACCCGCGCGCAAGGAACCGGAGCTGGTGTTCGCGACGCTCGGCTCGGCGGACCCCGACGATCCCTATCGCATGCTAGCGACGATCACCAGCCGTGGCGCGGCCGTCCAACGCATCGAGCTGAACAGTCCCCGCTTTCACGACCTGGAAGACCGCAGCGGCTACATCGGGCATCTCGAAGGAGCCAGGCCGCCGGACAAGGCCGGGTATCTCGTCCGCGTGGTGGGCGACGCAACGCCGGCGGCAAGGGCCGGGCTGAAGCCGGGCGACGTCGTCACGGCGGTGGATGACGATACCGTCATTGCCGTCAGGCAATTCGGCGATCTTTTGCAGCGGCACAAGCCGGGCGATTCGGTGACGCTCACCGTCGATCGCGCGGGCAAAAAGAAAACGTTGAACGCCAAGCTTGCCCGGCGCCCCTTGGAGGTGGTCAAGCCCGAAGGGTCCGATCCGCTTTCCTTCCTGCTGACCCTGAACCAGATCGGCGACAAGACGTTGGCGGCCGGCGACGAAGAGTTGCCCGGCCTGCGCCTGCGGACCTCCAACTGGACCGTGCTTCCGCGCGACCCCGCGAAGCCCGACGAGGTGTCGTTCGAGTATCTGCTCGACAAGGAGCAATTGCGGGTCGTCAAGACCTACAGCATCGCTCGACTGACGCCGGAGCAGCAAGACGACCTGCACGCGCCGGCCTATCATCTGAATCTGCGCGTGGAAGTCGAGAACCTCGGCCAAAAGGGCAAGAAGGTGGCCTACCGGCTCGACGGCCCCACCGGGCTGCCCATCGAGGGCTGGTGGTACTCGCTCAACACGAAAATCGGGCAGTCCGGATCACCGGGCATACGCGACCTGGCGATCGGCCGCATTCTCAACAAACGCTTTCAGTACGATCAGGTCAATGCGGTCCGCTTCGCCGAAGACGAGCTACCAAAACCGTACACGGAAGTCGACCTGGTCTACGCCGGCGTCGATGCTCAATACGTCGCCGCGATGTTGATTCCGAAGGTGCCGGGCGACGCGTCGGTGAGATTCAAGGAATTGCTGCCGTTGCGGGTCGGCCGAGTGCCCGCCGACAAATACAAGAAGAAGCTGGTCGACGTTTCCTGCCGCCTGATCAGCGACGTGGCCACGCTGGAACCGGAGAAACCGCTGGCTCAGGAGTTCCAGATCTTCGCCGGACCGAAGCGCCCGGATCTCTTGGATCAGTATGTGCGGCCCTATGGCTTGGGCGACTTGGTTTACTACGGCTGGTTTGGCTGGGTCTCCAGGCCGATGCTGGCCATCCTGCACTTTTTTTATGGGGTTGTCGGCAACTATGGCCTGGCCATCATCATGTTGACGGTGCTGGTCCGCTCCGGCATGTTTCCGCTCAGCCGCAAGCAGGCGCTCAACGCGGCCAAGATGCAGGAGCTGCAGCCGGAACTGAAAAAGCTGGCCGACAAATACAAGAACCCCGAAGAGCGGATGCGCGCCCAACGCGAGTTCTTTCGCAAGCACGACTATCATCCGCTCAGCGGCTGCTTGCCGGCGCTGGTGCAGTTGCCGATTTTCCTGGGTTTGTACCGCTCGTTGGCCGTCGACATCGAGTTGCGGCAGGCGCCGCTGATCAGCGAGTCGGTCCGCTGGTGTTCGAACCTCGGCGCCCCCGACATGCTCTGGTATTGGAAGCCGTACCTGCCGATCGACATGCTCACCGACGAGGCCGCCGGCTGGCTCGGTCCCTATCTGAACGTTTTGCCGCTGCTGACGATCGCGCTGTTCATCGTGCAGCAAAAGATGTTCTTGCCGCCGCCCACCGACGAGCAGGCGGCCATGCAGCAGAAGATGATGCAATGGATGATGATCTTCATGGGCGTGATGTTCTTCAAGGTGGCCAGCGGCCTGTGCCTGTACTTCATCGCTTCGAGCCTCTGGGGCATCGCCGAGCGCAAGCTGCTGCCCAAACCGGCCCCGCAGAGCGGCGGCACCGCGGGAGGTGAATCTGCCGCCCGCCTCAGTTCGCCGCCCGGCTCGAACGGCAGCGGAAAGACCTCCTCGCGCAAGTCCAAGCAGAGGTATCGTAAGTAGAAGGTCTTTGGTCTTGGGTTTTTGGTCTTGGCCAGTAGGCGTAAGGTGGGGCAAGCGAGCTTGCGAGCGCCGGCCCACCGTGAAAGACGTCGCTTACGGTGGGCCGGCGCTCGCAAGCTCGCTGGTCCCACCTTACATCTGAAAAGCCTCAAAGTTTTGCCCGGCTGAGATCCTCGCGCGGTGCGGGGTCGCCGGGCAAGACCTCGGTCTGGCCCGAGGCAGGCACAAGCGGCCGAAGCTCGGTCTCCGCCGGATGCGATGCCAGCCACGCACGCGCCGCCACGCGGCCGTTGTTCCAGGCGTCGATGCCCCAGCCCGGCACGATGTCGGGAAAATTCTCGTCGACGATCGCCGAGAGCCGGGCCACCGCCGTATCGCAATAGCGATACTGCCGCGCACCGTCGCGAAGGTGCCCTGCCTCGTTCTCCAGCAGCGGCACCAGAAAGGCGATGCGGTTGGGTGTGTAGCGGTTCGTCACGCCGTCGACCAAGGCGTCGAAGCGTTCGGGCGACGCTTGCTGAAACGCCGCATCGCTCAATGCCGCTCGCAGCCGCCGCTGCTGGTCTTGGCCGCCGAAATCGGCCAGCAAGGCGGCCGCCATCGACCAGTTCGCTCTGCCCGCATCGAGGCTTTCGACGCTGGCCGCCGCCTTGGCCGCCACGACAGGCACCAGCGGGTCGTCGGGCTGGTCGATCAACCGCTGGGTTAGCGGAATGGCGAAGTGCCCGTCGTGCTGGATGTAGTTTGACAACTGCTCGTCGACTTCCGGCAGACTGCCGGCTTCGTAGGGTGGGACCAGCGAGCTTGCGAGCGCCGGCCCACCATCATGCACGTGGCTATCGGTGGTCCGGCGCTCGCAAGCTCGCTGGTCCCACCCTGCATCGGCATGCTGTGCGGCCTTGCTCCTCAACGCCTCGCGAAGGGCGCGCAACCGCCGCACAAGTTCCTCGTAATCGGCGCACGGACCGGCCACAAGCGCCGAGCAGAAGCTCGCCAGTGAGTTCCATTCAGCGGCATCGGGGTGCGGCCGCGGCAGATAGGTGCGGAGGTTGTGTTCTTGCAGCCGGATCGCTCCGCCGAACTTGAACGAGTACATTTCGGCCAAGGCCCGATCGGCCGGCCAGCGATCGTATTCCAGTCGAAACAGGGCCGAGAGCGTGCCCGTGCGGTGACGCCCGCCTTGGCAGTGAACGGCCACGGGCCAATTATCGGGATCGTCCATGAGCCGGAAGAACTGCTCGAACTGCCAGGGCGTGAGCCACGGCCAGCTTTTTTCGACGCCCATCGGCCACTGCACCGGCCGGGCACCAAGCTGCTCGACGTATTCCGACTCGCGGCAGCCATCGGTCGGGCCAAAGCTCACCAGCCCCCGGCGCAGCCGAAAGTCGTAAAGCTGCACGCTGAGCACCGTCTTCACGCCCACATCGTTGACCAGATAGCGAAAGCCGAGCTCCGAAGGCTGCGCGACGCGATAGAAAACGCCCTTGCGGACCTCCTGGAAGCGCTTCGCGTGGTGGTGCCAGAAGGCCCACCATCCGGCATACGCGGCCGCGACGGCAAGGGCCAGCAAGCAGGCGCGCCGGATAAAGCGCCTGCGAGGCGAGCGCGCGGCGGCGGCCGGTGGAGATGTTGTGGAGATGTCCGTCTGGACCGTCGTCATTCAAACAGCCGCCGCCTGCGGGGCGTCCGGGGTTCAGGGTACAGGGCAGCACGGCCTTTTTGGCACAGGGAAGCAGTAAGGTGGGGCCAGCGAGCTTGCGAGCGCCGGCCCACCGTTGGCAACGTCCATTACGGTGGGCCGGGATTCTAGCGAGAATCGGCCATTCGGGCACAGGCCAGTTCTACGGGAGGCTGGGAAAGGGGTGCAGGACGAGCAATCTTGCCAAACGCCGGTATCATTAGGGCATTAGTGGTGTATCCTACTTCGACAACGAGATGGAGGGACGACGATGCCGGATCTCATCGAACAAGCGGGGCAATTAAAGGCCGTGATCCGCGATGCGTCGCTGCCGAACTACGAACGTTTGACTCGGGTCGTCGAGGCGTTTTCGGAACTGCTGCGTGCTGATCTCGACGAAGGCGCTGAGGAGTTGTCAGCAGGCCTGACCCGCGTTCGGGAGAAGCTTGCTCGGTACTCGCCGCCGCACGAAGGCGACGATCAAAGCTTCAGCGAGGCTGATCTGCGACGCCTGCTCGATCTGGCCGACGAAGCGGCGTCGTTGGCCGCGCAGGCGGGGTCGTTACACATCTTGGCTGAGCTCGACGCGGGCGTTCATCGGTTGCCGGAGGAGGCGATTCGCCAGGCCCGCAAGCACCGCGATTTGATGATTCCCGGACTCATCGAGGTCATCCGAAGCGCGGTCGCCCTGGCCCGCGCCGGCGAGCCGCCCAAAGGCAACGCCCACTTCTTCGCCCTCTTCCTGCTGCTTGAGTTCAAGGTGGCGGAAGCGCTTCCGGTTATGGTCGAGGCGTTTTCGCTGCCCGGTGACTTGCCTTTCGACTTGTTCGGTGAGGCCGTACATTCCGCGCTCCCGCGGGCGCTGGTCCTGTTCTCGGGCGAGCGGCCGGAAGCGATCGACGCGCTGATTGGCGACCGAGCATTGAATGAGTACGTCCGCTGGGCCGCCGCCAACGCCTACCTACACCTGGTGCGCGACGGCCGCATGGAGCGCGACGAGGCCGTCCGGCGATTGCAGCAGCTTCTGCGGCGGGCAATCGACGAAAACGATCACAAGATTGCCGGCGGCCTCATTTCTGAATTGGCGGATTTCGCTCCGCGGGAAGCGATGGAAGACATTCGCGAAGCCTACCGGCGCGGCGTTGCCGATCCCAGCATCATCAGTTTGCCGTACATCGAGCAAAGCCTGGCGGAGGGCGAGGCGCAGATTCGCGGCTCTCTCGACGAGTGCCCGCCAACGCCGATCGAGGACACCATCGAGGAGCTGCGACATTGGGCCAGTTTTCAAGAGAAACCCAGGCCATCGCCCGCCGAGAGGCGGGTTCCCTTGTTGGCTGGTCTCCCCACGTCGCCGGCACCGTCCGTCACCGCGCTTCGCGAACCCATGGCGGCCAGGCCGCTGCCCGCTCGGGCGCCACGGGTCGGACGCAACGATCCTTGCCCATGTGGCAGCGGCAAAAAATTCAAGAAGTGTTGTGGTGCCCGTACGTGACGGCGCACGACCGCGATCAAACAAAAAGCTTGCTCACCGATTCGTTCCGGTGGATGCGCTTGATCGCCTCGCCCAAGAGATGGGCCACGGTCAGCACTTGGATTTTGGGGAGCTTTTTTTCGGGCGAAAGGGGGATCGTGTCGGTGATCACCATGCTCTTGATCGGCGCCTTTTCGATGTTCTCGATCGCCTTGCCGCAGAGCACGCCGTGCGTGGCGGCCACGTGAACTTCGCGGGCGCCCGCCTCATGCACCTTCTTGGCGGCGCCGCAGATCGAGCTGCCGGTGCTGATCATGTCGTCGAACATCAGCGCGATTTTGCCCTCGACCGAGGCGCCGATGATGTACTCTTGCCGCGTCTTCTCGGCGCTCGACCGCCGCTTGTCGACGATCGCCAGCCGCGTGCCCAGCCGCTTGGCGTGGCCCAGCGCCCGCTTGGTGCTCCCTTCGTCGGGGCTGACCACCACCAACTCGTCCTCAGAAAACTTCATGCGGGCGAAATGGTCGTTGAGCACCGGCGAGGCGTAAAGGTGGTCGACCGGCACGTCGAAAAAACCCTGGATTTGAGCGGCGTGCAGGTCCATCGCCAGCACGCGGTCGGCCCCGGCCCGCGTAATCAGGTTCGCCACCAGCTTGGCGGTGATCGGCACGCGGCCCTCGTCTTTGCGGTCTTGCCGGGCATAGCCGTAATACGGCACGACGGCCGTGATCCGCTCGGCGCTGGCCCGCATGCAGCTCTCGATCATGATCAGCAGCTCCATCAGGTTTTCGTTGACCGGCGGACACGTGGGCTGCACCAGAAACACGTCGCGGCCGCGCACGTCCTCGTCGACTTTGCACGAAATTTCGCCGTCGGGAAAATTGCCGATCGAAACGGCGCCGACCGGCAAGCCGAGATATTCGCAAATGCGCGTGGTCAGCTCGCGGTTTGCCCGGCCGCTGAAAATCTTCAAGTCGTTCATGGGTTCCTAACGTAGGTCATGCGGATTACCAAGCAGCAGTCAAAAACCGGCCCGGTGCCGGCCGCTGCGCACGACCGCTTCGACGGCCGCCAGTTCTTCGCGGGTGTTGATGCTGAGGGCCTCGATCGGCTTGAGCACCGGCAACGCCCGCACCGTTCTGCCCGCCGCCTTCAATACGCCGGGGCAGTCGGTCAAATAGTATTCTGATTGACGGTTGGCCGGACGGATATGGTCGAGTGCAAAAAGCAGGTCGGGGCCGGCGAAAACGTAGCAGCTCATATTGACTTCGCCGATCCGCCGCTCGTCGTCGCTGGCGTCTTTTTCTTCCACGATCCGCTCAAACTCGCCCCGCGCGTCACGGACAATCCGCCCCAGACCGTGCGGGTCTTCCTTGTGCGCGGTGCCCAGCAAGCAGGCCGGCCGGTCGCGGTCGAAGTCTTCAAGCAGCCGCCGCAGCGAGTCGGGCTGGGCCAACGGCGAGTCGCCCGTCACGATCAGCGCGGCACCCTCATGTCCGGCGAGGGCCTCGCGGCAGACCATCACGGCATGGCCCGTGCCGAGCTGCTCCGTCTGCTCGACGAATTCGACCTGGGGCCGGTCCGCCAGGGCCCGCCGCACGAGATCGGCCCGATAGCCGACCACGACCAGCACGCGATCGACAGCGGTCTCGGCCAGAGCATCGAGCACGTAGTCGATCATCGGGCGTCCGCAGACCTCGATCAGCACCTTGGGGAGATCGGACTTCATCCGGGTCCCTTTTCCGGCCGCCAAGATTACGGCAACACGTTTACTCATCGGCCACGATTGATGTTTTTGGGAATGCGCACCGCGACGAGGCTCCATCTTGCCATGAATGGGGCGCCGGTTCCAGGGGATGGGGCCATCGACTACGATTGATTGGCCTACTGGCCACGGGCCGCACGCCTCCGTTATAGTAAGGCGATCATGAACTTCATCGAGCAAGAAGACCCGGACGTTTGGGCCGCCATCGCCGGCGAGATCGACCGCCAGCAGGACGGCCTGGAAATGATCGCCAGCGAGAACTACGTCAGCCCGGCCGTGATGCAGGCCGTGGGCAGCGTGCTGACGAACAAGTACGCCGAGGGCTATCCCGGCCGGCGCTATTACGGCGGCTGCGAATGCGTCGATCGCGTCGAAGAGCTGGCCCGCGACCGGGCCAAGGCCCTGTTCGGCGCCGAACACGTCAACGTGCAGCCCCATTCCGGCAGCCAAGCCAATCAGGCGGTGTACATCACCGCCTTGGAACCTGGCGACACCGTGCTGGGACTCGACCTGGCCCACGGCGGCCATCTGACGCACGGCATGAAGCTGAACCTGTCGGGCAAGCTGTACCACTTCATCAGCTACGGCGTGACGCGCGACACGAACCTGATCGACTTCGACCAGGTCGCCTCGCTGGCCCGCGAGCACAAGCCGAAGATGATCGTGGCCGGGGCAAGTGCCTATCCGCGCGAGATTCCGCACGACCGCTTCGCCGAGATCGCCGAAGATTGCGGGGCCAAGCTGTTCGTCGACATGGCCCACTATGCCGGACTGGTGGCGGCGGGACTGCACCATAACCCCGTGCCGGTCGCCGACTTTGTCACGACCACCACACACAAGACGCTGCGCGGTCCGCGGGCCGGCATGACGATGTGCCGCGGCGATTATGCCAAAGACATCGACCGCAGCGTTTTCCCCGGCCTGCAAGGCGGGCCGTTGATGCACGTCATCGCGGGCAAGGCGGTTTGCTTCGCCGAGGCCCTGCGGCCCGATTTCAAAGAGTACGCGCGGCGCATCATCGACAACGCCAAAGCCCTGGCCCAGCGGCTGGTGGCCGGCGGACTGAAACTCGCCAGCGGCGGCACCGACAACCACTTGATGCTGGCCGACGTGACCACCATCGGCCTGACCGGCAAGCAGGCCGAAGAGGCGCTCGGCCGTTGCGGCATCACCGTCAACAAGAACATGATTCCTTACGACCAGCGCAAGCCGCTCGATCCCTCCGGCATTCGCATCGGCACGCCGGCGCTCACCACGCGCGGCATGGGACCCGACGAGATGACGCGCATCGGCGGCTGGATCATGGAGGTGTTGCGCTCGGCCGACGACGCCGGCCTGGCGCGGCGCGTGCGCGGCGAGGTGCGCGAGCTGTGCGAATCGTTTCCCGTGCCCGCCGCGGCCTTGGGGGCGTGATCGGGGCAAAAGAAGAGCGTAGGGTGGGACCAGCGAGCTTGCGAGCGCCGGCCCACCGATAGCGCCGTCAGGTTTCAGGCGTCAGGCGTCAGGACAAACAACCTGACGCCTGACGCCTGTCGCCTGTCGCCTAACGATGGTGGGCCGGCGCTCGCAAGCTCGCTGGTCCCACCCTACGAATCTCCCGGAGGGAGAGGGAACAAACTAACTGCCATGCCCGACAAACCAGCCGACCAGAACCGCATCCTGATCGCCGACGACAACGCGACGAACGTCGAGTTGCTGGAGGTCTATCTAAGCGACATCGATTGCACGACCGCGGTGGCCGTCGACGGGCAAGACGCGCTCAAGAAGGTCGAGAGCTTCCGGCCCGACTTGATCTTGCTCGACGTGATGATGCCCAAGCTGAGCGGCTTCGAGGTCTGCAAGCAGCTCAAGAGCAACCCGGCCACGCGGGGCATCATGGTGCTGATGGTCACGGCGCTCAACGAGCTGGGCGACATCGAACGGGCCGTGAACGCCGGCACCGACGACTTCCTGAGCAAGCCCGTAAACAAGCTGGAATTGCTCAAACGCGTGGAGAACATGCTCAAGCTGCGGCACATGACCGATGAGCTGGAGCGGTTGCGGCGTTACATCGAGGGCATGGAAGACTCCGCCGGGCCGCAAGACGAATGATCGAACCGGAAGACTTGATGCGGCTGGCCATCGACCAGTGCCGCGCCGGCATCGAGCGCGGCGAAAGCCCGTTCGGCTGTGCCATCGCCGTCGGCGACCGCCTGGTGGCGCTCAGCCACAACGTCGTTCTTTCCACGAACGACATTACGGCCCACGCCGAAATCGCCGCACTGCGTGAGGCCTGCCGCGCGGAGGGCCGAATCCATTTTCCCGACGCGCTGGTCGCGACGACTTGCGAGCCGTGCCCGATGTGTACGGCGGCCTTGCACTGGGCCCGCGCGGGCAAGGTGGTGTACGGCGCCACGATCGACGATGCCACGTCGGCCGGCTTCAACGAGCTGCGGCTGTCGTGTCACGAGCTGGTCCGGCTCAGCGGCAGCCGGCTGGTGCTGGCTTCAGGAGTGCTGCCGGAGGAGTGCCGGCAATTGTTCCTGGAGTGGAAACAGCGGTCGCCCGATCCGCGCACGTATTGACGCTCAGCGCCAGCGGCGATGGTACCAGGCTTCGCTGGCGGCCGCCGGGATGACGCGCTCCGGTGGTCCGGTCTGTGCGTCGTCGGGCGGCGCTTCCGTGCGGACTTCCGTATCCGGCGTTGTAGACGCGGGAGCGAACCGCTGACGCAAACCGGCGGCCCAGCGCGACAGCAAGCTCGCACGCGGCGGCCGGCCCGTTTCCGGCGCCGTCGTGCCGACACTGTCGAAGGACGCCGGAATCGAGGCCATCGGATCGTGCCCGACAACCATGTTGACAGGACCGGGCAGCCGGCGCGCGGTTGGCGCGGACTCCGGCGCCGTGGCCCCTGGCGGAACCGGCGGTTCCGAGTTTGGATCGCTGAACCCCGGATCCTCCTCCGCCGCTTGTGCCGTTGCGGTTGGCGGAACGGTTGGTCCCGGCGGTGAATCGTCGAAAGGATGGGCCGTCGCGGGATAGTTGACGGGTTGTTGGACCGCCTCATCGGAGGCGATGACCGCGGATGCGGCCGGCGGTTCCGGATGGGCAAGTCCGGCCGCCTGGGCGTCCTGGGTGAACTCCGCCCAGCCCGGTCGAGTAGGATTCAATTGCGGTTCGACGGCGCTGGCTTGCATTACCGCCGACTCGACCTCGGGGCGCTGCTTTCGAGCAAGTTGGTGATGGAGCGTATCGACCAGTGCATATTCGCCCACCGCACGTAGATGTTGTTGGAATTGCTCGACGAGAAGCTGGCTTTCCAGACCCAGCGTCGGGCAAGCGAAGTCGCCCGCCAACACGAGATCGGTCTTGAAGGCATCCAACCGCTCGACGCCGCGGTTCCAGAGATCGGGTTCGATGCCGGCCAACCGCCGCCGGCCGACGACCTCGGCGGCCAGCGATTCTGCTTCGACGGTCAAGCGGACATCGAGCGAGCGGCGATCGAGCGAACCTTCGCCCGACAGTCGAGCTCGCCCGGAGGCCACGCGCACGCGGCCCACGTGGCCCTCGCCGAATAGCGACGGCAGGTCGAGATCGTAGGCCGAGCATTCGAGCCTATGCTTCGAGCCAGGGCCTTTCTGCGAGAAGATCAGCCGCAACTCGGCGCCGAACCGGGGAACCACGACCTTCAACTCGGCCGGGCAGGATGAGATCGCCGAATTGCTGGTCAGCTCCGTCAGTTGCAACAGCGATTTGCGGCCCAGGCCCGAACAGTTCGCCAGATCAGCAACACGCGCCTGCCGCACTCGTAGCCGCGGCCGACGGACGCCCAACTCGCTCCGACGCTGCGTCGTGCCGCTGTCCGGCCCGGCACTTTCGGCCCCAGCCAGCCCTTCGACGGCCACGACCAGTCGTTGCAAAGCGCGAAGCTGCCGGCAGACATTTTTCCAGCAAGGTAAGGAGGCGTCGAGAGCGGTATCGCACGAAGACGACGATGGGACGGATTCCTCACCCGTCTCTGAGAAACCGGACCAGGCCGGGGACGAAGCGGCGTGTCCTGCCCGACGAAGATCGGTCCGGATCTGGCTCAACGCCAACCGCTCCACGTCGAGGTGACCACGCAGGAGCAGGCCGGGCGACAACTTTCCTTGGACCAGGCCGACGCAAAGACGATCGCGACCGGCCCGTTGGGGATCGGCGACGCGCAGATCGCGGATGGTAAAGTCGCCGCTGGCCATCGACAAGTCGAGGCCGCCGGCCGACACCTCGGCGCCGTTGCAAGCCGACAGCGTACGCAAAAGCTCTTGCCGGGCCATCGAGCCGGCGAGCCACCAGCATGCCGCCACGAGAGCGAGCGATGCCGCGACTGCCATCGGCGCACCGTGGCGCCGCAGCCGCCGGGGCTGCATCGTGCGACGCAACGATCGCTCGCGTTGGGATGGTCCGAGCCAGATCCGCACGAGTGGCCCCGCGTTGGCAGGCGCCTCGGTGAGCGCCGCCTGCCCGGTATGCACTGGCGTCGCGGGCACGTCGAATGCGATCGGGCTGGGAGGCAAATCAGGATCGTGTGGACGTTGCGACAGCCAGAGGTAGCGAGTCAACCGGTAGGCCGCCAGCGCGCCGGCCGCCGCCAGCACGGAGCCCGCCGCGACTCCGCCGGCGAACGCGTATTGGTCCCAGCCCAGCAGAGCAACGAAAACGCCGTCGCCCAGTTGTCCAATCGCGTGTCCCAGCGGCGTGCCGTCGAGCATCAGGCGGCCGAGTCGGTCCAGGCTGCCGCGGGCCAACCAGGCCAGCAACAGACTTGCCAGCCAGGCCGCCAAGAACAGCCGGGTGTGAACGTTCAACAGGATGGCCGCCAGCAGCAGGGCAATCCAGGAGACATTTCCGCCGGTGACGGCGCCCAGCAAAACTCCCAGCGCCACCGCCGCGGCGACATCGCGCGGCAGGTGGCCGCCGTAAACGCCTTTGGCGATTTGGCGGAAAGAAACTCGCATGAGCGGGACCTCGGTCGCGGGTCGAAAGTACGGGTCGTATCGGAGCTATCGACCGCGAGGATGACGACGCTTGAGAGGAAGATTAAGACAAACGGCCGCGTGCTGGCCTGGGCCGGCGACCGGCTCGTCGCCCATCTTTCCACCTGAATCGGCGATGGCAACAGCAGTTCAGCTCAGCTACCGCTTACACGCGGTCGAATCGCTTGCAACCCCGGCACCATCGCCCCCGACCGGCGAGCGCCCAGATGAGGAGATAGATTCCCGTCAGGCCAAGAACCGCGGCCGGAACCCAAAGCATCGGCGACCCGGCGCCCAAGCCGGCGCCCGCGAGCATGGCGACGCCGACCAGCATGAGACGCGCGACCGGCTTTTGGACCACTTCACCGCCGCATCGCTTGCAGTGGATCATCTCGGTCTCCGGTACTACCGCAGCCCCTTCGCCTTCAGCAGTTCATTCGCCCAAGCGGCGGTTGGGGGATCAAACGGAGAACCGGGATCGACGGTGTAATCGATCCGATCGTACCGGCCATTGCGATAGCATAGTTCAATCAGAGATTGCAGGTCAAGCGTCACATCCTGATCCGTTTCGAGCAGGGGTATCTGAATCTTCGGCAAACGTTTTTCGAGCGGAGCGCGGTAACGCTCGACCCGCCGCGGACGCCAACCGCGCCGCACGCACACGCGGTAAGGAGTCCGATACGCGCGTGGAATGCGACTGCTTGGCACGTTGAGCACGTGCTCGCCGGCGCGCAGCAAGTCGATCTCGACCAAGCTGGCGCCGCCCTCGTTCAATTCCTGTTGCTTTGGCCGGTAGAGCCGTTGTCCCTCGCCAGGCAGTTTGTTTGATGCTGGCGCGCAAGGTCCTCCTCCAAAAGACCCGCGCTCGCCTGGCGTCCCAGGAAGGCCTGTTGGCAAGCCAACCGAGGACGCCAGGCAGCGACGGGCGCCGTCCCCCCTTGGCAACGATGAATCGCCCGTCAGACCTGCCGCCCAGATGGCGTCTGGCTGGCCAACGCGATCGTCACCCGACGAAACCTGTGAGCGGCGGCCGGTGAAGGCATGCTTGGCCAGGCCGACCGCCGCCGCTTGACTTGACGTTACGGACCGGCGTCGGCGGGCGCGGGTCCGGCCTCGGCCGGGGCCGGGGCCGGCGCGGCCGGTTGCACGGGCTGGCCCGCACGCGCCGCGTCTTGCTTGAAGGCCTTCATGGCCGCCGCCTCGCGGGAGAGTTTGAACTCAGGTCCGGGCGGAAAATACTGCACATCGTCGGTCTGCCAGTAGGGGCTGGGAAGCGTCTGGCCGCCAATGTCCGACTGGCAGCCGCTTAGTCCCAGCGCCGCCGCCAGGCCGAAGCTGCCAAGCAGACGCCGCCTGGTGGATCCAGGATTCGATGACAACCACATCGCCAGTTCTCCAAAGCGCCGTGCTGTGCGCGAACCGCCCGGCTTATCGCAAAATCAACCGAAAACGCCTCGTCCGCAAAAGCGGTACAATCGACAAGCACCTTATCGGCCCGAATGTGCGGGGGACTTTAGCGGAAGAGGGTTCGGGGTTCAGGGTTCAGGGTTCAGGGTTCAGGGTTCAGGATTCAGATGAGGGATGAGGGATGAGGGATGAGGGATGAGGGATGAGGGATGAGGCAACGCTTCGCGGGATCGGTACTCGAATCGCTAAGACCAAGACCTCTAAACCCTGAACCCTGAACCCCGAACCCTGAACCCCGAACCCTGAACCCCGAACCCCGAACCCCGAACCCCGAACCCCGAACCCCGAACCCCGAACCCTCGCCAGGTAGTTCCCACATCCGACGCCAGACGGTATGCTGATAGTGAATCCCCGCCTTCTTCTGGAGCCGGCCATGAATACTCCCCTGCGAGTTTGTTTGCCGCCCCGCGACCGCCGTTGCGGCGCCGTCACGATCTTGATGTTGGTGGTTTGGGCCACGGCTGCCCAAAGCGCGCTGGCGCAGGGAGGAGCCCAATCTCTGCAGCAGGGAGCCCAGTCGCAGCCGCCGCCGGCGTACTTCCTGACGTTCGCCGGCTACTACGACGGCAATTACGTGGCCACCGACCAGGCCTTGAACATCTTCTCGCAGAACGCCATCAAGAACCCGGCGGCCGGCGGGCTGTGGATCGATTCGATCTGTTACGAGACGATGCACGGCGAATGCGCCTACCAGATGGGCAACCATACCCTGGCCCGTTTTCACTATGAAAATGCGCTGCTGTTGTTGATCCGCTTCAACACCTGGATGTTGTCGGTCCAGTTTCCGCCCGTCATCGTGCCGGCCTCGCCGCAGCAACTTGTGGTTGTGCCCTGGTATGCGACCCAGCGCGTGACCGCCGTGGGCAGTTACCCGCCCACGATCAACATTCAGCAGGGCAACATCAACAACAACGCGGCGGTGTTCAACGGCGGCATCGTGCAGCCGGCCGTGCTGATGCCGATCAACGTCCAAGAGATCGTGCGCTGTAGCTGCCTGGCCATTAACCGGTGGCGCGAGCTGCTGGGACCGGCCTGTCCCCACATGGAAACCACCCGGCTGCTGGTGCAGACGCTGGGGCAGCGGCCGGCCTGGCCCAACCATTGGTCGGAGGCCTGGGTCGACGTGCAGCTCGGATTGGCTTATGCCGCGGCGGGCAAAGACACCCAGGCCCGCAAAGTGCTGGAGAAGGCCGAACTCGTAGCGGGCGCGTTCGACCATCCCTTCACCTGTGTCGTACATCTCGAGCTCGGGCGGCTCGATATGGTGGCCGGCAATTACAAAGCGGCGCAGACCCACTTTCTGGAAGCGTCGTGGTCTGCCGCCCAGTTCTCGAATTACGGCATCGTCGAAGAGGCGCTGCGCTACGGAGCGTTGGTCCATTTCCTGTCGAACCCCAAGCTGCCCTATGTGCCGTTGCTGCCGGCCATCGGTTGGGCCACGGCGCAAGGCTTGACGCAATTGAACGCCTCGCTGTTGCTGTCGACGGCCGAAAACCAGTTGCTGATGGGCGCGCCGCCACTTGCGTCGGCGTCGTTGACTCAGGCGACCGCGCTCACCTTGCACACCAGCATGCCGGCGGGCAAGATCGGCGCCCGCATGAACCACCTCAAGGCCATCGCCTCCTACGACCTCGGCCTGGTCGACGCCGGCAACGTCGCGCTGACCGCCGCGATGGCGTTTCAGACCGTCGGTTCGCTGTGGCTCTATCAGATCAACCTCGTCGACAATCTTTGGACCACGGAGCTCGTTACCGAGCGGGTGGCGATGGATCTCTACGCCCACATGCTGCGCGAGCCCACGCCCGTCGATTGGATGATGGACCCGTTGGAGTCTCTATCGGTGTTGACCGTGCCGCACCTCCCGTCCTTCCAGAATTGGTTCGAGGCGGCGCTGGTGAGAAAAAACAAAGAGCACGAACGGGCGATGGAAATCGCCGACTTGGCCCGTCGCCATCTCTTTCTCTCGACGACCGAAGTGGGGGGGCGGTTGCTCAATTTGCGTTGGCTGTTGGAAGGGCCCGAGTCGGCGCTCGACGAGGTCGCGCGCTTGCAGCGGCACAGCATCCTGGCGCGGTATCCGGTCTACGAGCAGAAATCGCGCCAGGCCAAGAAGCTGCGCGCCGATTTGCAGAAGCTGCCCTTGGCGCCCGAAGACAAGGAAGTGGCGTCGCAGCAGTCGCAGATGCTGGCCGACTTTTACAAGCTCACCGGCGACCAGGAGTTGATCTTGCGGCAAATCGCGCTGCGACGGGAGCCGGCCAGCCTGGTCTTTCCGCCCGTGCGGTCGTTCAAGAGCGTGCAAGAATCGCTCGTCGAAGGCCAAGGGCTTTTGGTCTATTTCACCACCAGCCGCTACACCTACGCCTTTTATCTGGAGAAAGAGAAGTACGACTACTGGGAGTTCAAAGCGAACAAACGCTTCCCGATGAACGTCACCAGCATGATGCAGAAGTGGGGCAACTTCGAGCAGAACAAGGTGATGAAGCTCGACGACCTTTCCGACGCCTGGCGCAGGCCGGCGCAGGAGGTGTTGAACGTGTTGATGCCCCGCGCGGGCACGCGCGCCAAAAACAGTTCCGCAAGAACGCTCAACGAATTGGTGATCGTGCCCGACGGACAGCTCTGGTACATTCCCTTTGAGGCCCTGCCGGTGATGGTGGGCGAGCATTCGGAGCCGCTCATCCATCACACGCGCGTCCGCTACGCGCCCACGGTGGGGCTGGCCATCGGCGATACGCAGCGGCGAAAGACGCGCGGCAACATGGTGGTGGCCTTGGGCCGGCTGTTTCCCCGCGACGACGCCGAACTCACCGACGCGGCCTTCGACGACATCGCGCGTGCCATTCCCGATGCGGTGGCCATCCGCGACAAACCGCCCGCTCCGGGGGCGCTGTACGCCTCGCTCTTCGACCGCCTGATCGTGCTCAGCGAGGTCGCCCCCGCGGCGCCCGGCTACGGCTGGTCGCCGGTACAGGTCGACGCGAAGGCGCCGGGCAGCACGCTGCTCGAATGGATGGCCCTGCCCTTCCACGGCCCCGAGCAAGTCATCTTGCCCGCGTTCCGCACCGCGGCCGAACGGTCGATGAAGGCGGGAGCGAAAGACGCCTCTGGCAGCGATATTTTCTTTACGCTCTGCGGGCTGATGGGCAGCGGCGCGCGGACGGTGCTGATCAGCCGCTGGCGGACGGGCGGGCAAACCAGCGTCGATCTGGTGCGTGAATTCGCCCAAGAGCTGCCGCACACCACGGCTTCCGACGCCTGGCAGCGCAGCGTGCAGATCGTTTCCAGAAGCGAGGTCAATGTGGCGGCCGAGCCCCGGTTGAAGCTCACGCCGCAGCAACACGCGCCCCTCGCGGAGCACCCGTTCTTTTGGGCCGGTTATTTGTTGGCCGACACCGGCGCGCTGCCCATGAGCGACGAAGAAGAGGAGGCAGCCGAACGGGTTTTGGCAGCGGAGCTTGCCAAGCCGATCGAGGTGGTCCCCGAGGCCAAGCCGGGCGACGCCGCCAAAGGCGACGCGGGCGGCCAGCAACCAGGGCAGGCCGCCGCTGACGCCCCCAAGGCCGACCAGAAACAAAGCGTTGCCGCAGGGGCCGCGATGCCCGACAAACCGAAGGTCGCCGCACCGCCGGAAAACGACGAGGCAGGCGCGCTGGCCGACAAGCCTATGGCGAAGACGAAGGGCGCGCGCGCGCCGCGTGCCGAGCGCAAGAAGCCGGTGGCCAAGCCGAAGCGGACGCCGGCGCCCGCGTAGCGGTTCCGCCTGACGAGGCGTTCGTCGGATTAGGCCATCTTCGACCGTTGCCCGCCGCGAACCTGACCGGCCAAATTGGAAGGCGGCCAACCGTTTCGCCAAGACGACCGCGTTTGTTTTGCGTTTTTTCGAAGGCTGCCAACGCAGTTCGAAGGCTGCCACGATTTGCCTGAACCCTAAACCTTTGGTGGGTCGGATGGTGCAACGTTGCACCAGATCGCGGCGCACTTCCGGCGTTCAAGAAGTCCGCGTTTTCACGAAGATCCGCAGCGCGCACGTGCAAAAGGCTGAACGAGAGCGACCTGGTGAACTGTCCATTGCCGGGCAGGGTGAGCAGGTCGCCGTGGTGCAGCCGATCGAGATAGCGCCACTCCCAGCCGCGCAGCTCCGCCGGACAGGCATCGAGCATCCTACGGGACTGCGGCAGGTTGTCGCCGACCCAATACTGCTGCGCGAGATTGATCCGATTAAAGTACAGCGATCGCTCCGCCTCTTTGCGGGCTTGATCGGCGGCGCGGCGCTCGGTTTCGTCAGGGCAAGTCATGCCTTGGAGCGCGAAGCCGACCAGCGTGCTCTGGCCGAGCAAGAGCGCGACGAGAAGGAGTAGGCGCGCGCATCGGCCATCCGCGAAACAGACGAAAAGGAACTTGCACGGGCGGCGGCCGAACGCGAAAATCGCACGCGGCTGGCGAGCGGCGGTGTGCATGGCGACGTGAAGGTATGGGACCTCAGTCGTTGGGCCGAAGTCTGCACCTATCGCGGGCATGACGGCCGGATCGAAGCCCTGGCAATCAGTCCGGATGGCCGCATCGTCGCTTCGGCCCACCAGCCTAAGGAGATCGCGGCACGCATGAGGGCGCGCCGTGGACCCATCCCAGAGATACCAGTTCCGATTCATGTGTGGGACGCGTCAAGCGGCACCGAGCTCTTCAAGCTCGCCGGGCATACCATCGCCATCAACGCTTTGGCCTTCAGTTTCGATGGTAAGACGGTGATTTCGGCGGCGGCGAATGCCGTCCAATCCTGGGACGTCGAGACCGGCAGACGGCAGCGCGAGCTTGACCCGAGGGAAGCGAGGGCCATCTTCAATGCGCTGACATTCAGTCCCAATGGAAAGCTGCGGGCCACGGCTGCAGGCCGCGAGATCAAGCTTTGGGATGTGCTCACGGACCAAGAGATCGTCACGCTTCCGCGCGCCAATCTATCGGAAAGCGACAATAGCCCCATCATCGCCCTGGCGTGGACCAGCGACGGCCACCGCCTGCGCGCCGGCCTGCGCGACGGCTCCATTGTCGAATTGCGCGACGAGTGACGAATGTGGGAACATCACCGTCTAACTCGCCAAGAATCGGTCCCGCACCCAGGCTTGAAACGTGCGAATCCATGCGCTTTCATCGGCCGACAAATTAAAATCGAGGAATGGCTCCAAGTCTTTCACACGCAACATCGGCAGATCGAGGCTGAATTCGCATTCGACATACTTTCCATCCGCACCAAGCGAGTACGCGGTGAGCGCGTTCTTACGCCAGCGCCAAATCTCTGGAACGCCGAGCGCCGCATAAATGCGCATCCGTCGGACGGCGCTGCGGCTGATTTCCGTCTCGACGACCAGGTCCGGCGGAGGATCGATCGACAGGTCGACGTCCAGGCGGCTCCGGACCCGGTGGTGATTGAGAATGTAATAACATTCGTCGGCCTCACATCCCTTGCCAAGCTCGCGACGCTTCCAGGTCGTCGACCCCAGGCTACGCAAGGGAATGGCCAGTTCCGCCGTAAACGCTTCAATCATCCGGCCGATTAGCCTCTTGATGACTTCGCGACTGGGCGAGGGACTCATGAGTTCGAGCCTTCCGTTGTCGTAGGCCATCCGGACGTGCCAGTTGTCTTCATTCTCGCGCAACTCTTCATAGAGTTGCCAGGAGATGCCCGACAGCACGATCCGGCGTTCGGCGTGAAGCACAGTTTTGTTTTCGACGGTCGCCATGCGAAAATCCTCGGGCAATGTGTCTCGCCCCCATTCTATCCCCGTCCGGGCGGCCCCGCCACGTCGGCCGACGGGCCACCGTCAGCCGGGCTGCGATCTGGTGCGTGCGCGACGGCCGTTTCCACAACCGTAAGCATCAGCACGCCCGCGGCAACAAGCATGGCGAGATAGGCGCCATTGCGGCGTGTCGCGGTGAGGTTCGCCTCCCGGATCGTGCTGGGCGTTTTCCCGTTAATGTGGATTCTGTGGTGCGCGGCCGTAAGAAGCGGCTCGACCGGCAGGTCGCCGCGGCTGAATTCGGCGAGAAAATGTGCGGCCGCGGCGATGACCGCCAGCGCGCCCGTGCCAACCACCACAGGTCGCCAGGCCGGCATTCGAGCCATGCTCACGGTCGCCATCAACAAGGCTGCCATGGCCACGAAGGCGAAGCCAACAAACATTCCTTGCCACCACATGAAACCAATGGCGCTCGCGGGCGGTTTGCCGAACGTCGCCATCGAGATCTCGGCCCACGGGAGAAACGCGGTTCCCATGCCCAAAAGGCATACCAACGCCGTCAGCACCGTCACGAGCGGTACCACATTCCTGTGACGTCCCATCTCGCGCTCGGGCCGGCGAGCATCCTGCCGTGCCTTCCGCACGGCCGAGAATTCGGACCTGACATCGCGTCGCAATAGTACCACCAGGGCCCAGACGCCGACGGGAGGACTCACGATGAATAACAGAAGAATCACGATGGACAACGAATCGGTGACAATCGCCGGAGCTGCACGAGAGTCCAAAGTCCAAAGTCCGCGAAGACCCACGATGGACAACGAAGTGATCGCCAGCGCGCTCACGATCACCGCGAGAGCGTACCCCTGGAAGCGAAGCATCTTCCAAGCAGCAAACATCGTGAGCACGCTCAATGCGAGCGTGACGGCGAAGACGACGATCAAGTCGTATGCATTGTGGTAGGCCTTTTGCCCGTGCGCGGACGTGTTTTGCACTAACGACACCAGCGCGATCAAATAGACGAACGAGGCGATGCAACCGACGACGCCTAAAATGAATAGGCCGATCGCCGCTCGGCGAACCTTGGTCGCGCAGGTGTTCTTCGCATCGCTCGTGGCCGATGCCGCCAGCGTGTGTGCCGGCCGCGCGACGATCGCGTCAACGTCCGTCTTCACGTCGCTGGCGTTCTGGTAGCGCCGCTCCGGTTCGCGCTCCAGCGCGCGGAGCACGACTTCGTCGAGCCGCACGTCAACGTCAACTTTTTGCGAAGGGGGAGCAAAGCGGCCCAACGGCAGGTCGCCGGTGAGCATCTCGTAGAATACGACGCCCAAGGAGTAAATGTCGGCCCGGTGGTCGACGGCGTGCGAGCCTTGCACTTGCTCGGGCGCCATGTAAAGCGGTGTGCCCATCACCTGTTCGACGCGCGTCAGGGTCGCCTGATCGGCCGAAAGGCCCAAGAGCTTCGCCAGCCCGAAGTCGGCGACCTTCACGCGGCCTCGCTTGTCGATGAGGATGTTTTCGGGCTTCACGTCGCGGTGGACGATCCCTTCGTCGTGAGCGAATTGCAGCGCTTCGCAGATTTGTGGAACGACGGCCAGTGCCTGTTGCGGCGCGAGCTGGCGATTTCCGATGAGCTGGCGCAGGCTGGCGCCGTCCACATATTCCATGATGAAGTAATAAAGCCCATCGGCCTGTCCGAAGTCGTAGATGCCCACGATGTTCGGATGATTGAGGCGGGCAAGTGCCCGAGCCTCGCGCGTGAACCGTTCGGCGAACGTCGGGTCGGCGGCGATTTCCGTGGGCAGGATTTTGACGGCCACCAGCCGGTCGAGCGTTGGCTGTTTGGCCTTATAAACGGCGCCCATGCCGCCCTGCCCGAGCAACTCAATGATTTCGAGTTGCGGGAAGGCGCCGGGCCAGTTCTTCGGGCGGCGAAGCGCGAGCCCAAGGGCGAGGTCTCCGCCAGATTGCCCGGCGAGCGGCTTTCGGGACGCGGTTTCGAGCGGCAGGCCGAGCACAGCCCGCTCGGCGCATCGACGGCCAGGTCAGCGCCGCAATCGGGACATCGTCGAAGTTCAATCATCATTAGGTTGCAACGAACCGCTCGCGCACCCAGGAGCGGAACCTGCGAATCCAGGCAAGTTCGTCGGCGGCCATCTCGAAGTCGATAAACTGCTCCAGGTCTTTCACACGCAAGATGGGCAGGTTCAGGCTGAATTCGCGTTCGACGTACTTGCCGTCAGCGTCGAGCGAATATGCCGCCAACCCTTTTTTCCGCCAGCGCCAGATTTCCGGAACGCCAAGCGCCGAGTAGATACCCAATTTCGACACAGCGCTACGGCTGACTTCGGTCTCGATGACCAAGTCCGGGGGCGGGTCAACGGTCAGATCGACATCAAGGCGGCGGCACACGCGATGGTGATTGAGAATGTAATAACATTCGTCGGCTTCGCATCCCTTGCCTAGCTCGCGACGCTTCCACGTCGTCGAGCGCAGACTTCGGTGCGACACGCCCGTTTCCTCCATGAACGCTTCGATCATTCGGGCGATCCATTTTGCAACCGCTTCGTGGCTGGGCGAGGGACTCATCAGTTCGAGCCTTCCGTCGTCGTAGGCCATCCGGACGTGCCAGTTGTCTTCGTTCTCGCGCAATTGCTCATACAGTTCCCACGAAATGCCCGAAAGCACGATCCGACGTTCGCCGTGAAGCACAGTTTTTTTTTCGACGGTCGCCATGCGAAAATCCTCTGGCAATGTGTCTCGCCCCATTCTATCCCCGTCCGGGCGGCCTCGCCATATTCAGGCATTCCGCAACCGACGCCGCCGGCCGTACCAGCGCCACGCTAACCTGGCAACGCCGGCCAGGGCCACGATGACGGCCGTGGCGTAGGCGGCCGGCAGCCAGACCCCATACCAACCGTCGAGCGAGTAGTACTGATCCTCGGCCCGCTGACTCCCATCCGCCCAGAGGCACAGCGCTCCGATCGCCACCGCCAAGATCACGGAAATAACCAGCCATGCGAGAAGCGTTCGCCAACGACGCGCGACGGCCCAGCGCCCGATGAAAACCAGAGCCAACACGACGGGCAAAGCCATCGCACCACTGCCGAATTTGCCGAGCCGCGACAGCAGCTCGTTATCGGGACCGTCAAGCAGCCAGGCCGAAAGAAAAACGGCAGCTACCAGATGCAGCAACGCCAAGGTCCGCAGACCCCAGCGGCGGCGGCTTACCAGCCACCATCCGGCCGCGCCTGGGAGTAATATCAGGCCGAGGCAATAAAGCATCGCCCACGCAACGAGTCCGCCTGCCGCCCGCCAGCCGCCCGCGGCGGACACGAACTGCCGCCAAGGCAATGGTCGTGCCAACCGCGGATCGGCGCGTGCGGCCACCTGCTCGACGATTGCGGCGGGCCGGCCCGCGGCTTCGGATTGTTCGACGAACCGAGCCTGCCAACCGATGGTGGTTTCGCCGTAGCGGTATTGGATCGTCGGCGGTTCGTCGCCTGACACCACATCGAGCACGTTAACCGAGGAGAGATCGCGAGCTATCGCGTCCCTCCACAACTTGCTTTCGCCAATTGTCAATTGGTCCGTGTTGGCGGGAGACACGGCCCCACTGGTCGACGGCAGAGCGCAAGACCAGCGGAGCTCGGCGGTGCCCCCGTCGAGTCCATAGACCTTGCACGGTGGAACCGCTTCGCGCACCACGACCTCGGGCTGGCCACGCGGAGATGACAGGACACCCAGTACCTCGTTGCCCGAGTCGATCTGGAGCGTTGATTCCCAAATTGACGTGCCATCTTCCGGATGGGCAACCCGCAATTTGTCGCCGCTCATAAACAGGAGATCTCCGTCGCCGTCGCCCGTTAAATCGTCGGTCCAGAGCCGAAAGGCACGTCGTTCCAAGCGGCTGGTGACTGGAATGCGGTTCAGCAGCTTTCCGTGCATGTCGAGACAGATGATCTCGCCGGCATTACGCGGCCGCGAGAATCCCCAGAGGTTCAAGCATAACCAGGATTGGCCGCCGGCTCGTCGCAAAACTTGCGGCTTTGGATACGCGAGAAAATCATCTGGGCCGTAGTTACCCGACGTCTCCCAAGTCCAGCGAGTCTGACCATCGCCGGCATTCAGTGCCACCAGGCGCGCGATTGCGGATTCTGGCCACTCGTGTAGTCCGGTGACGATCTCGCATTCCAGCAAATAAACTTCCGGCTTGCCGTTCCCGTCGAGATCCGCCGCGAGGGCCACCGGCGCAGGACTACCATGTGTGGGGTGCTCCCAAAGAACTGAGCCGCGCGCGCCATCAATCGCATAGAGTGAGAGTTTTGTATCGTCGCCGCCCGGAGGTGCCAGCACGACAATGTCTCGCGTGCCATCACCGTTCAGGTCCCAAAAGTCGGCCGCCACAATCGGATCCCTCGTTTCATGAAGGCCTGTTATGTTGTGTGAATTGGAGAGGTGCCGCTTCTTCCAGCGGACGGACCCATTTGCGCCGGACAAAACGGCCAGCCAAAAGCCCTCCATGTCCGCCGCCAGGATAACTTCGGGTTTTCGATCCCCATCGAGGTCGGCGGCAGTGAGCCGCGCGGCCGGCTCGGTTCTCACGTCTTCGAAGGTTGCCGTCCATAGGACGTGACCATTCTTTGATGACAGGGCGCGCAAGCGAGCGCCGCGCCTGGTGCCGGTCCAAAGCAGGAAGTCAGCCGACGAATCTCCATCGAGATCCTCGCACGATGTGATCTGGCCTAATCCGACTCCGTCGATGTGGTTTGCCCACAGGATCCTTCCGGTGGATCCTGATAGGGCCCGAAGGCCAGCCTGGTCGGAAAGCGACATCAAGTCGCGAAGCCCGTCTCCGTCGATGTCGATCGTGGGATGCCAGTCGCCTCCCAACCAGCGCCATCGTTCGCCGGTCGAGCCGCGGAAGGCATCGAGCGTGCCGCCCTTGTCGAACTGCATCGCGTCCTGGGGATAGTAGCGCAGCAGTTCCTGCCGGCGATCGCCATCGAGGTCAGCCAGTTCGAATTGCTCGAACGGCTCCACTTCATGCACCAGCTTTCCGGTGGCGGCTGAAAAGGCGACGAGCGACGAGGCGCCTTCCCTACGTTCTGGCGCTATGACGTGGAAGTCAAAAACGTGGTCACGCCGAATAGCAGCCCAAGAAGCGTCTCCCTTACGTACTGCCGCTCCGACGCTGACAAGCAACCGCGGCCAACCATCACGGTCTTCTGACCACCAGCCGAGGCGCCTCAAATAACGATTTGGGGCATCGCCGGAGCGGGGCTGCCGCCGCCAAGTACTCCACAGCCGGTGGCCGCCCTTGCCGGAAAGTGCATCCACGTACAGGTCGCAATAGCCTCCCCAGAGGCTGGCGACGAAAATATCCTGGTAGCCGTCAGCGTCGATGTCGGGGCCGACCAGAAAATGGTCGGCCTGCGGGTCGAGCATCAGCAGTTTTGTGTGCCAAAGTTTTTGCCCAGTGGCGGCGTCTCGAGCTTCCAGCCACCCGTCTGGAACAGATCCCCAAGGAAGTTGCTCCTGCAGAGGTGGATTTGCACGCCACCATCGCGGCGAGCTTGTGCCGTTGGGAACAAGAACCTCGTAGCGGCCGTCGTCGTTGAGATCCGCCACCAGGGGCCACTGTGGCTCGTCGAATCCCAAGCAGGCCAACCGCGGAAAAAGCGCGTCCAACGGTTCTTGCCAGAGAAGTGCGTCCTTGTTACGCGACCAAACGAAGATCTTCGCTGGCGACGTATTCGTATGATGGGGCAAGACATCTTCGACCCCGACAACTTCCGGTTCCCCGTCGTGATCGAGATCGACGAGTTGCACCGGGCGTCCGGGGCGCGCCGGCAACTCGACCGGCTTCGCCCATCCGAAAGTCGCCGCAGGACATGGGCGCAGCTTCCGCCATTATTGCCGCTCGTCGCGCGGCTGCAAGTTTTTCAGCAGGCGGCGAAATGGAACCACGGATGCGCATGGATAGCAGGTAAGCCGGTAAAACGGTCAGTAGCCGCCTCATAGAGTCCGTCGTCGCAGGCGAACGACAGCTCACCGCGGGGCCAGGACGTGCCAGTTATCTTCGTTCTCGCGCAATTGCTCATACAGTTCCCACGAAATGCCCGAAAGCACGATCCGACGTTCGCCGTGAAGCACAGTTTTTTTTTCGACGGTCGCCATGCGAAAATCCTCTGGCAATGTGTCTCGCCCCCATTCTATCCCCGTCCGGGCGGCCTCGCCACGTCGGCCGACGGGCCACTGTCAGCCGCGCTGCGATCTCGTGCGTGCGCGACAGCCGTTTCCGCAGCCGTAAGCATGATCGGAAGCTGCCCGCCGGGAACTCATCCACCGCCCGCTGGCCGTTCAGGTCTTCTCCGGTCATTTTTTTTCCTAAGAGCTTGCCATTGGGACTTGGCAGCGTTCTATTGAGGGCGCGGTTGTGGCAAGTGGGCTTGTTCCCAACAAAAGGCGCCGTCATGTCTTGCTATCTGTTCCCTTTGTGCGTGTTGCTGGCGATAGGTTTGTGCGAGGAGGCGAAAGCCGTCGAGCCGGCGGACGGCGGCGCGCCCAAAAAAGCCGCGCCGGGCGATGCGCCCAAGGCGGCTTCGCCGCCCGCGGCCGAAGACGAGGCAAAAGAAAAACCGCCCTTGACCACGCAAGAAGCGTTTGCGGAAGCGCAAAAACTTTTGCGGAAGAACGACCTGGCCGGCGTGGTTGGGGTGCTCGAGCGGGCCCTGCCCGCTAATGCCGACGACGTCAACCTGTTGCTGTCGCTGGCGCAGTTCACCTCCAAGCTGGCGTCGGCCGACGCCCAAAAGCCCGATTATGCCAAACACCGAAAAGCCGCCGAGTACATGCGGCGGGCACTGAAGGCGAACGCGGCGTTCGCCGGCATCCCCCCGGTGCGCAATCTGGCCGGCACGATGTATTACAACGAAGCCTGCGCCCTGGCGCTCGACAACCAGGCGGAGCAGGCCCTGAAGAGCCTGAGCGAAGCCGTCGAATTCGGGTTCAAAGACCTCGCCCTGATGGACCGCGACGCCGACTTGAAGTCGGTCCGCACGCTGGCCGGCTATGCCGACTTCAAAACCAAGGCCGAAGAAACGCTGCGCGCTCAGGCCGAGGCGGCCCGCGCCCGGATGGTGAAAGAAGTCGATGACCTGTTCGCACAGAACGATCCCTTTGATTTCGATTTCGAGCTTACGGATACCGATGGAAACGCGATCGCCCTGGCGGATTTCGCCGGCAAGGTGTTGATCGTCGACGTGTGGGGCACGTGGTGTCCGCCGTGCCGCATGGAAGTTCCGCATTTCGTGGCCCTGCAAAAGAATTTTGCGGAAGCCGGGCTGGCGATCGTCGGCCTCAACCGCGAGCGGACGCCGGGCCAAGAACAAGCCCTGAAGCTGGTACAGGATTTCCGCAAGGACAACGGGATGAATTATCGCTGTGCGCTGGTCAACGACGACACGCTTTCGCAGATCCCTTCGTTCAACGCCTTTCCGACGACGATGTTTTTCGACCGTTACGGCGAAGTCCGCGCCAAGCTGGTGGGCTATCAGGACCACGAGAAGCTCGAAATCATCGTCCGCAAACTGCTCGACGAGAAGTTTGACGGCAGCGTCAAGAAGAAGACTCGCTTGACGTTCGGCATGCCGGGGTTCGTGCGCAAGTCGCCTTGGCCGGTGCCGGAACAAGGCGGATGGCAAGCGCATCTTTGGATCACGTCGTTCTCACCCGATGGGCGAACGTACGTGGCCTTCGGCGACTCGGGCCCCCGCGGCGTGGTGCGACTGTTTGACCTGGCCAGCGGCAAGCCGCTGCAAGACTTCCGCACCGACAAAGACGTCTGGTACAGCAACGGCGCGTTCCTGCCCAACGGCCGGCAGCTTGTCACGGCCTACAGCAGCGACAAGAACGTCTATCTCTGGGACGTGGCCACGGGCAAGCTCGTCCGCGAATTTCATGGTCATACGGCCGACGGCGTGACGGCGGTCGTTTCTCACGATGGCGACCGTTTGGCCTCCAGCGGCAAGGACGATACTCTGCGCTTATGGCAACTGAGCACGGGCCAAGAGGTTTGGACCCAAAACGTGCCGGGCGAACAGATCGGCCGCGTCGTCTTCTCGCCCGACGACCGTTTGCTTCTCACCTCGGGCGCCGATCGAACGCTCCGCATCCGGGACGTGAAAACGGGGTCGGTCACGGCAACGCTGGAAGGGCACACCGCTGGGTGTGCCGGCGACTTTTCGCCCGACGGCAAACAAGTGCTGTCGTGGGGCGACGACGGCCAGGTCCGCGTGTGGGACATCCGCACGGCAAAGACGTTGCAAACCTTCGAGGGGAGGCCGGAGGCGGTCCGCCACGCCTGGTTGCTGGATGGCGGCCGACAGGTCTTAACGTGGGGTAAAGACCTGGCGTTCCGCGTATCCGACGCTGCCACGGGCCGGACGGTGCGGGAGATTAAGATCGCCGATATGATGCCGCCGGGCTGGAACGAGGCGGTCCTCAGCCCCGACGGTCATCGCCTGCTGGTGGTTAATTCCGACGGAGCGGATGTGCGTTTGGTCGATCTAACGTCGGGCGAGGAGATATACCGCGCGAAGAAGGGCAAGCTGCAGAAGGCGCGAGGTTGCAGCTTCTCCGCCGATGGCCGCTACGTTGCCGCGGGGAGTTTTCGGGCCGGCGTCTATCTGGTCGAGCTGCCCCTTCAAGCCGGCCAGCCCGCGGCGCCAGTTCAAGCGGCGACAGCCGAAAGGCAGCGCTGAGCGGCGTTATTCTCCGCGCGACTAAAAGAGTCCAGATCGCTGCAACAGTTCGACGGCGCGGGCGGCGTATGCTTCAGCCAGTGCGGCGTTGTCTTTGGCCGCCGCGGCGCAGAGCGAAAACACGCCCGCCAGGCGGTAGAGCGTCTCGAAAGACGGATTCGCGGCGGCCGCCAGCTCGGCCGCCTCTCGGGCGGCGCGGGCATGATCGCCCGCGCGTGCCAAGGCATCGGCGAGCCCGATTAGCAGATCGGTTCGCGCCTCGCCGTCGTCGAGTGCCGCGGCCCGGCTACACTCGTCGGCCGCTTCGCCGTAGCGGCCCGAGGCGCTCAATGCACGAGCGCGGCCATAGCAGGAGTTGCGCAGGTAACGCGTTGCCGCGGCTGGTTGCCGAGAACGCGTTCGAGCGTTTCGACGGCGCTCGCATAGCGATCCAAAGCTGGCGCGACCTCGCCCTGATCGAGAAGTAGGTTATTTCTCGATAATCTCGATCGCGCGCCGGCAAGCGGCGCCCGTTGTTTCCGGCTCGCCCGGATCACCCTGCAAGCTGCCGAGGTTGCCGTACACGCGCGCGAGAAGCCTTTGATAATCGGCGACGGTGGCGTTTTCAGCGACCAACTGTTCGTCAATCAGATGTTCGACGGTTTCAAGTCGCGGTGGATCACGCCGGCCTGGTGAGCATGTTGCAAGGCTTCGGCGATCGTGACACAGAGCTGCGCGGCTTCGCGCGGCGACATTCGGCCGGCCGTCAACCGATCGGCCAGCGTTCCATAGCATGGAAGGCCGCTCGACGACGGCAAGTATGCCGAGGCGGGAACGTTCCGCCGCGCCCAGACGGCCAGCTCAAAGTTGCTCGACGGCTTCGCGGTGGACGCAAACGCCGTATTCGACGCCGACCGTGGCCCTTTCGCTGGAGCAAGAGGAAAGCCGTTTGCTCCGCGCCATGCGACACGCGTGCCGCCGGGGCGCGTGCCGCCGGAGACGAACCGGCCGCCCTCACTTGCGCCGCGCGCGGCGCATTTGCCGACCGTAGCCCTTTCGCTGGAGCGAGAGGAAAGCCGTTTACTCCGCGCCCATGCGACACGCGTGTCGCCTCGGCGGCGTGCCGCCGCAGACGAACGGGCCGCAGGCACTTTGGCAGCACGCTGCCAAAGTGAGCAGGATGACGGATGACACCCCTCCAACGGATAAGTCGCAAATCCTTGTCGCCAAAGCTTTTGCGCTTCCGCGACGGAATGCGTCGGCATCCGTTTCTACAACGGCGCCTTCCGGGCATTTCGAAGATGGCCAACTCGCGCCAAAGTAGAAGGCGAGCGATCAACACCGACTAATTGCAAACGTTGGCAGGCATTGCTCGGCGAGAACACGGTGGTAAACCCCACCATTGGCCAACTGTCAGATTCTGACAGTTGATCGGGTGTTCCCCGTCCCGCCGGCAAGCCCAGCGAAGATCATCGCGATCTAAAACCCTTGTGAAGAATAAAAGCATTCAGCGTCATGGCCCAGCGGTAACACCCATCCGGCCATGCCTTTACAGCCACGCGCGAACGCATCAACGTTCGCTTATAAAAGCTTTTAAGCCCGCTCGGTTTCCGTTCGTTGGGATACTTCACGCGGGCGGAAATGAGACGTCTGTAGGGAACGCCCTCCGTGGCGTTCCGTGATCCGCGAAATGGCGTCGCCGCCGCGCGACGGAACGCCACGGAGGGCGTTCCCTACAGAGAGTCGGTCGGGCGCGGATGCGTCATTCTCGACCGCATGAGGTATCGTATGCCGCGCTCGTCGCCGCAGACGGCCTGGGAAGGCCGCCCCACTTCAACGCGGTGCGCACCGATCGGCCGCGGTTTCGAACGCGGGGCGCGAAACCGCCTTGTGACTGGCACAAATTCAATTGTCAAAGATCAATCAGCGACGCTTTCGCGTCGTCTGCCACCGTCAATCTGACAGCGGACCACTGACGACGGCCAAGGGTTCGGTGGCCCCGAATTACCGTTGTCAGAAAACAATTATCGTTGTCAAAAACAAAACGGGTGTTCGTTTTCCCCACGCTGCAAACGGTTTGGCGACCGGACCTTGCGGCGACGGGGCGGCGCGGCTCATTTTCGCGCCGCAACGATAAATCTGGGGGGTATGGTGCATTTTGGATTGCGGATTCTGGATTTTGGATTCACGACTTTGGTCTTTGGTCTTGGGTCTTCGATCGTGGCGACTATTTCCTCTGTTCTACTCGGCGACTGGCTCGGGATGTTTCGCATCCGCTCGGAACCAAAACATTCCCGTGTTCTATCTCCCGACTGGCTTGGGTTGGATGGGTTGCGGGCATCGCCTGCTTGGCTCCCTGTGTTCTACCGCGCCGTTGGCTCGGGACCGGATCTTTGCGACTTCTCACCGCGGCTCGACGAACGGCTGCGACGCTGCTTCGCCGCACGCACAAAAGAATTGCTCAAAGAGCAGGCAGTCAGGCGACCACTATGCACATCATTTAGGCAGCCGCCAGAAAACCCTCCTGTCAGGTTAATCGATGGGCAAAAACCTCGTGTTTCGCCGGTGTTGGTAAATTTACCTACACCGTGCGCGGCGGGCGAACCGACCGCCCATCGCTCAGCCCACTGCTCAATTTTTAGGCACGGCTGGCACTCTGCCAACCACTGACCACTGACCACTAACAATTAGACGCTCTTCCGCCCTAAAAGTTCCTCCCCGTTCCTTTGCCGCGGGGCGCGCATGGACGGCCATCGGCCCGCTGTTTTTCGCCTCTGCGAGCAATACGTCATGGAGCCCGCCAAAATTCCACGGCAGGCTCTTCCATCCTCTTTTTTCCGTTGAAGGTGACGCTGGCGACGCGGGCCGCTTCCCGACCGCCGATCCGCTCGCGGAGCGAGCGGGCTACGTAGCCCGCTTGCTCCGCAAGCGGGAGGGTGACCGCGAAGCGGCGGCCCGCTGCCGGAAGCGGTTGTTGGGCGCGTCGTTCTGTAGACGGCCAACGTACACCTCCGCCTGGCAAGCCGGCGGCATCCGCTCGGAACCAAAACATTCTTGTGTTCTATCTCGCGACTGGCTTGGGATGGATCGGTTGCAGGCGTCCGCCTGCGTGGCTCCCTGTGTTCTACCGCGCCGTTGGCTTGGGACCGATTTTTTTTCGACCTCTCACCGCACCTCGCCGAACGCCGGCGGGCCGCTTCGCCGCACGGACAAAAGAATTGCTCAAATAACAGGCATCCAGATGACCACCATGCACATCATTTGAGCAGCCGCCAAAAAACCCTCTGTCAGGTCAACCGATGGGCAAAAACCTCGTGTTTCATCGGCTGGCGCAAATTTGCGCCAGCCGTGCGCGGCCGAGTGGCGTTTGGCGGTCGCGCTAGGCCGGTGCTCAATCCTTAGGCACGGCTGACACCCTGCCAACCACCAACCACTGACCACGAATCACTTTGTTTTTCCCGTCTACCAGCAATACGCGGCGGACCGGCCCCAAATTCCACTCCCGCCGAAAAAAATTCAGGGGGGTTGCCGGCCATGGACGCGGGACCCGGAAAAGGGGAAACCCGCGCGCCCTTCGCGGCGTCGTCCATGTCTACGAGTTCGACTTCGTCGCTCGCCAGATCGAGGATCTGGTCACGTCGCTCGGCTCTTTTTCCGGCCTAAACCATTCTGACCGTTTTTCTGATCGGGGAGGGGGCCGCGCGCGCCGCCGCAGGCATCCTTGACGGTCTGGGAGGAAAGTCAGGAATTGCTTGGCTCGCCATGGACGAACAACCGCTTTCGCTTCATGCACAGCAGGCCCGTCATGCCAATAAACAGCATGCCGAACGTGCCCGGTTCGGGCACCACGTTCGCAATTGGAGTGCCCACGCTAAGGGTTTCTGAAATGGGGATGCTAGAGTCAATCGGAATGCTGACGTTGGTTGACGACAAGAACGACGCGCTCGTGAGGCCCAGGTCGAATTTGGCCGCCGCGGCATTTGCTGGCAGCTCGAATTCCAAGCGTGCCAGAAGGTTGTTCGCGCTGGTAATCGGCACGTCCTGGGGATTGAAGTTTGAGTCGAGTGCCGAATCACCAACGTTGAGAGTGGTTTGGTAGCCGCCTACCGCGGTAGTATTGCCGAAGCCGCCGACCAACGAGTCGAGGCTATAGGACGCGACGCTATTTGGGCCAAAAACGTAGCTCGGATCGTTGAAGGTGCTGTCGCCGGTGTATAATCCGCCAGCCGACACGAATTGCAGCATATACGCCGGCGTGTTCGACGGATCGGTCGTAATCTGAAGCGTCAGATTAAAGATGCTAATCGAACTTCCCTGAACGTCGAGGTCCACATAGCCGTTTGTGGCGCTCGTGAATACGGGGGCTGAGAGGTCGAGGGTCACGTCAGCGCAGGCAACCGAGGCCGCGCCTAAAATCAACAGGAAGGCCACAAACAACGGAACGCGCGACATGGCGTGATCTCCTCAAGTTAGCAATCGGTCAAGATATAGAATCACTCGGGGGCGCCTAGCCGTCAAGTTCCAGGCCGGCATTCAAAGCACGATTTTGCGATTTCAGGGCGAGCAGCTTGTCGATGGTGTTCACCGTGCCATCGCCGTTGACATCGGCGTTGATGTAGGGGCCGGTTTGCCCCAAGGCCGCCGTGATGGCGGTCAAGTCGGCGCCATTCACGATATGGTCGCCGTTCACGTCGCCCAACAGCCGATAAAAGAACTCGTGGGCGGCGGTGGACCAATTGGCGGGATTGCTGCCGCCGGTGTCGATGTCGAGCTCGTAATAGCCGTCGCCCGCCGCCAACTCGGACCAATAGGTGCTAAAGGCCAATCCGGGCGTGTCGGCGGCCCCGCCCAGTGCCAGCGCACCGAAGTCGATTTCGATGATGTCGGCGATCCCGTTGGCGTCGTCGATCACTTTGAGCAGGCCAGCCAGCGGCACCGTGGGGTCGCTGGGTGAAATCACGCCGCTCAGCGGATGCTGAATCAGGCGGATGTCGTTGTTGTCGATCAGGCTTTGCAACGCCGCCCCGCTCTCGTTGAAGCCGATGTCGATGTAGCGGATGAACGACCGCTCAACCAACCCCTTCTCGATGACGAGGCTCGACACGGCCAAAGAGGGCGGAGGTGACAGGGTTTGAGTCGATTCAACGTCGTTGGGGCTGGCGTGGGCCACCTCGATGTTGCCCGCCCCGTCGATACCCGTGCTGTAGAAGCGATAGGTGTGTTGGTTGCCGTCGAGCAGGTTGCTCGGCACCTGATAGGTGGCCACGCCGTAATAGTTGCCGTTGGCGTCGGGCGAACCGGCCGCCGCCGTGGCGATCTGCTGCACGGTCGAGCCGATGCCGCCGGTATAGACCTGCACGAAAACGTCGAACGTGGCCAGGCCGCTGCCGCCGGCGTCGCTGCCCGATAGGTTCAACGTGAACAGGTCGGTTGTGGTATTGAAGCTTTCGGAAGCAACCTTCGTGACCGGAGGCGTCAAGTCGGGCACGTAGGTGCCGGCTTCGATGAGCACCTGCTTCGATTCGATGTTGCCCGCCGCGTCGGTCGCCACGCTGCGGAAATAGTAGTGGTGCTGGGCCTCGCCGTAGTAGGTGGCCGAAGGATTGTTGGCGGGAAGGGTGGTCCAGAGTGCGAACGCGCCGTTGTCGATGGCCACGTAGATCGCGTAGGAAGCGACGCCCGAGGTGGCGATTCCCGGCTCGGACGCAGGCGGCGGGTCGCTGCCCGTCACGGAAACCGTGAACGAATACGACGTTTCCGTTGCCGGCAACGGATTGACCTTGCTGGTGGGCGGCGTGGTGTCCATCAACCAGGTCACGTTGGCGGTGCCGGTGCCGTAATTGCCGTTGGAGTCTTGCACTTTGCTGGCGTCGACGGAGAGGACATAGGTGCCGTCAGTCGTCGTCACGCTTGCCAGGCCTGCGATGCGATAGGTGTCGGTCGTGCCGCTGACCAACGAGATGGTCACGCCGCTATTGATGAGATTAGCGCTGCCGTTGAGCGTGAGCGACAAGGCGCCGTAGTTGAAGTTGGTCAGGTCGATTGGCTCGGAGAACGTCACGTCGTCGGAGGCCATGTAGACGTTGCGCGGGTCGGTGGCGATCGGACCGAGACTGACGATCGTCAGTGGTTCAACGTTGGTGAGGGCGAAGAGAACGGTGTCTTTGCCGCCGGCCGCGGACGCGGTGACGGAATACGGCCCGCCGACAGTTTCATTCGCAGTCGGCACGGCCTGGGCGACACCACCGCTGACGACGGTGGTGACGGGATTGGGATCAATCGACGCGCCGCTCTCCGGGCCCGCGAAGGTTATCTGACCGCCGTCGACCGGCTCGTTCGCGTTATTGGCATAAACCGCGACCACCAGCGGGCTGGCGAACGCCGCGCCGATGTCCGCCGACTGATTGTCGCCATTTGTTCCCATGCCCTTGACGAGCGTGAATCCGCTCGATTCGAAGGCCCCGATGTCGATCGTGCCGTTCACGGTCCGTGCGAAACCGCGCTGGTCGGTGCTGGGCGTGCTGGGAAATGTCGAGGGCGGGTTGTTGTCGCCAG
>Ga0307372_10000878_pt1 | contig 52782 bp, 46 predicted proteins | sample OX1MG_FD_202533 | JGI IMG/M metagenome (GOLD analysis project Ga0307372, IMG submission 202533) | Soil microbial communities from Risofladan, Vaasa, Finland - OX-1 | ecosystem: Environmental > Terrestrial > Soil > Coastal area > Acid sulfate soil | place: Finland: Risofladan, Vaasa | collected...
TCACCGAAACGCCGGACTGTGGGAGCCGTATGACGGGAGACCGTCACGTACGGTTCTGCGAGAGCGGGAGGGGGAGGTTCCCTCCCGCTACTCACCAGGGTCATTGCGAGCCGGGTCGGGGCCGTGAGCAGTTTCGGGTCAGTGGGTGAGCGCCGCGTGGGCTTCCCGGGCGCCGTAGTAGACGAGGGTGTAACCAGCGGCGGGGTCGGCCCACCACCACCCGAGGGCGGCGTTGAGGATCAGACCGGCCAGCACCGCGACCGCCAGGATGCCGTCGATGGTGGTGACCCGGCCTTCGGTTCGTAGTACCGGGCTGTCCAGCGCAGCGCCCGCTCTGGCCTTGCCCGCGGCGAGCGTGAACATCGCGACGGCGGTGACCGCGGTCCAGGCGATGCCGAGCAGGCTGTGGTGCGGGTGGTAGCCGACGACGAGGACGACGGTGCTCTGCACGCTCAGGTAGGCGGCGAGGGCGACGAACGCGGATCCGATGAGGCGCATGGCTCGGTGCTGGCGGTCGGCGGCGACATCGGCCAGTTCCCAGAGGACCACGGTTGAGGCGCCGATCTCGATGAGGCTGTCAAGGCCGAAGCCGGCCAGGGCGACCGAGCGGGCCTCGACCGCGGCGATCGCAAGCACGACAATCCCGACGACATTCCATGCCAAGGTCGCCACTTCGAGACGTCGGCCTCGGGTGAGGAGTCGCCGGTGGAGAGCCGCGTCGTCGTCGATCGTCATCCGACAAGTGTGGCAAACACGCCGTCGGGCCCCCAACGGTCCTGTTTGGTGAGTGGAGGCGCCGACGAGCTCCTCGTTGGCCCGAGGCACGCGAGGTGCGCAACCCTTCACGAATGGGGTGCGACCGCGCTTGACTCTGATCCAGGATGACGAGATGTCGATCGAGCGCGGATGGGTCAGCTATGCGGGCGGGCAGGAGAACTCACACCTGACCGCCGACGAGCGGCGAAACTTCGAGCAGAGGATCGCGACGCGACGCTCCGAGCGCGGTCGACTGCTGGCGCGCGTCGAGGTCGAGGTCTTCGAGCACGGTGCTGAAGCGCAAGTCTCCTTTCCAGAAGACGCGATTCTCGGTCCCGAGTCTGATGCAAAAGTCATCGCGGAAGCCGTTTCCCGCGCACGCGCGGAGCTCGAGCACTGGCGATAGTGCTGGAGACCGGCGCTGGCCCGTCGGTCAGGCCGCCGGGTCGGTGGCGCCGACGAACTCCTCGTCACCGAAGGGGGCGTCGATCGTCGTCGGGAACGGCTCGATCCTGACGTCCGCGCCGGTATGCGGGGCGTCGACCATCACCGCCTGGCCGTCCTGGACGCCGACGTAGAGCCCGACGTGGGTGACATCACCCGGGCCGCCGCCGAAGAAGACCAGATCTCCGGGTTCCAGTGCCAACAGCCTCTCGCTCATCCCGCTGTTTCTACCCTTCGTGAGCAGCGCCTTCGTGTCTCCGTACCACCGCCGGTCGTGACGGATGCGCCGAAAGGTCCGGACCGTCCAGCCCGGATCGCGATAGCTAGCATCTGGCGCAGTGGCTGTCCGCGAAGTCCTCGTGGCCCGATCCGGTCTGGAGACGTTCCGCCGGGAGCTGACCGGCTACTGCTACCGGATGCTCGGCTCGGGTTTCGAGGCCGAGGACGCCGTCCAGGAGGCGATGCTCCGAGCCTGGCGCAACGCGGAGGGCTTCGAGGGGCGTTCCAGCCTCCGCTCGTGGCTCTACCGCATCGCAACCAACGTGTGCATCGACATGCATCGTCAGGGCCAGCGCCGTGCGCGGCCGATGGAGATGGGGCCGGCCTCGCCGCCCGAGGAGACCCTGCTCGGCCCGATGCTGCCCGAGGCCACGTGGGTGACTCCAGTCCCCGACGCGAGCGTCGCACCTGAACGCGCGGATCCTGCTGAGATCGCCCAGTACCGCGAGTCGATCCGCCTCGCCTTCGTGACCGCCCTCCAGCACCTCCCGGCCCGCCAGCGCGCCGCGTTGATCCTCTGCGAGGTGCTCCGTTGGCAGGTCGCCGAGGTGGCCGAGCTCCTCGATACGAGCGTGTCCGCCGTCAACAGCGCCCTTCAGCGGGCGCGGGCCACGCTTCGCGCCCTGTCGCCCGAGGCCGAGCTCGAGCCCCTGGACAACACCGACGCCGAGCTGCTCGAGCGCTATGTGGACGCCTTCGAGCGCTACGACATCGAGCGGCTGGTGAGGCTGCTGCGCGAGGACGCCGTGCAGTCGATGCCGCCGTTCGCCATGTGGATCCAGGGGGCGGCCGACATCGGCCGCTGGATGGTCCAGCCCGGGCCGAGTGGCTGCCGGGGTTCGCGCCTCGTGCCTGCCTCGGCCAACGGTTGCCCGGCCTTCGGCCAGTACCGGCCGGACCCTGCCGGCGGGTACGCGCCGTGGGCGCTGCAGGTGCTCGAGATCTCAGGGGGGAAGATCACCGGGATGACCTTCTTCCTGGCCTTCTTGGACCCCGAGCGGCTGTTCTTGGAGTTCGGTCTGCCCCTCCACCTCGACGCGTAGGCCGACGAGCTCGAGGAGCACTCGCAGCGACGGCGAGAGCTGCGCGAGGACGACGCAGCCGCCGCCCGTCGAAGCAGTTGACACATCCGCCGGAGCAGAAGGAGCAGCAGCCATGCCCACCCGTGACAGTGCACCAATCGGATCGCCGTGCTGGGCCGATCTGTGGACCTCCGACGTCGAAGGCAGCCGCAGGTTCTACGCCGACCTCTTCGGCTGGGAGGCCCAGGAGCCGAGCCCGGAGTTCGGCGGCTACTTCATGTTCACCCGCGACGGGGTCCCGGTGGCAGGCGGCATGGGTGACATGGGCGACATGCGGGCGAACGACTCGTGGAAGATCTATCTGGCCACCGACGACGTCGCCAGCACCCTCCAGGCCGCCGAGGCCGACGGCGCCCAGGTCGTCGCGCCGGCGATGCCGGTCGCCGACCTCGGCATCCAGGCGCTGCTGATCGACCCGACCGGCGCTCACCTCGGCGTCTGGCAGCCCGGGACCTTCCCGGGGTTCACCGTGCTCGGCGAGCACGGCGCGCCGAGCTGGTTCGAGCTGCATACCCGCGACCACGCCGCCGCCGTCGCCTTCTACCGCAGGGTGTTCCACTGGGACACCGACACCGTCGCTGACAGCGACGAGTTCCGCTACACGACCATGCGCGACCCGGGCGGCGAGGGCGAGCTGGCGGGGATCATGGACGCCACGGCGTTCCTCCCCGGCGCTGTGCCCGCCCACTGGTCGATCTACTGGGAGGTCGACGACGCCGAGGCCGCCGTCGCCAGCGTCAAGGCCCTTGGCGGCTCGGTCGTGGTGGACGTCGAGGACACCCCCTACGGTCGCATCGCCACGGTGGCGGACCCCGCGGGCGCCCAGTTCAGGCTGCGCACGCCCAACCGTTAGGTGGGTCGCGGCTGCGTCCGTGCCACGACAGGTCGGCCCGAGCTCGCCACGATCCCCTCGCGCCGGGCCGGTCGGTCCAACCCTTGCACCGAGAATCGAGGGGTCGCACATCTGTGCGATCGCTGATCGTGACCGAGCTCATGACGTTCGACAGTGTCGTCGAGGCGCCCGGTGACGAGCCGATCCACCCGCTCGCCGGCTGGACGACGCCGTACGGCGTCCCCGAGCTGTACGAGTACAAGCTCTGAGAGACCCTCGATACTGAGTCGCTGCTGCTCGGCCGGATCACCTACGAGGGCTTCGCCGCGGCGTGGCCGGAGCGGTAGGGCGAGTTCTCCGACAAGATGAACGCGATGTCCAAGCGCGTCGTCACCGCCGCGCTCGACGAGCTCGGCTGGAACGCCACCCCGCTCAAAGGTGACGTTCCGGCCGCCGTCACCGATTTGGAGCAGAGCGGGGGCGGCCCGATCCTCGTCGCGGGCAGTGCCACCCTCGTGCGCACGCTGCTGGCTCACGGCCTCGTCGACGAGCTGCGATTGGTGGTGTTCCCCACCATGATCGGAGGTGGGCTGAGGATCTTCCCGGAGCAACGGGACAAGATCACGCTGGGACTCGTCGACCTCGTGCGCTACGGCGGCGGTGTCGTGCTCCACGTGCACGACATCGCGCGCTGACGGTCGGCGCGGGAGGATCCTCTCGGCCCGTGCGGGCGTCAAGGCGCGAAAGGTCCGTGCGCGCCGCTTCCGCGTCCGGCACGGGATCCGCACCGTCTCGTCCGACCAGATCCGGTCCAGCTCGAGGACGACCGGTTGCCCGCGAACCCAGCTGCCCTGGTCGGTGGGTCGCTTGGTATCGGCTGGCGGCGGCGAGTCACGCGGGCCGGGCACCGGCGTCGACCCGTGCACGACGGTCGACCAGAGGTAGAGGATGCCGGTCAGTGCTGCGGGACTCCTCAGCGCGACGACCGAACTCGGCCCCAACGCGCCGGTGGCCAGGATCGACAGGACCACCGGGAAGATGCTCGCGACGAGCAGGAGGATGCCACCCGTTCGGGGGCGTCGGTAGCCGAAGGCGCCGAGGGCGGCACAGAGCGCGAACGCCACGACACCGCGCACCGGTCCGCGCGAATCCTCAAAGGAGCGCCAATGCGGGCTGTCGAACGCGTACCAGACATCGACCGCCACCATCGAGGCCGTGACGACCGTCAGGGGAAGTCGGGCGTCGTCGGGGCAGAACCAGGCGAACAAGCTGAGGCCCACGAGGGGCACGAGCCACAGGGCGACAAGACCGAGGGCCTCCCACCCCCGGGATCGCCGAACGTCTCTCCGATGACGAACAGCCCGAACAGCCCGACGTACCCTGCCGTGAGGCCCAAGGCCGTCCGTCGCATGGCACGAGACCAACCCGGGGCATCCCTGTGACGGCGAATCACCAGGACCACAAGCGCCACGAACAGTGCGATCACCGGCGCGAGGGTCGGCAACGTCGCCGCCGCCTTCCTTACCTCATTACGTCACCTCCGCAAGGTCTCCACGAGGGGCAAAGGACCTGACTCCTGCCAGGATGCTCCCGGCGGTTGCCCGTCGATCCGAAAGGACCGACGGGCGCAGGGGTGTGGCGGAGCCCAGCTGTCGGTTCGGACTCGCCCCGGCCGGACCCGGCGACGTTCTCAACTTCGGTGCGCGAGAGGCCTGCGTCGGCCGGTTCTCCGATGCTGACGCCCGACTCTGCCGTGCCGTCGTGGGCGCGGCTGACACCTGGACTGGAGCCGAAGGTCCCCGCCGTCCGGGTCGATGACCGGTATGAGCCGGACCTGGTTCAACGATGAGGGTCGCGGCCTTCGGGACCGACCTGACCGTCCAGGCGCGGGGAAGCTGCCCCCCCGGCGACGCCATGGTCGGTGCCTGCGTTCGGACGGCCCCCCATCATCCTCAGCATCTGGTACCCACCAGTGGTGATGAACCGCAAGCACAGGACGCCGGCGAGCACAAGGAAGACGATGTTCAAGATCGATGTGTAGTCCCAGGTGACACCGGTGTGGAGCACCGTGGCGTCGCGGGTCGAAGGGACGAGCCCGGCGCCGCCGAAGATGAGCTCGACCGCGAAGCCGGCCCCGGCCATCGCCAGGTAGAAGGTGCAGAAGATGAGAAGCATCATCCTCGTCCCGTAGTACTTGCGGTAGATGACCAGGATCGGGACGATGATCAGGTCGGCGAAGATGAACGCTACGACGCCGCCGAAGCTGATGCCCCCGTTCCAGAGCACCGCGGCGAGCGGGACGTTGCCGATCGAGCAGACGAAGGCGAACACCGAGATGACCGGCCCGAGAAGCGGCCCCCAGAGCTTCGCCAGCAGGGGATGAGCGGAGAGGAACAGGTGGCGCCAGAAGCTGTCCGGGACCCAGGCGCCGAGCGCGCCGGCGAGCAGCAGCCCGGCGACGACGTCGCGAAGCACGGCGGCCCACTCCATCACGAATATGTGGGCGACGGAGGTGAACCCCGCGCTCGAGCGCAGCCGGCGCCACGTGCTGGCGCTCGACTCGATGCTCATGTCCATCGCTGCGTGGCCCTCCATCTGACCGGCGAGGCCCTTGTCTGCTTGACGATGGGCGGCATCGAGCAGGCGCTGACGGAGGAACAGCCGGAAGAGCAGCGCGATCAGGACGATCATGATCGGCCCACCGACGAACTCCGCGACCGTGAACTGCCAGCCGAGCAACATCGCCATGATGATCCCAAGTTCGACGACGAGGTTCGTCGAGGCGATCTCGAAGGTCATCGCCGCGACGAAGTCGGCACCCTTGCGAAACAGCGAACGAGCCAGGGCCACCGCGGCGTAGGAGCACGAGGAGCTTGCGATGCCCAGTCCGGATGCAATCAGCAGGGATCTCGGCCGGTGATCACCGAGAAGGCGGACGATCGTCGCCTTCTTCACCAGCGCCTGGACGATCGCGGACAGGACGAACCCGAGGATCAGCGACCAGGTGATCTGCCAAGCCATCCCGCCGGCGACCTCGAGGGCATGGCGGACGGCGTCCAGCTCCCTCATCGCCCCTCCTCATTCGGTTGCCGGCTGATGCCAGGGCGAAGCGTCCCGACTCCCGCGCTCGAGGCAGGCGTGGTCGGCTCCTGCTCGATCGTGCGGGGCGCTCAGCGCGTCCGGGCGAAGCGGTGGACCGCTTCGAGCAGCTCCCGGCTCTTCTCGGCGGCGACCGCCTCGTCGCCCGAGGCGAGAGCGCCCTTCACGCAGTGGTTCACGTGGTCGTCGAGGATCTTGAACGCCACCGCCTCGAGCGCGGTGTCGACGGCCGCGATCTGCGTGAGGATGTCGATGCAGTAGCGGTCCTCGGCGATCATCTTCTCGATCCCGCGAGCCTGTCCCTCGATCCGACGCATCCGCTTGATCAGCGCTTCCTTGTCGGCGACGTAGCCGTAGGTGGGGGCTGTGGCCTCGGGAGCGGCCTCGGCGGCGTCGGTCACGACCGCTCCTCGAGCGGGCGGAAGCGCCGCAGCCGAAGCGAGTTCGAGACGACGAAGATGCTCGAGAACGCCATCGCGGCGGCGGCGACGATCGGATTCACGATGCCGGCGACGGCAAGCGGAATCGCGGCGACGTTGTAGGCGAACGCCCAGTACAAGTTGCCCTTGATGGTGCGAAGCGTCCGGCGGGAAAGGCGGATCGCGTCCGCCGCCGCGCGCAGGTCGCCCGAGACGAGGGTGAGGTCGGAGGCCTCGATCGCGACGTCGGTGCCGGTCCCGATCGCGAGGCCGAGGTCGGCCTTCGCGAGGGCGGGAGCGTCGTTCACGCCGTCGCCGACCATGGCGACGACCTCGCCGGCCGCCTGCAGCCGGGCGATCTCGGCCGCCTTCTCGTCGGGGAGGACGTTCGCGAGTACCCGGTCGATCCCGACCTCGGCGGCTACGGCGTTGGCCGTCCGCTCGTTGTCACCAGTGAGCAGCACCGGGGTGAGCCCGAGGGCGCGCAGCTCGGCGATCGCCGCTTGACTTGTCGGCCTGACACGGTCGGCGACGGCGACGAGTCCCCGAGGAGCGCCGTCCCATGCGACGCCCACGACCGTCGTGCCCTCGGACTCGAGGCGCTCGGCCTCGGTGGCGAGCGTTCCGGAAAGCGCGACGCCCCAGTCGGCGAGCAGCGCGGGCCGGCCGACGACGACGGCGTGGCCGTCGACGACCGCCTCGATCCCGAGCCCGGCCCGAGCGGCGAAGTGCTCGGCGACCGGCAGGGTCCCGAGGCGTTGGCGCCCGTGGTCCGCGATCGCCCGCGCGATCGGGTGCTCGCTCGCGTCCTCGGCCGCCCCGACGAGGCGGAGGAGGTCGCTCTCGGCGACGCCTTCGGCAGGGACGAGCGCCACGATCGCCATCTTTCCCTCGGTGAGCGTGCCCGTCTTGTCGAGCACGATGGTCGTCACCTGGCGCGTCTGCTCGAGGACCTCGGGTCCTTTGATGACGATGCCGAGCTGGGCTCCACGACCTGTGCCGACCATCAGGGCGGTCGGCGTCGCGAGGCCGAGCGCGCAAGGACAGGCGACGACGATGACGGCGACCGCGGCGGTGAACGCGGCTCCCGTCGCAACGCCGGCGACGAGCCATCCGGCGAGGGTGAGCAGCGACACGCCGATGACGACGGGCACGAACACCGCCGAGACCCGATCCGCGAGACGCTGGACCTTCGCCTTGCCGGCCTGGGCGTCAGCGACGAGGCGCGCGATCTGGGCGAGCGCCGTCGCTGCGCCGACCCTGGTCGCCTCGACGACGAGGCGGCCCGAGGTGTTGGTCGTGGCCCCGGCGACGTCGGCGCCTGGCCCGACCTCTACCGGCACGGATTCACCGGTGAGCATCGACCGGTCGATCGCGGAGGTCCCGGACCTGACGACCCCGTCGGTCGCGACCTTCTCGCCGGGCCGCACGACGAACAGGTCGCCGACGACGAGCGAGTCGACCGGCACGAGCACCTCCTCGCCGTCGTGGAGCACTCGTGCCTCCTTCGCCCCGAGCTCGAGGAGCTTGCGGATCGCTTCGCCCGAGCGGCGCTTCGCGCGTGCCTCGAGGTAGCGGCCGAACAAGATGAGCGCCGTGATGGCCCCGGCGGTGTCGAAGTAGACGCCCGCGGAGAGGCCGCCGAGGACGACGACCGTGGACCACACCCAGGCCGCCAGCGTCCCGACGGAGATCAGCGTGTCCATCGTCGCGGCTCCATGGCGCGCGTTCGCTGCTGCGGCGCGGTGGAATGGCCAGCCGCTGTAGAAGACGACGGGGATGGAAAGGGCGAGCGATACCCACTCCCAGCCCGGGACGCGAGCCGGGGGCACCCACGCGAAAAGGACCAGGGGCAGGGACAGCACGACGGCGAGGGCGAGTCGCAACCGGAACGGTCTGCCAGGGTCCCCCTCGAGCACCGCTTCAGGCAGGGAGGCGTGGTAGCCGGCCGCTTCGACGGCGCCGATCAGGTCGTCGACGCTGACGTGCGCCGGGTCGAAGGCCACCGCGGCGTGCTCGCTCGCGAAGTTGACGGTCGCCGCCACCCCCTCGAGGCGGTTGAGGCGCTTCTCGATCCGCGTCGCGCACGACGCGCACGTCATGCCCTCGATGGCGAGCTCGACCCGATCGGTGGCCTCGGTGGCCTCGGTGGCTGCCGTCATCACGCCGCCTCGTAGCCGGCCTCGTCGATGGCGGCGCGAAGCACCTGGTCGTCGAGCCCGCTGCCGGTCACTGTGACGAGCTTGGTGTCGAGGTCGACCTCGACGGTCTCGACGCCTGCGACCGAGCTCAGCTCGCCGCGGACCGCCGTCTTGCAGTGGTCGCAGGTCATCCCGGGCACGCGGTAGGTGATCATCTCGGGCATCGCAGGCTCCTCTCATCTCGGCCCCCATCATACCCCTGGAGGGTATGAGACACAATACTCGGAGCTACCTCGGTCTCGCGCTGGCGGGCGAGGCAGTCTCTCGCCGAGGTGCAGCCGCCCGGCGCGAGCCGGGACGCCGCGCTGGGCGGCCTCGCGCGCGGGCGCGTCGCGGTCGCTCGCTATCTCGTCGCTCCCGTCCCGACCGAGCGGTGCTGGTCGAGCTCGTCGCGAAGCCGTCGGTACTCCTCGACGTCGATCGCGCCTCGCGCGAGGCGCTCGGCGAGGATCTGGCGGGCCGAATCATCTCGATCTTCACTCCGTGTGCCACGAATCGGGGAGACCACGAAGTGGTAGACGATCCAGATCACGAAACCCCAAAAGCCGATCATGATGAGCCACATGAGGGCGGCCTGCCACCACGCCCAGCTCCCCCCGTACCAGAACATCATCAGAGGCACCTCCTTGGACCCGGATTCCGGGCCGCTGCACCGAGGATGCACCTCCATACCGGCAGGGGGTACGGCCTTTGGTCACCTCCGCGGGAAGGACAAATGGCCCTACCCCCGAGCAGTGCGCACGTCGATCCTTTTGGAGGTGGTGGCGTGCGGGGTAGCAGGGCAGCTGACGTCCGCGGGGCTGCACGAGGTGGCCGACAGCGTCACGGCCGGCGCGCCGGACACCGACCAGTCCCGCCGCCGCCTTCCCCGCCATGGTCGAGAAGCCATGGCCGACCCTGCTCTCGTCCGATGAGGCGAACGGGGGCGAACCGGCAGACGAGGATCTGCGGTTCGCGCGGACCTGAGCCGAGCCGTGGCGCCCGAGGCGAGCACGAGGTGCGGCACGCGGACCGCGCCAGCAGGAAGGGCTCCCCGGCGCGCGCGTTCCAGCGCAGACGCAGACTGCGGTTCGAAGCGCTGGGCGGGGGTCTCGTGCTGCTCGGGGCGATCGTCCTCGCCATTGTGACGTCGGGCGGCCCGCGATCGCGACCGGGCGGCGCCACCGCCACCGTCGCGACGATCCCGTTCGCTCCCGCCAGCGCCGCCGCGCTCTCCGCCGCATCGCCGCCGTGGCTGCTCCCCGCCGACGCCCGGTCCGACATCGCCGCCGCCGGGCTGACCGCCGCCGCTTCGGAGACGACGACCGTCCACTACCACGCGCATCTCGACGTCATCGCCGCCGGGGCGGCGGTGCCGGTTCCGGCCGGCGTCGGCTTCGTCGTCCGAGGAGGCCAGGCCGTTGGCATCACCGCGCTCCACACGCACGACGCGGGTGGGGTGATCCACATCGAGTCGCCGACAGACCGGCCCTACACGCTCGGGCAGTTCTTCACCGAGTGGGGCGTGCGCCTCGGCACCGGTCGACTCGGCAGTCTGAGGAGCGGTCCTACGTCTGTTCTGCGGGTGTTCGTCGACGGCCACGAGTTCTTCGGCGACCCGGCCGACATCGTCCTCGTGTCACACCAGGAGATCGCACTCTGGTACGGACCAGCGGGCGCGACGCCACGTGTTCCGGCCCACCACGCGTTTCCTCCCGGTCTGTAGGCGCCAACCGACAACTTCGCGCCACTGCTCCGGCACTCGGGCGGCGTCGGCGGCGTCGGTGAATGGCTCGGGCGGCTCTCCTTCGCCCCTTCGTCGACGGCGGGGCCGTCCCGCTCAGGCCGTGGCGGGCGAGAGCCGCCCGAGGGCGTCGCCGATGAGCCGGCGTGCGTCGTCCACGACGGGACGGAGCTCCTCGCGTCCGACCAGTGTGGACATCACGCCGGGATCCATCGCCTCGACGAGGACTCCCGAGTCCGTCTCTCGCACGACGACGTTGCATGGCAAGAGCACGCCGATCTGCGGCTCGATGTCGAGCGCTCGGCTGGCGAGGCCCGGGTTGCAGGCTCCCAAGATGACGTAGCGGCCCATCTCCTTGCCGAGCTTCTCCTTCAAGGTGGCCTGCACATCGATCTCGGTGAGGACGCCGAAGCCCTCCGCCACCAGCGAGTGCCTGACCTTGGCGAGCGCTTCGTCGAACGGTTCTGACAGCACGAGGCTTTCCTCAAAGATCATGTCCGCTACCTCCTTGCCCGACCCCAGCTCTGACCATAAACCGTCGTCTGGGCGCTGCCCAGGGTCCAACGTCTCTGTCCGGCCGACGGGCGGCACCGACGGCGTGCCTACCGGGGAGGCGAGCGCTCCCGGCGGGGGCGCTCAGCCGGGACCCCGGCACGAGGAGGGCGAGGGGCGCCCTCGTCCAGGCGCTCGAGACCTGCATGGTGGAGTGGCCAGCGACGCGGGTCATGAGGTCCCAGGCGGCGAAGGAGACCGTGACCTCGACGAGCACCGCGAGCTCCTCGGCCTCTTCGTGCCCGAGCGCGGTGAGCTCGGGGGCGAACAGCCCCCGGAGCTGTCCGTCGATGAGGGTCCGGAACCGGGCGACCTCGTCCGCGATCACCGGCGTCACGGGTTGGCGCGAGAGCGCGAGGCGCGCGGGTGCTCGAGGGCCCTGTAGAGCTTGCAGCGGTAGGCGACGAGGCGGGCCACCCGTTCTTCGAGGGGGTCTCGCGCACCGGGTCGAAGGCGAGCAGCGGCCCGGCGAGCTCCAGCTTGCGCTGCACGACGGCTCGGTGAAGGTCGTCGAGCCCGTCGAAGTAGCGGAAGGTCGAGCGCTGCGAGAGGCCCGACCGCTCCGTCACCTGCTCGACGGTCGGGCCGCCCCGGCCCTCATCGACGAGGGCCGGGGCGGCGTCGAGCACCGCCTGCCGATTGCGCTCCCGGCGCTCGCGCCGACCGTCCGACGCCTCCTCGCTCATGGCGGGCAGGCCGCCGGGCTCGGTCTTTCGCCGTGCCGTCGCGCGCCCTCGTCGGCGTCGCCGTCCTCGCCGCCCTCGGCGTCGATGCGGGGCAGCACCCGGTCGAGCCAGCGCGGCAACCACCAGCACGAGCGCCCGAGGAGGTACATCACCGAGGGCACGAGCAGGAGCTGCACGACTGTCGCGTCGATGAGCAACTCGCGGCCAGCCCGACGGCGATCCTCCGCGAAGCGCCGCGCTGCTCATCGAGCCGGTCCGGGTGCTTCCCGAGACCAGCAGGACACGTCGGTTCGGCATCGCCGCTGCCTCCCAGTTTCGCCGTCCACCGGTTCAACCGCGAGGGCGGTCGCCGGCTTCGGCCGCCGGAGCGGACACCGCGCCGGGCGCCGGGCCGTACGCGAGCCGCGCAGCGCGGGCTCCGCCTGGAGGCACGGCGGACGGCGGTGTCGGGGCGGCTCCTCGACCGGGCGTTTCCGGTGGCGAGCGCCGGCCCCGGGGGACGTCGGGCGCCCTCCGCCCGGACGTGCCTCCGATCCGGTGCGCACCCCCCTGATCCGCGGTAGGAATTTGCCGACACAGCGGAGGAGGATCACCCGTTTGAAGGAAGCCCGCTCGAGGTCGTTAGGAGATGATCGTGCGCGCGCGTCGTCGCGCAGCGGCCTGAGGTGGTGAGCAAGCGGATGGAGAGGACTTTGCGCGTGCAGTCAGAGCAGCCAGGCGGTGCGGCAGGGCACTCGACGGCGGGGGTGCGGGCGGCCGAGGGCCTCCCGGCCGCCGACGCGACGGGCGGCCCCGGCGGCGTGCTCGTCGCGGGCGCGCAGGCCGTGACCGTGACCGTGACCGTCACCGTCGTCATCTGCGCCTACACCATGCGCCGTTGGGACCAGCTCGTCGCCGCTGTCGAGTCTGCCGCCGAGCAGTCCTCCCCGCCGGAGCAGATCGTGGTCGTGGTGGACCACAACGACGAGCTGCTCGAGCGCGCGCTCGCGGAGTTCACGGCCGCCGAGGTGGTGGCGAACTCGTCGAGCCGCGGCCTCTCCGGAGCGAGGAACACGGGCGCCGCCCGTGCAAAGGGAGACGTCGTGGTCTTCCTCGACGACGACGCCCATGCCGAGCCGGACTGGTTGGCCGAGCTCGTCGGTCCGTACGGCGATCCGCACGTCATCGGCACGGGGGGCACGGCCGTCCCCGAGTGGTCGGCGGAGCCCCCGGCATGGTTCCCGAGAGAGTTCTACTGGGTCCTCGGCTGCAGCTACACGGGCCTGCGGGCGACGCCGGGGCCGATCCGCAACCCGATCGGCGCCAACATGTCGTTCCGGAGGTCGGTCCTTGAGCAGGTCGACGGCTTCTCGGTGAGCGTGGGGCGGATCCCGACGCTTCCGCTCGGGTGCGAGGAGACGGAGTTCTCGATCCGCGCCCGGCGGCACTTCGCCGGCAGCGAGATCGTCCAGGTGCCCGCGGCCGTGGTGCACCATTCGGTCGGTGCCGAGCGCGCGACGCTCGGCTACCTCATCGGCAGGTGTTTCGCGGAAGGCCTGTCGAAGGCGGTCGTCGTGTCCAACGTCGGCCGCACCCGAGGGCTCGCTGCCGAGCGCTCCTACGTCACCCGGGTGCTTCCGCTCGGGGTCGCGCGCGGCGTCGCCGACGCGCTGCGTGGCCGGCCCGGCGGGCTCGGCAGGTCCGGGGCGATCGTCGTCGGCTTCTTCTGGACCGGGCTCGGCTACCTCTTCGGCACCCTCGGGCTCGATGCCACCGGGGTGAGGGTCCTGACGACCATCAATCGGATACAGGCCCGCGAAGTGAACAAGCCACGGTGAACGACGTCGGTCCTCCGGCCCCGCCGGTGGCCGACCTCATGTGCCACGACATCGTCGACGCGCGTCCCGGGCGCTCCTTCGGCCGCTTGGTCGTGCCGCCGGGCGCTCTCGACGCACCCCCCGACGCGCTCGCTGTCGCGGCCTACCGCACCGACCAGGCCTCGGAGCTCAGCACCGGGTCGACCCCCATGGGCGGCGCGACCGTCCTCTCACCGTCGACGACGCGTCCGCCTCCTCCGCCTCGACGGTCATGGGCGCGCGCGCCAGCTGGGGCGACAGCCACCCGGCACCCCAGCCCGGCGCGGGGTCGGCGTGCCGCATCGCCTCGGCCGCGCCGAAACAGGCGCCTCAGTAGTCGGCGTCGCCGTAGACGACCATGCCGCGCAGGTTCGTGCCGGCCGCCATGTCGAGGTAGCCCTGTTCGACTTCGTCGTGGCGGTACGTGGTCGTGACGAGCTCGTCCAGCTTCAGCTGCCCGTCGCGGTAAAGGTGCAGCAGCCGGTGGATGTCCGCCCGCGGGTTCGCGCCGCCGAAGAGGGCACCCTTCAGGGTCTTTTGCATCACGGTGAGATCGGCGAGGCTGAGCTTGACGTCGACGTTCGTCGCGTCGCCCAAGGCGGTGACCACCGCCGTCCCGCCCTTGCGCACGAGGGCGAGCGCCTCGGCGATGTGCGCGCCCTTGATCTGGCCGACGGTGAGGATGCAGGAATCGGCCATCCGGCCCCAGGTCAGCTCGCGCACCGGCTCCAGTGCCTCCTGCATCGAGGTGTAGGCGTGCGTCGCCCCAAAGCGAGCCGCCTGCTCCCGCTTGAACGCGACCGGGTCGACGGCGATGACGCGCTCGGCACCGGCCATCGCCGCGCCCTGCACGGCGTTGATCCCGATGCCACCGATCCCGACGACGACGACCGTGTCACCGGGCCGCGTGTCGGCGACGATCGTCGCCGAGCCCCAGCCGGTGGTGACGCCGCAGCCGAGGAGGGCCGCCTTGTCGAGGGGGATGTCCGTTTCGATCTTGATCGCGGCCGAGGCGTGGCAGGTGACGTACGGCGCGAACGTGCCGAGCAGGCACAGTGGCAGGACCGGTGCCCCCCCCACGGTCACGCGGTAGGTCCCGTCGCTGATCGAAGCGCCCAGCATCAGGCCCGCGCCGAGGTCACAGAGGTTCTGATGGCCGGTCGCGCAGGGGATGCACCGCCCGCAGGAGGGCACGAAGCCGAGCACGACATGGTCACCCTCTGCGAGACCCTCGACCGAAGGACCGACCTTCGTGATCACACCTGCACCTTCGTGGCCGCCGAGGACGGGGAGGAACTTCGGCGGGACGTCGCCGTTGCGGAAGTGCTCGTCCGAGTGGCAAAGACCGCTGGCGGCGAGGCGCACCTGCACCTCGCCAGTCCTCGGGTCGCCGACGTCGATCTCCTCGAGCGTCCACGCCTTGCCGACCTCCCAGCAGAGCGCACCCTTCGTCTTCATCGCTCCCGCATCCTCCCTCTCGGTTCCCGCCTGCCCGTCGGGCGCCCCTCGCCCGCCTCGACGAGCGCACCCGTCCGGCGGCGCGACGTTACCGGGCCCGAGGAACGGTGGCGGGAGCGTTCCGCAGGCGCCCGGCGGCGGGCGTTCAGGGAGCGATGACCGATGCGGCCGCTTCCTCCTGCTCGCGCCGGACGAGGTGGAGGACCGCGTTGATGAGGGCGAGGTGGGTGAGGGCCTGGGGGAAGTTCCCGAGGTGGTGCCCGGTCGCCGGGTCGATCTCTTCCGCGTAGAGCCCGAGGGGGCTGGCGGCGACGAGCAGGCGTTCGCAGAGCTGGCGGGCGCGCCGGTCCTCGCCGATCTCCGCGAGCGCCGACACCAGCCAGAACGAGCAGGTGATGAAGCTTCCCTCGGGCTGGTCGAGCCCGTCGTCGGTCGTCTCGGTGCGGTAGCGGGCGACCATGCCCTCGTCGGTGAGCTCGTCCGCGATGCCGAGCACCGTGGCGCGAAGCCGCGGATCCTCCGGCGGCAGGAAGCGCACGAGCGGCAGAAGCAGCAGCGAGGCGTCGAGCTCCGTCGAGCCGTAGGACTGCGTGAAGCGGCCGCCGGCGTCGACGCCGTGCGCGCAGATGTCCGCGTGGATCTCGTCGGCCGCCTCCCGCCACGACGCGGCCCGCACCTCGTCGCCGTGGAGCGCCGCGAGCCGGGCGCCGCGGTCTGCGGCCACCCAGCACATCACCTTCGAGAACGTGAAGTGGCGGGGCTCGCCGCGCACCTCCCAGATGCCGCGGTCGGGGAGGCGCCAGTGTGCGAGGGCGGCTTCCACCGCGATGACGGTCGTGCTCCAGGCCCGCTCGGAGAGGGCGTCGCGGTTGCGGGCGTGCTGGTAGATGCAGTCGACGACGGTCCCGTAGATGTCGTGCTGCTCCTGGCGGTAGGCGTCGTTGCCGACGCGCACCGGCGAGGAGCCGTCGTAGCCGGACAGGTGCTCGAGCACCGCCTCCGGGGTCTCGCGCGAGCCGTCCACGGCGTAGAGGACCTGCAGGCGCGGCGTGCGCCCCGCTCCGAAGGGCTCCACCGCCCCTTGGCCCTCGCTGCCGGCGGGATCCAGCTCGGGGTCGAGCATGTCGCCGAGGAAGGAGAGGAAGTCCTCCGCCTCGGCGTCGAAGCCGAGCGCGTGCAGCCCCCACATCGCGAACGCCGAGTCCCGCACCCAGGCGTAGCGGTAGTCCCAGTTGCGCTGCCCTCCCGGCTGCTCGGGCAGCGACGTCGTCGGTGCGGCGAGCAGCGCCCCGGTCGGCGCGTAGCTCAACCCCTTCAACGTCAGCGCGCTGCGTTCGAGGGTCTCACGCCCGGGGTGGTCGGGGAACGAGCCGGAGTCGAGCCACGCGCGCCAGAAACCCTCGGTCTGGCGCAGCCAGCGCGTCACCTCGTCGAGATCGCCCGGCAGGGGTCGTTCCGACCAGCCGAGCGAGACGAACGACGACTCGCCCTCGTGCAGGCGGTGGCGGGCGAGCACGGAGCGGCCCTCGATGCCGAGGCGCAGGCTGCCGGCGAGCGAGAGCGGGATGGCGCCCGGCGTGCGGGTCGCGACGTGCTCGTAGCCCGGTCCGGTGTACTCCCAACGCGCGTCGAGGCGGCCGTAGTCGAACGACGGGGCGCAGTTGAGCGTCAGGTCGACCACGCCGTGGATGCAGGTCGCGATGCGCACGAGGACGTGCTGCGCGTCGTAGTCGCCCGGGGTCCGCCGGTGCAGGGCCGAGCGGCTGTCGGTCCGGTGCCAGGGCCCGACGGCGAGGAAGTCGACCACGACGAGCCAACCCGTCTGCGTCTGCCAGGTCGTCTCGAGGACGGTGGTGCCCGGCACGTAGCGGCGGCTGGCGGGGACGGCGAGGTCGGCCGGGCCCAGGCGGAACGAGCCAGAGCAACGGTCGAGCAGCGTCCCGAACACGCTCGGGTCGTGCGGGTTCGGGAGGCAGAACCACTCCACCGCGCCGCTCGGTGCGACAAGGCACGTGTTCTCGCAGTCGGAGAGGAACGCGTAGTCCGCGATCGCCGGGAAGGAGGAGGGGAACGACGACACGCGCAGGGCGCTCTCGCCGGCACCGCTCGCCAAAACCGCGACGAGGGACGGGAGGCCGCCGTGCGGATCGACGAGCGCGAGCGCCCCCCGCCCGTCAGGTGCCGGCTCCATGGCCATCCTGCCCTCCCTTGTGGCGCGCCGTCCGCGACAGGCGGCCTCGGACGCGGTCAGCCCGTCGTCTCAGCTGCTAACGGCAGGGATGCGCATGTTCTTCAGGTACTCGGTGCCGACAAGGTTCAGGCGACCCGGTGGTGGCGGTGGTGGTGTGCGACCGCCGCGGGCGGGGCGGTCGGCCCGCGCGAGGCACCCTCGAGCGTCATGAAGCCGACGGCGAGGACGACCAGCCCGAGCACGCAGCCGAGCACGTCGCCCAGCGCGTCGCTGGCGGACTGCGCGGCGAGCGCGGCGGCCAGCGCGGCCAAGAGCACGATCACGCCGATCCTTCTGCGCATGGTGACCTCTCCTCCCAGCGATCTCGCCGTCTGCTAACGGCCGCGCGGGGGCAGAAGTTGCGCCCGGCGGGCAACCGCCGCCGCTCCGGGTCATCTCCGAGCGGCGCGTCGGCCCGATCCGCGAGATGCCGGACATCGACGAGTGCCCTGACGCCGGCCGCGCGCCGTCGGGGCGGACTGGCTGTGCTCGAGACGTGCGCCGAGGCGTGGGTCCTCAGGCTCACACTCTTTTCACAGAATGATCGATGGCCCCCAACAGCGGCCTCGCATACTGACCCTGCCGGCGAGAGCTGGAGCGACTGACGGAGATTGCCAGTACCCACGCATCGACGAAGGGGGAGACGTGAAGCGGCGTTCTATCTCGATAGCGGTTGCCGGCGCACTTGCCGGGGTGGTCATCGCGGTGCCGGGCATGGCCTCGGCCTCCTCGGCTGCGGCCAGATCGAGCGCGCCCGTCGCCACGGTCGCCGCGCCAGGCGCGGGCTTCCAGCAGGCGCAGCAGAAGCTCGAGCAGCAGCTGGCGAATCGGGTGACCCAGCTGCAGCGTCTCAGCGCGGACGTGGCGGGTGCGAAGTCGCTCACGGCGCCGCACGCGACGCTGCTCAACACCCGGCTCGGCGCCGAGACGGCGGCCATCAACGCCCTCGTCGCGAAGGTACCGACCGACAACACCAGGGCGGAGCTCAACACCGACCGCGCCGCGATGCTCCGGGACAACCGGGTCTACGCGGTGATGACGCCGCAGGTCATCCAGACGATCGAGGCCGACTCGATCGCCGCGGAGGTGGCCACGTTCCAGGCCAGCGAGGCAGCGCTCCAGGCGGGCGTGAGCTCGCTGTCGGGTCAGCCCGGGTACCAGAACGCGCTCAACCACTTCCTCGCCTTCGTGCGCAACGTGAATCGGGCGCAGGAGAATTCGACGAACGTCGCGGGCGCGGTGCTCCTCCAGCTTCCTCAGGACTGGCCGCGTGACACGCACGTCTTCGTCCAGGCGAACCATGAGCTGTTGAACGCAGGCGTGGGGCTCGCCTACGCGCAGTACGACGAGAGCATCATCGGCCTGGCGACGGGCGGGTACACGGGTCCGTAGGTCGGAGGGGGGGCGGGCGACCGCTCCCGATTCCGTCCGTCGACGCCAAGGGACCGGCCTTTGGGCCGGTCCCTTGGCGTCCCGCCGCGGTGACACCGGCCTAACGTTGGTGGCGAGCAGGTGGCGGGGAAGTGCCACGCCGAGGAGGCCGACCGCTGAACACGCCGACGCCGGGCACGCAGGCGGGCACGGCCGCCGGGTCGCCCGCGACGATCCGCCGGAGGCTGCGCGTCACCGGTCAGGTGCAGGGCGTCTGGTTTCGCGAGAGCACGAGGCGGGAGGCCGAGCGGCTCGGGGTGCGCGGCTGGGTGCGGAACTGCACCGACGGCTCCGTCGAGGCCGTTCTCGAGGGTGACGCCGGGCCCGTGGCCGAGCTCGTGCGGTGGAGCCGCTCCGGGCCACCGCGGGCGCACGTCCTCGCCGTCGAGCTGTCGGAGGAGGAGCCGCTCGGCGAGCCGGGCTTTCGCGTGCGGTAGGGGCCGGGCGCAGGGGCCTGTGCTCGGACGTCCTCGGCGGCCGGGGTGGTCCGCGAGAAGCTCGACGCTCACCGGCGCGACCGGGCTGCAGCCGCACCGTGACGTGGTCGCGACCGGCGATGGTCCGGTCGATCGGGTCGCTCTGCTCCCGCGCGCTGCGGGGTCCTGGGCGCCGGTGTGGAACACGGCCGGTAGGCGAGGCGCCCCGTGCCGTCGAGGCGCCGGGCGAGACTCCCTGCTGCACCCCGCCTCGTCGTGGCCGAGCGCAGTGCCCGCCTCGAGGTGCGAGGAGACGTCGGGATGGCGCACCCTGGCCGGGAGCGGCGAGCGCGAGCAGCAGCTCGTTCGCGCCGAGTTGCTCCTGCAAACAGCACGACGCCGGGACCGTGCCAGCGACTTGGGGGCAGGGTCCCGGCGAACTCCCGCCCGTGTGCGGCGATGCGCGAGGTCCCACCGGTCGTCACGGTCCGGGGTCCCGTTGCGCCGCCCGCCGACGCGCCACACGACGTGCGGGCCCGGGCTCGGGTCGCGTCCAGCTCAGTCGGGGGGCGCCCTCCAGATCTGATGGACGGGATCGGGGTCGCCGTGGCAGCGGGTCCGGGTGAGCTGGCAGGCCTCGACCTCGAACTCGAAGAGGTGGTCCGCCAGACCCGGCGCCGGGACCCGCTGGCCTGCTCGCTCGTCGACGAACTGGCGGCCGAGCTCCCGGCGAAGATCGTCGTCCTCGACGGGCCGGGCCCGGCCCCGGACGTAGAAGGCGTCTTCGTTCTCGGCTGTCGGGAACGAGTGCAGCGCGCAACGGCCGTCACGGTGGAGGTCGTCCTGCTTCGGCGAGGGGATGACGAAGGCGAACATCCCCCGGTCGTTCAGGAGCGGGCAGACCGGGTGCACCCGGGGCCCACCGTCGTTGCGGGTCGTCGCCATGAAGGCGAGCCCGACCCCGTGCTGGTAGAGGAGGGCACTTCCCGCATGCGCCAGTTCCGGCTGCAGCGCCCGCAGCGTGGCCCAGCTGACCATGCCGGCAACCGTGGCAAATCCGGTCCCTGCTGTCAATGCGCCGCGGCCCCGGGTGCGGCCGATCGGTCAGCCGGGTTCGCCACCGGACTTCCACGCGGTGATGCGTGACCGGATGTAGTTGTCGTAGTCGGCGCTGTCGCCCAGGTGTGGCAGCTCGCCGGGCGCTCCGCCGTCGACTCCGGGCACCGGCAGGCGGGCGACGAGCTCCGCGTAGACCTGCTGCAGGTGCGACGGCACCGCCGCCGCCGGGTTCGCCCCGGTCGAGGTCGGCACGACGACACCTGCGAGAGGATCGTCGGTACGGGCGGTGGGGAGGGTCAGTGCCGCACCGAGGTCGGGCGCCGCGGCGTCGCGGGCGGTGAGCGCAGGGAGTCCCCAGCGCCGCTCGACGGTCTTCAGGATCGAGGTGTGGTCGATCGGCGTCGTTCCCGCCGGGACCCGGAACACGGTGCCGGGCGCGATGAGTGGCGAGACGAGCACCGCCGGGACGCGCACCCCGAAGCGACGGAAGTCGAAGCCGAACTCGCCGACCGAGCCGTCGGGCGGCGCGGCGCCGGTCGGCGTCGGGACGTGGTCGTAGCAGCCGCCGTGCTCGTCGTAGGTGAGGACGAACAGGGTCTGGTCCCAGCCGGGGCCGTTGCGCAGCGCGTAGTAGACGTCGTGGATGAGCTGCTCGCCGAGGGCGACGTCGTAGTTCGGGTGCTCGCTGTTGCCGGCGGAGGACCACGACGGCTCGAGGAAGGTGTAGGCAGGCAGCGTGCCCGTCGCGCAGGCGTGCTGGAAGTCGGGGAAGGTGCCGAAGTGCGACTCGGCCGCGTTCGTGGTGTCGGGGAAGTTCAGCCGCGTCAACGGATCGGCGTCGTAGCCGTAGATCGACCAGTCGAGACCGTGCCCGGAGAGCAGGCCGAAGATGCTCGGCGAGGTGAACGTCTTGGTCTTGTCGTCCATGTGGCCCTGGCTCGTGGCCGCGCAGGCGAAGGCACGATTGGGCATGGTCTCGGTCGGCGCCGACGCGAACCAGTGGTCGCAGACGGCGTAGCCCCGGGCGAGCCCCGAGATCACCGGCAGGGTTGCCGGGGTGAACATCCCCATGATGTCCCCGGCGACGGTGCCCGGCACGACCGGGTACGAGGGATTGCCCGCCTCCCAGGCGAGCGTGGACGCGAAGTTCTCGACGAAGCCCTGGTTCGTGGAGATCGGCGGCGTGGGCGGCCGGTTCGAACCGAACAGCTGCGCGTTCGTCGCGGCGTAGCCCTCCCCGGGATCCGCGCCGGGCATGAAGTAGGCGTTCGGCGTCGCCGGCGTGATCGGGAAGACCGGCATCGGCACGCCGGAGGCGTCGGGGTTCGTCTCCTTCCCGGTGAGACCCTCGAAGGGCTGCCCCGCCGGCGACACGTTCCCGTGGTCGGCGTAGAGGTAGCCGAGGACGTGGTCGAACGACCGGTTCTCCAGGATGAGCACGACGACGTGCTCGATCGCCCCCAACCGGTCGCCGTCGGCCATGTCCGTCCCCTTCTGCCGGTCTCGCCGGCTCGCCTCGGGGCCATGCCGGTGGGCAGACCCGTCTCGCCGCGGGCGCGGCGCTCAGACCTTTTCGAGATCCGCCTGCAGGGTGCTGACGTCGATGCCGTTCACGACGCCGACCTGGGCGAACTCCTGCGGCAGGATCGCCCACGCCTCGTCGCCGTAGGACGCCCACCAGTCCCAAGCGACCCGCTGCACGGCCCCCCAGGTGACGGCGTAGCACCAATCGGCGTCGTAGCCGAGGAACGGGACGGCATGGCCGCCCACGATCGCCTGTCGCTGCCAGCCGGGCGCGAGGGTCCAGGGCTGGCCGTCGGCGAACTGCTCCTGGGCGTTCGCCGGGACCTGGATGCCGACGTACACGGCCCCGAACAGGACGAGCGCCTGGCGCAGCGTCACGAGGTCGTGCACGTTCACCGGGGCGTAGCCGACGATCCTGTTGCCCCACAGGCCCGTCTGCTGCCACGCCTTCAGCACGTCGGCCTCGACCAGTCCGGTGTCCTTCCCGCCCGTGAGGTGGAGGTAGGTCGAGACGACCTCCTGGTCGGTCGGGACGGGGTCGTCGACGTTGGCTTCGGCGTTCCAGGACTGCAGGCAGTGCGCCGCCGCGGCGATCGTGCAGTCGCCGTAGCGGTCGTTGCCGTCCATCGGGAAGGAGGCGACGCCGGTCGCGTAGTCGATGGACGGCGGCGGGGGAGGAAGAGCCCCGACCGTGTAGGAGGGCAGCGCCTTCAGCCCCGCGGGGAACCGCGGGGCGAGCTTGCCGAACTTCCCGACGGTGCGAGCCATCGGACCTCCCCTCTCGTCGCCACTCGTCGACTCCCCGGCCGCAGCGCGGCCGCGCACGACGCCGTCGTGGTGCGCGCGGCGAGAGCTCCCGCCCGCCCCCGCCTCGTGCACACGGCATGCACCTGGGAGGGAAGGGTCGGCCTGTCGCCCGCCACCACGCTTGACCGTGGGCGTCGAGGGCACCCTAGGGGCACCGCTCACCTCGATCAACGGCACGTTCGCGCGCGATCGCGCGACCGACCCGCGACGGCGTGCCCGCGGCTCGCGCTCGTCGCTGCCCGCCGGACTTGGGTGAGCCGCCAATGGACCACTTCGGTGCCATGGAGTGGGGGTGCCGACTGACCCCGTCGTGATTCGCGTGGCGGGCCGCGACATCAACGGGAAAGGCGCCCTGCAGCCACGATTCGGGCGATCTCGGGGATCGCCCGGCTCGGTACCGGCCCCGTCGCGAGCGGAGGGCCGGCTGCACCTCGGCGGGCAGGCCAGGAAGTGACGATGAGCCAGCCAGCCACCGGCCAGAGCGCCCCCCCCGGGGGGGGTGGCCGAGCGGGCGAGCGCGTCCGTCTGGCCGACGCCGAGCCCCTCGCCTCTGAGCCGGTGGCGCGCCGAGCTGCACCGGCCCGGCGTCGCCTGGTCGGCGCCGGCTTCAGCTCCGCCGGCGGTAGCGGCGGACCGCGATCGGTGCGAGCACGACGATGATCCCGGCGGTCCAGGCGAGCGACTGCCAGACGAACGACGCCGTCGGGCCGCCGAGCATGAGTGCTCTGGCGGTGTTGACGACGACGCTGACCGGCTGGTGGTTCGCGAAGCCCTGCAGCCAGTGCGGCATGTCCCGTACCGGCACGAAGGCGGAAGAGGCGAAGGTCAGCGGGAACAGCAGCGGGAAGGCCATCACCTGCGCGGTCTCGCTGTTCGGTGCCGACAGCCCGATCACGGCGAAGCCCCACGACAGCGCGTAGGCGAACAGCAGGATCATGCCGAGCCCGGCGATGAAGGGGAGGGCGGCGGTCTGGACGCGGAACCCCACGGCGTAGCCGACACCCGTGATCAGCACGACCACGAGGACGTTGCGCACGAGGTCCGCCAGGGTCCTGCCGGCGAGCACCGCTGAGCGCGCCATCGGCAGCGCGCGGAAGCGCTCGACGATCCCCTTTTGGAGGTCCTCCGCCAGGCCGATGGAGGTGGCCACGGCGCCGAAGGCGACCGTCTGGACGAAGATGCCCGGGATCAGGTAGTTCACGTAGCTCCCGCCGGGCGCCTGGATCGCGCCACCGAAGACGTAGCGGAAGAGCAGGACGAACATGACCGGCTGGACGCTCGAGAAGAAGAGCGACTCGGGGATCCGCACGTAGTTCCTCAAGTTGCGGCCGGTGACGGTGAGGGCGTCGGTGATCGCCCAGCGGAACCGCTCCCGGGTGCCGTCCGGGACGCGTGCCTCGGCGGGGGCGACGATCACGGCGCTCGGCGCGCTCATCGCCGCGCCCCCGCCCGCCGAGACGCCTTCTTCGACTGTCCGGCGCTGTCGGTGTCCCCGGCCGGCTCGCGCTCCGTGGCGCGGCCGGTGAGGGCGAGGAAGACGTCGTCGAGGCTCGGCTCGCGCAAGGTGAACGTGACCGGTTCGATGTCGTACTGGTCGAGCACGCGCAGCGCGTCCATCGCCGTGCGCGGCCCGCCGTCGATCGGCACCTCGACGGAGGACCCGAGGACGTGGGGCTGCTTCTGGCTGATCGAGGCGAGCGCGGCGGCGGTGCGCTCGGCGGTCCCCGGGTCGGACAGGCCGATCTCGAGCACGGTCGCGCCGAGCCTGGCCTTCAGCTCGGCTGGCGCGCCCTGTGAGATCACGCGACCGTGGTCGACGACGGCGACATGGCTCGCGAGGCGGTCGGCCTCCTCCAGGTACTGGGTCGTGAGCAGTACCGTCGTGCCCCGCGCGACCAGCCCTTCGATGACCTCCCAGAGATCGAGACGGCTCTGGGGGTCGAGCCCGTTCGTCGGCTCGTCGAGGAACAGGACGCTCGGGCTGGCGACGAGCGCCGCCGCGAGGTCGAGCCGGCGGCGCATGCCTCCCGAGTACGTCTTCAAGGTGCGATCCGCGGCATCGCTCAGGTGGAACTGGTCGAGCAGCTCGGCGGCGCGCCGCGCCGCGACCGGGCGGTCGAGGTGGTTGAGCCGGCCGATCATGCGCAGGTTCTCACGCCCGGTGAGGTTCTCGTCCACCGCGGCGTACTGGCCGGCGAGGCCGAAGAGGCTCCGCACGAGCTCGGGCTCGCGCGCCACGTCGTGACCGAGCACCCGGGCCGAGCCCGAGTCAGGCCGCAGGATCGTCGTGAGGATCCGCACCACGGTGGTCTTGCCAGCGCCGTTCGGGCCGAGGAGGCCGAACACGCTGCCCTCCTCGACGGCGAAGCTCACCCCGTCAAGGGCCCGGACGTCCCCCTTGAACGTCTTTGCGAGGTCGTGCGCCTCGATGGCCGATGGCACAGTCGCGCACCTTTCGAGCGTCGTCCGGATTCAGTTCCTCGCTGCATATCTTAGAAGCTAAACTATCTCGGTGTCCAATGGCCCGCTGGCGAAGCGGCTCACGGCCGGTGAGGAGCGCGGGCGGCGCGCCCTCGTCGAGGAGCTGCGCCAGGAGCTGCGCGGCTACCAGTCCGCCCTCGATGCGTTCGACGAGGCGGTGAGCCAACGGCTCGGCGTCAACCGGACCGACCTGCGCTGCCTCGACCTGCTCGAGCAGCGCCAGCCGTTGACGGCCGGGGCCCTCGCCGGGGCGAGCGGGCTGTCGAGCGGGGCGGTGACGTTCGTCATCGACCGGCTGGAACGGGCCGGCCTCGTGCAGCGTCGCCGCGACGCCGCCGATCGACGACGGGTGCTCGTCGAGCTCGCACCCCTCGGCGAGGAGCAGGCCTGGGCGTTGCACGAACCGATGGTGAGGGACGCGAGGCGCGCGATCAGCGGCTTCTCCCTCGGCGAGATCCGCGCCACCTGCAGGTTCTTGCGCACCTTCCGCCAGCTCTATGAGGCGCACGGAGCGCGCCTGCAGGAGGTGCCGGACGCTCCGGCGGTCGCTGGCGACGTGCCGTGACGTCGGCGCCCGCGCGCTCGGGCGCCAGCTCGCCGCTGCGGCGCCAGCGGGGGACGAGACGTCGCCGCTCGCCGTGTCGATCGCCGCTGGCCCGCGCCGTCGCGCCCCTCGTCCGGACGAGCGGCGTCTCCCCTCAGCGCCGGACGACGATCCAGCCTTCGACTCCGCTCCGGCGTGCGAGCTCGATCGTGCGCGGCGTCGAGATGCGTGGGCCGCTCGGAGGCCGCAGCGCTCGCGCCGAGGCCCAGTCGTCCTCGACGGCGAGCAGCTCGGTCACGAGGTAGCCGTCGACGAGGGCGAGCTGGCGCGCCCACACCCCTGCGAGCCAGCCCGTCCCGACGTCGGCGCGAAGCGCGGCGTCGTCGCCGCCGGCGAGGACGAGGGAGGCGCCGGGATTCGTGGGGTCGAGATGCACCTCCGGCTCGAGGGGGATCTCCGGCCGTTCGCCGCCCGGGGTGCTCCAGGCCCGCACGACGGCGCGCACCCGCGAGACGACGGCGGCGACGAGCGCCGCGTGTCCCTCCGCCGGGTCGCCGCAGCGCCCGAGCGCGCCGGTCTGGGCGGCGCACACCTCGAGGACGAGGCGGTCGAGCAACGGCCGCGGCAGGGCGAACAGCCGGAGCAGCTCGAGGTGGTCCTGCCAGAGCTCGTCGTCCGCGGAGCCCGGTCCGCCAACCGGTGCGGGCAGGAGCGGCGGCGATCGGCGGCGACCCGGCGGACGGCCGCGTCCGGGGAGTGTCGGTGGCGCGTGACCGGTCCCCGGGCGCCCGCTCAGGCCCTGGTGGAGGCGCCCGGCGAGCTGGTCAAGCGCGCCGGGCCCGACGCGGATCTGGTCGTCGGGCGCACGGGGGCCGAGGGTCAGGAAGCGGAGATCGTCGGCGTGGCGCTGCCACGCCGAGCAGAGATCCTGACAGGTCGACCAGGAGGCGCCGAACGCGAGCCGGGGCCGCTCGCCGCTGGGCTCGTCGTGCTCGAGCATCACGAGCCGCCCGCCGACCCACAGCAGGGTGTGGCGGGCGCCACCGCACTCGACGTCGGTCTCGGCGATCGGCATGCCCGCCCACCACGCGTGGCCGGTCACCGGCCGGGGACCCCCACCTCGGCCCAGGCGGCCTCGAACGGGGTCTCGGCGACCACGCGCAGCGTGCGCACGTCATCGTCGATGGCGGGAGCGAAGGTCACCTCGCCCGAGGCGCCGCCCTCGCCGGTGAGCCAGCGCGTGCGGACCGCCTCGTAGGCGCGCCCGCGCTCGTCGTGCGCCCGCAGCCACGGCGGGCGCTCCTCGGGTTGCAGCGCGCCGAGCGGCCGCGGCCGTGCCGATGGTGCCGAAGCGACGTGCACCCAGATGCTCAACTCACGACCGAGGAGCGTCGCGCCCTCGAGCACGACGCCCATCTGCTCGAGCGGCAGCTCGGCGCCGAGGGCCCTGGTCACAAGCGGCGCTCCGGGCGGGGTGTGGGCGCTCCGAGCGTGCCCCGATCCGGCGCCTGTCGCCCCGAGTCGCTCGCCGCCGAGGATGCGCACGGCCTCGTGGTCCCGTGCGACGAGGCCGAGCGCGACGAAGGCGTCGCAGATGCTCGCCTCGCAGCCGTCGCCGTCGGCGGGAACGCCGGCCGAGCCCGCCCACCCGTCATGGCGGCCGTGGCGCGACGCGAGCCGGGCCAGGTAGCGCTCGGCCGGCGGGACCCAGGGCGAGTCCTCCCGTCCGGTGCGGACCCGCGCCACCGGGACGAGGTGGACCCGGACGGGGTCGGCCCCCGGCGGGCAGAGCTCGAGCCATGCCGTGTCGCGCGGCAGGTCGGGGAGGAACAGCAGCTCCCCGACGGTGCAGGTCGCGTCGACGCCGTGCGCCCCCCACTCGAGTCGGTAGGCGTTTCCGGTGTCGTCGCGCGCGACGAGACCGTCGATCGGCGCAAGACCCGTCCGGGCGCGGCGCGGGGCCGCCGTCGGGCCCGGCAGCTCACGTGCAACGGCGTGCAAGTAGCTGCGTGCGGCGGTCCTGACGAGCCAGCCGACACGGAGGTCGTACGCCCCGAGCGAGCACTGGAGCCGGCAGTCGGCGACGAGCTCCGGGTGGCGTTGCGCCCCGGTCGCGCCGGGCCCGGCGTCGGCCGGATCGCCGCCGTCGGTGACGGGCTCCAGGCTTCCGCCCGGAAGGTCGCGCAGGCCGAGCATGAGCACCAGATCCGCGAGCACGCGCGCGACGGCGCGCTCGGAGCAGGCGCCGACGAGCGCGAGCGCCGCGCCGACGCGGGTGATGTCCTCGATCGTGGATGCGGTGGGCTCGCTGCCGGGCACGCTCGGCCCGCCCTCGCGCGCGAGCGCGTCTGCGAGATCATCGGCGCACAGGCGCAGGTACACCTCCGGGTCCGCCCTCGCCACGCGCTCAGCCTGCCACTTTCGGCCCCTGTGTGGCGCCGATGTGCTCCCCGCGGCCGTCGTCGTCGCTGCCCGGATGGCTAGGCGGACGGCCGCTTCGTTGTCGGCGTGGCTGCTCCGAGGGGCGCGCCGCTGAGGTCCGGCTCGGCCGGCGGCGCCGTGACGGCGCGCCCGGACGGCCGCGGGCGGCTCGGGAGCACGCCGAGCACGATCAGCGCCCCGGTGCCGACCGCGACGGCTCCGACGAGGACGGCGAGGACGAGACCACTCACGAAGGCTTGGCGTGCCACACCGGCGAGCGCGGCGCCGAGGGCGCCGCCGAGCCGGCGCGCGACGCTCAGCGCGCCGCCGAGCGAGCCGACGATGAGGTGGTGGACGGAGGCCGGCATGCGCTGGTGGGCGAGGACCGACACGATCCGGTCCTGGTAGCGGGTGTTCAGGAGGCTGCCGAGGACGGCCACCCCGAGCGCCCCGCCGACTTGGAGGGCGGTGCTGTTCGTCGCCGCCCCCACCCCGGTCTGATCGAGGGGCAGCGCTCCCATCACGGACTCGGTGGACGGAGCGAACGCGAGCCCGGTGCCGAGGCCGAGGAGCATGAACGCGGGCAGGGCGTCCAGATAGGAGCCCGCGACCGTCGTCCTCGACAGCATCAGCATCCCGACGGCGATGACCGTCATCCCGGCGAACACCACTGCCTTCGTGCCGACGCGGCGAACGAGGAAGCTCGAGGACGGCGCGACGACGAGGATCACGAGGGCGATCGGTCCGACCCGCACGCCGGTCTGCAGCGCGCTGTAGCCGAGCGAGAACTGCAGGTACTGGGTGAGCAGGAACAGCGAGCCCAAGAGGGCGAACATGACGAAGGACATCGACACGATCGCGGCGCTGAACCGGCGGTTCTCGAAGAACTGCACCTGGAGCATCGGGTGGTCACAGCGCTGCTCCCACCAGGCGAAGCCGGCGAGCACCGCCAGGCTGCCGCAGATCGCGGCGAGGACGAGGGGGGAGCTCCAGGAGCGTTCGGGCGCCTCGATGATCCCCCAGAGCAGGAGCCCGAGCCCGGCGATGGAGCTCACCGCGCCGATCGGGTCGGCCGGCTTTGCCGCGTGGTTGCGCGAGTTCGGCACGAGCCACGCGGTGGCGACGAGGCCTGCCGCGGCGATCGGCACGTTGATGAGGAAGACCGACCCCCACCAGTAGTGGCTGAGCAGCCAGCCGCCGACGATCGGTCCGATCGCGATGCCGAGCCCCGTCGTCCCCGACCAGATGCCGATCGCCCGTGCCCGGCGATCGTCGTCGGTGAACACGTTCGTCAGGATCGACAGCGTCGACGGCATGATGCCAGCAGCGCCGACTCCCATGAACGCACGCGCGGCGATGAGCGCACCGGGGCTGCCGGAGAAGGCCGAGGTGGCGGAGGCCGCGGCGAACAGCGTCAGGCCGAGCATGAACACCCACTTGCGACCAAGGCGGTCGCCCAGGCTGCCGACGGCCAGGAGGAGCCCCGCGAACACGATGGCGTAGGCGTCCACGATCCACTGCAGCTGGGTGTCGGTGGCGTGCAGGTCACGGACGATCGTCGGGAGCGCCACGTTCAACACGGTGTTGTCCAGGCTGACGATGAGGAGGCTCACGCAGAGGACGGCGAGGACGGCCCACGCGCGCGTGGTCCGTCGCGCGGCAGGCGCCGCCTGCTCACCGACACCGCGGCCCGCGACGGTGGCCATGGGGCCAGCCTGTCCCCGCCGGCACGTTGGGAAAAGGAGCGTTCGTCCCTATTGCGCCCGGTCCGTGCGGCGCCATCTCGCCGGCGCGCCGCCCCGCCGCCCGGGTGTGCCGACGATCAGTCGTCGGGCGGGGGAGCGAGCCTCCCCGGTGGGCTCAGAACGGGTAGGAGGCGAGCTCGCGCCGGATGGTCACCCACTGGGCGTCGGTGAACGCCTCCAGGTTGGCCTGCGCCCCGTCGTGGCGGGCACCCGTCCCCGAGTCCTTCACGCCGCCGAAGAGGATCGTGGCCTCGTCGTTCACCTCTGGTCGTTGAGGTGCACCAGGCCGCTCGGGATGCGGTCGGCGATCTCCAGCGCCTTCATCACGTCCTTGGTGAGGATGGAGAGCGACAGCCCGTAGGCGGTGTCGGAGGCGAGCTTCACGGCCTCGTCGATCGAGTGGAACCCGATGATGGGCGCGACCGGACCGAACACCTCCTGGTGGTAGGCGGGTGCCGTCGGCGGTACGTCGGTCAGCACGGTTGGGCGGTAGAAGAGGCGCTCGAATGTGGCGCCCGCCGCCAGCCCGGCGCCGGCCGAGACGCTCGAGGTGACGAGCTCGTGGATGTGGTCGCGCTGGCGCTCGTCGATGATCGGCCCGAGGGCCACCTGCTCGGTGGCCGGGTTGCCGACCGGGAGGTGGTCCGCCCGTTCGGCGAGCGCCGAGGCGTAGGCGTCGGCGATGCTCGCGTCGACGATGTGCCGGCCGGTGGTCATGCAGATCTGGCCCTGGTGGAAGAACGAGCCCCAGGCGGCGACGGAGACGACCTGGTCGAGGTCGACGTCGTCGAGGACGATCATCGCCGAGTTCCCGCCGAGCTCGAGGTGCACCCGCTTCAGGTGCTCGGCGGCGAGCCGGCCGACGATCCGGCCGGCGCGCGTCGAGCCGGTGAAGGCGACGACGCGCACCCGGTCGTCGGTGACGAGCGCCTCGCCGACGTCGGCGCCGCCTGGGATGACGCTCAGCACGCCGGGCCGGAGGCCCGCCTCCTCAAGGATGCGGGCGACGGTGTAGCCGCCGCAGACGGCGGTGCGCGGGTCCGGCCTCAGCACGACGGAGTTGCCGAGGGCGAGCGCCGGTGCCACGGCCCGGATCGAGAGGATGACCGGCGCGTTGAACGGCGAGATGACGCCGACGACGCCGACCGGGAGCCGCCGGACGAGGCTCAGGCGGGGCTGGTTCGAACGGAGCAGCTCGCCGTAGGGCTGGGAGGCGAGCGCCGCCGCCTCGTAGCACTCCTGGGCAGCGGTGTAGATCTCGAAGTCCGCCTTGCCCGGGATCGAGCCGGACTCGCGCACGATCCAGTCCCGCTCCTCGTCGGCGTACTGGAACCACGAGTCGCCGGCGCGCCGCAGCACCGCGGCACGCTCGTCGTAGGACGTCGCCGCCCAGGAGCGCTGCGACTCGGCGGCGAGCTCGGTCGCCCGGGCGGCGTCGGCGACCGACGCCCGTGCGGCCTGCCCGAGCTCCTCGCCGGTCGCCGGCTCGACCACGGGGTACGCGCCGCCCCCGCCGTCGACCCACCCGCCGAGGAAGATCTTGCCGGTCCAGTCCCTGGCTCGAGCAAACCCATGGCCCGGCTCCCTCCTGCCGCACGCCGACCCCCACCGGCGGCAGCCCCCACGGCTCTGCGTCAGCACCTCGCGCACTGCCGATCCGCGATCAAGTGTGCGGATGTTGCACACTCATCCGCCTGACGACCAGCATATGCACGGCCGCGACCACCACCGAGGCTGCCCGTAGCGCCCTTCGTCCTGCTGAACGGAGGTCGCGCCCCTGTTGGGCGCTGGCGGCACCCACTAGTGTTCGCATCGTGGACACCGCCGCGGAGGGCGCGCAAGGCAGTACCGAGCCTGTCGCGGCGGTCGCGGCCGAGCGGGTCGGGCAGCGTCAGAGCTCGGACTTCGTCCAGTCGCTCGAACGGGGGCTGGCGGTCATCCGCGCCTTCGGCCCGGACCGTTCGCAGCTCACGCTGAGCGAGGTGGCCCGGAGGACGGGGCTGACGAGGGCGGCGGCCCGGCGCTTCCTGCTCACGTTGGCCGAGCTCGGCTACGTGCGCAGCGACGGCCGGATGTTCTCGCTCAGGCCGCGGGTGCTCGAGCTCGGCTACGCCTACCTCTCGAGCGTCAGCCTCCCCGACATCGCCCAGCCGCACCTCGAGGAGCTCGTGGCCATCGTGCACGAGTCCTCCTCGGTCTCGGTCCTCGACGACCAGGACGTCGTGTACATCGTCCGCGTGCCGACGTCTCGCATCATGACCGTGAGCATCGCCGTCGGGACGCGATTCCCCGCGTACGCCACGTCGATGGGCCGCGTCCTGCTGGCCGCGCTCGCGCCGGACGAGCTCGACCGCTACCTGTCGACGGCGATCCTGCGCCCGCTCACCCGGCTCACGGTCACCGACCCCGACCAGCTCCGGGCGATGCTCGAGACCATCCGATCCGAGGGCTGCGCCGTCATGGACCAAGAGCTCGAGGAAGGCCTCCGCTCGGCGGCGGTGCCGATCCACGACGCCTCGGGGCGGGTGCTCGCCGCGATGAACGTCTCGGCGCACGCCGCGCGCACCACCATGGAGGTGCTGCGCCGTCGCTTCGTGCCACTGCTCACGGAGACCGCGGCGAAGATCGAGCGGGACCTGCGGACCCAGGGCATCGGGGCGGTCAGCCCGCCGCGCTGAGGAGCCGAGCCGGCGCCGTGACGCCGCGGTCGTCGGTCCTAGCAGCCCTCCAGGACGACCGCGATCCCCTGGCCGACGCCGATGCACATCGTGGCGAGGCCGTAACCGCCGCCACGCCGGTGCAGCTCGTGGGCGAGCGTGGCGACGAGGCGCGCGCCCGAGGCGCCGAGGGGATGCCCGATGGCGATGGCCCCGCCGTGCGGGTTGACGACCGACGGATCGAGCTCGGGCCACTCGGCGAGACACGCCAGGGCCTGCGCGGCGAAGGCCTCGTTCAGCTCGACCGCGACCAGGTCCCTCCAGCCGATGCCCGCCCGCTTCAGCGCGAGCGTTGCCGCCTCGACGGGCCCGATGCCGTACAGCGGCGGTGCGACGGCGCTCACCGCCCGGCCGGCGATGCGCGCGAGCGGCGCGCGCCCGAGGCGCGAGGCCGCCCGCTCGGAGGCAAGGAGGAGCGCTCCGGCGCCGTCGTTGAGCGGCGAGGCGTTGCCGGCGGTGACGGTCCCGTCCGGGCGGAACGCAGGTCGCAGGCGGGCGAGCTTCTCAAGGGTGCTGTCCTCGCGGATGCTCTCGTCCCGCGGGCACTCGGCGCCGGGGAGCGGGACCACCTCGTCGTCGAAGACGCCCGCCGCCCACGCCTCGGCCGCCCGCCGGTGGCTCGAGAGGGCCAGCTCGTCCTGGGCCTCCCGGGTGATCCGGTAACGATCGGCGAGGAGCTCGGCACCCTCGCCGAGCGCCACCGTCCACTCGGCCGGCATCGCGGGGTTGACCATCCGCCACCCGATCGTCGTCGAGTGCAGCGTCTCGCTGGCGCGTGCGAAGCCCTGGTCGGGCTTGAGGAGCACCCACGGCGCACGGGTCATCGACTCGACGCCTCCGGCGATGCAGACCTCGGCGTCGCCGGAGGCGATCGCGCGGCTCGCGTCCGTGACCGCCTGCATGCCCGAGCCGCAGAGCCGGTTCACCGTCGCGCCGGGCACGCTCGTCGGGAGCCCGGCGAGCAGCACTGCCATCCGGGCGACGTTGCGGTTCTCCTCGCCGGCGCCGTTGGCGTTGCCGAGGTAGACGTCGTCGACCCCCCCGGGATCGAGCCCGGCCGTCCGCGAGACCACGCTGCGCACGACGTGGGCGGCGAGGTCATCCGGGCGTGTCGCGGCGAGCGCTCCGCCGTAGCGGCCGAACGGGGTGCGCACCCCGTCGAGGACGAGGACTGGGTCGCTCACGAGCCGATGGTCGCCTGGAGACGCCGGAGGACGACCATCTCCTCCGGCGACGGCGGGGCGGTCCGCTGCACGTCGTCGGCGACGCGCAACTCCCAGCCGGTCGCCGACCGCACCTGGTCGATCTCCACCCCCGGGTGGACGCGGGTGAGCACGAGCTCGCAGGTTACCGGGTGCGGCTCGAGGACGCCGAGGTCGGTGATCACGAGCGAGGGGCCCTTGCCGCGAAGCCCGAGGCGCTCGCGGTCGCCGGGGCCGCTCCCGAAGCCGACCGAGGTGACGAAGTCGACGCTGTCGACGAAGGTGCGCGTGTTCTGGCGGAGGAGGACGAAGACCTCGCGGCTCGAGGTCGCGATCTCCGGCGCGCCTCCTGCGCCGGGCAGTCGCACCTTCGGCTCGTCGTAGTTGCCGATCACCGTGCTGTTCAGGTTGGCGTAGCGGTCGATCTGGGCCGCGCCGAGGAAGCCCACGTCGACGCGCCCGGCCTGCAGCCAGTAGTTGAAGATCTCCGGCACCGACACGACGGCATCCGCGGTGTCGGCGAGCTCGCCGTCGCCGATCGACAGCGGCAGACGGGTGGGCTTCGCGCCGATCGCGCCCGACTCGTAGACGAGGACGATGTCCGGGCTCGTCGTCGCCCGGGCGAGGTTGGCGGCCGTGCTCGGCAGCCCGATCCCGACGAAGCAGACCCGTCGGCCCGCGAGCGCGCGGGCCGCGGTCACGATCATCATGTCGTCGGCACTGACGTCGGCGGCCTCAACCGGCGAGGACATTGGCCTCCATCCACCTGACGAACGCCTGCCGGTCGCGGCTGATCGCCTCCCAGGCCTGGTAGAAGGCATTGTCGCGCTGCGAGTAGCCCGACGCGTAGGAAGGGTGGGCCCCGCCGGGGACCTCCGACACCGCCGTGACGACCCAGGACGGGAGGACGACCGCGCCGGGGCGCGGCTCCAGCTCGTCGACGAGCTCCTCGACGGTGACGAGCGAGCGCTTCGAGCAGAGCACCGCTTCCTTCTGGACGCCCGTGATGCCCCACATCTGCACGTTGCCCTGACGGTCGGCCTGTTGGGCGTGGATGATCGACACGTCGGTCTGCAGCGCTGACACCGCCATGAGCTGCTCGCCGGTGAACGGGCACGTGATCGGGGCGATCGAGGCGGTATGCGCCGGTAGTCCCGTCCCGGCGTAGCCCCGCAGCACGGCGAAGGGAAGCCCCGAGGCGCCTGCCACGTAGCGGTTCGTCAGCCCGGCGTGGCTGTGCTCCTCGATCTCGAGCGGGACCGGCCAGCCGGTCTCGACGGCGTCGCGGAAGCGGTGGAGCGAGCCGACCCCGGGGTTCCCCCCCCAGGAGAAGACCATCCGCCGGGCGCAGCCCGCGCCGATGAGCTGGTCGAAGAGGACGTCGGGCGTGAGGCGCACGATCGTGAGCTCGCGCCGGCCCTGTCGGATGATCTCGTGCCCGGCCGCGTAGGGGATGAGGTGCGTGAATCCCTCGAGCGCGACGCTGTCGCCGTCGTGGACGAGCGAGGAAACGGCCTCGTCGAGGCTCGCAATCTCTGCCATTCGGTGCTCTTCGTGGCTCCCGCGCCGGCACCCAGTCGGCCGACGGTGTTCGATGGACGCACATGCGTCCTCAACTCGGACAAACTACCGAGCGCGTTCAGCCGTCGTCAATCGGATCGCGCCGCGAGCGGTCGGCCGCGAGGCCCCGAGGAGGCGTCGGCGGTGGAGATGGAGGGCGTCTCGGCCGCTCCGGGTCGCCCGCGCCGGGCGCCCCGCCTCCGCCCGGCTACTCCTCCGCCAGCTCGACCTCGACGCGCAGGTCGCCCTCGCCGGGGACGAGCTCGAGCTCGGCGATCCTGCCGGCGTCGGCGAGATCGCCGCGCGCCGAGCCGATGAGCCCGATGGCCGCGGCGGGACCGGTGACGACCACCCGGCGGACGGGCACCTTCATCGAGCGCTTCGCGGTCGTCTTCGCCCGACGCACCTCACCGAGGACGGCACCGACGTGGTCGAGCAGCTCCGGCGGCGGCGCCTCGCGGCCCGGGTCGACCTCGGCGGGAAGCGGCCACGGGGCCCGGTGCACGGACGCCTCGCGCCACCAGGACCAGGCCTCCTCGGTGGCGAAGGGGAGGAACGGTGCGAACAGCCGCAACAGCGCGCCGAGGGCCGTGCCGAGCGCATATCGGGCCGACGCGGCGCCGGCGGCGAGCTCGGCCCGCTCGGACGGGTTGGCGTAGACGCGGCCCTTCACGAGCTCGAGGTAGTCGTCGCAGAAGGTCCAGAAGAACTGCTCGACGCGCTCGAGCGCGCGGGCGTGGTCGTAGCCCTCGAGCGCCGAGGTCGCCTCGGCGACCACGAGCGCGAGCCGCCCGAGCATCGCGGCGTCGAGCGGCGCGAGCGCCCCGGGGCGCCCCGGCGCACCGGCGGGCGCCCCTTCGAGGCGGGACACGACGAACTTGCTCGCCTGCAGCACCTTCATCGCGAGCTTGCGGCCGATCACCATCTGCTGCTCGTCGAAGGCGGTGTCGACACCGAGGCGCGCCGAGGCGGCCCAGTAGCGAACGGCGTCGGTGCCGTGCTTGTCGAGCGGCTCGGTCGGCACGACGACGTTCCCCGTCGACTTCGACATCTTCTTGCGGTCGGGGTCGAGGATCCATCCCGAGAGCGCGGCGTGGTGCCAGGGGACCTCCTCGTGGAGGAGGAGCGAGCGGACCACCGTCGTGAACAGCCAGGTCCGGATGATGTCGTGGCCCTGCGGCCGGAGATCCATCGGGAAGACTCGGCCGAAGACGTCGCCGTCCTCCTCCCAGCGCGCCGCGATGTGGGGCGTGAGCGAGGAGGTCGCCCAGGTGTCCATGACGTCGGGATCGCCGACGAAGCCGCCGGGCAGCCCGCGCTGGGACTCGTCGTAGCCGTCGGGCGCCTCGGCGGAGGGGTCGACCGGGAGGCGCTTTTCCGGCGCGAGGATCGGGTGGTCGTCGTCGACGCTGCCGTCGGGCCGCACGGGGTACCAGACCGGGAAGGGCACGCCGAAGAAGCGCTGCCGGGAGATGTTCCAGTCGCCGTTCAGGCCCTCGACCCACGACTCGTAGCGGGCGCGCATGAACTCCGGATGCCAGGCCAGCTCGCGCCCGGCGGCGAGCAGCCGTTCGCGAAGCGCCATGGTCCGCACGTACCACTGGCGCGAGGAGACGATCTCGAGCGGGCGCTCGCCCTTCTCGTAGAACTTCACGAAGTGTGTGATCGGTCGCGGCTCGCCGACCAGGTCGCCCGAGTCGCGGAGCAGCTCGACGATGCGCCGCTGGGCCGCCTTCACCGTGCGCCCCTCGAGCTCCGCGTAGCAGCGTCCGGCGCGCCCGGGGTCGACCGACTCCCAGCCGGGCTCGCCGAAGGGCGCGTGCTCGAGGCGCCCGTTGCGACCGACGACGCTCCGTGTCGGCAGCGACAGCTCCCGCCACCACGTGACGTCGGTGAGGTCACCGAAGGTGCAGACCATGGCGATGCCCGAGCCCTTCTCCGGCTCGGCGAGGTGGTGGGCGAGGACCGGCACCTCGACACCGAACAGCGGCGTGAGCACCGTCGTGTCGAACAGCGGCCGGTAGCGCTCGTCGTTGGGGTGCGCGACGAGCGCCACGCACGCGGGGATGAGCTCGGGGCGGGTGGTCTCGATCTCGACGGGCGGTCCGCCGTCGCGGCGGGCGAAGCGGATTCGGTGGTAGGCGCCTGCGACCTCCTTGTCGGCGAGTTCGGCCTGGGCGATCGCTGAGCGGAAGTCGACGTCCCACAGCGTCGGCGCCTCGTGGCGGTAGGCCTGGCCGTCTGCGAGCATGCGGAGGAAGGCGCGCTGGGAGATGCGGCGCGCCGACTCGCCGATCGTCGTGTACTGCAGGCTCCAGTCGACGGAGAGCCCGATCCGCCGGAACAGCCCTTCGAATGCCTGCTCGTCCTCGGCGGTCAGCTGGCGGCAGAGCTCGATGAAGTTCAGCCGCGAGATCGCGAGCGGCTCCGCCGCAGGCTCGCTCGGCGTGGCGAAGCTCGCGTCGTACGGCTGGCTCGGGTCGCAGCGGACCCCGAAGTGGTTCTGGACGCGGCGTTCCGTCGCGAGACCGTTGTCGTCCCAGCCGATCGGGTAGAAGAGGGCCTTGCCCCGCATGCGCCAGAAGCGAGCGACCACGTCGGTCTGGGCGAAGGAGAAGACGTGGCCGACGTGGAGCGATCCCGAGACCGTCGGCGGCGGCGTGTCGATGGCGAAGACCTCGTCACGCGGACGTGAGGCGTCGAACCGGTAGGTGCCCCACTCCTCCCACTGCCGGCTCCAGCGCTCCTCGAGGCCCTCGAGGGCGGGCCGCTGGGGCACCCGGCTCGTGGCGACCGCCGCGTCGTCCGCCGAGCGCGACGAGTCGGCGTCCTCGGCCGGGGAGGACGTCTCGCGTGCTGCGACGCCGGGTCCGCCGGCGCCGTTCACGTCCTGGAAAGCGGCTGGCATAGGCCGACTACGGTACTAGCGTGCTCCGGCTGCACGACACTGCGACCGGGCGCGTCGACGAGCTCGTCACGAGGGACCCGGGCCACGTCGGGCTGTACGTCTGCGGCTCGACCGTGTACGGCCCGCCGCACGCCGGGCACGGGCGGTTCGCACTCGTCTACGACGTGCTCCGACGGTACCTGCGCTACCGCGGGCTTCGGGTCCACTTCGTCTCGAACGTCACCGACCTCGACGACAAGATCCTCGACCGGGCCCGGGCCGAGCGGCGGGACTGGCGTGACGTGGCGACGGAGTGGGAGGGCCAATGGTGGTCGGCGCTCGACCGGATGGGCGTCGAGCGGCCCGACGACGACCCCCACGCCACCGCGTACATCCCCGAGATGGTGGAGCTCGTCGACGACCTCGTGCGGGCCGGCGCCGCCTATGAGACCTCGGACGGCGTCTACCTCGAGGTGGAGCGCGTCCCCGGCTACGGCCTCCTCGCGCACCAGGACCTCGGCTCGCTCAGGGCCGGGGCGCGTGTCGCGCTGAACGAGGAGAAGCGCTCGCCGCTCGACTTCGCGCTCTGGAAGAAGGCGAAGCCAGGCGAGCCCACGTGGCCCTCGCCCTACGGCGACGGCAGGCCGGGCTGGCACACCGAGTGCGTCGTGATGGCGCTCGCCCTGCTCGGCGAGGACTTCGACCTCCACGGGGGCGGGCAGGACCTCATGTTCCCCCACCACGAGAACGAGCGGGCCCAGGCCGTCGCGCTCGGTCGCGGCTTCGCCCGGCACTGGGTGCACAACGGGCTCGTGACCGTCGGCGGCGAGAAGATGTCGAAGTCGCTCGGGAACTTCACGACGCTCGCAGACCTGCTCGCCGAGAACGACCCCCGCGCCTACCGGCTCCTCGTCGTCCAGTCCGGCTACCGCTCGCCCCTCGAGATCACGGGTGACCTCCTCCAGGGCGCGGCCAGCGCCGTCGGCCGCATCGACTCGCTGGACCTGCGGATGGCGGGTGCCGATCGCCCCGCCCCGGACGCGCCGGGCTCAGCCGAGGCGGACGCGCTCGTCAGGCTCTTCGAGCAGCGGATGGACGACGACCTCGACACGACCCGGGCGGTCGCCGCGCTCTTCGAGGGCGTCCGGCGCGCGAACGCCCTCCTCGACGCGGGAGACGCGGCCGCCGGAATCCCGCTCGCGCACGCCGCGCTGGCGTGCTTCGCCGTGCTCGGCCTCCATCCGCGCGGCGGCGAGGTGGGACCCGACGCCCGGGTGGGCGAGCTCATGGCGCGTCGCGACGCCGCCCGTGACGCCCGGGATTTCGCGGCGGCCGATGCGCTGCGCGACGAGATCGAGGCGCTCGGCTGGAAGGTGGAGGACACCCGGGAGGGGACGCGCGTCCACCGCTGAGGCCACCTCGGCCGCCGCCGGTGGACGGCGCGGGCGTGTTGACGTGCCGCGGCACCACTCCTAGCGTGACGCCGCATGGCGGGGGACCTTCGAGCGGCGGAGCGGCTCGCGCTCGGCGTGGACTTCGGCACCGAGTCCGGCCGGGTGCTCGTCCTCGACCTCGCGTCGGGCGCCGAGCTCGCCACGAGCGAGGTCCGCTACCCGCACGGCGTCATCGAGGCCGAGCTCGAGACCGGTGAGCGGCTGGCGACCGACTGGGCGCTGCAGGACCCCTCGGACTATCTGGAGGTGCTGCGGCGCGGCGTCCCAGCGGCCCTCGCCCAGGCGGGCGTCTCGGGGGCGGCGGTCGTCGGGATCGGCGTCGACTTCACCTCCTGCACCGTGCTCCCGACGACGGCGGACGGGACCCCGCTCTCGATGCTCGAGCAGTGGCGCCGCCGCCCGCACGCGTGGACGAAGCTGTGGAAGCACCACGCCGCGCAGCGACATGCGGACCGGCTGAACGAGGTGGCGCTCGAGCGGGGGGAGCCCTTCCTCGCCCGCTACGGCGGACGGATCTCTTCGGAGTGGTACTTCCCGAAGCTCATCCAGCTCTGGGAGGAGGACCGCGAGGTCTACGACGCGGCGAGCGCCTTCATCGAGGCGACCGACTGGATCGTCTGGCAGCTGTGCGGCGCTCAGGTCCGCGCGGCCTGCCCGGCGGGATACAAGGCGTTCTGGTCGGCGAGGGAGGGCCTGCCATCATCAGCGTACTTCGACGCGGCGTTCCCGGGCTTCGCCGACCCGGCGGCGAAGCTCGGCACGGGCTTCGCCGCGCCGGGGACGCGTGCCGGCACGCTCGTGCCGGCGCTCGCCGCCGACCTCGGCCTGCACCCCGGCGTCGCCGTCGCGGTGGGCAACGTGGACTCGTTCGTGTCGGTGCCGGGCGCCGGGGTCGAACGGCCCGGCGTGTTCGTCATGGTCATCGGGACCTCGATCTGCGACATGGTCGTCGATCCGGACGAGGTCAGGATGCCTGGCATCACCGGCGTCGTCGAGGACGGGATCCTGGCGGGTCTGTTCGGCTACGAGGCCGGCCAACCGGCGGTTGGCGACATGTTCGCTTGGTACGTGGACCGGCTCATCGCGCCGGGCGAGGCGCCCGGGCAGCGCCAGCGCCGCTTCGAGGAGCTCGAGGCCGCAGCGGCCACCGTGCCCCCGGGTGCCTCCGGCCTCGTCGCCCTCGACTGGTGGAACGGGAACCGCTCGGTCCTCGCGGACGCCGACCTCTCCGGCGTCCTGGCGGGGCTCAGCCTGTCGACCACGCGCGAGCAGATCTACCGAGCGATGTTCGAGGCGGTCGCGTTCGGAACCCGCCGCATCGTCGACAACTTCACCGAGCACGGGCTCGCGCTCGGCGAGATCGTGGCCTGCGGTGGCATCGCCGAGAAGAGCCCCCTGCTCATGCAGCTCATCGCCGATGCCACGGGCCTCGAGGTGAGCATCCCCGACGCGACCCAGATCCCGGCGCGCGGGGCCGCGCTCTTCGGCGCCGTCGCCGCGGGCGGCGCGGCCGGGGGCTTCGACGATCTGTCGAGCGCGGTGGCGGCGCTCCGACCGAGCGCCTCGAGCCACTACCGTCCCGACCCTGCCACCTCGGCGGCGCTCGCCCCCGCCTACGGCATCTACCGGAGCCTGCACGACCTGCTCGGCCGTGATCGGGTCGATGTGCTCCATGACCTGAAGCAGCTCCGGCGCGGCGCCGGCCTGAGCGGCGCGACCTGAGCGTGCCCGCGCCGCGCCGAGCCGCCCGCCGCCCCGGACCCCCCGAGACGGCTGCCGCCGACCGGCGCCCGGGGCCGGCTCGACCGGTCGCGCTCCTACCGCACTCCGACCGGCGCCACGCTTCGCCGGCTCGGTCGGCAGCCGGCGGGGGGCCTGCGCCACGGCCAGAGCGCGCCGAGGCGTCGTGCGCCCGCGCGACCAGGTGACGCCCGTGGTCGCTGGCCAGCGACCCGAGCCTCGGAGCCCGGCCGCGCAGCGAGCGCAGCGGTCGCCGGCGATGACCGACGTCGCCAAGCTCGCCGGCGTCTCGCACCAGACCGTCTCGCGTGTGCTGAACGGCCACCCGAGCGTCCGGCCGACGACGCGGGTCCGCGTGCTCGCCGCGATCGACCAGCTCGGCTACCGCCCGAACCTCGCGGCGCGTGCCCTCGTCACCGGACGCTCCCGGACGCTCGGACTCGTCACGCTCGACACCACGCTGTTCGGCCCCGTGGCCACGCTCTACGGCATCGAGCGCGCGGCGCGCGAGACCGGGTACTTCGTGAGCGTCGTCAGCCTGCGCTCGATCGACCGTCTGCCCGTGCAGGAGGCGATCGCGCGACTCGCCGAGCAGTCGGTCGAGGGTGTGATCGTCATCGCCCCGCTCACCTCGGCAAAGGCCGCCCTCGCGGACCTGCCGACCGACCTGCCGGTCGTCGTGGTCGAGGGCGACCCGGAGACCGACCTCGGTGTCGTCACGGTCGACCAGCGCGGCGGAGCGCGCGCGGCGACCGAGCACCTGCTCTCCCTCGGTCACCGCACGGTCTTTCACGTCGCGGGACCGACGGAATGGTTGGAGGCACGCGAGCGCGTCGCCGGCTGGCGCCTCGCGCTCGAGGATGCGGGCGCGGAGGTGCCGTCGCCGCTCGCAGGGGACTGGACGGCACGCTCGGGCTTCGACGCGGGGGCCACGCTGGCCCGCATCCCGGAAGCGACCGCCGTGTTCGCCGCCAACGACCACATGGCGCTCGGGCTGCTGCGCGCGCTGCGCGAGCGGGGCCGGCGCGTGCCCGAGGACGTGAGCGTCGTGGGCTTCGACGACATCGCCGAGTCCGAGTTCTTCACGCCCCCCTTGACGACCGTTCGACAGGACTTCGACGAGGTCGGGCGACGCTGCCTCGGCTTCCTGCTCGAGCGGCTGGACTCCGGCTCCCGCAGCGTCGAGCGGGTCGTCATCCCCCCCGAGCTCGTCGTGCGCCAGAGCACGGCGGCCCCGGCCCCCCGCTGAGGCGCGCCGGGCGCGGACGAGCCTTGACACGCCTTCACCGGCGCCCGTAGATTCGTCACTGTTAGCGCTCACAAAATGATCTGACCGCTGCGCTCCCGACGTCGGGCGGGCGCCCCGGAGCCGGCGTTCGGCTCGGGGGGACCTGGCTCGAGCCCGGTGTGCGGAGCGGGTCTGCCGCCGCCGGCGGCCGGTTCGCGGAGGCGGCGTGGGGTTGCCGATGGCGTTCACCAGAGGGTGCAACGGGGTCCGCGGGGGCGTCACGCCAGCGTCGCCCCGCGAGATCCACGAGCACCGGTGGCCGCCAGGTGGTGCCCCACGCCGTCGGCCGCTCCTCGGCGGGCCCCGCTCGGGTCCGCGACGCGCTCAGGCACGCGGTGACGACGGACACGACGGTCGGCGGCTTGGATCCCCGCTAGGTCGGCGCGCGCGGCCACCGGCCGACGAGCGGTCGCCGCGAGGAGTCACGCGCTGGTCCCGGCGGGAGCCGGACGTGTTCGACGAAGGTGCTCGAAACCCCGGAGGCGAGCGACGAGCGGTAGCATTTCGGAGGTCTTCAGGCCTCACGGCAACCCTCGGCGGTTGATGCGCACCCCGGCCCGCGCCGGGTCGAGATGCGTGCCGGACGAGGTCCGTCGTGGCGGGCGCCACCTCGGCCGCACTCCGGGTCCTCCGCCTGGGCAGCCGGCATCGCGCGTCGGACATGCTCCGGGCGCGCCCCCCGGGTCGCCGACGCGGTGGGGCCGAGGGCCGCAGCGGCCGGCCCGTCAGCGGGCCTGTCAGCGCTGGCGCACGGCGCGCCTCGGAGGACGGTCGGGGACAGCCCCGGAGACAGGGAGGCAACAGTGACGACCAGCGAGCGCCCACGGATCGGCCTGCTCGGGATCATGCAGGAGCTCTACGACGAGATGATCCCGCGCATCACCGAGCACCAGGCCGAGTTCGCCCGGGAGCTGTGCGCCCGGCTCGAACCGGTCGCCGAGGTCGTGTTCACGCGCCCGGCCCGCAACCGCGAGGACGTCGAGGAGATCGTGCGGGACCTGAACTCGCGCGACCTCGACGGGATCATGATCGTGATGCTCACCTACGGGCCGGCGATGCGAACGCTGCGCGCGCTGCAGGAGAACCCGCTCCCGCTGCTGCTGGCGAACATCCAGCCCGAGCCGGTCGTCACCGCCGAGTGGACGATGGACGACCTGACGTACAACCAGGGCATCCACGGCGCGCAGGACCAGTCGAACGCGCTGCTGCGCGCCGGCATCCCGTACTCGGTGATCACCGAGGAGTGGCGCTCCGCGCAGTTCCTCGCCGCCTTCGAGTCCTGGGCGCGGGCCGCCAGAACCGTGACGAGGCTGAAGCGGACGAAGATCGCGCTCTTCGGCTACCCGATGAACGGCATGGAGGACGTCCTCTACGACCCGACGGCGCTGCTGCGCAAGCTCGGGCCGATGGTCGTGAACGAGAACCTCGGGGACGTCCACGCGCGCATGGGTCGGGTCGAAGACGGACGGATCGAGCAGGTGCGCGCCCGCCACGCCGCCCAGTTCGAGATCGACCCCGACCTGCCGCCCGAACGTCACGCCTACGCCATCCGCTTCGAGCTCGCGCTTCGCGAGATCCTCGAGGACGGCGGCTACCACGGGCTGTCGGTCCACTTCGAGCCGGTGGGACGAGACGGCCGCTTCGAGCAGCTGCCGCTGCTCGCGGCCTCGAATCTGTTGGCCGACGGCTACGGCTACGGCGCCGAGGGTGACACGAACGCGGCGTCGCTCGTCTACGCGAGCCACACCCTGATCGGCGACGCGCACTTCAGCGAGATGTACGCCATGGACTACGAGCTCGACTCGGTGCTCATCAGCCACATGGGCGAGGGCAACTGGCGGATCGCCCGCCGTGACCGCCCGGTCCGCCTGGTCGACCGGCCACTCGGCATCGGCGGTCTCAGCAACCCGCCGACGACGGTCTTCTCGGCCGAGCCGGGCACCGCCACGACCGCGACCCTCATCCCGCTCGACGGCGAGCGCTACCGCCTCGCGGTCGCCAGGGGCGAGGTGCTCGACACGCCCGTGCTCCCGAACGTCGAGATGCCGTACTTCCACTACCGGCCGGACTCGGGCATGCGCGCCTTTCTGACGGGATGGCTCCGCAACGGCGGGACCCACCACTTCTGCATGAACCTCGGCGATCACGTCGAGCGGTGGCGGGTCCTCGCCGAGCTGCTCGACATCGACTTCGTGGAGCTGTGAGAGCCTAAGGTCGCCGTCGGGCCGACCGAGGGAGGATGACGTGCTCGAGGGACTGCGCGAGGAGGTCCTCGCCGCCAACCTGGCACTGCCGCGCCACGGGCTCGTCACGCTCACCTGGGGCAACGTCAGCGGGATCGACCGCGAGCGCGGCCTCGTGGTCATCAAGCCGAGCGGGCTCGCCTACGAGGTGATGGGCACCGAGGACCTTGTCGTCGTCGACCTCGATGGCCGGGTCGTCGAGGGCGACCGTCGCCCATCGACCGACACGCCGACGCACGTCCGGCTCTATCGGGCCTTCCCTGCGCTCGGCGGCGTCGTGCACACCCACTCCACCTGGGCGACGGCCTTCGCGCAGGCGGAACGCGAGATCCCGGTCCTCGGCACCACCCACGCCGACCTCTGCCCCGGACCGGTGCCGGTGGCCAGGCACCTGAGGGACGACGAGGTGGCGGGGGAGTACGAGGCCAGCACCGGCTCGATCCTGGTCGAGGCGGTCGGCGACCGGGGGACCGACGAGGTGCCGGGCGCGCTGGCACCGGGCCACGGGCCGTTCGCTTGGGGGGCGGACCCGGCCGAGGCCGTCGAACGGGCGGTGACGCTGGAGGAGGTGGCCCGGATGGCGCTGCTCACCCTGGTGCTGCGGCCGGACGCCGGGCCGCTCGCGCCGTCGGTGCGCGACAAGCACTACCAGCGCAAGCACGGCCCCGGTGCCTACTACGGCCAGGCGTCGTGACCCGCGGCGGGTGAGGAGGACGACGGGGCCCGGCGCCGGCGCCCGGGCGATGGTCCCCCGACCGTGAGCGCGTCGCCGTGCCCCGCGTGCGGGCTCGACCACGAGGTCCCGGTCGAGGAGGTCGTCGTCGGCCTCGAGGCGCTGGAGCGGCTCGGCGCCTACGTGGACCAGAAGCACTGGCGTCGCCTCCTCCTCGTCGACGACGCCAACACCGCCGAGGCGCTCGGCGACCGTCTCGCCGAGGAGCTCGGCGCCGCCGGGCACCTCGTCACGCGCCTGTCCTTCCGCGAGCGCTCGGGCCTCCTCGCCGACGAGGGGGCGGTCGCGGCGGCGCGCGCGCGGCTCGGCGCCGACGGCCCCGACGGCGTGCTCGCCGTCGGCTCCGGGGTGATCAACGACGTCACGCGCTACGCGACGTTCCTCGAGGGGCGCCCGTACGTGTCGGTGCCCACCGCGGCCTCGATGGACGGCTACGCCTCGAACGTCGCGGCGATGCAGTTCGACGGCGTGAAGGTGAGCCACGCGGCGCACACCCCGCTCGCCGTCTTCGCCGACCTCGGGGTCGTCGCGGGCGCCCCGCCCGAGATGACCGTCTGGGGCCTCGGTGACCTGCTCGGCAAGGCGTGCGCCCGCTTCGACTGGGCGCTCGCGAGCGGGCTGCTCGGCGAGGTGTTCTGCCCGGTCGTCGAGGCCAGGGTGCTCGGGCCCCTCGGCTTTTGCACCTCGCACGCGGCAGAGGTGCGCGCCGGGCGCCCCGACGCCGTCGGGGAGCTCGTGCGCGGCCTGGTCGAGTCGGGGATCGCGATGGCGATGATGGGCAGCTCCCGGCCGGCGAGCGGCTGCGAGCACCATGCGTCGCACTTCTGGGACCTGCTCGCGTTCCGGGGCCTGCGGCCCCACGGCCCGCACGGGCTGCAGGTCGGCTACGCGACGCACTTCGCCATGGCGCTCCAGCGCCGGGCCGCCGCCCTCGTCCCGGGCGCGGGTCCGCCCGTGGAGGCAGGAGCTGCGGGGCGCTCGGACGACGCCGAGGCCCGGCGGTGGTTCGGAGCGCAGCTCGACGCGTTGGAGGCGGTGCGGCGCGAGAAGGCGGAGATCCTCGCGAGGGGTCTGCCCGCGTGGCCGCGCGATCCGGCCGTGCTCGGGGCGCTCGCCGCGCGCCTCGCCGGCGTGGCGTCCGGCTTCGACCAGGTGTCGGGCGCCCTCGCCGACAGCGGCATCCCGGCGACGCCGGGTTTCCTCGGGCTCGACGGCGCCACGCTTCGCGCGACGTTCCGCTTCGCCAACCGCCTGCGCGCCCGCTACACGACGCTCGACCTCCTCGAGGGGCTCGGCTCCCTCGACGCCTCGGTGGAGGAGATCCTCCCCGGGCCGTGAGCCGCCGCGAGGATCGCGAGGGCCCCTGGACGCCGGTACAAGCCCGGCGAACGACCCGTCGGCACGCCCGAACGAACCGGTGACGAACGAGCAACAGCCTGGTACCCTGCGTGTCGAGAGCAAGCGGGCCCTTCGAAGGCGACCGCGTACAGGTGCGTCCGACGGGACCCGCGAGGGGCGCCGCGGCACACTTGCAGCGGTCGCCGCGACTCGGTTCGATCCCTCTCGTTGTAGAGCATCATCGAAAGAAGGGGGATCGCCGAAGTGGCGACCGGAACAGTCAAGTGGTTCAACGCCGAGAAGGGCTACGGCTTCATCTCGCAGACCGGTGGCGCGGATGTGTTCGTTCACCACTCCGCTATCCAGATGTCGGGGTACCGCACCCTCGAGGAAGGCCAGATGGTCGAGTTCGAGGTGCAGGAGGGCCAGAAGGGCCTTCAGGCGGCGAACGTCCGACCGGCCTGAGCAGTTGCCGCCGCCCGCGTCCGGGGCCCGGGCGCAGGGCGGCCGACTGGTCAGCTGATCGTCCATGCGGCGGACGCGTGTCGCCGGTGCAACATGTGCTTGATCGCGGCGATGCTCCGCGTCGTCGATGCCGCGGACACCCAGCCAGGGGACGTGGTCGGTGCACGCGCGTGCCGGCGCGGGGCCCTGACGCACGTACCGCGGACCACGGCGCACCGGACACCGTATGCGGCGCCCACCCGGGGCCGGAGGTGCCGCCGCTCGTGACAGGGAGAGGGTGCTGATGGCGCAGTTGGTCCACGAGAAGGGCAAGGCGGGCGCGGTCGTCGTCGGCGTCGACGGCTCCGAGTCCTCGCTCTGCGCCCTGCGCCACACCGCGTGGGTGGCCTCCGCCGTCGGGGCACGCCTCGTCGTCGTGTACGTGCGGCACCTGCCGAACATCGCCCCGGGCCCTGTTGCGGGCGACGCGGTGGCGATCCTCGAGCAGACCGCCGACGACCTCGAGCGGAGCACCGAGTCCCAGGTCGCCGCCGCGCTCGCCGCCGCCGGGGTCGACTGGCGCTTCGAGGTGCGCGACGGCGACCCGGCCCACGAGATCCTCCAGGTGGGTCATGACGCGGAGGCGGCGTGCATCGTCGTCGGCGCCGCCACGCACGGCCCGGTGTCGAGCGTCGTGCTCGGCTCGGTCGCGAACCACCTGCTACACCACAGTGACATCTCCGTCGTCGTGGTGCGGCCCGATCGCTGATCGCACGTCGCGCCGGCGGGGTCTCTCCGGCCTTTGCGATGAGCCGTTAGCGTGACCTGGATGGACCGGTCAGGACAGGTCGCCACGCCTGGCAAGCCGTACCCGCTCGGGGCGACCTACGACGGGGTCGGGACCAACTTCTCGATCTTCTCCGAGGTCGCCGATCGCGTCGAGCTGTGCCTGTTCGACGAGTGGGGCCGCGAGACGCGCTTCACCCTGCCCGACGAGACGGCGCACGTCCACCACGGCTACCTGAACGGCATCGGCCCGGGCCAGCGCTACGGCTACCGGGTCCACGGCCCGTGGCGCCCGTCGCAGGGGCTGCGGTGCAACCCCGAGAAGCTGCTGCTCGACCCGTACGGCAAGGCGGTCGACGGCATGGTCCGCTGGCGCCGCTCGCTCTTCGGCCACCAGCAGGGCGACGAGTCGCGCGCCAGCCGCTCGGACAGCGCGGCCTCGATGCCGAAGAACGTCGTGATCAGCCCGTTCTTCGACTGGGGCAACGACCGGCACCCCGACACGCCCTGGCACATGACGAGCGTCTACGAGATGCACGTGAAGGGCTTCACCGCGCGCCACCCGGCGGTGCCGCCGGAGCTGCGCGGGACCTACGCCGGCCTCGCGGTGCCCGAGGTGATCGACCACCTCCAGTCGCTGAAGGTGACCGCCGTGGAGCTGCAGCCGGTGCACCAGTTCATCCACGACCAGCAACTGGTCGAGCGCGGCCTGCGCAACTACTGGGGCTACAACTCGATCTGCTACCTCGCGCCCCACAACGAGTACTCGGCCAGCGGGTCGCTCGGCCAGCAGGTGCAGGAGTTCAAGCAGCTCGTGAAGACGCTCCACGCCGCCGGCATCGAGGTGCTGCTGGACGTCGTCTACAACCACACCGCGGAGGGGAGCCACCTCGGCCCGTCGCTGTCGTTCAAGGGGATCGACAACCCCGCCTACTACCGCCTCGCCGCCGAGGACCCGCGCTACTACGTCGACTACACGGGCACCGGGAACACGCTGAACGTCCGGCACCCCCACGTCCTCCAGCTCCTGATGGACTCCCTCCGCTACTGGGTGACCGAGATGCACGTCGACGGGTTCCGCTTCGACCTCGCCGCCACGCTTGCGCGCACCTTGCACGAGGTCGACCGCCTGTCGGCGTTCTTCGACATCATCCAGCAGGATCCGGTCATCAGCCAGGTGAAGCTGATCGCCGAGCCGTGGGACGTCGGCGAGGGCGGCTACCAGGTCGGCAACTTCCCACCGCTGTGGTCGGAGTGGAACGGGCACTACCGAGACTGCGTGCGGGACTACTGGCGGGGCGAGGACCAGACGCTGCCGGAGCTCGCGTCACGCCTCACCGGAAGCTCCGATCTCTACGAGCGCACGGGCCGGCGACCCTGGGCGAGCATCAACTTCGTCACGTGCCACGACGGCTTCACCCTTCGCGACCTCGTCTCCTACAACGAGAAGCACAACGAGGCGAACGGCGAGGACAGCCGTGACGGCGAGGACCACAACCGCTCGTGGAACTGCGGGGTGGAAGGCCCGACCGACGACCCGGAGATCCTGACGCTGCGCCGCCGCCAGTCGCGCAACCTCCTCGCCACGCTGGTGCTCTCCCAGGGCGTCCCGATGCTGCTCGCCGGCGACGAGATCGGCCGGAGCCAGCGCGGCAACAACAACGCCTACTGCCAGGACAACGAGATCTCCTGGCTCGACTGGGAGAACGCGGACGAAGACCTGCTCGACTTCACGCGCAAGCTCCACACGCTGCGCCGCGACCACCCCGTGCTGCGGCGGCGGCGCTGGTTCCAGGGGCGCCCGCTCCACGGCGAGGGCGTGAGCGACATCGCCTGGTTCGCGCCGGAAGGCAAGGAGATGAGCGACGCCGACTGGCAGGTGACCTTCGCCAAGTCGCTCGGGATGTTCCTGAACGGCGCCGAGCTGCCCGCCTACGTCCTGCGCTACGGCGAGCGCACCGAGGACGACAGCTTCTTCCTGATCCTCAACGCCTACTGGGAGCCGATCGACTTCGTCCTGCCCGACGGGCGCTTCGCCAAACACTGGTCGCTCGTCCTCGACACCGCGCGTGACGAGGCGTTCGCGGCGCCGGAGGAGACGACGGTGGGGGCGGGGAGCTCCATCGCCGTCGAGGGACGGTCCCTGGTGCTGCTCAGCGCACCGGTCTGAGCAGGGCCACCGGCAGGTCGGCGAGCACGTCGGCGACCTCGAGGCGCCCCGCGCGAGCCCGGAGCTGCCTGCCGGTGACGACGTCGACGAGCGGCCCTGCGAGCTCGGCCGGCACGGCGAGCGCCGTGCCGGCGTACGCGGCGCCGGACGGCAGGTCGCCGCCGAGCCGGCCGAGGCGCGACGCCAGCCGGGTGACGACCGCGAGCGCCGCCCCGCCCACCCCGCCGGCGTGACCGGCCAGGCGCCCGAAGGCGAGCACCGAGGGTGCCGCGGGCCCCTCCGCCTCGAGCGGGACGTGCCGGGCGCCGGGCGCGAAGGCGCCGGGAAGCTGGCGGCGCGCCCGGAGCAGCGTGGCGGTGACGAGCAGCTTCACCCGGCCGTCCGGCCACGAGCGTCGCAGCTCGGCGGCGAGCCCCGCCCGGGCGCCGGGGCCCCCTGCGCCCGGGCGGGGCTCGAGGGCGGCGAGCATCGCCCGCAGCCGTCCGTGGTCGACCGGGCGCCGGTTGTCCGGGTCGACGAGCGAGCAGTTCCACGTCTCGTCGCCCTGGTAACAGTCGGGCACGCCCGGGAGCGCCGACCGGAGGACGACCGCGGACAGGGACAACGTCGCACCGAGGCGGGCCACCTCGCCGACGAGGTCGCCGAAGGACGCTGCCAGCAGGCGGCCGCCGTCCGCGCACGCCGCATCTACGAGCTCGCGAAGGTGCCGCTCGTAGCCGTCGTCGGGCTCGACCCAGGAGGTGCGCAGCTTCGCCTCCCGCGCCCCTTTCACGAGGGCGTCGCCGACGCGGGACGCGAGCGACCCGCCCGCCGCTCCGATCGGGCCGGCCGTGCCCGGGGCGGGCAGCGTGCCGAGCAGGAGCTGGGCGAGGAGCCGGGTCTCGGAGGACCCCGGGGCGCCCGGGGCGCACGGCGCGCCGGTGGCGCCGAGCGCCGAGCGCAGGCGTGCCAGCCCCTCCTCGAAGCCGCCCGCGAGCTCGGAGAGGGCGTAGAGACGGGCGCGCACGTCCCCGGAGCGCTTCGTGTCGTGCGTCGTCGACGGCACGAGCCCGGCCCGTCCGTCGCGCGCGCGTGCCGCGGCCCGCGTGTGCAGGCGGGCGGGGCCGTCGTGGCGGGGGCGGCCGGGGTCCCCGCCGACGTCGCAGAAGGCGAGCGGCCCCGCCAGGCGGTACCACGCGGTGTCCTCGACGCCCTTCGCCATCACCGCCCCGCTGAGCTGCTGGTAGCCGACGGCCGCGTCGCGCCGCGCCGGGTCGAGGAGCGCGGCCTCCACCTCCGCGGCGCCGGCCCTCGCGCACGCCTCGCCGATCGCGGCGCGGTCCTCCGGGGCCGCCTCGCCCGCGTCGAGGTAGGTGCGGTACACCGGCAGGTGGGCGCTCACCTCGGCGAGCGTCCGGGGCGCCACGGCGAGGCGCGCCGCGCTGCGGGCGAGCTCGCCGGGGAAGAGGGTCTCGACGACGAGGCGCCGCGCCCCGACCTCGCAGGCGCCGACCGGCTGGTCCCCCTCGGCACGGCCCGCCGCGACGAGGCGCTCGAGCCCTTCGGCGTCGACGAGCGCGCCCCCGATGTCGTCGAGCACCTCGTAGCCGGTCGTGCCGGCGACCGGCCAGCCGCGCCGCAGCGCCTCGTCGCCGGTCAGGATCTTCTCGACGACCACCGGCAGCCCCGTCGCCTCCCGGAGGCGGTGCAGGTAGGCGGCGGGGTCGGCGAGGCCGTCGACGTGGTCGACCCGGAGCGCCGAGCACCTGCCCGACCGGGCGAGCTCGACGACGAGCGCGTGGGTGCGCGCGAACACCTCGGGGCGCTCGACGCGCACGCCGGCGAGGCCGTCGACGTCGAAGAAGCGCCGGTAGTTCCGCTCGGCCGGGTCGTGCCAGTCGACGAGGCGGTAGTGCTGCGCGCCGAGCACCTCGGCGAGCCCCTCGCCCGGGCGCACCGAGCCGCCGGCGACGGGCAGCTCGACCCCGCAGGCGGAGAGCACCGGGCCGGCCGGGCCCTCGCGGAGCGCGACGAGCCCGGCGGCGAGGGCCGCCTCGAGCGGCCGGTCGAGCACCGGGAGCGTGACCGTGCGTGGCGCGCCCGGAGGGCTCGCGTCCCAGTCGACGTCGAAGACCTCGCCGAGCTCGCCGTCGGGGCCCTCGAGGAGGAGTGAGCGCCACCAGCCTCCACCCGGCCAGGTCGCGAGGTGGTTCGGGA